>Ga0207761_1000191_pt1 | contig 20274 bp, 18 predicted proteins | sample LuqExpMetageno34_FD_187792 | JGI IMG/M metagenome (GOLD analysis project Ga0207761, IMG submission 187792) | Tropical forest soil microbial communities from Luquillo Experimental Forest, Puerto Rico - Sample 34 (SPAdes) | ecosystem: Environmental > Terrestrial > Soil > Tropical forest ... | reverse complement strand
ATTATTCGATCTGTGCTCCCCAAGGGGCAATCGCTAGGTACCGTGCGGCGCTAAGACACTTCGTTCATTCCATGGCGACGGCCAACCAAATCGACGCTTCCGAAACGAGTACGCCCGAGGGCGCGGTTATTCGCGTTGAGGAGATTCATAAATACTACGAACTTGGTGAAACCCGTGTGCATGCCTTGCGCGGTGTCAGTCTGAGGATCCATCGCGGCGAATTTGTGGCAGTCATGGGCGCGAGCGGAAGCGGCAAATCCACGTTCATGAACATACTCGGTTGTCTCGACAAGCCGAGTTCCGGCCGCTATTTCCTCGAAAGGGCCGATGTTTCGCGGCACGACAAAAAGGCCTTGGCCTTGATCCGCAATCAGAAGATTGGATTCGTTTTCCAGGGCTTCAATCTGTTGGCTCGCACTACGGCGCTCGAGAACACGGAACTGCCGACTCTGTACACGAAAATCGACGGCCCGGAGCGTGAGAAACGGGCTACCGAGGCCTTGGCCATGGTCGGCCTCGCGGAGCGCATGCATCATTTTCCTTCGCAGATGTCGGGCGGGCAACAGCAGCGCGTCGCAATCGCGCGAGCCTTGGTGAATCGTCCCGCCATTTTGCTTGCCGATGAACCTACCGGAAATCTCGACAGCCACACATCAGTCGAAATCATGGGAATCTTCCAGGACCTGAACGATAAGGGCCTAACGATTGTCTTGGTCACTCATGAGCAGGATATAGCCCACTTCGCCAAGCGTGTGCTGGTTTTCCGTGACGGTACAATCCGCAGCGACCAGCCCGTGGCTAATCGCCCTAGAGCGAGGGAGGTGCTCAAAACCCTGCCGGCCCTCGATGATTGACCTTTCGGTGGCATGCTCGCAATCGCAGACCGCTCAACTCTCATTCAGGGTGAAACTCGATCTCCAAGGTGACGAGCTGCCTGTGCTGAGTTCAGCGTCATGTTAAGCACAACCAAATCAATGGTCCTGCAACCTCCGTTGCTTTTCAGTACTCAAAGTAAGGGTCGGCCGGGAGGGCTTTTGCAGTCGAGCCCTCCCTCCGGATTATCCAGCCTGGTAACCCGTTAGACTCTGAAGCGCCTCAACTAGCTTCCTCAGGCCATTTATGTTCGGGACAAGTCCTATTGCCCGCCCGCGCCTGAAATGCTCTCTTGGAGGAGACCGGTTTCATCTAAGGTCGCTCGAGATGGAATGTCGATGCGAGGTGTGAAGTTCAAACTCGAATCGAGTGGCAGCCAGAGTCTCGCTCTCGCGCTAGGGGTTGTGTGCCTCATGGGCATCCCAGCACGGGCACAAGTTGCCGATCCGCATCCCCAAAAGCCACCCGCCACCCGGTTGTTGACGGTCAAGGAAGGACGTTCGATCGCGGACGTTGCTCTCGAGCAAGAGCCGCCGCCGCGCGGGACGCAGGACTGTTCGCACCTTACCCACCAGATTTATGCAAGCGCAGGGTTTGAATATCCGTATGCCAGTTCTTTCGAGCTTTTCTCGGGCGACGAGAATTTTGTGCGCGTGAAGTCCCCGCGCGCTGGAGACTTAATTGTGTGGCCCGGCCACGTCGGAATCGTCGTGAATCCGTCGCAACACAGTTTTTCGAGCCTTGGCAGAACAGGATTGGGTGTCCGCGATTATGAGTCGCCATATTGGAAGTCGCGCGGACAGCCTCGTTTTTACCGGTACAAGGTGCAGAATGGGACGGTTGTGGCGGCCGCCAGGGTACGTGCATCACCGCAAATCTCGAACATCAGCGGACAACAGAGCGAAGTCGCGGTGACAGAACAGCGACCTGCTGAACTGAACTCCACAGTGAACCAGCCATCGAAAGTAGCCTCGGAACAGACTGCCTTGCTCTACGGGCCGCTGCCTCCTGCCGAACTGACCGGAACCGGCTCCCCGCCGCTGGTTCCTGCCACGATCATCGTCGCTGAGGGAAGTAAACCACCGACGCGAGACGAAATCACCGAGGGTATATCCGACCTGATCGATGCGACCGGGAACATGCTGCAGTCCGTTGATTTCTTCAAATTCCGGGTGCCGGTGGTGATCGTCGAGCGAGTTACCGTGGAGCGCGTGGAAATCAAGCGCCATCACGGCTGGGCGCATCTGCGGATTGATTCGAAAGTGTCCATCGTCGAGGGGACGACTCAACAGAAGCAACTCCGGGAGAATGTCCGCGTGGAGCTTCGGCGTGTGACAACCGGTTGGGAGGCAGTCAATCCTCCGGATCGAGCCTACGTGCCGCGCGATTTGACGGTGAAGAGTCTAGCAGCGCAACTTGCGCAACTGACTCAAAGCGAGGGTGCCGCCGCTCATCAGCAGGAAGTCGTGCGTCAGGAGTCACAGATTGCCAATCTCCTGAACATACTGCTCGAAACCGAATAAGCGAGCGCAGCCGCTTCCCGGAAGGCGGGCAATTCCAATATGACGAAGGGGCAAAATTAAATGCATCAACGAAGCGGTGCGGGTTAGCCCGGTGAGTTCTCGCTTGCTGATTGATAATACGCTCCGGCGGGAAGGCCGCAGTTCGAAATCTCGTTTGAACTACTGTTTGAAGACCAGTGGGGGCCCGCTCACTCGATCGACCTTGAGGTCGACCGTCACCTCGACGCGGTCGGCAATCTTGATAAACGGAATTCCGCTGTTCATCCCGTAGTCTTTGCGATCAAAGGCCATTGTGCCTTTTACCTCGCCGTGGCCTGTTCCCTTGCCGGAAAAGTTTAAATTCAGCGTTTCAGGCTTGGACACGCCGCGAATGGTAAACGTCCCCTGGACGTCGGCGGCGCTGGGGCCGGTTTGCAAAATCTTGGTGGAGTGAAACGTGATCAGCGGATCTTGATCGACGTTAAAGAAATCTTTGCTTTTTAGCTTTCCGTCCTTCATCCCGCTTCCCGTATTCACACTCGCAGCTTGAATCTTGACGTCCAGAACGGCCGAATCCGCATCAGTCGAGGTGAAGACGAAGGTGGCGTCCCACTTGTCGAAAACACCCTCGATTGCCACGGAAGCCTTCACGGCGAACCGAATCGTGCTCTTTTCCGTCGAAACCTTGAAAACGGGAACATCGGCAGGGGTCTGCGCCCGACTTGCAGCCGCAAGGAATGCTGACGCTAAAAGGCAGGCGATCGGCAGTCGCACGGAAGCAGTCTGAAACTCATCCCCATATTTGTCAACCACCCGCTGAAAATGCATTGATCGGACAAACGGTTTCGGCTACGCAAATTACCGTTGCGATTTACGAGGCCTGGGCATCTAATCGGCGACAGGCGGGCTCGTTTCCGCTCGGGATTCGAGGAGGCGACGATGAATACACTCACGCAAAAGCCAAAAACTCAACTCTTGGTGGACGGTGGCGACCCTGAAGAGACTCTTCGGGTGAAAAGGCTTATCGGCTATGTGGACGGCCAAACGACCAATCCAACTCTTGTCGCGAAAAACCCGGAAGTTCGGACGCTGGTTTCATCCGGGAAAAAGTTCAGTTCCCGAGAGGAGTTGGATGAATACAAGAAGATTGTGCAGACAATTTCGCCTCTGGTTGGTGGCGCCGGCGTTTCGATCGAGGTGTTCGCTGACTTAGACACCACCGCTGAGGATATGCTTGCTCAAGGACGCGAAATGTTTTCCTGGATTCCGAATGCATACGTCAAATATCCCTGCACCCATGAAGGGCTGCGCGCGGCGCAAATGTCGGTGCGTCAGTCTATGCGCGTCAACATGACGCTATGTTTTTCACAAGAGCAGGCGGCCGCGGTATATGCAGCGACAAAAGGGACGGAAGCACCGGTCTATGTGTCTCCTTTCGTCGGTAGACTGGACGACCGGGGAGAGAATGGCATGGATCTGGTAGGAAACATCAAGCAAATGTACAAAACAGGAGATGGGCACGTTCATGTGCTGGCCGCCAGCATCCGCCATCTCCACCACCTGCTTGGCTCGTTTGCATTGGAGACGGAACTGGTGACCGCGCCGGGTAAGGTCTGGGAAGAGTGGGCTGCTTCCTCTTTTCAACTCCCTGAGGCGGATTTTATCTACCGTGGAACCGATAAGCCCGATAAGCCGCTGAATCCGATCGCATACAAATCGGTCGATTTGAATCGAGCATGGGAGAGTTTTGATATCCGGCACGAACTCACAACAAAAGGAATTCAACAATTTGTGGCTGACTACAAGAGTACGCTGAAGCAGTCCGCCTGAAGTACGCAGATGACTTCGACCAAATACTTGATTCTCGGCGGTGGTATGGTCGCGGGTTACGCGGCAAAGGAGTTAGCGGGTCGAGGACTGAACTCCGGAGAATTGCTGATTATCTCGGCTGATGATGCCTTGCCGTACGAGCGTCCGCCTCTTTCGAAAGGCTTCCTTTCCGGAAGGGAGAACGAAGCCGGAATCCTGATCAACAACCCGGAATGGTATCGCCAGCAGGGGGTAGAAGTCCGGTTGCAAACCGTGATTGAGACTGTGGATCTTCAGAAGAACCGGCTGCACGCGACTTCCGGCGAAACTTTTGAGTATGAAACGCTGCTTATCGCGACCGGCGCCCGGGCGAGAAAGCTCGATTGTCCAGGGAATGATTTGCAAAACGTGTTCTATCTCCGCTCCCTCGACGACTCCCGAAAAATCCGGGCGAGCGCGGAAAGCTGCAAGCAAGCCGTTGTTCTCGGTGGCGGATTCATCGGCATGGAGGTGGCGGCTGTTCTTGCGCAAAAGAATATTGAGACCACTCTGATCCTTCGAGAAGATCGCGTCTGGAGTCGCGTGTTCACCGTCCCGATGTCGGAGTTTTTTGAGCGTTACTACATCGCGCGCGGTGTTCAACTGCTTAAACGCGAAAGCGTCGTCCGCTTGGAAGGCAAAGGGCGGGCAAAAACCGCGGTGTTGTCAAGTGGACGCACAATTCCCTGCGACCTGGTCGTCGCCGGAGTGGGCGCGACTCCGGTCTCGGAGCTCTTTACGAACAGTGGCCTTGCCGTCGAGAACGGCATCGTGGTCAATGAATATCTGGAGACAAATCAACGAGGCATTTTTGCGGCTGGTGATGTCGCAAATTACCTCGATATCATCTTTCACAAGCGCCGGCGGGTGGAACACTGGGACAACGCTGTCTCCCAGGGGCAGCACTGGGCAGCTCTTGTTCGTGGTGAGCGGAAGGCGTTTTCGCATGTCCCTTATTTCTTTTCCGATGTGTTCGATCTCTCCTATGAATTATGGGGCGATTCAGAGGGAGCAACTCAAACTTCCGCTCGCGGAGACTTAAACAGTTCAAGTTTTAGCGTGTGGTGGTTAAAGCAAGGTCGCTTGGTTTCTGCCTTTGCCATGAACCGCCCGGACGAAGAACGTCAGGCTGCGGCTGACTGGGTGAAGGCCAGGCAGCTCGTTGCGCCCGAAAGGCTTGCCGACAACAATCGAGCAGTCAAAGAGGCAGCGCTGAGCGCCGGCAGTCCTCTTGCCTGAAAGACGTCCTCGGAATAATCATGTCGCTGATCCACAACTATTTATTTCTTGCACTGTGGCTTAGTTATCTCGCCTATTGGCGGGCGATGTCTGCAAACCTAAAGCCCACTGAGCTGAGCGAGCCTACCCAGTCACGTCTTAGACGACTCGCACTGATGCTTTGCGCTATCGCACTTCTAGCTCTCCCGAGCGTGCCAATTGACTTCCTTAACCACCGGTTTCTTCCGCATGACGTGTGGTGCTTGTGGCTGGGTGCCACTCTGACCGCCGCTGGTTTGCTTATGTCTTCGTCGCCCTCTGGCGGAAACTCAAGCTGGAAGAAAAATGGATGCACGCACAATTCGGCGATTCCAATGAAGCCTACTCACGACAGGTTGCGGCGTTGGTGCCTCATATTATATGAGCCAGAAGTCCGGTACGAAACTGGCCGGTAACCCGACATCAGCGGCATCACGTGGCCGTACCGGCTGTCGGAGTCGCCATCGGCGATCAGAATCGCCATCTCCCTCCCGTACGGGCTGTTTTGCAGCCGGTTAATCGTGTTGACCACCGCAAAGAAGGAAGACAAGTCATGCTGCGCGCGATTACCAACCTGCTTGGCGCATCCGCTCCAGGATCAGCCCGCTGTAGTGATTCATGTGATCGGGCCGTCGTTTCAGGGGCAGCGGCAGAATTGTGGCGAGCTGGGCCGACTGTTGCCGGTCGATATTCCGGGCCGAGGTTCGGTAGTAGTAACGACACGCCGACTCCGCACCATAAACGCCAGGGCCCCATTCGACCACGTTGAGGTAGAGCTCCAGAATGCGGTGCTTGCCGAGGACCAATTCGGCTACCGGCACAAGCGTGAACTCGGCACCCTTGCGGAGGAGCGAGCGGCCCGTTCCGAAGAACAGGTTTTTTACCAGTTGCTGCGTGAGGGTGGACCCTCCGCGAATCCGGCCGCCTTCCATATCATCCTGAGCAGCGACCTGAATCGCGCGCCAATCGAATCCATGGTGCTGGTAGAAGCGCGCGTCTTCCGCGGCGATGACAGCATGCTGGAAATCGGGTGAGATTTGGCTCAGAGGAACGAATTCGTATCGCTCGTGATAGGGCGTGTCGTGAATCCAGGCCTGCAAGCGGCGCTGCATGTGCACGGCGGTGGTCGGTGGGTCGATCCAGCGGGTCGCCCCAAGGATCAGCACCGCAAGCGACCAAAGAAGCGCCACTCCGATGAGAAACCATCGAACGAAGGATCCGAGGAAGCCTTTCCGAAGCGGGGTCTCGGTGGATGTGTCTGGATTTTCCACTACGTTTCAGAATAATCGTTTGAGCCGGATTGACCTAGAGCCCGATAAGCCGATTATCCGAATCCGTCAGGAGTTCGAGAGCAACGAAAGTGCTGCGGCTAGCAACATGGTGGCTTCCATCGCCGAGCTCCACGGCTAAGGCGGGTTTCGTCCAGGAGTCCAGATCGCAGTGGCAGACTCTGCGCTGAGGGCTCGATTCACGCCACACGCTACGTGTTCACAAGCACAAGATCAGCTACTGCGTGACCCCTGGGCGTCTCTGAATCAGCGGGTCGCTGGGTTCAGCTTTTCTACACCAAGCGCTCGACCTATCCATTCAAACTTGCCGGTCGCTTCATGAATCAGCAACCAACACAGAGCCTACGGAACCCGGCGGACCAAAGTACGATGCCACCAGGTGACATGACCCAGTTACCGGCGGCCATCTCCCGAGACGCCGACGCTTGATCCGACGGACCCGGCAGATTTCACTTGGGGCAGGGCCACACAAGCGTGAACAGTTGTTCCACCTTGCACCTTCGAGTCAACAGAAAGCCGGCCGCCTACGAGTCTCAACCGTTCCTTCATGCTGGTGAGACCGAGCCCGCCGCCGCGGATTGCCTCTTCGGGATCAAAGCCAACACCCGAATCCTGCACACTTAGCTGGATCTCATTCAATGCACGTCTCAGCGAGACTTCGAAGCACCGTTTACCGCTATGCTTCATTGCATTCTGAAGCGCTTCTTGCAAAACCCGGAACAGACAGAGCGAGATCTCTCTAGGGAGTGCCTTGGGAATGTCTTCTGAGTGGAAGTCAATCTCGAGGTTCTGCCGTTTTGAAAGCTCTTGACAGAAACTCGCCGCCGCGGCTGCGAGTCCCAGTAATTCCAGTTTCGAAGAATGGAGTTGGTGGGACAGTGCCTGAATATCGCTTCCGAGTTCCCCCACGCGTTGGCAGGCCTCTTCGAGGCGACGCCTTACTCTGCCCTCCGAAGCCGGAAGGCCTTGTTTCACTTCCTCCAGAATCATTGCCAACAAGACGATGCGCTGACTAAAGTCGTCGTGCAGCTCTCTGGCAATCCTGTTGCGTTCCTCCTCGTGCGCTTCAATCAATCTGCGGTTCACGCCGGAAAGAGCCTCTTCTGCAAGTTTGCGCCGAGTAACGTCCAAAGCCTCGGCGACGAAATACTGAGGCTCACCGCTCGGATCTCGAATCAAGGATGCGCTCGTTTCGGCTGTAACGACACGCCCACTCTTGTGGCGGCAGCGCTTCTCAACTCCCTGGAAACTCGTCCCTCGCTCAAGGGTCTCCTTAAGCCTCTCGGAGAAAAATACCCAGTCTTCGGGAAGAGTGACCGACTGTACCGTCTCTTGGAGTAGTTCCTCCTCCGTATAGCCAAGAAACTGGCAGAATGCCCCGTTGGCGGCGAGAAAACGCCCCTCGGGGGAAACGACCATCATGCCCACACCCGCATCCCGAAACACCCGGCGGAACTTCTCCTCGCTCGCACGCAGTTCGTTCTCGGCATGCTTGCGTTCGGTGATGTCCTGCGCGGTGCCGCGGAGCCACGCGATTCGGCCCGTCGCATCCCGCACCACTTCACCTCGATCGGTGATCCACCTCGTACTGCCATCCGGGCGAAGGATCTCTAGATCGAGTTTGTACGGTGCCCCGGTTCGCAACGCCTCCGCGACGGCGCACTTGAGGCGTTCCCAGCTTTCTGCCGTGTACAACTTCGTTTGTTCAACAAAGGCGGGCGCCGGGAGGTCGGGATCGCGGCCCCCGATTCGGCAGAGTTCCTTGGACCAAGCGACCGTATCGGTTGTCGGGTCCCACTGCCAGTTGCCAACCTGCGCCACACGTTGGGCTTCTACGAGCTCTTCCTCTCGGCTTCTCAGCGCTCTTTCGGCCTCCGTACGCTCTTCAGCGAGAGCCGCCAGCACCATAAACGGGGTCGCGCTGAATATTAAGAACAGCTGTATCGGAAAGACGTTGTTGGGCTGACCCTGCTCGATGAACGGACCGCGGCTATGTACTGCACCCCATACGGACAAAAAAGTAATTACGATAACCGCAGAACTGATTCCCGTCGATCCGAAGCGAAGCGCAGACCACAACAGAAGGGGTACGAGAGAGTAAAGCAATGGTGGGGAATTGCTCCCGGCAGGTACCGTGAAGCTGAGATAGCCGAGGAGAACCAGCCCGGTGACCAGCGCGGCTGCCTCCAGATGGTAGACATGCGGCTTTCGCACCCATGCCCGCCCGCTACGAATCCAATTTAAGATGGCTGGCGGCAGAGTGAGGAAGGCCAGCACTTCAGAAAAGAAACAAATTCTCCAACCATTCCCATAGTCCAAGGCGATGCCACGCGCGCTAATGAAAGCTGCGGCGAATGGCGCAAAGACCACCGCGCCGAGCAAATATTTGCTCAAATTCTTCACGCTATTTAGCCGAGGTACGCCGTCGAAGAAATACCTGAGACACAAGGTGGCGATGAGCACTTCGGCCGCATCCGCTGGAATAAACCAAGCAATAGAACGAGGCGTCACACCTGCCTGCAAGTCGTATAGAACAAAGCCGGCAAAGGCTACCGGAATGAGCATTGACCAGAGTCTAGGATGAACCAGCAACAATACCGAGACCAAAAGCGCGCAACCCGGCCACAGCGGCCACACCGTTTTGGGGTGCAATATGAATACCCCTTCCAGCCGTGGAGCGAAATAAGAAAACACGGCTACGAGGCACACGAGGACGGTTGTTTGAAGCGGGGTAGTCGGATTCCATACATCGCACGACGGATGCTTGCTCTCGGTTTCCACGGCTTATTTTCCGGCTTTGCGTACTCGACGGCCCGGCAGTATAACGCGCTAGATGATGGCACACAATAGATCGGCCATGTGAAATGTGACGCCGCAGTTCGCCAACTCCCCGAAAAGGGCCTTGCCCGACAAGGAGGAACCGCAACGCAACTTGCTCCCTTCCCGCTTCACCCCAGAATTGAAACACCAGTCAGGCAATTCAGCGAAGGCTGGCCATACGACGGCGTGAGCAATCCAATCCCGGAAATAATGGCTGGCAGGAAACTCAACGCGAGTACTGCCGATCTGCCAACGGCTTTCACTCGCTCAGTTTAGTGCAAGTTCAAGGGAGGGCCATCCGGTTCAACGTGCGACCCGTATCTAGTTGGGCTCTACCGTACACTTCACGCCTACTTCCTTGCAAACACGCAGCACCGCATCGACGACCAGCGAGGTGGCGCTCGGCTCTCCCCCGTCACCAACGCTGGCGGCAATCACGAGTTGGGTGAGCTTTTCCCCGAGTGGCGATATCTGGAAGCCGGCGACCTGTTTGCCCTTTTTGATCTCGATTCTTCCGGTCTTGCCGTCGTTTTTCGTGATTGTGATTTCGGGATGCGACTGCAGCGATTTGACGGTTTTGTCATACACCGCTGCGGGAGCGGCTTCCAGAACCACGATGGCGACATCGTAACCACCGTTCTCTGATTTCTGTGTCATTTGCTGAACGCGGTTCTTCACCGCGTGAGCCGCCATCACCCATTGAGCTTTCACGCTGGAAATTCCCGGCAACAGAAACAGCGCAACCATCAAAACCATAAATGACTTGGCTCGGTGCATGGGCTGACCTCCACAGGAGAGTGGCTTCGCCGCAACCGTCGACGAGACGCGGCATTGATCGGAAGCAACGCGCATACTACGTCCGCGGTAGTCCCGGTGCAACGAGAAAAATGATTCGCTCTTTCTTCGCGCTCTCTCGTGTTCCCTGACTTCTGCGGACAGGGCTCCTCGACCTTCTTTTTCGCGGATAGACTTAGGTTATGGCGAGGCCCTCGAAAAACAATATTATGATTCGGCTGCTCTGAATGGCCAGAGTTGGTCGTTCACTACCGCCTTCGACCTCGTACCGGCCTTCGCTCCCTATTGCTTGGTCGCTTCGATTTCGCTATTTGTTCCGTGCAACTTATCTTCATTCGCGATCTTCATGGTCTTTCCGTCAGCCGAAACCGTCATCACGGTTACTCCAATCACCGTCCCGTTACGCTTATCCGTTTCTTCAATGGTGTTCGGGCCCTTTTTCTTCACAGACACGCTCGTTGTGCCGGGGTCCCCAAGGTACGGCGCGTCCGTTCCATCCAATTTCGCTTTGTAGTTCTGACCGGTCTGCGAAGTCATTTCTAGCGTGTCGCCGGTTACTTTCAGGGTGAAGGCCAGCCCATTGTCGGTTGGTGAGTCTATTTTCGAGGCGCGCCACAACCCCGAAATCGCGTGCGAACCCGCCGGTCCCTTGGCGACTCGCATCGACTGTCCGTTCCAGGTCACCGGATCAGCATTCGGCGCGCTGCTGTCGCTGAACTCGAACAGCAACGTGTTTCCGTCGGGCGATACCCACACCTTTGACGTGGCTACCGTCTTCCCGTCCTTCTTGTCGGTCGTTTCAATTGTCCGATTATCCATCACTTTCACGCTATACGTGTCGAAGTAAGGATACCCGGTAACTTTGTGGTCTTGGCCATCGGCCTGCACCTCAATCGGCGGAGCGCAAGTTTTGCACTGGTAGATACCGTCCTTCAGCAAATACTCATCGGGCTTCTCGGGAAACTTCGCGGTGTTCAAGTTGACTTTCCACGTGCCATCGAACGCACTCGGCAAATTGTCCTTCTCATACTGCGCGGCGAACGCGCTGACAGCCTCGTTGATCGAATCGCGAACAGCCGAAGCCATCGTTGAGTTCGATCCGGTCAACAAAGTGCCCCGATGCCAAACTGTCATTGGGGCGGAATAGACTTTACTGCCGTCGTCACCCGCGATCTCGCCGGGCCTCACCAAGGAGATGGCAATGAAACTTGCCGTGCCATCACGGACCGTGGTGACTTGAACGTAAAACACCGAAACTGGCGGGATGGAATCGATCTTGAGGTTCGGAACGTCGCGCTTCAAGCCAACGAGAACCGTGTCAGCCAAAGCTTGTTTGGTTAAGCCGATGCCCTCACTTTCTCTGCTAAGGTCCGCGACAACGACTGCCATGTGTTGCAAATCAGCGAGCTGTTGGGCATTCGCTGATTTCGTTGTCATAAAAAGACAGAGCATTGCGCAGCCCAGGGCGGACATCTTCATCTGGTTGTCTCCCGAGAGCTTTCAGGACCGACAGGTAAAGCCAATGTCCAGGACACAACTCGGCACCTTCGGTGCGAACCGCTTCACGTCAAGGATTCTAACAGGGAGTCCACTTTTTCGGACAATCAGTGTGGTACGGTCCCCGCGTGCCAGCCAAAGAACCAAAGCGCGACTTTAGCGTTGGTGACAAGATCCGCGTGAACTAGCATCACGGCAAAATTGAGGATGCTGTCGTTCGTGCCGTGATTCAGGACGACGACGGTCTCAAATTACAGGTGCACGTTGTCGGCCTCGATCTCACGGCACTGATCGACCCGCAGCAGGTTGTCGAGTGACGATAAGCCGATCTCGCGCTGCGCCATTTTGTGGCCGGTTCGCCCAGGCAGAGCCGAGCTGCCCGTCCGAAAAGGTGAAAAATTAGCCCACCGCGGTTAATTTCTGACCAAAGATGAACGATTCAGAAAGCCCGTTGAACTGTCACTCGCTTTTCTGAGGCAAACTCTTGTTTTTCAGTGGATTCAGCAGCAGCGGTTCATAGGCACTCTTCACACGGTGCCCCTTCGCTTTTTGCTTTTGCTTCACTCCGCAACCAGGGCCCAATGAACGCGCCCGAAGGTTGTACTGCGAATCTGGGCAAAAAATGCTGTGATTACCTGATAGACAGCGCCCGGCACGAAACTACAATCGGTCTAATCTACTCCTTCAGTACTGAGTGACGGCACGGACCACAACTGACGTTGTGCATGCCACCCCTCGGTACGATGGAGTGACCGACTGGCCGCCCTCCGTCAGGCCGGTCGGGATTCCCTTATGGGAGAAAAGGGAGGCGGGAGACCTGGCCTGCCTCCCTTTTCCTTTGGCGTCAACGTTGCCCAATTCATTCCTCTAGACAGCGGGTTGGATATATGATTGAATCCGCAGTTCTATAACCAGGAATGAGCCTTGTTTCCGCCCGTCAACATTTTCAAGGTGCAAGCCGACGGTAGCCTTCGTTGGATGGAGGCCGCGCCAGATCTGGAACGCGCCAAAGCACTTGTAAAGGGGCTCGCGGCGGCTTCACCCGGTGAATATGTGCTCGCCGACCCGAAAGGCGAGAGGGTTTCCATCAAGTCGCCGCATAAGCGAATAATGTTTCAGATCGGTTATGACGAAAAAGAACTAAAGGTGAGGGCCCAGCTGTTTCGATGCTGCGGGCACGAGGTCATTTCGGTAGCTGACAACGAAGCCGCAAAGAGTGCTTTGGCCTCGATTCAAAACGTCGACGTTTTCATCGTCGGCCATACGGCACCCGAGCAAACAAGAAAAGAAATGATCGACTGGCTGAAAGCGAATTTCCCTAAGGTAAAGATTGTTGCGCTCATCCCGTCTGCCGATCGTCAGTTGCTGCGGGCGGATTGCAATGTCGTGCTGAATGACTGGGATGAGTGGTTATGCCTGCTCACAGCCGCGGCCAGCTGAGGCCAAGCCAGACGGGTTCTTTTGCTGGCTGACATGAGACCAAGTGCTCGGCGTGCTGAGCTCCGTGTTGACCAGCCACTTCATTTCGGTTCCCACAGGGGCTCGCCGCAGTGCGAGACTAACCGCCGGCGATGGCTCCGACAACAAGCAGCGGCTCGGCGCCGGAGACAACCGCCTCCGGCAGTGGCGCGTCGGGTGATTCGTGCGTAACGTCTTCCCCACACGCAAAGAAGCGCAGGAACGGCCGGCGCTGTTGCGTCAAATGATCGCGAATTGTCCCGCGCAGCATCGGATAGCTCGCCTCGACTGCGTCCACAACCGACCGAATCGTTACTGGTCCGCTTATGGCGAGCTGAATTTCGCTTCCCACGTGCGCCAAGGCACGAAGATGCGGTGGCAGCACCACGCGTATCGTAGCCCCCGTCATGCGATCGTCTGGACCTCGACGGACAACACGGCGGGGAGATCGCGCACGATGGGGTTCCACGTGTCTCCGGCATCGGCCGAGCAGTACACCTGGCCTCCGGTCGTGCCGAAGTAAACGCCGCAAGAATCGAGTGAGTCAACCGCCATGGCGTCGCGCAGGATGTTAACGTAACAGTTGGCTTGCGGCAGGCCGTGGGTGAGGGCTTCCCACTCATTGCCGCCCGTGCGGCTGCGATAAACGCGCAGTTTGCCGTCGGGGACGAAGTGCTCGCCGTCACTCTTGATCGGCACAACGTAAATGGTTTCGGGTTCGTGCGCATGAACGTCAATGACGAAACCGAAGTCGGTTGGCAGATTGCCGCTGACTTCGTGCCAATTGTCGCCGGCGTCGTCGCTGCGCATCACGTCCCAGTGCTTCTGCATAAACAGAACGCCGGGCCGTCCCGCATTCATAGCGATGTGATGGACGCAGTGGCCAACCTCGGCCCTTGGGTCGGGAATGTACTGTGAGAATAAGCCGCGGTTGATGGGCTTCCACGTTTTGCCGCCGTCATCGGTGCGGAACGCGCCCGCGGCGGAAATGGCGATGAACATACGGTTCGGATCCTTGGGATCGAGAATAATTGTATGAAGGCACAGGCCGCCCGCTCCGGGCTGCCAGTTCGGACCAGTTCCATGACCACGCAGGCCCGAGAGTTCGTGCCAGGATGTGCCGCCGTCCGTCGAGCGGAACAATGCGGCGTCCTCGACGCCGGCGTAGACGGTATCAGGGTCGCTCGGCGAAGGCTCGAGATGCCAGACGCGCTTGAATTCCCACGGATGCTGCTTGCCATCGTACCACTGATGCGTTGTGAGCGGCGCGCGGGCGGCGTCGTAAACAAACTTGTTGCTTTCGCCTTTTGGCGTGCCGCCCGGCCCGGTGGTTTCGCCCGGGGGTGTACCGGGCTGGAACCAGGTTTTGCCGCCGTCGTCGGAACGCTGAATGATTTGGCCGAACCAGCCGCTGGTCTGCGAGGCGTAGATGCGATTGGGGTCGGCGGACGAGCCTTTCAGGTGGTACATCTCCCATCCGGCAAAATGGGGACCGTTGACTTTCCAGTCCTTGCGCTTGCCGTCCGAGGTGAGAATGAATGCGCCCTTGCGAGTGCCAACCAGTACGCGAACCGTGCTCATGAATTTCCCCCCCATGCGATTGAATCCATCGTTCGATCCGAAAATCTGCAGAATTCCGTCGACTCGGCCAGTATTAGTCGTCAATAGACTGGTACAACGAAGCCCAAAAGTCGAGAAAAACGTCAGGCCCACTGGGGGAAGTCCACATGTGCTGCGTCAGCAAAATGCCCGTAAGATTTTCTGACGGGTCTGCGCGCCAAGACGTACCAAGACCGCCATCCCAGCCATACATTCCGATAGACCCGGCCAGCCTGGTACGGCGCGTGACAACGGACACGCCAAATCCCCAGCCGTGCGACTCAAAGAAATCCTCGGTTAAGCCAGATGTGGCTTTCTGCTCCGGCGTCAGCTGGTCGGCGGTCATTAGTTCGACAGAGGGCCTCGAGAGGATGCGCACGTTGCCGAGTTTGCCCCGATGAAGCATCATTTGGCTGAAAGCCAGAAAATCGTCAGCCGTCGAAACAAGGCCGCCTGCGCCTGATGGAAAAGCAGGTGGCCGGCTCCACTGCCCATCCGCCGCGGGATCGTGGACTTCCAGGGCGCCGGTTTGCAGATCGGTTGAATAGGAAGTCGCGAGACGGCTGATTTTTGCAGAAGGGACGCTGAAAGCGGTGTCCTTCATGCCGAGAGGATCGAAGATGCGTTCGCGCAAAAAAACTTCGAAGGGCTTACCTGAAGCGCGGGCGATCAAGACTCCCAGCACGTCAGAGCCGGTGTTGTACATCCATTTTTTTCCTGGCTGATGCATGAGGGGCAGCGTTCCCAGGCGCTTAATCCACTCGTCGGGAGCGGGCATCTTGGCGGGAGTGGGCGGACCCATGCCAATGTGGAGGTCATTGGCGGCTTTCAGAATTGGATAGGTATCCGGCGGGGCAACTACGACGCCAAAGCCCATACGGAAGGTGAGCAGGTCGCGCACAGTGATTGGCCGTTTGGCCGGGAGCGTATCGTCGAGAGGACCGTCAAAGCGCTTTAGGACTCTGCGATTGGCGAGTTCGGGCAAGAGGCGCTCGACAGACTCGTCCAGGCGGAGTTTGCATTCTTCAACAAGGATCATCGCAGCCGTGGCGGTGATCGGTTTGGTCATCGAAGCGATGCGGAAGATAGTGTCGCGCCGGACTGGGAATTTGCCTCCAGCGCTTAGAGATCCGAGGGCATCGAGGTGAAGCTCACCAGCGCGGCTCACAAGCGCCACGAGTCCCGGAACTTGGCCGCGATCGATGTAGCCCGCCATGACGTCGTGCATGCGCTCGAGCCGAGTCTTTGACAATCCCGATGTCCTTATGGATATGTTTCTCCCCGCCGTTTTATTCAGGTTGGCCGATGGCGCAGCTATGCCCACCGGCGAAGCCAGCGCGCCGGAAACCGTTGCGCTCTTGAGGAATCTGCGGCGATCAAGTTCCGACATGTCCTCTCCGTTCACGTCACCTTTGCTTTTTGACGCCGCTTTTGGCCGTCTTTCTCAAAGCCTTCAAAAGACACCGCGGCGGAGATCCCTCGCTCGCAAAAAAGTGCCAGCTCAGGATTTCAGTTTGAGTAGGGTCGAGGTGTGGGCAAACTAAGCGGCTTGCTGCCCGGCTTTTTCGACGTTAATCATCCACGGAACGCCGAAGCGGTCCGAAACCATGCCGAAACGGAAGGCCCAGAAAGTCTCCTGAAAAGGCATGGACACCGTACCACCCTGCTCCAGGGCGCGGAAGATGCGTTCGGCTTCGACCGGATCGCTGGTGGCGATGTTAATCGAAAACCCTTGCGGTTTATGGTAGTGGCCTGGAGGTGCGTCCGAGGCCATGAGCACCGTCTGGCCGATGGTCATGCGGGCGTGGAGAATCTTCTGGCCCCACTCGGGAGGAACGTGGCTTGCGGCCGGCGAACCTTCGTGCCGAAACACCGCTTCGATTTTTCCGCCAAGAAGCTGCTCGTAGAATTTGAAGGCCTCTTCGCAGTCTCCATTGAAATAAAGATACGGATTGTATTGCATTCTTCCCTCCTTGAGAAATTAGAAATCAGGTACCGCCGTTTGCACCTTTAGGTGATCAGAGCTCCGCTTGCGGACCCGCAGACAAGTTCGGAAAAAACGGAACAAGCATTTTTGCAAGCTGTAAAGCTGTGCGGCTTGCAACGCATTTCGCCCGCTGCCGCCATAGCTCAGGAGCTAGCGCTCAGCGCGCCGGACGAGGCCGCGCGTTTCAAGGTTTCGATATCAATTTTGTCCATTTTCAACATGGCCTTCATGACCCGTTGAGCCATCTCCGGGTCTTTCGAGTGCAGGAGTTCGCCAAGAACCGTTGGGATGATTTGCCAGGAGACACCGAATTTGTCCTGCAGCCAGCCGCAGTGATCTTTTCTTCCGCCAGCCGAGAGCTTTTCCCACAAGTTGTCGACTTCGTCCTGAGACTGGCAATCGACGAAGAAGGAGATCGCGGGCGTAAACTTGAACTGCGGGCCACCGTTCAACGCGATGAAGTCTTGCCCTTCGATTTGGAAGGTGACGGACATGACAGAACCCTTTGGTCCGGGTCCGGTCTCACCGTAACGAGCAATGTTTCCGAGTTTTGAGTGCTTGAAAATAGAAGTGTAGAAATTTGCGGCTTCCTCCGCGTTGTCGTTGAACCATAAGAATGGGGTGATCTTTTGCATAAAGTTCTCCTTTGTTTGGGTCGGTGTTGCCTCAAGATTTGATCGGTATCCATAGTTCGACTTCCCCGGACGCTGTTCGCGGATCGAAGTGTTCCGTGTAGCGCTCGAAGAAGGCAGGCGATTCTGCGGAAGCAAAACCGACTTCGTGGCCGGATTCCGGAAGCCGCTTCTGCCAGATGGCGTCGAGCGAATCGCGAAGTTGCGAGACGTGGCCGCGGTGGACAAACACGGCGTACGGCTGAGCGAAGATGGTCACAACGCTGAAGTCTTCCGGAAGACCAATGGGGTGGGAGACTTCAACGCCGGAGAGATAGTCGATGCCGACAGTTCCACTTGTGGGATTCAGACATACGCCGTATGTGGCACCTCCGACCTGGCCGGGGATTCGGCCGAGATAGTTGACGAACTGCTGCCACTGAATGGGAATTCTGCTGATGCGGTCGTCGGTATAGTGGCGCCGCAAACCGGCGACTAGAAACGAACCAGCTTGTTCGACGCGTGGGCCCTGGAGAGAAGGCTCGGGCAACTTTTGAAGTTTGGGATGGCTCATGACATCGCTCCGTGTCGAGATTTGGCGTTAGGAGGTTTTCGCGCGATGTGCAAGTTCATCGCCAAGCGCGCTGGCACGATCGACCGCACGGCTGGGGGCGAAATCGCTGAGCTCGAAGACCTGGCGGAGCTCAATGTGGCCGTCCTGGGGGGCTTCGCTGGGACACGGGACCCGGAGGGCCCAATCGATGGCTTCTTGCTTGGACTTGACCTGGATAAGCCAGTAGCCGGCGATGAGTTCCTTGGTTTCGGGGAAGGGCCCGTCGATAACGGTACGTTTGCCATCGGAAAACTGGATACGAGCCCCCTTCGAGCTGGGATGGAGCCCTGCCAGGTCGAGGAGAACGCCGGCTTTTAGTAGCTCCTCGTTATATTTGCCCATAGCGCTAAGGAGTTCCTCGCTCGGCATCTTGCCTGCCTCCGAGTCCTTGTTGGCTTTGACGATCATCATGAATCGCATGGTTGTGTCTCCTCGCGGGTTTGGGTTCAAGTCGGCTTTCTACCAGTTAATCGAATCGGGCGGGGAGGGATCGACAGCCTACCGCAAATTTTTTGGAAAGAAAATCGCCGGGATGCTCAAAACCGAGCCTCGGGCACGGCCTGGATTGGAATGAGCGCGGAAATCCAGTCAGAGGGAGCGATTATCTGGCCGGCAGACCCTCGACCTCGATGATGGGACGAATTTCCACAGTGCCCCAACGGCCGGCAGGAACGCGTCCGGCGATGTCGATGGCTTCGTCAAGGTCCTTGGCGTCGATCAAGAAGAAGCCGCCCAGTTGTTCGCGCGTCTCGGCGAACGGGCCGTCGGTGACCACGCGTTTGCCGTCTTTAACGCGAACGCTAGTGGCAGTGGAGGTAGGGTAAAGGGGCGCGGTACCGAGAAAATGACCGGTTTCGTGAAGCTTGCAGGCGTAGGCGGCAGAGTCTTTGTAGCACTGATCCCTCTCGGCTTGGGTAATGGCGTTTTCGTCGAGATAGATGAGCAACATATATTTCATGAGAACCTCTCAATGGTCAGTCGAACGGCAAATGCCCGAGTCGACAGTGTGCCGTAGAATAGTCATCCATGCCTAGCGACGCAATCAAAGCAGTTGAAACAGTTTACCGGGTCGAGTGGGGGAGGATCGTGGCTACGCTCATCCGCTTGATCGGCGACTTTGACCTGGCTGAAGAGTGCGCGCAGGAGGCGTTCGCGGCCGCCGTCGATCAGTGGCAAGTCTCGGGCGTGCCGGATGCTCCGCGGGCGTGGGTCATCCAGACTGCACGGCACAAAGCCATCGACCGCATCCGCCGCCGCGGGCGATACGCGGAAAAGCTTGTATTGTATACCAGCTCCGGGATGGCACCGGAAGCGGTGGAACCCGATTATGACACCGGTGAGATTCCCGACGACCGGTTGCGGTTGATCTTCACGTGCTGCCACCCAGCGTTAGCGCTCGAAGTGCAGGTGCCGCTGACGCTGCGGACACTGTGCGGACTGGAAACCGATGAAATTGCGCGTGCGTTTTTGGTGTCGCCTACAACGATGGGGCAGAGGCTGGTGCGCGCCAAGCACAAGATTCGAGACGCCAAGATTCCCTACACCGTTCCCGAAACACGGGACATGGCAGGGCGCGTGGAGTCTGTGCTTACGGTGATCTACCTGGTGTTCAACGAAGGGTATGCGGCGACGCGAGGCAAAACGCTAGTTCGAACGGACCTGTGCGCAGAAGCGATACGGCTAGGCCGGCTCGTAGTCTCATTGATGGGGACGCAAGCTCCGGCGGAGGCAAAGGGGCTGTTGGCGCTGATGCTGTTGCACGATGCGCGACGTGAAGCGCGTATGGACGAGTCGGGAGACATTGTGGTTTTGGAGGAGCAGGATCGAAGCCAGTGGGACGGCGGGCAGATTGCCGAAGCGCTGCCGCTCGTCGAGGAGGCCTTGAGGGGCGTGCCGGGGCCATTTTCACTGCAGGCGGCCATCGCCGCGGTGCACTGCCATGCAGCACGCGCAGAAGACACAGATTGGGAGGAAATTGTGGGGCTATATGACGAGCTGTCGCGGCTCCAACCTTCGCCCGTCGTGTCGCTGAATCGTGCGGTGGCGATCGCGATGCGGGATGGTCCGCGCAGAGGGCTTGTGCTCATCGATGAACTCGCTGCGGCGAACGACCTCGAAGGGTATC
>Ga0207761_1000190_pt1 | contig 20282 bp, 21 predicted proteins | sample LuqExpMetageno34_FD_187792 | JGI IMG/M metagenome (GOLD analysis project Ga0207761, IMG submission 187792) | Tropical forest soil microbial communities from Luquillo Experimental Forest, Puerto Rico - Sample 34 (SPAdes) | ecosystem: Environmental > Terrestrial > Soil > Tropical forest ... | reverse complement strand
CGAGGGCGACGGGTTCTCCTTCGTCATCGCCCCGGCCTCGGACCCCGGCCATGGCGTCGGCTCCATCGGATTGTGGCTCGAAGAGATCGAGAGCGGCCGCGCCACCATCGGCTACTGGATCGTGAAAGACGCGCGGGGCCGGGGCCTTGCCGGCCACGCCCTGCGCGGCCTCGTGGCGTTTGCCTTCGGGGAGCTGGCCATCCCCCGCCTGCAACTCTTCATCGAGCCGTGGAACGTCGCCTCGGTCAAGACGGCGATCTCGGCGGGCTTCGTGCGCGAGGCACTGCTACGCGATTTCGAGCGCATCGACGGCGAACAGCACGACGCTGAGTGTTACGCGCGCCTCTACGCGGACTGGGCGCCGCCGGGCTGAGCCCTGACAGACTGCCCGGGTGTTCGGTCGCGACCATCACTCCGAGGCGGTGGCCGAGCGCATCGACCATCTGATGGACGCCGTGTTCGTGGCGAGCGACCGTGAGCGCCTGGCACGGCTGACCGAACATCTGGCGAATGACTTCGTCTACATCAGCCCCGAAGCGGTCTTCGACGGCGCTGAGGGGTTGAGCGAGGCGTTCGCCCGCTATCGCCGCGAGTCCTGGCGCGTCATCCGGTTGCGCCGCACGAGCGAGCTCGAGATGCACCACGGCTACTTCCGCTACACCTGGGAACGGGTGGAGGACGGCGCCGTCGCCATGGAAGGCTGGAGCTTCGGCTCGGTCGACGACACCATGGCGATCGACCGGGTGGTCGCCTTCGAAGGCCTGGTGCCCGGCGCGCAGACCGAGCCGGAGTGACGAGGAGGGAACGCTGATGCTGGTGCTGGTCGAGGTGGCCGACGGGGTGGCGACGGTCACGCTGAACCGTCCCGAGGCCCGCAACGCCATCTCGTCGGAGCTCCACCGCCAGCTCGACGAGACGATCGAAGGACTCGACGGGCGCGACGACGTCAGGTGCATGGTGTTGACGGGCGCCGACCCGGCCTTCTGCGCCGGCATGGACCTCAAGGCACTGGCCAGCGAAGAGCGCGCCGTCCAGCAACAGCGCCAGCGCACGCCGACGCGGCGGGCGACCGGGATGCTGCCGCCGCACCAGACCCCCATCATCGGCGCCATCAACGGGCCCACGGTGACCGGCGGCCTGGAGCTGGCGCTGTGCTGCGACTTCCTCATCGCCTCCGAGCGGGCCCGCTTCGCCGACACCCACGTGCGAGTGGGAGTGATGCCCGGCGGCGGGATGACCATCCGGCTCCCGCAGGTCATCGGGATCGACCGGGCGCGGCGCATGAGCCTGACCGGGGACTACGTCGACGCCGAGACGGCCCGCGACTGGGGCCTCGTGGTGGAGGTGGTGGCCCACGAGTCGCTTGTCGGGCGGGCACGGGAGATCGCAGCCACCATCGCCGCCATCCCCGCCGAGTACGTACGCGAGCTGCGGCGCGGCTACGAGAAGATGCAAACGCTGTCCGGCGACGACGCGCTCGCCGAGGAGAATCGCTGGTCGCGGCGTTGGATGGAGGAGCGGTTCGACCAGGCGCGCCTGACCACCGAGCGGGAGAAGATCGTGGCCCGCGGGCGGGAACAGAACACCGGACTGGACGGCGCGCCCGCGTGAGGGTCTACGCGGGCATGGACCCGCGGCTGCCCCTGCCCGCCGTGCTCGAGCACGCGGCGCGGGTCGAGCGGCTCGGCTACGACGGGCTCCACGTCGCGGAAACGGTGCACGACGCCATGGCGGTCGCGCTCCTGGCGGCGGAGCACACGGAGCGGATCGTCGTGCGCACCAGCGTGGCCCTGGCGTTCACGCGCAGCCCGACGCTGGTGGCCTACGCCGCCTGGGACATCGCAAAGCTGAGCGGCGGGCGCTTCCAGCTCGGCCTGGGCACGCAGATCCGCCAGAACATCGAGGACCGCTACGGCGTCCCCTTCGGCGACGACCCCATTGGGCGGCTGCGCGACTACGTGGGCGCGGTCCGGGCGGTGTTCGGCGCCTTCGCCACCGGTGCGTCGCCTTCGTACGAGAGCACGCACTACCGCGTGACACGCCTGCAGCCCTACTTCAACCCCGGGCCCGACGCGGAGACCGCGCCGCCGGCCATCTACCTCGGCGGTGTGCAGCGGCGCGCCTGCGCCCTCGCTGGAGCCGTGGCCGACGGCTTCGTCAGCCATCCCACCAATTCCAACCCCCGCTACCTGACAGAGACGTGCCTGCCCGCACTGGCCGAGGGTGCCGCGGAGTCCGGCCGCGACCTCGGCGTGGGGTTCGAGGTCGTCGTGGGGTCCCCCGTCATCACGGGCGCGTCGCCGGGGGCGCTGGCGGCCGAGCGACAGCGCCAGCGCCGGCTGCTCGCCTTCTTGTACTCGACCCCGGCCTACGCGCCGACGCTGGAGCTCTACGGTTGGCCCGAGCTCGGGCCACGGCTGCGCGAGCTGATTCGCCATGACCGCTGGGACGACCTGGCGGCCGTGCTCTCCGACGAGGTGCTCGAGACGCTCGTGCCCTCGGGCACCTTCGACGAGCTGCCCGGGCTGCTGCTCGACCGCTTCGCGGGGCTGGGCCAGGGCCTCATGCTCAACCCGCCGGCCGACCCCTCACACGACGACGCCTTCGCCGCCATCGTCGCCTCGCTGCAGGCGGGCTGACGATCGGGCGGTCCGACCCGGCAGCGCCGGCCTCAACGCGGCATCGGAAAAATGAGCTCCTCGGCCGCCATGGCATCGACCGCGGCGCGGCGGTCGTCTTCACTGAGAGGGCGGTAGCGATCGGCCGCGTCGAGGACTCGCGGCAAGAGCGCGATGTCGCCCGGTGTGCAGAAGCCGTGGACGCCGGGCGTCGACAGCGCGAAGTGCACGCCGCGGTCGAGGTCCTCGTCGGTGGCGACGGGTTCGTACCACGAGTCGGCCCAACGCGCCGCGGTGGCCGAACTGCCCGCCACGGCATCGCTGAGGGGCCGTCGGTCCGCCCAGGGGCGGTGCGCCACCGCCTTGATGGCCATGACCCCGAGGTCACGTTCCGCGCACAGGGCGAGGAGCTCCTCGGCCGGCTCGCGGTACTCCGGCCGTGCCCACAGCGCCGGATAGACGGGGAACATCACGGTGTCCAGGTCGAAGCGGCGCAGGGCTTCGAGGTGCGCGCGCGGCACCTCGAGGTCGTGCCCGGTGATGCCGGCGAAGCGCGTCCTGCCCGCGTCGCGCAGTGCCACGATGCGCTCGAGCGCAGGCGAGCGCCGGTCGAGCTCGGCCAACGAGGTGACGGCGTGGGCCTGGTAGAGGTCGAGCACCTCGGCCTGGAGCAGTCGCCGCGTCTCGTCGAACTGGTCCGTCACCCCCTCTGGGTTGGCCCGCAGCGTCTTGCCGGCCAGGAACAGCTCGTCGCGGTGCGCACCGAGGTGCGGACCGACGACCGACTCTGCCGCTCCGTACTGCGGGGCGATGTCGAGATGGTTGACCCCGCGATCGAGAGCACGCTGCAGCCAGGCGCCGGCCTCCTCCACGCTGGCGGCCCAGCAAGCCGCACCGCCGAGGATGGCCACGCTGCTCTCGTGCCCGGTGCGCCCGAGGCGTCGGCGTTCCACCGTGCCGTTCCGCCTACGACTTGAGCTGGAGGACGTTGAAGACCGCGCCGACGTTGTCGGCCAGGACGGCGAAGCGGCCCGGCTCGATGTCCGTCGGTCCCATGAACAGCGATCCCCCCAGCTCCCGGGCCTTGGCCACGCTGGCGTCGCAGTCCGCCACGGCGAAGTAGACGCCCCACACCGGCGGCATCTCGGCGGGCATCTCGGGCGTCTTCGCCATCATGCCGCCGATCGACTTGTCGCCGAGCTTCCACTCGACGTAGGCGGGCGTGTCGTCCGGGGGGCCAGCGTCCGCAGCGTCCCAGCCGAACACCGCCTTGTAGAAGGCCTTCGACTTGTCGAGGTCGGTCGTGACGAGTTCGTTCCAGCAGAAGGCACCGGGCTCGTTGGCCAGCTGGGCCCCGATGTGCGACTTGGGCTCCCAGATCCCGATGACCGCGCCGAGGGGATCGGCGAAGACGGCCATGCGGCCCACGTCCATCACGTCCATCGGCGCCGCGAACACCGTGCCGCCGTTGGCGGAGACCTTGGCGACGGTGCCGTCGGCGCTCGCGACGTTGACGTAGGACATCCAGTTCGGCGGCACGTCGGGCATCATCTGCGGTCCCAGGCCCGCCACCGTCTTGCCCCGCAAGAGACAGACGGAATAGCCGCCGGCCTCCGGCGGCCCCTCGGGCGCGTCCCACCCGAACAGGCCGCCGTAGAACGCCCGGGACTTCTCGAGGTCGGGACTGCCCATGTCCACCCAGGAGGGGACTCCGTCGTCGTAGCGCTCGAACTCCACTGCCATCTCCTTTGTCCGATCGCCGGCCCAGCCGGACCGGTGCATGGTCCCGCCCCCTCCGTCTCTGACGGTATCCGATCGGTCCCTCATGCGCAGCGGCTCGGGTGGGAAGATCACGGGAATGTCACGCGACGGCGGCGGCGGATGAGCCCGAACCCGATCGGCTCTCGGATGGAACAGTTGGCGCAGGCGCTGGCGGAACGACTGGTGCCCCTGATCGTCGACGCCATCGACCTCAATGCCGTGCTCGACAAGGTCGACATCGAGAAGCTCATCGAGCGGGTGGACATCAACAAGGTCGTCGAACGGGTCGACATCGAGAAGGTCGTCGAACGAGTGGACGTGCAGAAGGTCATCGAGCGGGTCGACATCAACGCCATCGTCGACGAGATCGACATCGACGCTCTGGTGGAGCAGACCGAACTGGGCTCGATCATCGCCCGTTCGACGACGGGCGTGCTCACGGAGATCCTCGACGTGATCCGTGCACAAGGGGTGGGGCTGGACGACTTCATCCTGCGCTGGGCCAACCGGCTGGTCGGGCGTAGGAAGAAGATCGCAGACTGGCCCGACGGCCCGCCGTTGTTGGTGCCGCGGCAGCCGGTCGAGGCGGTGACTGCAGAGGTGGCGCCGTGACGACGGTGCCGATGCCCGCCGAGGAGATGACGGTCGGCCGTCAGGGCCACTACGCCGGCGCGGCGAGCCGTCTGGTGGCGTTCGCCGTGGACGTCGGCGTCTCGTGGGGCCTCTACCTGCTCGGGCAGGCGCTCCTGGGCGGCGTCGTGCGGCTGATCTCGGGGCACGTGTACACCCTCACGAGCCACCGCGTCGTGGCCACCGCCGTCCTCGTGGTCTGGCTGTTCCTCTATTTCAGCTATCAGTGGGCGGTGAGCGGCAAGACGCTGGGAATGGCGATCTTCGGCGTGCAGGTCGTCACAGTGGAGGGCGGCCCCATCTCGTTCCGCCAAGCGATCCTGCGCACGCTGGGGCTGGGGCTCTGCCTGCTGACCCTCGGTATCGGCTTCCTCGGGATCGTCTTCCAGCGCGAACGGCGCGCCCTCGACGACTACGTCGCCAAGACCGCGGTCGTCTACGACTGGGACGCGCGGGCGGCGCGCCTGCGCTGGCTGGCGCGCAAGGAAGGCACGGGGCAGCACGGGCTGAGCCACCAGCGATCGTTGGTGCCGCCGGCCCCACGCCAGACGCCCCGCCCGAGCGAGCCGCCGACCTCCGCGCCCCCAGAGCAGGTGCCCACCTGAGCATCGGGCCGGCCGTCGCGCCAGGGCGGCACCCTACGATGCCGCCCATGTCCTTCGCCGAAGTCACCACGCCCCATCCCTCCGTCGCGGTCGTCACGCTCAACCGGCCCGAGCGGATGAACGCCATGGCGTTCGACGTGATGATCCCGTTCCGCGACGCGTTGCGCGCCATCGGGGACGCGAACGACGTGCGGGTCGTCGTCATCACGGGGGCGGGGCGCGGCTTCTGCTCGGGCGCCGATCATGAAGATCCCGGCACGATGCCGAATATCGCGGGTCTCACCCTGCCGACCATCGCCCTACGCTCGATGGAAATGCTCGACGAGGTCATCACGACCATTCGCCGCCTGCACCAGCCCGTCATCGCCGCGGTCAACGGCGCCGCCATCGGGGGCGGGTTCTGCCTGGCGCTAGCGGCCGATGTGCGCATCGCCGGCGACGACGCCTACTTCCGGGCTGCCGGCATCAACAACGGGCTGACCGCCGCAGAGCTCGGCCTCAGTTATCTGTTGCCGCGGGCGATCGGCCACTCCCGTGCGGCCGAGATCATGCTGACCGGCCGCGACGTCGACGCCGCGGAGGGCGAAAGGATCGGTCTGGTGTCCTCGGTCGTGCCCACGCACGACCTGCTGCCGGCCTGCTTCGAGCTGGCCGACCGGATCAACGGCTGGAGCCGGGCCGGCGTCGAGCTGACCAAGCGCCAGCTGTGGAACAGCCTCGACGCCAGCAGCCTGCAGTCCCACATGGACGCCGAGGGCACGTCGCAGCTGTTCGTGCGCATCACCACACGCAATTTCGAAGAGGCCGTGGCGGCGCGCAAGGAAGGGCGCACGCCAGACTTCAAGGACTGAGATTCAGCCGTTGACGAGCGTGTTGGCGGCCATGTCGAGGTACGCGCGCAGCTCATCGGCGTCGGACGGTTCGATCCGGCCTTCTCTTTCGAGTCCGCCGAGCGCGCCGCCCATGTGGCGCAGCCAGGCGTCGCGTTCCGGGGCTCCGATGACGAAGGGCGCGTGGCGCATGCGAAGGCGCGGGTGCCCGCGCTGCTCGCTGTAGGTGCCGGGGCCGCCCCAGTACTGCACCAGGAACAGGGCGAGGTGTCGCGCCGGTTCCACCAGCTCGGTCGGGTACAACGGGCGGAGCAGGGGGTCGCCGGCCACCCCAAGATAGAAGCGGTCGACCAGGTCCACGAAGAACTGTTCGCCGCCCACCCGTTCGTACAGCGTGCTCACGGAGATCGAGAGTATTGGCTTTAGACTGCTGACCGATTCGCGGCCGTAGTTCAATGGTAGAACCTCAGCCTTCCAAGCTGATGATGCCGGTTCGATCCCGGTCGGCCGCTCTCGTCGTCTTCGCTGGTAGACGGCACTTCGACAATTCGCCCAGCCCGTCGCTCACACGATTCATCCCGCGAATATCCCGCGGGCGGATGCACGACCGACTTTCGTCGCGCCAAATCAGCGAGTCCGGAAAGCGCCTCCGCGATGACGACGTCTCGGTCCTCTGCGGCGTGTTGGTACCGCAGCGCGGCCGCCGGACTGGCGTGGCCGGCACGAGCCATGAGCTCTCGAGTCGTGGCGCCCTGCGTGGCGGCCCACGTAAGACCGGCGCCCCTCAGGTCGTGGAAGTGAATTTCGGGGCGCCCAAGCCTTCTGCGAGCGGCGACTCAGGCGGCGTTGAGCGGGTGGCGTCCGAGCCTCCCGCCCTTGAGACCTCGGAGAAGTGGGGAGGACGGCTCCGGGCCGACGAACAGGTTCAGGTGCCGTTCCAGCGCGGGCAGGACGTGCGGCGGGATGCTGACGGTTCGGCATCCCGCCTCGGTCTTCGGCGGACCGATGTGGAGCCGGCCACCGAGCTCGTTCGCCGTTCGCTCGACCCGGACCCGCGGTGCAGGAGGTCGATATCGCGGCGTTCGAGGCCGAGCACCTCACCCAGCCGGAGATGGCACCATGACGCCAGCTCGACGGCGATCCGCCACTGCTCGGGCATGTCAGCGGCGGAATGACGCTTTGGGCCTGAAAAGGTCGCCCCGAACCGGCATCGGTCGGGGGCGCGGGGTCTACGTCGCGGGGAGAGGCTCGCTGGAGCGCCGGTCCCATCCGTGGAAGAACGAATAGTCGACGGCCGACCAGGCCTCGCGAAGCCGGGGCGTGCCCAGGTCCCAGTCTGGGCGAATCTCGGCCGTGGCCGCGCGCAGGTCGTGCCACAGGTCGTAGAAGGAGGGACGGCCCCAGAACCAGTAGCCGTGGTAGATGCTGTGGATGACCAGTCCGGGTTTGAGCACCAGGGTGTACGGGATCATGGGGTCGTGCTCGGGGTCGCCCATGACCACCTCACCCATCTGCGGCCATTGGCGTTCCACATCATCTGCGAGTGGCACACCGAGTATGTGGGAAAGCCTCGTCGCGCCATCGGCTGATTCCACGTCGACTTGCCTTTCTCTCGCTCTATGTGGCGGCAACGCCGACGATACCGGTCATCCGAGGTGATTCTGCCTCTCGCCGGAGAACGACGCCGATTCGGCGATCTGAGACACCCATGTCCGGCTATTGGCACTTCTCGTCTGAACACTCGGTCGTGGCAACTCGACAGAAAACGACGCATCGGCCTCGGTCCGCCGTAGCAGGATCAACGCCACCAGCGGAAAGACCACGCAGGAAAGCAGGCCCGCGGACACCAATGCCGTGCCCGTCACGGGCTTGATCACCCCAAGACTGACGCCGATCGCGCTCGCGACGACAAGGAAGGGGAGCGACGTGGCCTGCAGGAGCCCAATCGCGATGGTGTTTCGACGTCCAACAGACGATCGGTAGAAGACGGCGGGGACGCCTCGTACGACTAGGAGACCCAAGAGAAAGAGCGGAATCTCAGCGAACGCCGACGGCGAATGAAGCAGCGCCCGTAGATCGAACGTGAGCCCACTCGTCACGAAAAACACCGGCACTAAGAACCCATAGCCGATGGCCTCAAGCTTCACACGGAAATTCGGGTGTGACATTGAATCACGATCGACAAAATTCAGGATGGCTCCAGCCAGGAACGCTCCGAGAATTGTCTCCAGGCCGAACTTCGACGCCAACACAACAAACAGCACGAGCAATACCACAGCAAAGCGAACTCGAATTTCGGCTGTCGTATCCTGCAGCATCTCCAGCACACTGGTGAGACGTTCAGATGTGCCGAGGCGCAAGAGGGTGGCGGCTGCAACAACGATCAGAACGACGAACCCACCAAGGAGAATCAACTTGCCCGACGTCGATCCCTTCGACATCGAAAAGAACACAGACAGAAGGAGAACGGCGCCGAAGTCAGCGACCGACGCGCCAGCGATACTGAACTGCCCGACCTGAGTTTCGGACTGCCGCGCGTCCTTGAGGACGGGGACGACCAGGCCCAACGAAGTTGCTGATAGCGCAATCGCAATCAGTAGAGGCGACTTGGTGATGCTCGCCGCGCCCAGTCCGAAGCCCACAACCGCCGCCAAGCACAACGAAAATGCGTAACCCAGGCCTATTTGCCGCACGATCGGTCCTCGGAGCCTCCGAGGATCGATCTCGATGCCGGCAAGAAAAAGTAAGAACGCTAAGCCGATCAACGAAAGGACTCTGACGGGGAGGTCGACCTTGACCCATCCAAAGCCGGACGGCCCGACGGCGATCCCGAAGACGATTAGCAAAACGGGGGCGGGAACACGGATGAAGGGGAAGAACCCGATCAGGAGGGGCACGAGGAACGAGATCAATACAACCACTAAGAGGCTGCCATAAGAGAGGCTGGACATAGTCATTGAGTCCGAGTCGCGGGCCGATTGTTACACTGCCCGACTGGGTAACGGTGGAAACAACCGAGGCACCGTGTCCGCTCAGTCACAGAGCTCACCGCGATGGGGTACTCGGTTGACGGCGAGCTCGGACTCATCCGCCTATGGGCGCATCCCCTTCTCGGTGGCGACCCTCACTCCCCGACCCGATCGAGGATTGTTGCCGCGGACAAACCCACGAGCTCGCGGTTCTGGAGTTGGCCTATCTCAGCCAGAATCCGCTCGATCTCGGCATCTTGGGCTTCAAGGTGACGCTGGATCTCGAGCGACGTACGAAGAACGGCGTCGGCGTCCTGGTATGTCGCCTCAGCCCGCATATCAGCGGCTGCACCGAGGACATTCTGGCCGACGATGATGATGCTCAGCAGTACGAGCTGCAGAAAGGTCTGGCTAATCCATGACACGAGAGTCACGAGATTGCCGGATCGGATGGCGGATGGAAGCGAGACGAATGCCAACAGTGCGAACGCGTAGGCACACCACATGGTGCCAACCGCCCTGGTGATCTTCACGGACAGCGTCCTGTTGAAGCGCCCAAACCATGGCGCACAGCCCGACGTGGTCGTGCTAATGGTCTCGCCACGGTGTCGTGCCGAGCAGCCGCGTGGTGTATGAAAGATTTCCTTCGGTGCGTCCTCGCGGTCCATCTTGCGGGATGACAACACGTCGTCGGTTATCACGTGGACCTGCGCTCCGCTTCCGAGATCGCGAAGGCGGCATTCACGAGGCCGATATGGCTGAACGCCTGTGGGAAATTGCCCAGCAACTCGCCCGTTTTCGGGTCTATCTCCTCGGCCAGGAGACCCACGTCGTTGCAGAACGAGATAGCCGTCTCAAACGTCGCCTTCGCCTTGTCGAGCTCTCCGGCGAGGGCTTGCGCTTGGGCCATCCAAAACGTGCACAGCAGAAAGGTGCCCTCCTCGCCCTCGAGCCCATCCTGGGCGAGGTATCGGTAGACAAGGCCACGGTCGTCGGTGAGCCGCTCAGCGGTGGCGTCGATGGTCGCCTTCATCCGAGGATCGTCTGCCGCGAGAAAGCCCACGATCGGCATCATCAGGTTGGACGCGTCGAGGTCTTCCGACCCGAACGACTGCGTAAACGCACCCACGGACTCGTTCCACCCCTTGTTGATGATGGCATCGGCGATCTCGTCCCTCGTGAACTTCCATGCCTCCACCCGGTCAGCAGCATTGAGGCGGTCGGCAAGGCCGATTGCCCGATCGAGTGCCACCCAGCACATGAGCTTGGAATAGAGGAAGTCGCGGGGTTCGCCGCGCACCTCCCAGATACCCTGATCTTTCTCTCTCCAGCGCGTGGCGGCAGTGTCGGCAAGATCGGCAAGGAACTGCTTGGTGGCCGATCCCAGGAGGTCCAGCTGGTCCGGCAGGCGTGAAGCCGCGTCGAGCAGCTCTCCGTAGACATCGAGCTGGCGCTGGTTCCAGGCCCCATTCCCGACACGGATTGGGGCGCTGCCACGCCAGCCTGTCAAATGAGGAAGCACTCTCTCGGTCAGGTCGCGCTCACCGCCGACGCCGAACATGATCTGCAGGTCAGCACCTCGACGAGCCTGGGAGGCGGCCGAGCCAGACATGTAGTCAAAGAACTTGCCGGCCTCGTCCGGACATGCCGCCACCCAGAGCGCCTGAAGGGTGAAACTTGCGTCGCGTACCCACGAGTAGCGGTAGTCCCAGTTTCTGGAACCTCCCGCGGTTTCGGGCAGCGATGTGGTGGGGGCGGCCACGATGGCGCCCGTCGGAAAGTAGGTCAAGGCGTAGAGGACGCGCCCGCTTGCCCGCACGGCATCGCGCCAAGGACCGTCGTAACCCTGGTGCAGCGCCGACCACGTGCGCCACGCTTCCGCGGTGTCCTCCAGGCGCTCCGTGATCTCATGCTCGGTCCACAGCCGTGGCCGTTCTTCCGACGTCGTCCGGTGCTGCAGTGCGAAGGCGATGGAGTGCCCGGGCCTCACGACCATGCGAGCGTTGGCCGTGAATTCATCGACTCCCAGTGGCACAGGCGACGACAGGGCGAGCACGCTGGCGCCACCCCTAGTACGAATTCCACCCTCGACCGCCTCGAGAACGGGCTGGATCAACCCGTACTCCGGACGGGGCGCGAATTCAAGCTCGAGTTCGACCTCCCCTTCGACGCCACTGACGCGGCGAAGGAGGGCGCTGGTCGCGCCAGCCCCGAGCTCGTGACCGCGATCGTTGCGACCGACGGCCAGCGCATCGACGACGGTGGCGACCCCTGTTGGCGTGTGAAACGTCGTCTGGAGGAGCATTGTGTCCTCGAGGTACGTGCGGCTCGTCTGAAAATCGCCCAGGGGTCGTATGGACCAGTGGCCGGCAGCGGCGTCGAGGAGGCGGGCGAACACCGATGGCCCATCGAAGCGCGGGAAACACAACCAGTCGACCGAACCGCCCGAGCTGACCAGAGCCGCCGATCGGCAGTCGGACAAGAGGGCATAGTCACCGATCGGAAGATCATGTCGTTTCATGCACCCAACCTTTCTGTGAGGTGTTGTGCGACCCGCAGTGCGTTGGCGATGATCGTTAACGTTGGATTCACGGCCGAACTCGAGCAGAAGAAGCTCGAGTCAACGACGTAGAGGTTGTCGAGATCGTGCGTCTTGCAGTTGATGTCGAGGGCAGACGTTGCGGAGTCGGTGCCGAAACGAACTGTGCCGTTCTGATGAGCCACGCCGGAGATCCCGAGGCGGCCGCCGAGATAGGTGGAGCGGTCAATAACCTCTTCCTCACACTGCATGGCGTCGAGGAGCCCCCGGAATTTGGCGGTGAGCCGAGCGTGGGCTTCCAGGTTCGACGGCTCGTAGGTGAGCTTGAGACGTCCGCTCGGCTCGACCTGCACCCTGTTCTGCATTCTGGGCAGGTCCTCGGTGGTGAGCCAGAAGTCGAGCGCATGTGCTGCGAGGTCGGCCGGGTCCTCGGCGTCCGGTGCATCGAGAGAGATGGTGAATGCATCGCTGCGCCCGAGCATCTGCATGGCTCCCAGCGGGTACTCCCACTCGTTGTCGCCGTAGTAGTAGTCATTCACGCCGAGCGTCTTCTCGAAGATCGTTGGGTTCGGAATTCGAGAGATGGCGATGAGCGACGAGTTGTTGTGGAGCATGAGGTTGCGTCCCACGACCCCCGAGCTGTTGCCCAGACCCTCAGGGTGTTGGTCATTCGCGGACGACAGAAGCAGAGCAGCGGAGTTGATCGCGCCCGCCGACAGAACGACGACGTCGGCCATGTACTCCTCTCGTTCTCCGTCGTGGTCAATCACCACTCTGCTGACCGACCGACCGTCCGGAGACGTCTCGAGCCTCGTGACGCGCGAGTTCGTGCGCAGTGTGACGTTGGAATACCGTAGAGCGGGCTCTACGCAAACGACCTGCGCATCGGCCTTCGCCTTCACGAGACACGCGAAGCCGTCACAGGTCGCGCATCGGATGCAAGGACTCAGCTCAGGGCGCTGCTCGTCGATCATGATCCCGAGCGGCAGCGCGAACGGCGTCAGGCCAGCGCCCTTGAGGTCATGGGCCAATTCCTCGATGCGCGCCTCATGGCTCATTGCCGGGTACGCATACGCTGGCCCGGGCGGGTCGAGCGGATCGACGCCCCGCTCGCCGTGCACGTGGTACAGATGCTCCGCCTTGGTGTACCACTGCTCGAAGTCGGTGTACTTGAGCGGCCACTCGGGGGAGACACCGTCCACATGGAACACGTTTTCGAAGTCACGCTCGCGCAAGCGGAACAGCACCGCGCCGTACACCTTGGTGTTGCCGCCGACATAGTAGTGCTGCTTCGGGTTGAACTCCTTGCCGTTCTGATCGACCCAGTGGCCGGCGTTGCGGTACCGCAGATCGCCCCACACTGACATGGAGTTCCAGTTCTCCTTCTCGCGGGGATACCAGCCACCCCGCTCGAGAAGAAGGACCTTCTTTCCCGTCGGGGCGAGAGCGTGAGTGATCGTGCCGCCCCCGGCACCGGAACCGATCACGATGACGTCGTAATGCTCTGACATGACTCCTCCAGTCGAGATCAGACGATGGCTAACGGAGCGACCCAGGCGCCCGTGGCACCCCGGAGCTTGGCGTGAGAGACGACGAACAGGAATGGCCCAACCCGGGCGTCGGCCAACTCGGCCAGGTGCAGGTTCTCCAGGACGACGATGCCGTGCTTGGCGTTCAAGGTCTGAGGAACGACGAACGGCTCGTCAGGATCCTCGGCGGGCACGGGACCGAAGCTCCACGTGTCGCAGCCGGTCACCGAGACCCGATGCTCGACCAGCCAGTCGACCATCGCCGATCCGGGCCCGGGCTCGCCGTCGACATACCCGGCATCGTCGGTTCCCCACTGCCGTCCCCAGCCGGTGTGGAAGAGGAGGGCATCACCGGGTTGGACCGTGAGTTCCTGAGCCCACAGGGCTGCTTCCGTGTCGGCGGGCGTGATGACGGTGCCCTTTTCGAGCCGGTTGACGCCGTGAATGGCGGCCACGTCGAGGAGCAGCCCGCGGGTCACGATCTGGGGCAGGGCATCAGCTCCACAGCAGCTCGTGCCCCACTTCTCGGCCACCTCGTCGATCCGATGACCGTTGTACATGCGGCCGTCGACATGGAGATGATTGAGCCCATCCAAGTGCGTGCCCATCTGCGAGGGGGCCATGACCCTCTCAATCACCCACCCGACCTTGTTCCGACCGATGGGGCCGACGGGAATGTCGAGTTCCTGGCTGAAGGAGCGTCCCTCGAAGGCAGGGGTGTCGGACGAAAGCACGTACGAGAGATCGAACACCCGCCCAATGCGGACCAGTCGTGCGGCGCCGATCCTCGCCCCGGGGGTGATCTCGTTGAGAGAACCCGCCCGATCGTCGGCGCCATAGCGCGACGGCCACCAGACTTCGCTCGAGCTGTGAGTCGTGTTCATCCCGATGGCCGCGCTCATTCCGATGACCACGTTCCACGAAAGTCCGCGAACAGCGTGAGCCCGCCGTCAACGAAGATCGTCTGACCGGTGATGTAGCCGGCCTCGTCGGACAGCAGGAAAGCCGTGGTCGCAGCCATTTCCTCGGCCTCGCCGGCCCGCCCCAGAGGGATGTGTGCCGTCACCATGGCCCGCTTTTCGGGATCGTCGATCCATGCCCGGTTGATCGGCGTGACAGTGGCACCGGGGCCGATGGCATTGACGCGGATGCCCCGGCCGGCGTACTCGAGAGCGAGGGTCCGCGTCAGATTCTGCATGCCGCCCTTGCTGACCGAGTAACCGAGGAACTTGGGCTTCGGGATCAGCTGGTGCACCGAGGAGACGTTGACGATGGCGCCCGGCTTGTCCTCTGCAAGCAGCTGGCGGACAGCTTGCCGTGCGCAGAGGAACGAGCCGCGGAGGTTGACGGCCAGGACCTTGTCGAAGGAGGCAGCATCGAGCGCGTCGGAGTCCTGTGCAATCTGGATGCCCGCGTTGTTCACGAGGAAATCCACAGGGCCGAGTTCAGCCGAAACGGTCTTGAACATGGCCTCCACGTCGTGCTCGTTGGAGACGTCGGCCTCCACCAGCAGCGCTCGTGCCCCGGCGTCGTGCACCTCCTTCATGCAGCGTTCGACGCCAGCCTCTATTGCATCTCTGGTCGTCTCGGCACCCTCGACCGCGCCCAGGTAATTGACGGCGACATTCACCCCCTCGCGGCCCAGACGGACCGCGATGGCTTGGCCGATGCCGGAGCTGCCGCCCGTGACTATTGCTGTCTTGCCAGAAAGGCCGTTCATGCGAGTCTCCTCTTACGTTCGACTGTCAGGCTCTTAGTCACCCGAGCAGCGCGCGTGTTACGCCGTAACGCCAAGTCTCCGGACGGGACTATTTCCCCATGCGTGCCCGTAACGCTCTCGATGAGGCTCGGCAGCTCGTCGGCAAGGCATTGGAGCCTCGTGTTCTCGAACCTTCACCGCCCGCCGTCGTCGATGGTGTGTGGTTCGCCGATGACCCGACGGCTGACGGCGATGTCGACTGGAGGCAATGGGTAGATCTGCACCCCGAACAGCGGGCATGGGCAAGAGAACGCTGGCTCGGAGCCTTTGGCCGTTTCGGCCAGGCGCCACATGCCTACAACGACACCAGGCTGGCGTTTCACCGCCTCGCCGTGTACGTGATCTCACCCGCCCGCCAACGGGCCAATGGCAAAATTGGGCTGCGTTGGACCCTCGGCGGCATCGGTACCCCGTTCTTCGGCGCCGACGAGCAGGTCCGAATACTGGGAACGGATCTCGTGCGACAACGAGGCCAGCAGGCGTGGGTCGAACCGATCACAACCCTCGACGAAGCCGCCGCATTCGTGCTTGACGGTCCTCCGGACGGTTCGTGGGCCAATAGCTTCGATGTCCCCCACATCGGTCCGACCGGCGAGAAGCTCGCGGTGAGCGTCGATGGTGCTCGCTTTCTCGCCGACTGGTACGGATTTGCGTGGTCGGTGCTCGAGGAATTGCGTGCGGATCTCGAATGCGACGAGCCGAGCCGGGTCCAACTTTGGCCCGAGCATTTCGATGCAGCATTCGATTGCTCCATCGCGAATCGCCGGGCCACGTTCGGAGCGTCGCCTGGCGACGCGAGGTCGGATGCGCCGTACCTGTATGTCGTGTCTCCTGGGATCTCGGAACTGTCCGACCAGCTGTGGAACTCCACCTCCTTCGAAGGCGCCATCCTCCCGTTGAGCGATCTCGTCGACGCCCTCGACCAGCGGGCCACGGCTCTCGAGTTCTTTCGTATCCGTCGGACGGCCTTGGCGAGGTCGTGATGCGTCAGCTCTTCCCGATCGAGATCGACCCGGTCGACCCCGCTTGCGCCTACGCCGACCTGCCACGGGTGGCGCATCGGCCGGCGGTCCGGCTGAACATGATCGCCGGCGTCGACGGCGCGACCACGTTGGACGACGTGTCCGGCGGACTGGGCGGTCCAGCTGACAAGCAGGTGTTCGGCGTGCTGCGCGCCCTGGCCGACGTCGTGCTCGTCGCCGCCGGCACCGTGCGGGCCGAGCACTACGGTCCCTCGGACTTGCCGATCGCCGTCGTCACGCGCACGGCCCAGCTCGACTGGCAGTCCCCGTTCTTCTCCCAGGCCAAGGCCCGACCGATCGTGTTCACGGTAGACGACGCCCCGGCCGAGAACCTGCGCCATGCGGCAGAAGTCGCAGATGTCGTCATCGTCGGCTCGGGCGGCGTCGATTTCGGGCGCGCGTTGGACGAGCTCGGCGCTCGCGGTCACCACCACGTGCTCGCCGAGGGAGGACCGACTTTGAACGGTCAACTTGCGCTCGCTGGAGTGATAGACGAGCTCTGTCTCACCCTTTCCCCAACCCTCGCCGCGGGCGGCTCCAAACGCATCATCGCCGGCCCTGACCTGCCAATGCCCACCCCACTGGGTCTGCACTCGGTGCTCGAGGACGACGGATTTCTGTTCCTTCGATACCAAACGTGCTCAATCCGTGAGAACACCGCGTAACGCGGACGTCCACAACGAGACAGAAGTGGTCATGCGCCGAACAAGCGTCGAGTTCGAATTCCACGACCCCGCGTTCGCGTCGGTCGTCGCTGAGGACGCACGGCTGGTGAAGGTAGCGAACACAGACGCGCACGAGGGGCCCGTGTACATGCCAAGTGAGGACGCCCTGTACTTCACGACTGTCCCACGTCCCAGCCGGACCGCAAGGAACGGGTCGCCCATGGTAGCGATCAAGCGCCTGGCCCTCGACGGCGAACGCTTCCCCTTGACCAGCGGGCGAGAGGCGATCGTGAGAAGCCGCGCAAATGGTGCCAACGGAATGGCACTCGGTCACGACGGCCGCCTTGTCGTCTGCGAACAAGGAACGACGACCACGGCGGCCCGCATCTCCGCGCTCGACACCGGCACCGGCCACACCGAGAGCATCGTGTCCGGTTGGGGTGCCTTGCCCTTCAACTCGCCCAATGACGTCGTCGTAAACAGGGACGGCACGATTTGGTTCACCGACCCGAGCTATGGGCACCTGCAGGGATTCAAGTCCGCCCCGGTCGTCGGCGACCGCGTCTACCGCTACGACCCGCACACGGACTCGTTGAGCTGGGTGATCGACGACTTCGACAAGCCCAACGGGCTGGCCTTCTCTCCGTGCGGGTCCGTACTCTACGTCGGCGACAGCGGGGCCAATCACGAGCCGGGGACGTTCGACCCCGCTCGACCCCACCATGTCCGGGCATTCGACGTCACGCCCGGTGGAGGATTGGCCGGGGGCCGCCTGTTCGCGGTGATCGACCCCGGCTTTCCGGACGGCATCAAAGTCGATGCCGAAGGCCGCGTCTACTCCTCTTCGTTCGACGGCGTGCAGGTGTTCAGTCCAGAGGGACACCAGCTCGGCACGATCCACCTGCCAGGCGCCGTGAACTTCACCTTCGGTGGCACCGATCGCAACGTCCTGTTCATCACCGCCGACACAGCTGTTTGGGCAGCTGTGCTCAATGTACAAGGAGCGTGACAACCATGGCATTGGTCCGGATCCGCAAGACAATCGACAACAAGGGCGTGGGCGCCGTCCTGGACGCCGCGGAGGAGGCTGCGAACAGCGCGGGACACCGCGTCGTGATCACCGTGGTCGACCACGGGGGCCATCTACTCGAGCTACGCCGTACAGAAGGTGCGCAGCCCGCCAGCGCGCAGGTCGCCATTGACAAGGCACGGACTGCCGCCCTCTTCGTCCGCCCGAGCCGAGAGATCGAGGAGCAGGTCAGCGCCGGTCGCCTTGGAGCCCTCGCCCTGCACGGAGCCCGCGCGCTGACGGGTGGCCTACCCTTGACGACGGACGGCGAGGTCGTCGGCGCCATCGGGACCAGCGGGGAGACGCCCGACGAGGACGAGTCGGTGTCCAAGGCGGGCGCTGCCGCCACATTCACCTCTGCGAACGTGCACGCCCTGACCTACACGGGCGCGAAGTTCGTCGCCGAGGTCGTCGCTCGCGAGGCGATGCGACGGAAGGTGAGCCCGGTCGTCGCAGTTGTCGACGCATCCGGCGAGCTGGTGTACCTCTGGCGGCCCGACAGCGCCCAGGTGGCGAGCGTCGGTGTGGCCACCGACAAGGCCCGTACAGCGGCGATCTACCGGCGCCCGAGCAAGGACTTCGAGGACCAGGCATCTGGCGGCCGGCCCTCGGCGCTGCATTTGGCGGGGGCTGTCCCCCTCCAGGGTGGCATGCCGCTCCTTTACCAGGGAGAGGTGGTGGGAGCCATCGGCGTCAGCGGTGCGACGTCCGCGGCCGAGGACCAGGAACTCTCCGAGCTCGGCGCCGGGGCCATCAAGGAGGTCGGTGCGTGCCACAGGCCTGCGATCCACCTCCCAGCCGCGGACGTCGACATCGCATTCGCCAGCGGGGGATTGCTCGTGGACGCGTCGCGGTACCAACTGGAGGCGGCCCGTCGCACGGTTCCGGGCGAGGTCGAGTGCCACGACACGGTGACCGACATCATGCGAGTGGCTGCGGGCACTGCGACAGTCGTCACGCAAGGTTGTGGCGAACCGGTGACGCACGAGGTCTCCACGGGCGACGTCCTGGTAATCCCCGAAGGCGTTTCCCACGAGTTCACGGCCGTCTCCGAACCGTTTCTCTACTTCGTGGTGAAGGTGCAGTCGTGAGCACCGCCACGCGTCTTCCAGGCCCTCCAGAGCTTCTTCCAGGCGGAGCCGATGCGGTCGTTGACCTGCAGACCCCCGAGGGCATCGCTCTCGTCCAGGCCGAATGGCGCTACGCCGACGCCCACATCGTCGAAACCGATTTCGTGCACGTCGGCGCGGACCTCGGCCCCACCGGGCCCCCGAACCGCACGTATGACGTGGTGCCCCATGCGCAAGGCGCGCACTTCGACGACTCATCCTGGAGTCGACTCGAACCCAACGAGACCCTGCTGCGCCTGAGTGGCGGTCTTGTATGCTTCAACTGGTATCGCATCGCGGTGACGCTCCCGCCCCGGGTCGGCGACTTCGATCCGACCGGAGCAACGGTCGTCTTCGAAATTGTCATCGACGACTACGCCGAGGTGTGGGTCGACGGCGAGCTGCCGATCGCGCTTGGACAGGCGGGGGGTCAGGTCATCAGCGGCTTCAACGCCCCCAATCGCGTCGTGCTCACCCAGGACGCTCGACCTGGCCAGACCTTTCAGATCGCGGTTTTCGGAATCAACGGGCCGATTTCGGTGTCGCCCCACAACTACATATGGATGCGAACGGCCACCCTGGACTTCTATGGCGCTGACCGGGCGAGGCCCGCCGAGCCGGTCCAGTGCGAGATCAAGCGCTTGGACCCGTCCCTCGACGAGGTAGTGGCTCCTGAAGCTCGCATGGAGCGCGTCGCCGGCGGCTTCGAGTTCACGGAAGGGCCCGTATGGACCCAAGAAGGGTCCCTGCTGTTCAGCTCGCCGAACACGAATGTCATCTACCGATGGTCCCCGCTCGGTACCGTCGAGGTATTCCGGTCGAAGAGCGGTTACTCGGGCGTGGATGTGGGTCGTTATCACCAGCCCGGCTCAAACGGCCTCACGTTCGACCCCGACGGTCGCCTGGCCATCTGCCAGCACGGGAACCGCAGGGTGATCCGGGTCGAGCCGCATGGGAACGTCACTGTCCTCGCCGATCGCTACGACGGCAAGCGCCTGAACAGTCCCAACGACCTCGTCTATCGCTCCGACGGAACTCTGTTCTTCACTGACCCGCCGTTTGGGCTCCCGCAGCAGTTTGAAGACCCAAAGAAGGAGCTGTCGATCAGCGGTGTCTACGCGGTGCGTCAGCCCGGTGAGGTTGTGCTTGTCACCGATGAGCTGCTGGGACCGAACGG
>Ga0207761_1000189_pt1 | contig 20309 bp, 13 predicted proteins | sample LuqExpMetageno34_FD_187792 | JGI IMG/M metagenome (GOLD analysis project Ga0207761, IMG submission 187792) | Tropical forest soil microbial communities from Luquillo Experimental Forest, Puerto Rico - Sample 34 (SPAdes) | ecosystem: Environmental > Terrestrial > Soil > Tropical forest ... | reverse complement strand
TGCGGCGGGCCGAGCCGTTCATCGCCATCAACTGCGCGGCGATCCCCGACACCCTGCTCGAAAGCGAGCTATTCGGATACGAGAAGGGCGCTTTCACCGACGCCCGCGCCCAGAAACGCGGCATCTTCGAGCTCGCCGACAAGGGGACGCTCTTTCTGGACGAGATAACCACCGTGCCGTTCAACTTGCAGGCCAAGCTTCTGCGCGTGCTGGAAACGGGCGAATACGAGCGCGTCGGTTCCTCCAATACGCGCCGGGTGAACGTCCGCGTCCTCGCGGCGACGAATGTGGACGTAAACGTCGAGGTCAGCAGCGGGCGCTTTCGCGAGGATCTGTTGTTCCGCTTGAACACCATCGAAATCCATTTGCCGTCGTTGCGCGAGCGCGGCGAAGACATCGACCTTCTCGCTAATCATTTCTTGCGTGTGTATGCCGAGCGCTACCGGAAAAAGATTGCAGGCTTTGATCAGGGAGCCATGCAATCCTTGCGCGAGCACTCCTGGCCGGGCAACGTCCGCGAACTGGATCATGCCATCGAACGCGCGGTACTGTTGGCAGCAGGCCCGATGATCCGGGCCAGCGACTTGGCCTTGCGCGCACCGAATCCCACGGGCTCGCTGCGCCTCGAGGACATGAGCCTCGATGAAGTCGAAAAACACCTGATTCAACGGACTCTCGCGCGGCACGGGGGAAATGTCAGTCGCGCCGCGGATGCGCTCGGGCTGAGCCGCAGCGCGCTCTACCGCAGATTGGAAAAATTCAGCCTCGAATGACGCAGCTCAACTACGAACGGCGAATACAGCTGCTGGCGCTCGCGGCTGGCCTGCCCGGTTCGCTGATCGCCATTCTGTTGCTCTGGCTCGGTCCCTATTCCACGCAAACGGCGTGGACCCTCACCTTCGTGATCGCAGTGGCCTGGCTCGGATTCGCCGCCTCGTTGCGCCACCGCGTGGTCTTCTCCCTACAGACTCTCTCGAACCTGTTAGCCGCCATGCGTGAGGAAGACTTTTCCCTGCGTGGCCGTGGCGCGCGCATGGACGACGCCATGGGCGAAGTCATGATCGAAGTGAATATGCTCAGCGAAACGCTTCGCGAGCAGCGGCTCGGCGCGCTGGAGGCCACGGCGCTCTTGCGCACGGTGATGGAGGAAATCGACGTTGCTATCTTCGCGTTCGACAGCGACGAAAGTCTGAAGCTCGTCAATCGCGCCGGCGAGCGCCTCCTCGATCGCAGTGCCGAGCGTTGTCTCGGACTCACCGCGAAGGAATTGGGCCTCGCGGTCTGTCTCGACGGCGACCCCGCCCGCAACATGGAATTGAGCCTGCCCGGAGGCACTGGGCGTTGGGGCATGCGGCGCGGGACGTTCCGGCAAGGCGGCTCTCCCCACCAACTGGTGGTGCTGACCGATTTGCGTCGCGCACTGCGCGAAGAGGAGCGCCAGGCCTGGCAGCGCCTGATCCGCGTGCTTGGACACGAATTAAACAACTCGCTGGCGCCCATCCAATCCGTCGCGCAGAGCCTCGAATCATCATTGCAACGCGCAGCCTCCGCGGAAGACGGAAACGCCACGCTCGACGATATGAAGCAAGGCCTCGCTATCATTCGCTCGCGCACGGAAGCCCTCGGACGCTTCATGGGCGCGTACACCCAGCTTGCCAAGCTGCCCAAACCGACGCTGCTTCCCGTCGACTTTGCCGAACTGGTCAGGCGTGTCGCCGCACTCGAGCAGCGCCTTCCGGTCAAGCTTGAAGAAGGTCCGCCCATCTCCATTCAAGCGGATCGCGACCAACTCGAACAACTTCTGATCAACTTGATTCGCAATGCCACAGACGCAGCTAGTGAAACCGGAGGCTGCGTCGGGCTGGAATGGACCGTAGGCATGGCCCACCTGGACCTCTACGTCCTTGACGAAGGACCGGGTATCTCCAACACCACGAACTTGTTTGTGCCCTTCTTCACCACCAAACCAAGTGGCTCAGGTATTGGACTCGTCCTCAGCCGGCAGATCGCCGAAGCTCACGGCGGCTCGCTCACCCTGGAGAACCGCACCGACCGCCGCGGGGGCAAAGCTCATCTGCAATTGCCACTCTCGATCTAAACGACTTTCTGAACGAAAAGCCCCGAGAAATGTTGCCGGTAGCGGAAAAACAGAACGAACCAAAGTACGGTCACAACCAGAGCCGGCGCAATACCCTGCGGCGCCAAGAGAATGTGGAAGCACAGGATATTTACGATCACTGGCCCGAGCAGCGCCAGTGCCAGCGGCACGTAGCGATTCGCCAGCAGCAGCGCCCCGCCAATCACCTGAGTGGCAGATACCACCAGCACATAATGCGATTGCATCAGCGCGGTGATGAACTGGAGAGCCAATCCGGTTGGCATGTCTTTCGGGTCCGGATGCAGGAATTGAAAGAATCCGTTCAGCCCGAAAAACACAAAAATCAGACCTAGCAATATGCGTGAAACAATCACCACGATTCTCATCGCGCCCCCCTGAAATTGCCTGGCCGCGCAACTCTAACACACGCCCATCTCCGATTCCCAAATTGCCCATCGTTGGCGAATTGTTTACAGCCTCAAGCTATGTAATGATGCAGCCATCGCATTCTGGGTTAACTTCTGCTCAATGACGACTCAGCCCGCGGTCCCAATAAAAGCGAAAGCCTGGTTGTTTTTTCTAGCGCTGTGCACCTGCCCGCCACTTTTGCGTTCCCAGGAACCGCCCCCGCCCGCGAGTTCCGAAATTGCGGCCACCCGCGCGTGCACCGTGAACCCGGTTCTCACCTACAGTCCCGGCAAGAAGGCCAAGAAACCCAAGCATCCCTTACCGCCCGAAGCAGCTCCGACCTGCATCGAGGTGAAAGGCGACCCTCTCGGCGTTCAGGAATTCTTGCAGAATCTCGCCAGAGAACAGTCCTGGCGCGTCGGCGAGAATCGCGCTTCCGAAGATATGTGGTCCTTTGTCCGCTATTTCAATCCCGACGAACTCGACACCTACGCCGATACCAAAGTGCTGATCGAGCCGGTGAAATTCACAGAAGGAAAAGCTTCCGCGACGGTGCGCACCACCGATTTGGGTGGCGACTTTGTGCGAGTTCAGATCTCCGTGCATTTCCAGGGTGAAGGGAAATCCACAGACCCTGCCTGGAAGCAGCCCTCAACCGTCTGGCCGCTCAATTCAAAGGGAATATTCGAGAAAGAGCTGGTCACTGCCTTACAGGCCCGCTACAAACCCTTGGATTGACACAACTAGACCCGTCGGCCCCTGTTTGCACTGGACTCCGGTACAGCTTTCGCGACACACTCTTTCCCTGCTATTGGTTGTAAGGAACAGGTAAGACACACTAGAAGGGCGTTTCCGCAGCAAAGAAGTTTCTCTCCAACCGGAGGAATTCTTGCGCCAAGGCAAACCTGACCTGGGGGCGTCGGGCAAGCGTAGTCAGCGATTCGGTCGGGCGATTTGGCAACTGGTGCTCGCCGCCGGATGCTTCCTTTTTATTGCCGCGGGCCCCGCTTCCGCGCAGATCTCTCCGGGCCCGCTTTCCAAGGCGCACGATTCCCTCAGCGGCACCACCCAGTGCAACTCCTGCCACCAGTTCGGCACGAGCACACCGACCTTTAAGTGCATCGACTGCCACAAAGAAATCGCCGAAGCACTGAACGACAAGCACGGCTACCACTACCAGATGCAGATGAAGAACCCTAACGGGCGCGACTGCGTACGCTGCCACCTGGAACACAATGGCGAGAAATTCAACCTGGTCCGCTGGGAACCTTCTAAAGAGAAATTCGATCACCGGCTGACCGGCTACAAACTCGAAGGCAAGCACACCAATCTTGCCTGTGAAAAATGCCACACGCCGGGCCACATGCTTCCCAACCTGCGAGAACTGATCAAATACAAGAACCCGGCCAGGTCCTTTTTCGCGCAATCCACCGCTTGTACGCCGTGCCACCAGGATCCCCACAAAGGCTCTCTTGGCAATGAATGTACCAAGTGCCATAACGTCGAATCCTGGAAGATGACCACCAAGGAGTTTGACCACTCCAAGACGCGTTATCCGCTGACAGGCCTGCATATCAAGGTGCCATGCGAGAAGTGCCACAAGCCGGATAGCCCGGGCGGGCCGGTTCGCTACAAGGACATGCAATTCGGCAAATGCAACGATTGCCACGTGGATCCGCACAAGGGCGAGTTCAAGAAAGCCTGTGACGCTTGCCACACCACCAGCAGTTGGAAGACGTTACTTCCCGGCTACGACTTCGATCACTCCAAGACCAAGTATCCTTTGACCGGCAAGCACGTCACCGTCGCTTGCTCCGCTTGCCATATCAAGGATGACTTCAAAAAAGAGATTCCCTTCGCGAATTGCAAGGATTGCCATACGCCTGATCCTCACAAGGGCCAGTTTGATGCGCGGCCGAAGAAAGGCGAATGTGCCGAGTGCCACACCGTAGACGGCTGGAAGCCTTCCACTTTCGGCGTGAAAGAACACGACACCTCGAAGTACCCGCTGAAGGGCAAACATATAAAGGTCGAATGCGCCAAGTGCCACATCCCCGCAGGCAAAGACACCATCTATAAAGTGAAATTCGAGCTGTGCACGGACTGCCACAAAGATGCGCACGACAATCAGTTTGTGGGCGAGCCTTACAAGAATCGTTGCGAGGAGTGTCACACCGTTGCAGACTGGCACCGGTCAACCTACACCATCGCGAAACATCGCAAATCCAGGTACCCGCTCACTGGAGCACACGCGGCGGTACCCTGCGCGGACTGCCACAAGGTCGGCTTTGCAGGGCGCACTGACAAAATCCTTCCGTTCCGCTTTGAGGACCGCAACTGCACCGCTTGCCACAAGGATCCGCATAAGGGTGAGTTCGATAAGGAAATGTCCCGCAAGCGCGCCAACGGAACCACCTTCGGCTGCGAAGCCTGCCACAGCACCAAATCCTGGAACGACATCAACGGCTTCGATCACGCGAAGACGAAATTTCCGTTGCTCGGCGCCCATCGAACCGTGCCGTGCGGCGATTGCCACAAGCCCACCACTCCGGCGGAAACCCGCTTCAAAGGCACTTCACAGAAATGTGAGGACTGCCACAAGGATGCTCACGACGGCCAGTTCCTGGCGAAGGACAACTCGACCCACTGTGCCGATTGCCATAACGCTACGCGCTGGAAGCCTTCCACATTCGATCATGACAAGACGCGCTTGCCTTTGACTGGAGGACATGCCAACGTCCCTTGCGATAAATGCCACAAGACCACCAGAATGGTCGAAGGCAAAGAGATCGTCATCTACAAGAACACCCCGCTCAAGTGTGCGGACTGCCATGGCGACCTTAAGGACCTAAAGAATCCAAGTTCCGTGCCCATACCCCCGGCGAATTAACCCTCGACCCGCTGTCAAGAACGTGTAAATTCGCGTTTACTCGCTCCGCGCTTGGATGTACAATCTCGCCCGTTTTCGCCCGCTGGGCAGTTCATGGCCCCCTCCCCGCAAGCCAATGAACGCAAGGGCGTGAGCCGGGTCACATCGACTGCTATATAGCAGGCAACCTGCGCTCTGAAGCGCGCACCTGAGCTACAGCAGTCGGTTCAACCCAGCTCCGGTCCCTAGGTACTGTATTGATAAGTTGTCCGTTTACTGGACCACAGTACAGTTGCCACTATTAGCGGGCCAAACGGATAATTGTAAAGAATTTAAGCAGCCATTCCCGCAAATTGACCACGTGCGGGTAAGGGGCCACTTTACGACTACTTTACTCCAATTCGCTCTTTGGACCCTGCTTATCTTCCCGGGCGCAGGGACTAGGCCTTCTGCTTCGAGCACCTTAGCTTCGCCTGCAGCGAGTGATCCGCAAGACAAAACCACGCGTAGTCCTCACGGGCCCCTCACAATCCCTTGTGAGAACTGTCACACCGCGGCAGGTTGGCGGCCCATCCGTGCAGTTCCGGAGTTCGATCACAACAAAACTAATTATCCCCTGCGCGGCATGCACGAAAAAGTTCCGTGCGTGCAGTGTCACGTGAAGCCGGTCTTCACGAATGTGGGAAAGAACTGCGCGGACTGCCACAAAGCCAGCGATGTACACCGCGGGCAGATGGGCTCGAATTGCGAAGAATGCCACACGGTGCAAGGTTGGTCCATCGCCACAAAGCAAGTGAAGGATCACCAGAACCGGTTTCCATTGCTTGGTGCGCACGCGGCTGTGCAGTGCGAAGACTGTCACAAGCAGGCCGCTGTCGGAATTTTCTACGGGCTGTCTACGGACTGCCAATCGTGCCACTTGAAGGACTGGCAGAACACCACAAATCCTCCGCACGCGCAGGATCCCACGGACTTTCCGCCCAGCGGTTGCCAGACTTGTCACAAGACGTTTGATAGCTGGCTAGGCGCAAGCTTCACCGGAAATCACGCCGCACCGCCAATCAGCTTCCCGCTGACTTTGGGGCACGCCAATCTTCCTTGCCAACAGTGCCATATCAACAACAACTATCATTTGCAGATTGCGGCTACCGACTGCGGCAACGCTGGCTGCCACTTGACCACCTGGCAACAGACCAACAACCCGCCTCACCCGAGCGCCGGACCCACTTTTGCGGTTGCGAATTGCGCGAATTGTCACAATCCGTCTTCTTGGACCAATGTAGTATTCGATCACAGCACCACTGGATTCCCTCTGACGAATGGCCACGCGAATCTGCAATGCTCGCAGTGCCACGTCAACAACAACTACAATTTGCAGGTTGCGCCCACGGATTGTGGGAACGCCGGCTGCCACCTGACCACCTGGCAACAGACCAACAATCCGGTCCATTCCACGGCCGGAACCGCTTTCGCCGCTTCCAATTGCTCGCAGTGTCACGACACCATCGCGTGGACCGACATGACCTCCTTCAACCACACGGTGACCGGATTTACGCTGACTGGCGCTCACGTGACCACGCCCTGCATCCAGTGCCACGTCAACAACAATTACACTTTGCAGATTCAGCAGAACGATTGCGGCAACTCCGGCTGCCACCTGACGCAGTGGAACAGCACACAGACGCTCGGCGGCAGCGTTCCCAATCACATCACCGCCGGATTCCCGATCACCCAATGCTCCTCTTGCCACAACACCACAAGCTGGTCGAACGCCACTTTCGATCACAGCACCACCGGTTTCCCGCTGACGAATTCGCACCAGATGGCGCCGGCTGGCAAAGTCACGCAGTGCGCCCAGTGCCACATCAATAACAACTACAATTTGCAGATCCAACCGACGGACTGCGGCAACGCCGGCTGCCACCTGAATACCTGGCAAACCACGAACAATCCTGTCCATTCGACGGCCGGACCGACGTTCGCTGTCGCGAATTGCTCAGGCTGCCACGACACCATCGCCTGGACCGACCAGACCGGCTTCAATCACAGCGTCACCGGATTTGCGCTGACTGGCACCCATGCCACCACGCCTTGCGCACAGTGCCACGTTAACAACAACTACAATCTGACCTCGGCCGATTGCATGGGCTGCCACCAGTCCTCCTGGAACAGCACGCAAACTCTCGGCGGCAACGTACCCAATCACGTCGCGGCCAATTTCCCGACCACCGCGTCGGCGTGCGCGACCTGCCACCCGATCACCACCTGGGCCGATGGTAAGTTTGATCACAGTTCCACGGGCTTCCCGCTGACCAACTCCCACCAGATGGCGCCGGCTGGAAAGGTTACGGCCTGCAGCCAATGCCACGTCGGCGGCAACTACAACCTCAGCATTCAACCGACGGATTGCGGCAATTCCGGTTGCCACTTGACGACTTGGCAGCAGACCAATAATCCGACGCACTCGACGGCCGGTACTGCCTTCGCGGCAACGAATTGCTCCACCTGCCACGACACAATCACGTGGACTGACAATACCTTTAACCACGCGGTCACTGGCTGGCCGCTTACCGGCAGCCACCAGTTGGCGCCCGCTGGCAAGGTTGCGAGTTGCACGCAGTGCCACACCGGTAACAATTACAACCTGACCAGCACCGCTTGCTATCCCTGCCACACCACGGATTGGACCAACACGCAGACCTTGGGCGGCAACGTCCCGAACCACATCACCGCCGGATTCCCGCAAACGTGCGACACCTGCCATGACACGATCGCTTGGCCCGATTCGACTTTTAACCACAACACTACGGGATTCCCGCTCACTGGTTTACATACGTCGGTCCAGTGTTCGCAATGCCATACCACAGCGGCTGGCGGTTACACTCTGGGAGCCCCGAGCGGCTGCGCGGACGCGTATTGTCATCAGTCCGACTACAACGGCACGAACAACCCTGTGCACTCAAGCGCTGGCACGACCTTCGCGGCTTCGAATTGCACCAACTGCCACTCGACAGCGGCCGCGTTCACGACGAGTTCCTGGAGCCACACGTCAACGGGTTGGGCACTGCCCGGAAACCACCAGATGACTCCCACGGGTGTCATCACCAATTGCAACCAGTGCCACGTCGGCAACAATTACACTTTTACTTCCGCGAACACCGCTTGCTACCCCTGCCACACCACAGACTGGAACAGCACGCAGACTCTCGGTGGCAACGTTCCGAACCACATCACTTCCGGTTTCCCGCAGACTTGCGATACCTGCCACGACACCATCAACTGGGCCGACTCCACCTTTAATCACAACAATACGGGCTTCCCGCTGACCGGCTTGCATACCTCCGTGCAGTGCGCGCAATGCCACTCCACGGCCGCTGGCGGTTACACCCTGGGAGCTCCGAGCGGTTGCGCGGACGCGTATTGCCATCAGTCCGACTACAACGGCACGAATAACCCGGTGCACTCAAGCGCCGGCACGACCTTCGCCGCTACCAATTGCACGAACTGCCACTCGACCGCCGCAGCCTTTACCACAACTTCCTGGTCTCACACTTCTACCGGCTGGGCCCTCGTCGGCAATCACCAGATGTCGCCTGCCGGCGTCGTCGCCAATTGCAATCAATGCCACGTCAGCAACAACTACAACCTCACCAGCGCGGCCTGCTATCCCTGCCACACCACGGACTGGAACAGCACGCAGACGCTGGGTGGCAGCATTCCGAATCACATCACCGCAGGCTTCCCGCAAACCTGCGACACCTGTCACGACACGATTCTCTGGTCCGACTCAACCTTTAATCACAACAACACCGGTTTCCCGTTGACTGGTTTGCACGCTACCGCGGTGCAGTGTGCGCAGTGCCACACTGCGGCGGCGGGCGGCTACAATCTGCCAGCTCCCACCACCACTTGCGGCGATGCGAATTGTCACCAGACCGACTACAACGGCACAAACAATCCGGTGCACTCGGCCGCGGGTACGACATTCGCTGCAGCCAACTGCGCAAATTGCCATTCGACAGCCGCGGCCTTCACCACTACTTCGTGGAGCCACAACTCTACCCCGTGGCCTCTTACCGGCAATCACCAGATGGCCCCTGCGGGTGCGGCTACGAACTGCAACCAGTGCCACGTCGGCAACAATTACAGCTTGACCACCGGCGATTGCTGGAATTCGAACTGCCACACCACCGATTGGAACAGCACCGCAACACTCGGCGGCGCAGTGCCGAACCACGTGGCCGCGAATTTCCCGACCTCCATGTGCTCCACTTGCCACGACACCATTGCCTGGGTCGACGGCAAGTTTGATCACAGCACTACCGGATGGGCGCTGACCGGCGGACACATCGTTCCGACCGCAGGTGGCGTGCAGGCTTGCACCGATTGCCACGTGAGTAACAACTATTCGCTGACCTCGGCGAACACCGTTTGCTACGGATGCCATTTAGCAGAATGGAACAGCACGCAAACGCTCGGCGGCAGCGTCCCGAACCACATCACGGCGGGATACCCGACCACATGCGACTCTTGCCATACCACTACGAACTGGCTGGGCGCGACTTTCAACCACACCTACTTCCCGATCCCGCACCATGGCTCTGTCTGCGCCGACTGCCATCAGGTTTCGACCGACTATTCGCAGTTCACTTGTATCAACTGCCACACGACAACCGCCCACCAGCAGACCCAAACCAATAACGAACACGGTGGCGTGAACGGCTACTCGTACGGCCCGACGACTTGCTACAACTGCCATAAGAACGGCGGCGGAGGCTAGTATGCGAGCCACTGCCGTTTTCGTCCGGGCAGCCTTTTTTCTTATCTGCCTGTTCGCTGCCGTTTCCAATGGCTTTTGTCAGGAGCAACCGGCCCCGAGCGAGCCTGCTCCGGCACCGACCACTCCGCCGCAGGCTCAACAGCCCAACGCGGCAGGTGATGCAGCAACTCGCCCGGCGGGCAATGTAGCAGCGCAGGCGCAAAAGTTGTCCGTCTTTAAAGTTAAGTATGTGTCCGAGGGAACGTTGTACATTGATGCGGGACGCAACGCCGACATCCAGGAAGGGATGAAGCTTTCGGTCGTCAATCCTCCGCCTGACGGATTGATCACCGAAGGTGTGCGGTTCCGCGGCTATCCTCATATTGCGGAACTGAATGTCATCTCCGTCGCGGATACTTCTGCGATTTGCGAAATCCTCTCCTCCAATGGTGAGCTGCAGGTCGGCCAGGTGGCCTTTCTGTCACCGGGTAGCGTCGAGGACCGTCATCTCGCGGAAAATGCAAAGGAAGCCGAAGACTATCCGGTGTTGGTTGGATTCACCTCCGGTGATCCGGCGGATTCTGAACTGCGCACCACCAAGGTCGAAGGGCCGCGGATTGGTGCGGAGTCCCCTGTGGGAACCGCTCGTGCCCGCGTTGGCATCAGCTACGGCGGTATCACTGAAGGCACGATGCACTCCGCCCAGGTTGGCGCGATGATTGACGCAGATCTTACTCATATCGGTGGAACTTATTGGAATTTTGCGGGCTACTGGCGCGGCTATTACACAACCAACTCTAGTTCCACACAAGGTGCCGCCACAACCACTCTGACAAACCTTATCAATCGCACTTACACCATCGGCTTCGCGTACCAGAATCCGTATTCTCCAAACACCCTCGGGGTGGGCCGATTGTACTTGCCTTGGGCGCCCAGTCTCAGCACCATTGATGGCGGCTATTACGGAAGAAAGGTCGGCGGGTTCACAACTGTGGGCCTGTTCGCCGGGTCAAGCCCCGATCCCACGTCCTGGAGCTACAACCCCGACCAGCAAATCGCAGGAAGCTTCGTCAGTTTTGAACGCGGCGACTTCAATGAGTTTCACATCATCAGTACTTCGGGCGTGGCGGCTACCTGGATCAGCTTGCGGCCCGCTCGGCAGTTCCTCTTCTTTGAGAACAATCTCAACTGGAAACGCTATTTCTCCTTCTACAGTTCCCTACAGGTGGATGCGGCCAGGACGTCTCCTCTTTATCCTCCCGGAACACCAGGAGCAAGCAATCCCACAGGAGTTTCGCAGACCTATAACTCCGCACACTTCTCACCGATTCGCCTGGTAACGTTCGGCGTGAATTACAACTACTTCCGCCAGTTGCCGACGTTCGACCCGCGCTTGATCGGCGTGGTCACCTCACTCGACAAGTACTTGTTCACCGGTCTCAGCGGCGATATTCGTTTCGATTTGCCCAAGCACATCAGCATTTACGGGGCGCTCGGCAAGAGCAACGCCTCTACCGACTCAAAGAATTCCTGGAACCAGGCGGTGGGATTGTCTTTCGGGAACATCTTCCGTACCGGCGTCTTCCTCGACCTGCACTACAGCAAGTTCGACAGTTCCTTCGGTAGTGGAAGCTATGAGTCCATTGCCTTGTCCAAGAACATCACCGACACTCTGCACTTCCAGCTGCTCGGCGGAAACCAGAAGTTCAACTCGACTTTTACTCAGAACACCGGCGCAAAATTCGTCAGCGCGACTCTCGATTACACCTTCTCTCGCCGCTACTTTGTGGAAGGCATGTATGAGTACTACAACGGTTCGGCGCTATCCTACAACCAGTGGTCGATGCTGTTCGGATACCGGTGGGGAGGGCTGCGCAAATGACATCATCGAAATCGCGGCCTAAGTACCTGCTGGCTCTGCTCACCTTCCTGGCCGCCATTCTGGCGTGCACCGTGCTCTTGAAAGCTCAGGCCGTGCCCGCCGTGGATAAGATCACCGTCGACACGCCCGCAGGCAGTTCCGATCCGGCCTTCATCGCTCGCGCAAATTCCAGCGTGATCCACGCGCGTAAGCTCATCGACAGCTTTTTCGACCAGACTTCCAACGTGGTTTGCACGGAGAACGTTTCTCAAACCATCGTCGGCAAGAACAACAAGCCGATGTATCGCGAAGAGTCCGCCTTCGAGTATCAGTTGCAGTCGAACAGCCGCAGCGGTTCGTTGAAGCTGGCGGAAAGCCGCGAAGCGCGCAAGGCTGCCTTCCGCGATCCCAATAAAACCCTGCTCATTACCAATGGATTCGCCAGCATGTTGCTGGTCCTGCACCCGAATTACGAACCCAGTTACGTCTTCGAGCCGGTGGACGAAGAAACGGTCGAGGGCCGGACACTCGTCAAGGTGCACTTCAAGCCCGTGCCTGCCGCTTCGTCCCCCGCCGCGATTCAATTGCGTGGCCGCAATTACCCGCTGGCGCTGAAGGGCGATATTTGGATCGATGAGGAAAGCGGGGCGGTGGTCAAGCTTGTCTCTTCGCTCGACAGCAACCTGGACGACCTCGGCCTGCACGATATCCGCAGCGAGATTCACTATTCCGTGGTGCAATTCCACGAACCGGAAGAGGCCTACTGGATGCCGGCTTCCGCCGTCATCGACGTCGAGACGCCAAAGCAGCACTGGCGCAATGTCCACCGGTTCACGGATTACCGGCGGTTCCGCGCGACGATTCAAGTTGATCTGGGGGAGAAACAACCATGAGTGCGGGAGCAAGTGTTCGAAGTACGGTTCTCGTGCGGGAAGATCCGGAGCGGGGCCACAAGCTTCGCGTGTTGTTATCCTGGCTGCTGGCCTTGTCGTTTGTGCTCGTCGTTGCGGGCTACGGCTTGAACTACTACACGCTCAGCGCGGCGGACCGGCCTTTTTCACCCAAGCATGAAGCTTTGCGGCCGAGCGGTCCGATCGGCATCAAGCTCGGAATGTTCGGCGTCCTTCTGTTCTTCGTTATCTATCTCTACCCGCTCCGCAAGAAATGGGGATGGCTCGGCAGGATCGGGAATTCGCGCCACTGGTTGGACTTCCATGTTGTCCTGGGAACCACCGCGCCGGTGGTCATCGCATTCCATTCCACTTTTAAGTTCGGGAATATCGCCGGAATGGCCTTCTGGAGCATGCTGGCCGTCACCATCTCGGGATTTGTCGGCCGCTACTTGTACTCGCAAATCCCGCGAAATCTGAACGCGGCCGAGCTCACCATGAAGGAAATGCTGGAAATCGAGGAATCCATGCGCCAGGAACTTGCCGAGCAGAAACTGGCCTTCGGCAAGCGTATGGAAAATCTCTACAACCTCCCGACGCCTGACGACGTCCAACACATGCCGATGCTGCTGGCGCTCGTCTACATGATTCTTATCGATTTGAAGCGGCCGTTTCAGCTCTCTTTGCTTCGCTTACAATCGACTGGCATCGGAGCTTGGATCGGCTCCATGTTCGGGCTGCGGCGCACCAACGATTTGAAGTTGGAACGTGCCATCGTCGTAGCGCGTAAGCAAGCCGCCCTTTCCAAGCGCATCCTTTTCCTTACCCGCACGCAACAGGTATTTAATCTCTGGCACGTGGTCCATCGCCCATTCAGCTATGCTTTCGCTATACTGGCAATTGTTCATATTTGTCTCGCCCTGTCGATGGGCTATTACCGCATGTAATAAGGAGCGGTAGTGGATAACCTGATTTCCTTTCTGATCGCCGCGGCGATCATCGGGACCTTTCTTGTCCTTCACCTCCGCCGGGAGAAAAAGCGGGAGGAGGCTACGCGCGTTGCCATGGAAAAGGGCAAATTGCGCTCGGACGGCCCGCAATCCCAGCATCCCCATATCAACAACACCTATTGCATCGGCTGCGCCACCTGCACCATGGTGTGCCCCGAGGGCGATGTGCTCGGCATGGTCGGTGGCAAGGCCATGATCATCAACGGCTACAAGTGCATCGGCCACGGCATTTGTGCCGATTCGTGTCCTGTGGGCGCAATCGAAATGGTCATGGCCAGTCCCAGCGTTGCCGCGAACTTGCCCAGGCTGAGTCCCGAGTTTGAGACCAGCGTCAAGAATATGTTCATAGTCGGTGAATTGGGCGGTTTGGCCTTGATTAAGAACGCCGTCAACCAAGGCCGCGAGTGCATCGACACCATCGTCGCGCGGCTGGAAGCAAAGCGTCCCGCGCCCTCGCCCGATATCGCCGATGTGCTGATTGTCGGCGCCGGGCCTGCCGGTCTGACTGCATCGCTGCGCGCCATCGAAAAGAACATGAACTACATCACCATCGAGGAATCGGAGGTCGGCGGCACGGTCGCGAAGTATCCCCGCCAGAAACTCGTGATGACCAGTCCCGTCGAATTTCCCCTCTACGGCCGGTTCAAAAAGATGGAGCTTCCCAAAGAAAACCTGATGGAGTTCTGGACCAAGGTGATGAAGCGGGCGGACTTCAAGTGCCGCACCGGCGAAAAAGTGGAAAACATCGCCAAGGGTGAAGACGGAGTTTTCTCCATTCAAACCGCCAAGGGCCAATACCGCGCCCACTATGTAATCCTCGCTCTCGGTAAAACCGGGAGCCCGCGCAAGTTGGGCGTCAAGGGCGAGGAATTGCCCAAAGTGATGTACCGCCTGATCGAAGCGGATCACTACGTGAACAAAAAGATTCTGGTCATCGGCGGCGGCGATTCCGCAGTCGAAGCCGCTATGGGCCTGGCGCACCAGGTCGGCAATACCGTGACCCTCTCCTACCGTCAGGGCTCCTTCTCCCGCATCAAGGATCGCAACGCTCAGCGCATCGAGGAAAGCATCAAGAAAGGCAAGATCCGGGTGCTTTTCAATTCCAATCCACTGGAATTTCGCGCGGACAGCGTAGTCCTCGACGTGAACGGCAAGCAGGAAACCCTCCCCAACGACTACGTCTGGATCTTCGCTGGCGGCGAGCCTCCCACAGCCTTCCTTAAGAAAGTGGGTGTGGGTTTTGGTGAACGCGACATCACCGCCGACGGTTCCCGCGCCATCAAGGAAGCCAAGAACGCCTCCTTGGTTCCTGCCTGAGCTTCCCTCTGCCGCGAATCCAGTCCTGCGCTGCCCCCAACGCGCCTTGGTCTTTCTTCCCGCCTTTGATATGCTCCTCGACTGATTCCATGGACAAGGGAGAAACAATGAGACAGTCGAGCATCCGTGCGTGTACTCTGCTGGCGGTCGCAGGACTTTCCGTATCCATGCTTGCGGGGCAAAAAGAGAGAAAAGACTCCGCCAAGGAGCCGCCCAAGCCTTCCTACGAACTGCCTCAGCCCGAAAAAGAGACGCTCGATTATTCGATGTACGGCAGCATCCGCGGCGAAGCCCTCAATCACTCGAAAATCATGGAGTACGCCTCGGCGCTCATGGACGGCATAGGCCCGCGCCTGACCGGATCACCGAACCTCAAGAGAGCCAATGAGTGGACGCGCGATCAACTCACGGCGATGGGTTGTGCGAATGCGCACCTCGAAGACTGGGGCGAATTCGGAATGGGTTGGGAACAGGAGAATACCTGGCTGCGCATGGCCTCCCCGGACAAGGCCGTGTTTATCGCTCAAGCCGCGCCATGGTCCCCATCCACCAAGGGTCCGCTCGGCGCCGCCGCCGTATGGGTCGACATCAAAGAGGAAAAAGACTTCGACAAGTACAAAGGGAAACTTGGCGGCAAAATCATCCTGTTCGGCGATATGCGCGAAGTGAAACCGGTCGACAAGGCGCTCTTCCGCCGCTATGACGATGCCGAACTCGCGAAACTGCAGGAATATCCCATTCGTGCCGAGCGCCAGGGGCCGATGCTCCAGCGTTTCCAGCAAAGAATGCAGTTCCGTCAAAAGCTTGGCGAATTCCTGGTCAGCGAGAAGGTCGCTGCGGTGGTTCTACCCAGCCGCGACGGCGAAAATAGCGGCGGCTCCGGCGGTACGATTTTCGACGATAACGGAGCGAGCCTCGGAAGCCTCGTCTACCAGCGCGAACACGCCAGTTCTATTCCCCTAGCAGTCACCGCCATCGAAAACTACGGCCGCGTTTACCGCCTCCTGAAAGCGAGCGTGCCAGTCACCCTGGAGCTCAATATCGAGACAAAATTTACGGGCGATCACGAACACGGCTTCGACACCGTGGCCGAGATTCCCGGTACCGATCCCAAGCTGAAGGACGAAGTCGTCATGGTCGGCGGCCACCTCGATTCCTGGGCGTCCGGCACGGGAGCCACCGACAACGGCGCGGGTTCGGTCGTTGCTATGGAAGTGATGCGCATCCTCAATACCTTGCACGTCAAACCGCGCCGTACCATTCGCATTGCACTGTGGACCGGCGAAGAGCAAGGGTTGTTTGGCTCGCACGGCTACGTCGGCCAACACTTCGGCGTCATTCCCCGTTCCACCGAACCCGATCAACTCAAATTACCTGAATTCTTCCGCAAGGTGTCGGGGCCCATTCAAGTCAAGCCGGAGCAGGAAAAAGTTTCCGGGTATTTCAACGTGGACAATGGCAGCGGCAAAATCCGTGGCATCTATTTGCAGGGCAACGGTGCCGTCGAATTGATCTTCCATCAGTGGATGGAGCCGCTGAAGGATGTTGGCGTCACAACCATCACGCTGCAGGACACCGGCGGCACCGACCACCTGAGCTTCGACGCGGTCGGAATCCCGGGATTCCAATTCGTCCAGGATGATTTGGACTACGACTCGCGCACGCATCACTCCAACATGGACACCTACGAACGCTTGCAGGCCAATGATCTCGCGCAAGCTGCGTTTGTCGAAGCCATCTTCGTTTACAACACCGCCATGCGCGATCAGATGCTCCCGCGCAAGCCATTCCCGCATCCGGAGCTCGAGCCACAGCTGCAAGAGCCGCTGAAAAACGTGATGCCGGGTGCTGAAACCAAATAGCAGCAGTTTCACGCCGCCATCGGATCTCATCGGCCTCATCATTCTTTTGTAGGGGCGGCTTTATGCCGCCATTCTTTTTCCACCTCAACAACCGCGCCGAACTTCCCTTCCCTGCAGTACAATCGTCCCGAATCACCGGGAGGCATCAAAATGCGCTATTGGATCGTTTTAATACTGGGTTTCCTGCTCGGCGTTGCGCAGGGGGCCAATGGGCAGGCAAAGCTGTCGACAAAGTGGGAAGAACTGACCGCGGGAGATTTCCGCGAGGCCATTGCGAAGTCGCAGGGAACATGCGTGCTGCCATTTGGAATTCTCGAAAAGCATGGGCCGCACCTGCCGCTGGGCACCGACCTGCTGAACGTCCGCTACATCGCGGAGCACGCCGCGCAGCAGGAGTACGTCATCATCTTCCCGCAATATTATGCCGGGCAGATCTTTGAAGCGCGGCACGAGCCCGGCACGATTGCCTATAGCGCGGAGCTGCAGTTGCGGCTGCTGCAAGAGACCACTGACGAGATGGCGCGCAACGGCTGCAAGAAGGTTGTCATCGTCAACGGCCACGGCGGCAATGAGCATCTCCTTCCCTACTTCGCGCAAGCGCAACTGGAACGCCCGCATGACTACGTGGTGTATGTCCAGTGGGGCCACGAAGCGACGAAAAAAGTTGGCGCCGAAAAGAACGGACCGGACTGGCATGCCGGCGAATCGGAAACTTCCAACATGCTTGCGACCCATCCGAACCTGGTGCACATCGATCGCGCGGGCAACGAATCCGGCGCGGATCAGAAACGCGTGAAGCTGCCGGACAGCGTCTACACCGGAATCTGGTGGTACGCGCGTTTCCCCAATCATTATTCCGGCGACGGCACCACCGCCACCAAGGAACAAGGTGAAGCCGACGTGGAAAGCTGGATCAACACCGTGGTCCGCGCCATCAAGGCGATCAAAGCCGACGACGAAAGCCTCAAGCTCCAGAAGGAGTTCTACGAGAAGGCTGAGCACCCGCTGGACACCAGACCGTAGCGAGCCGGCAGCCACCAGAGCTCGGGTGCCCTTGCAATATGGGGACCTGTGAGATTTAATGCGGCGGGTAGAGACGGCTTCAGGAGAGCATGATGAAAGTATCTTCCATATTCTTGGCACTCGGTTGCGTGGCCTTGGCGCCGATGTTGCCAGTTACGCTGGCGACTACGCCGGGGCCGGGCTACCACTTGATCAAAACGGTGCAGCTCGGCGCAGCGCCAGGAGGCGGGGAGTACTTCGACTACATCACTGTCGATGCAGCGGCGCGACGCGTGTATTTATCGCATGGCACGGAAGTGCAGGTGCTCGATGCCGACACCTTTTCCGTAGTGGGCACGATTTCTGGATTGAAACGCTGCCACGGCGTGGCGGTAGTGCCGGAGCTTGGCAAAGGATTCATTACCGACGGCGAGGCGGCGACGGTGGTGATGTTCGATACGACGAGCTTGAAGGTGACGGGAGAAATCAAAAGTTTCCCAGACACGGATGCGATCATTTACGACCCGGCGTCGAAACTGGTCTTCGCGTTTAATGGCGACAGCAAGAACGCCACGGTGATCGATCCCGTGAAAGGAACGATGGTGAAGGCCGTCGATCTCGCCGGCGCTCCCGAGTTTCCGGTGGCCGACGGCAAGGGAATGATCTACGACAACATTGAGGACAAAAACGAAGTTGTGGCACTCGATACGAAAGCGCTAACGGTCAAGGCGCGCTGGCCCGTCGAGCCAGGCGGAACGCCGGTTTCCATGGCCATGGACCGCACCCAGAGACGGCTGTTTTCCGGCGGGCGAGGGCCGCAGAAGCTGGTGTTGATGGACGCGGACAGTGGAAAGGTCTTGCAGACGTTGCCGATCAGCGCGGGCGTAGACGCGAACGTCTTTGAGCCGGAAACCGGGTTCGTTTTCGTTTCCACGCGCGAGGGGAAGGTCCACATTTTCCACTTGGATTCGCCCGATCAACTGCGCGAGGTGGAAACCGTGACCACCGAATTCGGCGCCAAAACTATGGGCCTCGATCCCAAGACGCACAATATTTTCGTCACTACCGCGCAGTTCGGCGAAGCTCCGGCGGCCACCGCGGACAATCCGCACCCGGGCCGCCGCCCGATTCCGGGAACGTTTCACGTGCTGATCTACGGGCGTTAGGAGTTCGGAGCAGTACGAGTCGACAGCCGACAGTTAGCAGTCAGCAGCTGCTCTTCGGTTTTGTATTTCGTAGTGGCGGGTCTGCAGACCCGTGCTGGCTTTCCCGCGCGTTCAGGGGCGACGCCAGGGCAAGCCCGGTTATCACCCCCAGCACGACACCCCCAAACCCAATCGAGCCAATATTACGCACTGAATCCAATATAGTCTTTGGATGTCCGGGGACTATCACGAGCTCGACGAGAAGCGCTGGACACATCCACGCCACGCCAGAAACGATCACCCATCGATTAGCTTTGGACGAAAGTGACTGCAGGCTATTGCGCTGCATCCATCCCGCGAGCAATCCCCCGATTGCGGCCAGCGCCGACAACAAGAACGAATTGAGGTCCCGAACGCGCATAAGATCCACCAACAAGAAAGGCAACGTCATTCCAATTGCTGTGGCCCACATCCACCGCGCTGTCGCACCAAACCACTTCCGGGCAATCAACCACTGTGCGAACCCCACGCTCCCGCCCATTCCTAGGCCTACATAGGTCATGTTTCCGAAGTGCGTTAACTCTTCTAATGTTGACAGGACAAGAACCACCACAACACCCAGGAGCCATCCAGCGGCGTTGGCCCCGACCCAAATCACGAAAGCTCTTCGCCCCACAAGAGTACGCCCCATACCCAGACCCTAATGGGGAGATGCGTGCGCCCCAAGTGCTCCCGTCACTGAGCCGCGTGACAGTGCTGGGTGTCTATTCTCATTCTTTCCTCCGATATTGGGATATTTGAGCGAGACTCTTTTCACGTGCTCTTCCGGTATCATCTTCCGGTGCGACAGACGTAGCGCGCTACAGGACGCCCTTGAAAGCGAATCGACCTAGAGCGTCGCCACAAAAATAGCCCGAAAGGGCCGCACTTGGCACGGGGAAACGCCGGAAAGGCTGCGGAAAGAACTCTCTTGAAAAAAGGCGGGTGGCCCAAGCTCAAAATAGCGAAGTGAGCTGCGGGTGCCCCATCCTCGGTTTGGGAGGGTGGGTCTTGGGTTGCGACTTTGATCGCCGATATCCGTTTCCTTC
>Ga0207761_1000188_pt1 | contig 20398 bp, 13 predicted proteins | sample LuqExpMetageno34_FD_187792 | JGI IMG/M metagenome (GOLD analysis project Ga0207761, IMG submission 187792) | Tropical forest soil microbial communities from Luquillo Experimental Forest, Puerto Rico - Sample 34 (SPAdes) | ecosystem: Environmental > Terrestrial > Soil > Tropical forest ... | reverse complement strand
GGAAAGTGCAGCGATTTTCGTGGTGGATGACATCGATGCTGCATCGATTCGCGGATGATAATCCATTTGATGTGCGGCGACAGTTGGCGGAACTGGATTATGTGACGAGCTCGCTGGCAGCGTCGCAGGCGTTGGCGGAGAATTATGTGGGGTTGCCGATGGAGTGACTTTCTTCCGAAACAAAAACCGAAGAGAAGAAGGTGTGTGGCTTTGGATCGTAAGAGCCTACCCTCAAGCACTTTTACGCATAGGCGTAACGTTCCTTGGGATAGACGTTCCAGTCCACAACCCATGCACGACTACATTGGTGACGATGGGACCACCGGTGTGGCGGCGAGGGTCTGGCCGTCGATTTGGACGAGGTGGTCGCCGGCGATGGTCTCCACAAATATTTGATTGGTGGCCACGTTGACCGCGATAGCGTACGGCCCGTTCGCTACGGGCACGTTGGCGACAACCTTGTTGAGCGAGCCATCGATCACGCTGACGGTGTTGGCGCGGGTGCTGACCGCAAAGATCATGCGCGTCTCAGGATTAACGGCAATGGCTTGTGGGTGAGGTGCGATTGCAACAGTGGTTACAACCGCGTCAGTGCTGGCATCGAGCACGGAGACGGAATCACCCGCATAGTTGGCCACGTAGACTCGTCCGGCGTGCGAATCGACAGCAATAGCGCAGGGAATCTGGCCCACGGTGACTTGGCTGGATTTTTGCTGTGCGCCATCGACGACATTGAGGGTCGAGCCGCCGGTGTTGCCAGCATAAATTTTGTCGCTTGCCGCGTTTATGGCTAAGCCCCAGAGATGCGCGGAGGTGCGAATCTGCGACAGCGCATGGTTGGAGCCGTCGAGAACGCGGAGATTGCTCTCGATTCCATTTTCGTAATTCAGCAGATAAAGGCGATTCGCAACCGGATTGACCACGATACCGTCCGCGGAAATGCCGGGCGGGAGATGAGAGATGGCGTTCGAAGCCCCATCGATGACGGTCATGGTGTTGTTGAAGGTGTGAGCGATGTAGACCTTATTGGTGACGGGATTGGCGGCGATAACCGTAGGAAGCGATCCGACGTCGAGCGTGGCGACGACGCTGTCACTCTCGCCATCGATGACGCTGACGGTCCCGCCACCGGAATTGGCGACGTAGATCCGGTTGGTGCTGGGATTGATGGAGAGGGCAAGCGGGGTGTCGCCAACTTTGATGGAAGAAGCGCGGCCGGATTTGGGTACCACCGTGACAGATCCCTTGGCGGAATCCACGCCGTAAGCTTTGCGGGTGTTCGGATTGACTGCGACAGCATCGGGACTGACGCGTAGGCCGGAGGCGAGACGAGTGTCCGTGCGGAATTGAGGCACAGAGGCTGCGGAGCCGAGCCAAAGAATAGCATTCTCAAAAAGCTTGTTTTGCGTGGAACTGGTGAAGATTTTGTCGCCATGGCCCATGTTCATGTAGACCATTTTGTACCTGGTGTTGGACCAGACGACGGGAAGATCGCCGGAAGTGAGGATGTCTTTCAGGCCTAGCGGGTAGTTCGCGGAATCGAAAGTGAGGAGGACGCGAACGTCTTTGTTGAGGCGCGGATCGGGCTGCCAGATGTACCACTCGTTTTGAGGGGCAAGGTAAGAGCTGGGCATGGACGCCATGATCGGGTGTTCGCGATCGTCAACGAGGAGGTTGGCGGGAAGCGGCGGCCAACTGTTGGTGTAAAAGACGGCGCCGCCGAGAAAATCGACGTACCACGGCCAGCCGGTGTCCTTGTCGTTATAGCCGGCAGCATGAAAACCGAGCCAGGCGCCGCCGGACTGCATGTATTTTTCAAAGGCACTGCGCTGGGCGGGATCGGTGGGCGAGCCGTTTAGCCAGAGGACGAGTTGGTAGTTCTTGAGGTAGGTGTCATTCAGATTGTGCCAGTCCGTGGTGGAGTCGAATACGAAATTGTGTTTTTGCGCGAGGGAGGCGAAGAATTTGAGAGCGTCTTGCGCGAAGAGGACGTGGTCGCCTTCTGTATCGGTCGAGTAGAAAGCGACGGCACGGAATTGAGGAGGCTGCGCAGGGGTGAGAATCGGAATGGCCAGCACCGCAAATAACACCGCGAGAACAGCGAGAGATTTTGTCATTGATTGGCTGCCCAGAAGATGGAGTTACGAAAAAGCGTAGTGAAGTTGGGATTCTGGAAGTGTTCAGGTCGATGGCCCATGAAGATGTAGACGTTGCGGGCCTTGACGTGTTCGTTGGACCAGACGACAGGGTGATTACCCATTTTTAACGGCGAGTCCGGAGTGTAGGTGGACTCGTCGACACGGGCGAGCACGTGAACGTTGGGGCGGGGAGATCGGTCCCAGGTGTACCACTCTTCCATTTCGATGATGAAGTTGTCGGGAAGGCCGCGCATGACGGGGTGAGCTTTGTCTTCGACGACCACGCGGGCGGTGGCGAACGTAGCGATGTAGTCCTTGAAGCGGATGCTGCCCATGAATTCGGAGAACCAGGGCCACATCGGATAGCCGTCAAATTCGCCGAGAAGCGTAGCGTGATGGAAACCTACCCAGCCGCCGCGGCCTTCTTCGATGTATTTGCGAAAGGCGGCCATGGCGGTTGGCGTCCACATATACGGCGGGTAATTGAGTTGGATGAAGAGCTGGTAGTGCGAGAGGAATTCGTCATCGATTCTGTCGGTGCTCTGGATGTAATCGACAGTGAAATTTTTCTGCCTGGCGAGCTGGTTGAGCCAGATTTGTGCGGCATCGACGAAGGGCTTGTGGATTCCGCCGGCTTCTGCGATGGCAACAGCCCTGAAACGTGGCTTGGCGTTTTGTGCAGCCGCATCGGCGACGGCGAAGAGACAGAGAGCGAGAACGAAAGAAACACTGCGAAGCAATTGCGCGATTCGGGATGAATTGGATGGGAGTATCGGCATCCGTTACTCCTTGCGAGGCTTTCGGCCAAAGCTAAGAGCATTATATACGGACATAGTAAGGAATCATTATAATGTGGGCATTGACCCCGGGTCAGGAGCACATCTTGAGGAAAGAGCCCCTCGTAATTGGAAGGCCGCCGCTGCTCCGGCAGACGAACGCGGGACTATTGCTGCGATTACTGCGAGAGTCAGGCCCATGTTCGAAAGCGGATCTGGTGCGGGCGTCGGGATTGAGCGCGCCGACGGTGACCAACGTGGTGGCACATCTTGCATCGGCCGGACTGGTGGAGCCGATCGGAGAAGGGGAGTCGACAGGCGGGCGCCCGCCGGACATTTTGCGATTTCGCTCCGAGCGCGGATGCGTGATAGCAGCCGAGATTTCGCCGGATTTTGTAACGTTGCTGGCGGCGGACCTGGAAGGACGCGAGATGGGGCAGGCGAAGGCAGCATTCGCGCGGGGAGCGTCGAGTCCGAAGGAGATTTGCGAATTGATCGGGCGGGAGGTGCGGTTGCTGCTGAAGAAAATCAAGAGGACGCAGGAGCAATTGGTGCGGGTCGTAGTGAGCGTGCCGGCGATCGTGGATGGGAGTGCCGGCGTGGTGCTGTCGTTTTCGAAGCTGAAGAACTGGAGGGACGTACCGCTGCCGTCGTTGCTGGGGAGAGAATTGAAATGTCCGGTAGACGTTGAGAATGATACGAATCTGGCGGCGCAAGGCGAGTTTTCACACGGCGCTGCGCGTGGCGAGAAGAACTTCGTATTTATCACCATTGGGGAGGGTGTCGGCGCGGGAATTTTTGTTGACGGAAAAGTGTATCGGGGCGCGCGCTGGTCGGCGGGCGAGATCGGGTACCTGCGGGTGCCGAGCGTGTCGCGGGAACAGCCGACGATTCGCGGTTACGGCCGGCTGGAGAAGATGTTGGGGGCGCCTGGAATTCTGAAGAGTTGGAACTCAGCGGGGGGAGGACCACGATCGCGGTTGAAGGTGAGGTGCGCGACAGACGTGTTCGACCTGGCCGCCGCGGGGAATGGCAGGGCAAAGAAAATCCTACGGCAGAAGGCGGAGATTCTGGCGGACGTTGTACTGGATTTAGCGTTGATTTTGAATCCAGGGATGATTTTGCTGGGCGGAGAGGTGGGGAGCCATCCAGTGCTGCTACGGGAAGTGAAGGAGTTGCTGGCGGGGAGCGAGTTCGGAGTGAGCAGTATTGGGAACGGCGAGCTAGGAACCTCGGCCGGTTTATGGGGTGGGATTGCGAGTGCGTTGGATAGCGGGATAGCGGGACTGCTACAGACGGCGCAAACAGCAGTGTAAGCAAACGTGACGATTGTTGGAGCTTGTCGCGACCGGAGATGCCGCTTCGTAAATTAAGTTAAGTTAGTCTAAGAAAGAGCCAGCAGTCTCATGGTGACGCCAAAGAAAGCTCGGTCTGCCGAACCGGATATTGCGAATGCGCCGGCACGTCTGCTGGATGCGCTGCGCGAGAAGGACTTTGAATCCCTGGCCGAGGCGCGTGCGAGATGTGGATTGACGGGAGCGGAGTTTACAACTGCGCTGGAACTCCTGAGAAAGAAGGGGCTGATCGAAACTCGCGCGGCGAAAGCGCGGCGAGGACCGCTCTCCCCATGTTTGCGAATTCGTGGAGAGCGCGGGTATGTGGTGGCGGTGGACATTGGCGGAACAAATTTACGCTTGGTGATTGCGGATCTTGCGGGAACGATTCTGGGGAAATGGTCGGGATCGACGGTGAATGCGGCGTCTCCCGCAACGGTGGTTGGGCTGATTGAGAGTGGTGTGAAGGAGATCGTGAGCCACGCAGGGTTACGACGGAAATCACTTCTGGCGGTTGCAGTGGGCGCACCGGGAGTGACCGACTCGAAAAATGGAGTGGTGTTACTTACGTCCTATCTGGGCGGTTGGAAAGACGTGCCGTTGGGGCGGATGTTGGAAAGCAGATTTGGCGCGCCGGCGGTGGTTGAAAATGACGTGAGGCTGGGCGCGGTGGGCGAGCGGTGGAAAGGATCGGCGCGGAACCTGAACGATTTTGTGTTTCTGGCGATTGGCACGGGAATCGCAGCCGGGATTTATGTGAATGGGGAGTTGTTGCGTGGGCCGGAATGGGCGGCGGGTGAAGTAGGCTATCTCGTGGTGCCCGGAACTTCGGAGGCTGGCGTGCGCGAAGGAATGCCGGGCGCGCTGGAATCGGCGATCGGCGGCGAAGGGATCAAGGCGCAATGGCAAAAAGAGACACAGAGAATGTACGGCGAGGCGCTGCACAATTTGAGTGCCACAGATATTTTCGAGCGCGCGACAAATGGGGACGAGCAGGCCAAGAGTGTGCTGGAGCGGTCGGCGCGGATTCTGGCCAATGCGGTATACAACATTTCCGTGGTGCTGAATTGCCCGCTGTTCATTCTGGGTGGCGGCGTTGCATCAAACGCTATTCTGAGGGATGCGGCTGAAACCGCATTAATAGAGTACTCACAACCGGTGCGGCCGCAGCTGCGGTTGAGCAGTCTGGGACCGGACGCGCAATTGTTTGGGGCATTGCGACTGGCATTGGATGCGGCGGAGAAGAAAATCGGAGTGAGGGTATAGGGAACCATGTTGCGAACAGGATCGATGATAGCGGTAACGTGTCAGCGGACCGCCTCAGAAGGCGGTCCCTACAGGGGCGGGAATCATCATTGAGTGGTAGCGGATTGATCTGGAATGGCGTGGGAGCTGATGCTTTCGAGGTCACGACCGGCGGTTTCCGGGACCGCGAAGCGAATAAAGACGAGGGTCACGATGCTCAAGATGCCAAAAATGGCGAAGGTGGCAGCATCACCGACGGCGTGAATCACGGATAAGAACGTCAGCGAGACGAGGAAGTTCGAAATGCCGGAGCCGAGGGTAGCGGCAGCGACGCCGCGCCCGCGCACGCGAAGCGGGAAAACTTCCGAGACGAGAATCCAGGCGATGGCGCCCATGCTGAAAGCAAAGCAGGTGATGTAGACGAGCAAGCTGGTGACGGCGATGATGCCGAGGGTGGAACCGAGCGCGGCCTTGTGATGAAGGCCCCAGGCGAGCGCGAAGAGCGACAGCGTCATGCCGGCGACACCGACGTAGAGAAGAGGTTTGCGCCCGACGCGATCGACGAGAAGAATGCCGACGATGGTGGCGGCGACATTCATCATGGCGATGACGAAAGTGGCGAGAATGGCGTTGGTGTGCGATGAAAATCCGGCGAGTTCGAAGATCTGAGGGCCGTAGTAGATGATGGTGTTGATGCCGGTGACTTGCTGAAGAATGGTGAAGCCGCAGGCGATGAAGAGCGAGCCACGAACGGCGGGGCTCCAGAGAGCGCTCCAGCGCTGCTCGATGGGAGTTTTGAGGCCATCGATGATGTCGTCGAGAAGAAGTTGCGCGCCGGCGGGGTCGGTGTAACTTTTCAGGACCGTCTGAGCGTCTTGTGCGCGGCCGTGCGCATAAAGCCAGCGGGGACTCTCCGGGACCGTGATGATGGCGAGAAGAAAAAGGACCGTGGGAAAAACCGCGAGGCCAAACATCCAGCGCCACGCTTCGTGAGGGGCGAGCCAGTAGCCGATGAGGTCCGCGAGGGCGATGCCAATGGTGAGCGCGAGTTGATACAGACCGATGAGCATGCCGCGGGATTGGGGCGGAGCAAGTTCGGAGACATAGACGGGCGCGGTGACCGAGGTGAAGCCGATGCCAGCGCCGATGATGATGCGAGCGAGAATCAGCGTAAAGGCATTCGGCGCAAGCGGGGCGAGTAGGGAGCCGGCTATAAAGATGATGCTGGCCCAAACGAGAGTGGCGCGGCGGCCAATGCGATCGGCAACGGCGCCGCCAATCAGCGCACCGGCCATGGCGCCGAGGAGCACGATGCTGACAACGAGTTCCTCGGTTTCCGTGGAAAGCGCGAAGGAGCGCTTCACGAAAATAATGGCGGCGGCGATGATGCCCATATCGTAGCCGTAGAGAACGCCGCCGAGCGCGGCGATGAACGATATGCGGAAAATAAAGGCGCGGTTAACGTGAGGTCGCGCTGAAACGCGGGGATCCGGCATGGTTCACCTTGGCGCCATGATAGCGTAAACTTTCTAAGGAATCATGAGAAACTTCGGATTTGAGGTGTGGAATGACGGATGAGAAGGGCGGCACGCAGTGGATTGGCGGCGTCGAGCCACCGCCCGAAGTGCTGACGTTGAACGCGGTACAAATCCTGGAGAAGGAGTGCCGGGAGCAGCCAGCGCGACTGCTGGAGGTGGTGAACGCTTACGCGGGGAGTGGCTCAATTCGCGGGGAGTTATCGAAGCTGCAGAAAATCACGAATGCAGCCGGTCCGATTCTGATTGCGGGAATGGGCGCGTCGTACTGCTCGGGCGTGACCGCGGCTAGCCTGCTGCAGTCGCAGGGGCGAAGCGCGTTTGTAGTGGATGCGGGCGAGTGGCTGCATTTTGGAGTGCCGGCGTGGGGACAAATGGCGGGAACAATTTTGTTGACCACGTCGGGTGAGAGCGCGGAGCTGGTGGAGCTATGCAAGAGAAAACCTGAAAAGCCGCTGGCATTGATTTGCAATAACGAACGGAGCAAGTGCTGGGAACTGGCGGACATCCGTTTGCCGATCCTCGCAGGCCCGGAATATGGGAACGCGACGAAGACGTATACGAATGCAACGGCCGCGGCGATAGTGGCGGCGTCGGAGATGCTGGAACGCGACTGGCAAGCGAATGCGCGGCGGGTGTGGAGTGTTTTTGGCGAGACGCTAGAGCGAGTTTTTGCGCGCAAGGGCGAATTGGAGGAATTTTGCCGGGGCGCGGCGAATATCGAATTGATTGCCCGCGGACCCGCGTATGGAGCTGCGTTTATGGGGGCGCTGTGCATACGGGAGATGACCGGCGTGCGCGCAGCAGCACATACGGGGGCGGGATTCCGGCACGGGCCGTTGCTGGACGTGAACGGAACGCATGTCGCGATCATTCTGGCGATGGGGCGCGGAGCGGAACTGGGAGTGAAGCTGGCGAAGGATTGCAACCAACGCGGCGGAAAAGTGATTCTGGTGTCGGTGGAGAAGCCTGAAGTGTCGGAGAAGTTGCTGCCGGTGAGGATCGACCGGGTGGCAGAACCCTGGGAGGCGGTCACGTCGATTTTGGTGCCACAGGCGTTGACGCTGGGAATGGTGGAGAAACACGGAGCGAAATTGCCGCCGCGGTTTTCGTATGGGCCGATGGTGGAGTAGGTTCCACGACAACGACCCGAACAAAAGCGGGAAGATCGTCACGGCCGATAGCGGAATACTTGAGTTGCGGGCGTCCGGTCGGTAGCGGACCGCCTTAGAAGGCGGTCCCTACAAGGCCGCTATGAAGCGGCAGCTTCGGGGGCTTCGGCGCCTTCAGTGCGGTCGAGGTAGTAGTAGAGCGTGGGAGTGACGACAAGAGAAAACACGATGGAACTGAGCAGGCCGCCAATCACGGCGATGGCCAGCGGCTGCAACATTTCCGAGCCGGAACCACCCAGCACCGGCAAATTCCTGAGCAGCGAAGCCACGGCCAGCGGGAGCATACCCGCGATGGTGGCGAGCGCGGTCATGGCGATGGGGCGGAGACGGCGACGTCCGGCCTGAATCATAGCTTCTTCTGGCGAGAAGCCCAGCTTGCGATAACGCTGATCGGCGTCGAGGAGCAGGATGCCGTTCTTGGCCACGATACCGACAACCATGATCATGCCCATGAAAGACGCTACGTTGAAGGTGGTGCGCGTAACGAGGAGCGCGAGGAAACCGCCAAACGTGGAAAGCAGCGCAGAGGCAAGGATGGCGACGGGTGCTGAGAAGTTGCGGAACTCGAAGAGAAGAACGCCGAAGAGCAAAACCAGCGCGAGAAGGAAGACCATCGTGAGTTCGCGGAACGAGCGCTGCTGCTCCTCGTAAAGTCCGCCGTATTCCACACGAATGGCAGATGGAAGATGGAGGCCGGCGACGGCCTTTTTGACGCTGTCCATTCCCGCGCCCATGCCGATACCTTCAAAGCGAGCAGTGACTTCCACCAACCGCTGAAGATTTTCGCGTCGAATTTCGATTTGGCCGGGATCGGACTGAACCGAAGCGAGGGAGCTGAGCGTGGCAGTTTTGCCGGTGGAACTGGTGAGGAGCGTATTACCGAGTTTGTCGAGCGTGGCGCGATTCTGCTCAGGAAAGCGAACGCGGATGGTGTAAGTGCGGTCGTTGAGGACGACGGGAGTCGCGGCGGGTTCGCCTTCGAGGACAGCAGCGGCATCGGTGGCAACTTCTTCGGGAGTGAAACCGGCGCGAGCGGCCACGACGGGATCGACCTGATAGGTCACGGCGGGGCCGCTGGTGGTGTTTTCGATTCCGTCAAGCACATCGACTACGTGAGGGATCTTTTGAAGGGCGTCGGCCACGCGCGGGGCAGAGGATTGCAGCAACCTAGCGTCCGGAGAGAAGAGTTTGATGACGACAGGCTCGGGAGCGCTGGTCAGGTCGCCAATCATGTCCTGAAGAACCTGGACGAATTCGACATCGGCGGCGGGCTCGGTTTTCTTAATTTCGGAGCGAACGTCGGCGATGATGTCGTCGATATCGCGGCGCGGGCCCTTCTTCAAGCGAATGGTGAAATCGCCGCGATTGGCTTCCGTGACGGCGGCCAGGCCGAGTTGCAGTCCGGTACGGCGGGAGGTGTTTTCGACTTCGGGCTGCTCGCGAACGATTTTTTCGAGGCGCTGGAGAATCTTGTCACTTTCGGCTAAAGAGCTGCCGGGAGGAGTGTAGTAATCGAGGATGAAGCCGCCTTCGTCCATGGCAGGGAGCAAATCGGAGTCGAGCACTTTGTAGCAGACCACGGAGCCGACGAGGATCGCGACAGAGCCAGCAGCGAGAAGCAGCGGGCGGTGGAAGAGCGCCTGAATCACGTTGACGTATAACGAAACGATTTTTCCGAAGAATCCAGTGAAGTGCGCCTCTTCGGCCTCAAGAAGAGAAGACTGGCCGGCGTCTTCAGCCGTCTGCGCCGCAGGCGACTGTTGCCTACGAACAAGATACTGGCTGAGTGTGGGGGTCCAGGTGACGGCGAGGAGAAGCGAACTAAGAAGCGCAACCGTCATGGTTACAGCGAGGGCGCGGAAAAAACTGCCGGTGACGCCGGTGGTGGCGATGAGGGGAAGAAAAACGACGATCGGCGTGATGGTGGAGCCGATCAAGGGATAGATGAGTTCGCGGAGCGCCTTTTGAATCGCAGTGAAGCGGGATTCGCCAGCATCACGGTGAAGGACGATGTTTTCGAGGACCACGATGGCGTCGTCGATGACCAGACCGACGGCGGCGGCGAGTCCGCCGAGGGTCATGAGATTGAAAGTCTGGCCGGTGAGCTTCAATACAATGAGGGTAAGCGAGAGGGTGACAGGAATGACGAGGGCGGCGACGAGAGAGGAGCCCCAGTCGCGCAGAAACAGAACCAGAATTGCGGAAGAGAGAAGTATGCCGAGCAACACTGCGTCCCGAACGCTGGCGATCGAGTCTTGCACGATCATGGACTGGTCGTAGAAAGGCTCGAGATGGACGCTAGGCGGAAGTGTTGGGCGGAGCTCGGCAATCTTTTCGTGGACTTCGCGGGCCACCTGCAAGGTGTTGCTTTCGGGCTGGCGATTGACGCTGATCAGAACGGCTTGTTTGCCGTTGGCGGTGACCATGGTGTAGACGGGCGCTTCGGAGGGGCCGATTTTGGCGATATCGCCGAGGCGGATGGGCACGCCGTCTTTCGATGTTTTCACGACGATCTGAGAAATTTCTTCGGGTGTGCGAACGCGGCCACTGATGAGCCCGAGCACGAGTTGGTGGTCATGTTCAAGGAGGCCCGGTGAATCGATAAGGTTGGTGCGGCGGATGGCGTCGAGAATATCAGTGACGGTGATTCCAGAGGCCAGCAGGCGAGCGGGATCGGGCGTGATCTGAAATTCGGGGACGCGGCCGCCTTGCACGAGGATGGAGGCGACGCCGTCGAGGCGATTGAGGCGCGGCTTCAGATCGTAGGTGGCGATTTCCCAGAGTTTGCTCTGCGGAACACTGTCGGAGGTCAAGCTGTAGCCGATGATGGGGAAGGACGCGAAAGTGAGGCGGTGAGTTTCGATCTTGGCGCCTTGCGGCAGCTCCGCCTGCATGCGCGCGACAACGGCATCGACGCGCTGCAGAGTGAGGATCATATCGGAGTTCCAGTCGAAGAAGAGATTCACCTCGGCGGAACCGCGGCTGGTGGTGGAAACGACTTTTTGCAGGCCGGGAACGCTGTTGACGGCTTCCTCGAGCGGGCGAGTGATGGTGACGAGCATCTGGTCGATGGGCATGACGCCGTTATCGACGCCGATGATGATGCGGGGGAAATCGGTGTTGGGGAAGACAGCGACGGGAATGGAGAAGGCCAGATAGGCGCCGACCAGCGCGAGGCTCACGATCACGAAGAGAATGGGGCGCGAGAGCTTGCGGAACCAGGGGACGCTCGCTTTTGCGGCCGCGGAGTGCTGTTCAGGCTGAGCGGGCATGAACTTAGTTCTTCTCCTTCGCCGGAGCCGCAGCGTTGGACTTATCGTCCTTTGTATCTTTGTCCTTATCGTCAGCGGCTTTTTCGTCGGCAGGAGGCGCGGCTTCGATGGTGATTTTGGTACCGTCGGGAACGCCATAGCCGCCGGCAGTGATGACGGAAGCTTTCTCCTTGAGGCCGTCGGTGATTTCGGCGAGTTGCTTGGTGCGAATGCCGACCTTGACGTTGGTCTGGTGAGCCTTGTTGTCGGTGCCGGCTACGAGAACGTAATCGCCGCCTTCGGCAGACTTGAAAACGGCGGCAGCAGGGACGGTGAGAGCGTCTTTAACACTTTTGGCGACGGCTTCGACGGAGACATTCATGCCGGGCTTAAGAGCTTTGCCGGGCTTCAGCGCCTCGAACCACACTTCGATGGTGGTGCTGCCGGGATCGAGAGCGGGGCTCACGAGCATGACGCGAGCTTTGGTGGGCTCATCGACGCTCGGAATAGCGATTTCGGCTTCGTCGCCAACTTTGAGGAGAACAGCCTCCGTCTGCACGATGTGAGCTTTGGCGATGAGCTTGGAAGTGTTTATCACCGTGAGAATGGGTTGGTTGGCGGCAGCCAGTTCGCCTTCGTAGAGTGGACGATCGGTGACAACGCCGTCGAAGGGACTACGGATCTCCGAATAGCTGAGCTGGGCTTTGGCGTTGAGGTAGTTTCCCTTGGCTTGAGAAAGTTGGCCGCTGGCAGACTTGAGAAGCTGATCCTTGCCGAGGCGATTCAGGTCCGCCAACTGTTTTTGCGCTTGTTCGTTGGCGCTGCGTGCCTGAGCCAACTGGACTTCAGCGGTATCGAGGTCGCGGCGGGGCAATGCACCCTGGTCGAAGAGAGATTTGCGAGCATCGTAGACTTTTTGCGCGGCGTCAAAGGCGGATTTGGCGGCGGCAGCGTCGAGCTCGGCTTTTTGAATTTGCTGCGGAAGGCTGGCGCCGGTGGTCATGGCGTAGCCGGCTTCGGCCTGTTCGAATGCGCCCTTGCTCTGTTCTTCGGCGCCGACGAGATCAGCGTTTTCGAGTTGCGCGAGGATTTGGCCCTGTTTCACGTGAGCGCCGCGCTGCACGTAGAACTTGTGGATGGTCGAAGTGATCTTTGGAGAAAGTACGGCCTGCTGCAAAGGATAGACCACCGCTTCGGCGGATACGGTTAACTCGATCTCACCGCGCGTGGCCGGGGCGACCTGCACGGTGACGACGGGCTCGGGCTCTTTTTCGGCTCCACCGCAACCGGCGAGAGCCAAAATTGCGGCGGAAAGAGCTATGGCACTCAGCCCAGCGCGAGCGTGAAAGGTTTGCGAGATTTTCGAGCGGAAGTTCATGGAGTTGTCAGCACTCCTGTGAGAGTTTGCAAATTCGCGAGAGCGACACGGTAACGGAGAGCGCCGTCCTGGTAAGCGGCGTTGGCTTGCGCGAAAGTGGTTTGCGCATCGACGACTTCAAGCACCGTGGACTCTCCGTTCTTGTAACGCAAAGTAGTTAGGCGAAGGCTGTCGGCAGCGAGTTCGGAGGAACGCTGCAGTCCGGCCTGCTGATTGAGAGCGGTCTCCGCTTCGGAGTAGAGGGAGCGCATTTCTGCGAGAAGCCTGCGCTGGGCGAGAGAAAGCTCAAGTTTGGACTGATCGCGGCGCAACTCGGACTGACGCACCTTGCTTTGGGTGGCGCCCCAATTCCAGAGAGGAAGAGTGAGAGAGGCCATGGCGGCGCTGCCGAGATTGTGGATGCGGCCGTCCGGTGAAGGCGAGTAGGTAGCGTAGTGCTCGGCGTCGATACCGTACCAGTAGTCGAGGCCTACGGATGGCAGATAGCCGGCGCGTGCGGAGAGCACATCGTGGCCGGCAGCCTGAACGGCAGAGAGAGCGGCGCGCACGTCGGGATTATCGCGAGCCGCGAGTGTTTCGAACTCCTCACGAGGAGGAAGAGGAACGCTGGCGTGCAGGTTGTCCGAGAGTTCGAAACTATCGGTGAAATCGGGAAAGAGAAGAACGGCGAGGTCAAGCCGAGCGTTCAGGGAAGCGAGTTGCGCGTCCTGTAATTGGCGGCGGCGATCCTGAACCTGGAGTTCGGCTTTGATGACATCGGAATGGGCAACTTCGCCGTGTGATTCAAGATCTTGAGTGAGCTGGAGAAAATTTTCGCCCTCCGCGGCGGTCTGGCGGGCGCTGGCGAGCTTTTGTTCGGCGGCTTCGGCGGCGAAATAATTCTGAACGACAGTTACGACAAGACCACGCGCGGCGATTTCGGAGCGAGCCTTGGCAGCGGCGGCCAGCGCGGCGGTGCGGCGATAAGCGGCAATCGAGGCGACGTCAAGCTGCTCATGAACGTTGCCCTGGCTGACGTACTCGTGCGGCGCGTTGTTGGCGATGAATTTGACGGTGCTGCTGGTGGCGCCGGTCGGACTGTTGAGGTAGGAAGGTTCCGTGTAGAGCGCTGAAGTATTGAACGTTGCAGTGGGCAGCAACACGTCGCGCGCCTGGGCACGATCCTCGCGAGCAATGCCAGCGTCGGTGACCGCAGCGTGATAGGTCGGATCATTTTTGCGGGCGAGAGCGAGGGCATCCTGCAGAGTGATGCGTAGCGGAGCGCCCGGATTGGGAGCCGTCGAAGTGGAGGGTGCCTGCGCGGACGCGCGCGTTTTCGGGGGCGGTTGGGGAGCGGGGCTGTCCGGCTGTTGAGCCGCGCACAGAGCAGCGCAAAGCCAAGAAGCGAGCGTTAATGCGACAGTCGGGCGCATCAATTTTCGGTCCAACACAGGCGTTTTCCTCACGAACGTGCCCCTGGAGCAAAGAAAGAGCGGTTCGCCATAGATCAGGCTAACGAGGGCGAGATAAACGCAGGATTAACCAGCAGCAATGGCGGCGGGCTTTTGCGGGGCAGGAAGCGTAACCACAAAAACGGAGCCCGAAGCGTCAGAACGGGCGAGTTCAAGGCGGCCGTGGTGAGCTTCAGCAATCCAGCGAGCGATGGAGAGCCCGAGACCAGCACCGCCCGTTTCGGTTTCAACACGGGCGCGGGATTTGTCGGCGCGGAAGAAGCGCTCGAAGATGCGTGGCTGGAGGTCGCAGGGGATCCCCTGGCCCTGATCGGCAACGCGGATCAGGTAGTGGTTGTTGTCGCGCGTGCAGGAGAGTTCGACCGTGGTATTGGGCGGCGAGTATTTGATGGCGTTATCGAGCAGGTTGAGGAGCATGCGGCCGAGAAGAGCTTCGTCGGCAGCGATGGGAAGATCGGGCTCGAGAGTGGATTTCAAGGTGATGTTTTTTGCAGCGGCGAGGGAACGGGCGCGCACGAGGGCCTGTGCGGCAAGCTCGTCGAGGTAGGCTTCGCGAAGATTCAGCGGATATTGGCCAGCGTCGGCGCGGGTGAGAGTGAAAAGGTCTTCAACGATGTGTGCCAGGCGCTGGGACTCGTCGCGAAGGATGGCGAGGGTCTCGCGGTATTCGGAGGGAGAGCGATCGTCGCGAGCGAGAGTCACTTCCGCTTCACCGCGGAGAATGGCGACGGGAGTGCGGAGTTCGTGGGAAGCGTCGGCGACAAAGCGGCGCTGCTGCTCGAAGGAGGCTTCGAGGCGCTCGAGGAGCTGGTTGAAGGAAAGGCTGAGCTGGCCAAGTTCATCACGGCCGTTTTTGACGACAAGGCGATCGTGGAGATTGGCGGCGCCCATGGTGCGGGCTTGCGAAGCCATGGCAGCAACGGGAGCGAGGCTCTGTCGCGCGAGAAAATATCCACCGATGCAGGCAAGAAGAAGCGCAATGGGGATGGCCCAATAAAAAGTGTGGCGGATGTCTTCGAGCGATTCCATTTGAGGATGAAGGGATTGAAGAACGACAAGGGTGTAGTTGCCGTTGGAAGTGACGACGGGGCGCGCGCAGGCGCGGAAAGCGCCCCGGCCGGCATGCAGAGTCCGCAAAACGATGGGGTCGGAGCCCTGCTGCGAGGCAACCTCGCGAAAAGATGTCAAAAGGTCGGCGGCACGGTCCAGGCGAACATCGGGGGAGGGGGGAAGGTCGAGTGAGCTTTCGAGAATATTGCCATTCGTATCAAGCAGGGCGAAAAGTGTGCCGCGGAAGCGGTGTTCCAGCATGGCTTCGCGGGCAGCGTTTTTGGGAGCATCGGCGCCGGTATTGTCGGCGAGTTCGGCGATGAAGGTGGTGGCGAAGGCGCTCGAGAGTTCGACGATGCCGGAATCGGTGCGCTGCGCCAGGCTGCGACCGTAGAGCAGGTAAGTGGAGACGGCGAGGAAAACGAGGACCAGAGCGAGCACCAGGGTGTACCAGAGGGTGAGGCGGACGCGAATGGAATCAAGCATGCGGCTTCCTGGAAGTGCTGGAGGTGTGGGAGCGTGAGGATCTGGCGGCAGTGTGCTTTTCCGGGGGAGCAGCGAGGATATAGCCGCTGCCGCGCCGGGTTTGCAGCAGTGGATGTTCATCATCGTCGCCAATTTTGCGGCGCAAGCGATTCACATACACTTCGATGAGATTGGAGAACGGGTCGAAGGATTCGTCCCAGACGTGTTCGGCGATTTCCGAACGGCCGACGACGCGGCCGGCGTTGCGAGCGAGATATTCGAGCAGCGCGTATTCCTTGGCGGTCAGGGAAATAGGGCGACTGCCGCGTTTAGCGGATTGCGAAGCGGTGTCGAGGCGGAGATCTCCGACGACAATCTCGGGCGGACGCAATTCGTTGGGGCGTCGCAGCAAGGCGCGAAGACGGGCGAGGAGTTCGCCGAATTCGAAAGGCTTGGTGAGGTAGTCGTCGGCGCCGGAATCGAGCCCGGTAATGCGATCTTCAACGGCGTCGCGCGCGGTAAGCATGAGAATGGGCATGCGTTTGCCGAGTGCGCGAATGGACTTGCAAACTTCGAAGCCGTTTTTGCCAGGAATCATGACGTCGAGGATGACGAGGTCGTAATCGTTAATTTCGATCTGATAAAGGGCGTCGTTTCCGTTAGCGGCGACATCGACGGCGTAAGACTGTTCCTGCAAACCGCGAGCGACGAAGCGAACGATGCGGGGATCGTCTTCGACGAGGAGCAGTCGCATGGGAGTATCATACGGCAATTCGAAAGGAGGGAAGGTTCGCGGAAAGCGGGGAATGGCACGTGATGGCGCGGTATCCCTTAATCTTTTGGCCATACCATGAGCGCCGCCCGCGCCGAAGTGACGGGCGATTCCTTAAAATGTTAGTGGGTCGCGCATGCCCAAATCACGAAAAATAGAGTGGGCGATTGGCTGCTGGGCGGCGTTTCTGGCCGTCTACGCAGCGATTTCACATTTTTTGGGACAGGGGACGAGACTCGCGGCATTCGGAGACGTGGCGCAGTGCTTTGTGCCGCTGATCGCCAATGCCGGACTATTGATTAACGCCGGAACGCCGCACTGGCGACGAAACCTGTTCTGGATGCTGATGGCGCTGAGCTGCACCATGTGGATGATCGGGCAGTTTCAGTGGACGTACTACGAAGTCTATTTGCACAAGGACGTGCCGGGACTGTTTGCCGGGGACATGATTTTCTTCTTGCGTGGAATTCCGCTGATGGCAGCCCTGGCGCTGCGCCCGGACCGCAAGCGCGGAGAACTGAACCTGGGTCTGGGGTATCTGGACTTTGCGCTCTTGCTGACCTGGTGGACGTTCTTGTACGTGTACGTGGTGTTGCCGTGGATCTATGCTTCGCCGACGCTGGAAATCTACGATCGAAACTACAACCTGCTGGCGAACGTGCAACAAGTACTCATCGCCTCCGGATTTGCGATTTACTGGCTGCGAACGAAAGGCGCGTGGCGCACCGTGTACCTGCACCTGTTCGGAGCCAGCGCGCTGTACACCTGCACATCGCTGGTGACGAATCTGGCGATTCAGCACAAGAGGTATTACACGGGAAGCTGGTACGACCTGCCGCTGATTACGGTGTTTTTCTGGTATGGACTGGCGGGGATGGTGGCATTTGGCAAGCGGCGGGAGCTGGATGTGCCGATGGACGGGGACGTTGACCAGCGTTCGGCGGACTATGTTTGGGCCACGCGATTCGCGATGGCAGCAGTGCTGTCGCTGCCGATCTTCGCGCTGTATGCCCTGCGGTTGGAACAGGACACACGGGAAGTGCGGGATTTCCGGCTGCTGGTGACGCTGATTGCGTCATTGCCGCTGGCAGTGATTGTTTTTTTGCGCACGCACCTAGCGGATACGGATCGCGCGCGATTGCTGGCGCGGTCGGAGTCGTCCATCGAGAATCTGCAGCGATTGCAGGCGCAGATGGTGCAATCGGAGAAGTTGGTGTCGCTCGGGGAATTGGCGGCGGGCGCCGCGCACGAAATCAACAATCCACTGACGGCGATTCTGGGCTACTCGGATTTGCTTGCGGACGACGAGTCGTTGCCGGAGCGGGCTCGATCGACCGCCGGGAAGATCCGCGAGCAGGCGCGGCGGACGAAAAATCTGGTGCAAAACCTGCTGAGTTTTGCGCGGCAGGTGCCCTCGGAGCGGACGCTACTGGACATCAACACGGTGGTGACCAACGCCGTCCAGTTGCGGGCGCTCGATCTGCACAGCGGCGGGTCGACCATTGAATTGCATCTGGAATCGGTGCTTCCCGGAGTGCGCGGCGACAACAATCAATTGATGCAGGTGTTTTTCAACATCATCAGCAACGCGCTGGACGCGATGAGCGAACATTCCGGAGGCGGAACGCTGAGCATTCGCACGCAGCGGGATCGCGGAAATGTAGTGGTGCTTTTTTCGGACACCGGACCTGGGATCAAGGAACCGCACCGGGTGTTTGATCCGTTCTACACAACGAAAGCGGTGGGCAAGGGGACGGGGTTGGGATTGAGCATCTGCTACGGAATCGTGCAGGAGCATGGCGGCCGGATCACTTGTTACAACGGACAGAGAGGTGGCGCAGTGTTCCGGGTGGATTTGCCGGCGGTGCTGGCGGCGCTGCCCACGCTGCCGCCGCGAGGCGCGAGTCCCGGAGGCGGAACGCCGGTGCCGAGCCGCTCGCACTAGCTTTCCGATTGCATTGAAATTTTGAGGCGCGGGACGCGTATTTACTGGTGATAAAGTGACGCGCGGGTGTACCAATTCTTCAGGGGCTAAAGCCCAATTTCTTTTGTCTTTGATGTCGGAGCTAAAGCTCCGACCCCTGAAAGGCATCTATCAGATGACTTGTAAAAGGGCCTTCCATGACTGAAATTGCGATTTCGACGGAAAAATTGACGCGGCAATTCGGCGCGCTGACGGCCGTGGACGCGATGGATTTGCGGGTGCAAGCCGGTCAATTTTTCGGATTTCTGGGGCCCAACGGCGCAGGAAAATCGACAACCATCAAAATGTTAACCGGATTGCTGGCGCCGACGTCTGGGCGGATGGAATTGTTGGGATTGGATTTCCAGAGTCACCCGGTGGAAGTAAAGCGGCAGATCGGCGTGGTGCCGGAAGGCATGGGACTGTTCGAACGGCTGACCGGGCCGGAATATCTGCGATTTGTGGGAAGAATGTACGGGCTGGACAAGGCGATCACGGAGAAGCGTTCGGACGAGTTGTTGGAATTTATGCAACTGGCAGACCGCGAGAAAACCATGATCGCGGACTACTCGCACGGGATGCAGAAGAAACTGGCGCTGGCGGCGGCGGTCATTCACGGGCCGCGCATTTTGTTTCTGGACGAGCCGTTCGAAGGAGTAGACGCGCTGGCCGCGGGTGCGTTGAAGGCGCTGCTGGGACGGATGACCGAACGTGGCGTGACCATTTTTCTGACGTCGCACGTGCTGGAAATTGTCGAGCGGCTTTGCAGCCACGTGGGAATCATTCACAAGGGGCGGTTGGTGGCGCAGGGCTCACTGGAAGAATTACGGGCGGGAATCGGCGGAGACGATGGCGAGAAGACAACCCTGGAGCAGATTTTCCTGTCGATCGTGGGGCAAAGCGGCGCGGAGCAGGCGCGGCTCGAGGAATTGACATGGCTGACGTAGCCACGCTGCCGGGGGTGTTGGAGCAGGTAAAGCTGGTAGGCGGGGTGCGCTGGCGCATCCTGAAGAACAGCCTGCGGCGGAAGAATAATCGTTGGGACCTGATGGGAATGATTTGGGTGGGATTCTTCAGCGCGGCGCTGGTGGTGGGGTTGGCGTTCGCGTTTTATTTCGGCGGATACGGATTCGTTTCGAAGGGGCGGGCCAACTGGCTGGGGATTCTGTATTGGGTGGTATTTTTCTGGTGGCAGGTGTTCCCGCTGTTTGTGATGGGATTCGGGTCGGAGTTTCAGTTCGCCACGCTGCTGCGCTTCCCGTTGAGATTGCGGACGTTTTATCTGCTCGGCCTGGGATATGGATTCACCGATTTCGGGGCCATTGCATCGGTCTGCTGGATTCTTTCGATGGTGGCGGGAGCGGCGGTGGCGCGGCCGTCGATGCTCGGCCCGATTCTGCTGGTGAGTTTGCTGTTTATTTTGCTGAACGTGACGATGGAGCGGCTGGTGGGGTCGTGGATGGAGAAGTTGCTGTCGAAACGGCGCTGGCGGGAAATTTTTGTGACGGTGTTTGTACTGTCGATGGTGTCGTTGAATTTCTTGAATCCGGCGTTTCAGAGATGGGGCGGCAAGGGGATTAAGCCACGATTTTTGGAGTACCTGCCTTATTTGAACTGGACGCCGGGATCGCTGGCCGGGAATGCGGTGGGCGCGGCAGCGACGTGGAACACGCGAGGATTTGTGGTGACCGTGGCGGGATTGTGCGCCTGGGTGGCGTTGCTGACCGCGTTTTTGTGGCGGCGCTACGCGGCACAGTATGCGGGAGAGGAGATCAGCGACAGCCCGGGAGTGGGGAGACGAAAGGGGAAGGAGCGTCGCGCTGAGGCTGTTGGTGGAGATCTCGCGCCGGGAGTGCTTTCGCCGCAAG
>Ga0207761_1000186_pt1 | contig 20500 bp, 19 predicted proteins | sample LuqExpMetageno34_FD_187792 | JGI IMG/M metagenome (GOLD analysis project Ga0207761, IMG submission 187792) | Tropical forest soil microbial communities from Luquillo Experimental Forest, Puerto Rico - Sample 34 (SPAdes) | ecosystem: Environmental > Terrestrial > Soil > Tropical forest ... | reverse complement strand
AAACGAACCCGAGCCTCCGTCATTGAGCCTTACCGATGCCAGGCGGAGATGGTCCAGCCACTGTTGCGTTGGCGTGAAGTTGTATTTCTGCTGCAGGAGCTTGACCGGTGGATTGTCGAAAGTCCACATGCCCTCGTCGGCGGGAAGCACGGGGCAGAGAAGTGCGGTGGCCAGCAGAACGGTGCCAAGCTGCCGCAATAAGGGGGTCTCTTTCACGGGAGGATTCCTCTTTTCTAGGGAGTCATGCCGCGGAGCGCGGCTGACAAAAGTATATACGACTCTTTCGCGACTAGCATCGAACCGGACGGCCGCAGGACGCGCGATTCGCGCTTCCCGCGGTTTCGCCGTAAAATCGAAGCTTCGCCTGTTCAGCGGGCCGCTGGTCCACACTCATGGAACCCCGGGAAAAAGCAGCACAACTGCCGGAAAAGCCCGGCGTCTATCTGTTTCACGACGCCGGAGGGGCCGTCGTCTATGTAGGCAAAGCGCGTTCTCTCCGCAACCGCGTGCGTTCCTACTTCCTGGAATCACGCTGGATTGACGCCAAAACCGGGTCCCTGGCCCGGGAAATCGCCGACATCGAAACCATCGTCGTCGACAACGAACGCGAAGCCCTCGCGCTCGAGAACAACCTCATCAAGCAGCACAAGCCCAAGTTCAACGTGCTGCTGCGCGACGACAAGACCTACCCGTACATCAAGCTGACCATGGCCGAGAGGTATCCGCGGGTCTATTTCACACGCAAAGTCAAGAAAGACGGGGCACTTTACTTCGGCCCCTATTTTCCGGCCGGCCTGGCTCGCCGCATCCTCCAATTCGTTCACAAGCGCTTCCTGATTCCTTCCTGCTTTGTCGACCTGAATCGCCCGCACCCGCGCCCCTGTTTGCAGTACTACATCAAACGCTGTCTCGGCCCCTGCGTGACCGGGCTCACCACTGACGATCGCTACGCCGAAGCTGTGCGCGACGTGCGCATGTTCCTCGACGGCCGCCGCCACGACCTCATGAAGAGCATCGAAGAGCGCATGATGGCCTCGGCCGCTCTGGAGCGCTTTGAGGAAGCCGCGGCCTATCGCGATCTGCTCAAAACAATGGAGGACATTGAAGAGCGCCAGCGCATCGCCGCCGCGCAAGGTGATGACACGGATGTCATCGCCTACTATGCCGAACCGCCGCTGGTCGCGGCTAACGTGTTCCATCTCCGCGGTGGGCGCATTGTCGACCGTCGCGAGTTTTACTGGGAAGAACTGGATCCGTTCGACCCCAAGGAATTTGTGCCTTCGCTCCTCAAGCAGTTGTACCTCGAAGCGGAATATTTGCCGAAAATGATCCACGTCCCCGTGGACTTTGAAGAGAGCGAACTGCTCGAAGAAACCTTCAGCGACCGCGCCGGACACAAAGTCGAAATCTTCACCCCACAGCGGGGAAGTAAGCGCGCCATTCTCGACCTGGTCGAAAACAACGCCAAGCACTCCTTCGAGCAGCGCTTCCGCGTCTTGAAGCCAACCTCGAAATCCATCGCCGAGGCTTTGCAGAACGCGCTGAACCTGCCGGAAGAGCCAAAGCGCATCGAAAGCTTCGATATTTCCCACATTCAGGGAACCGACACGGTTGCATCCATGGTCGTTTGGGAAAACGGCCGCATGAAGAAATCCGACTATCGCAAATTCATCATTCGTGGTGAATCCTCTCCTGTTGGGCGCGAACGCAGCGAGAACGACGATTTCGCCAGCATGCACGAAGCCGTCACCCGCCGCTATCGCCGCTTGCAGGAAGAACAAAAGCCGATGCCCAGCCTGATTCTCATTGATGGTGGTCTGGGCCAACTTCACGCCGCGGCGCAAGCCCTCGATGGACTGCAAATCATCAATCAGCCCGTGGCCAGCATCGCGAAGAAGGAAGAAATTCTGTACGTCCTCGGCCAGGAAAACGAGCCGTGCATTCTCGACCGCCATTCCCCGGTGCTGCACCTCATCCAGCAAATCCGCGATGAAACGCATCGCTTCGCCGTCACTTTCCACCGTCAGCGACGCGGCGCTCGCCAGACTCGCACGGAGCTTTTGGAGATTCCCGGCATCGGCGCCAAAACTTCGCAGCGGCTGTTACGGGAATACGGCAGCATTGCGAATCTGAAGCGCGCGACAGTGGAAGGGTTGAGCCGAGTTATCACCCGGAAAACAGCCGAAAAGATCGTTGCGCACTATGCAGACGGCGGAAAGGAGCACTAACCCCTCTGTCCGTTCGAGCAGGTTATGCGCTATTGCCCCTTCTCTCGCCCTTATGTTACGGTTTTTCTGGAGGTTGACATGGCCGATAACGTTGGATCCAAAGTCAGTTTTTTCCTTGTAGGCGTTGGCATTGGCGCTCTCCTCGGCGTGCTGTTTGCTCCGAAGTCGGGTGAAGAGACCCGCGACTACCTGGCCAAGCGCGCCGATGATGGCCGCGAGTTTGCGCAGCGCAAAGCCAAGGAACTCCGGGAACGCGCCGACGAGCTGATTGAGCGCGGCAAGGACGTGGCATCACGCAAGCGGGATTCGCTTTCCGCGGCTGTGGAAGCGGGCCGCGAAGCGTTTTTGCGCGAATCGAAGTCGTAATCTTCGCTGAACGGCACGCCGGGCAGTTTCCGCGCGGAAATCGCGCAGAGGGCGGGGTGTGAATGCAATTCTGGATGGAGTTCTTTAGCATCGTAGCAGCGATCGCGCTGGTGGTGCAGGTCATCATCCTGATTGGTCTGTTTGTGCAACTCAAGCGCACGACGGAATCCATCAACAAAATGATCACGGACCTGCACACTCGCATGGGGCCGATCCTCACCCGTACGCAAATGCTGCTGGACGATACGCAGCCGCGAATCACCAACCTCGTCGAAGATGCATCGCACATCGTTTACCTGGCTCGCGCGCAGGCACAGAAGATGGACAAGGTATTCACCGAAGCTTCCGACCGCCTCCGCGGCCAGATGGTCAGGGCCGACCGGATCCTCTCTGGCACTCTGGAGGCCGTCGAGGACGCCGGCTATCAAGTCCGCCGCAGCTTTCTCGGACCGGTGCAGAAAGCGTCCGCATTGATTCACGGCATCAAAATCGGCCTGGATGTGCTGAGAGCGGGGCGAGGCCGCCGCGAAACGGTGCCCGCCGATGTCGTGGAACAGGAAGACGAACTCTTTATCTGAAGAAACGTCTTGAGGAATTACGAAGCGGCGCATGCGAACCATGCGCCGTTTTCTATTTGATCCAGCCCCCGCCGAGAACCACGTCGCCATCGTAGACGACCGCCGCTTGCCCAGGAGTGATTGCTCTTTGTGGCTCGTCAAACTGGATTCGCGCGCGTAGCCCAGGCAGTGCTTCCACGGTAGCCGCCGCGGGCTCGTGCTTGTGGCGAATTTTCACGTGAGCACGAAGCGGCTCTTCAGGCTCTGCAATCGAAATCCAGTTCACATTCTCAATGTGGAATTCTGCGGTGTGCAGCGCCTCATCTTCGCCCACAATCACGCGATTCCTCTCCGTATCGATGGCTAAAACGTAGACCGGCTTTCCCGTGCTATAGCCAAGCCCCTTGCGCTGTCCAATGGTGTAATTGTGAACGCCGGTGTGCCGCCCGATCACTTTGTCGTCGCGCGTTACGATCTCGCCTTCGCAATCTTCCACCGGCTTCCCGATCTCGCTGGCGTAGGCGTGGATGAACTGCACGTAGTTGCCATTTGGCACGAAGCATAACTCCATGCTTTCCGGTTTTTCCGCTACCGGCAGGTTCACGCGGCGGGCCAGAGCGCGCACCTCGTCCTTGGAAAGCTCGCCGAGGGGGAATTCGCTGCAGCTCAATTGCTCTTGCGTCAGTCCCCACAAAAAATAGGACTGGTCCTTCGAGTCGTCCCGCGCCCGCAGCAACTGGTGGCGCCCGCTAGCTTCGTTGAAGCGGATCCGCGCGTAGTGCCCGGTCGCCAGCCGCTCGGCGCCAATTTGCCGAGCCATGCGCAATAGCGGCTCAAACTTCACGTCGGTATTGCAATTGGTGCACGCAATCGGCGTGCGTCCGGAAAGATAGTCCTGCACAAAGGGGCGCACTACGCGCTCCTCGAATTGCTCCTCGAAATTCACGACATAATGCGGGAAGCTCAGGTGCTGCGCCACACGCTTCGCGTCGTACACGTCGTCGAGCGAGCAGCAGCGGTGCTGCGCGGGCCCATCGCCTTGCAGTTGCGGCAGACGCCGCTGGTTCCACAGCTGCATCGTCAGGCCGACGACTGGCCGGCCCTGTTGCAGCAAAACGGCGGCGACCGTCGAGGAATCGACCCCACCCGACATGGCCACCGCCACGAGCCCGGGCTGAGTCTCCGCCGACACAGGCAGGGAATCGAGTTGTTCTCGCGTATTCATGCCTATATCTAGTTTACAGGGAAAGTGTCAGTGATGTGCAGAAGCGGGTTTGTTGTAAGCCGGCGACAGCTTTCGCAGTTGCGCTACGGCGGCGGGAACAATTTCCAGCGCCGCGTCGACTTCCTCGGGCGTCGTGTGCCGTCCAAGGCTGAAGCGAACGCTCGCGCGGGCGTCCGCTGCAGGCAAACCGATCGCGGTTAGAACGTGGGACGGTTCTACGGCTCCCGACGAACACGCAGCGCCAGTCGAACACGCGAGTCCCTTCAGATCCAGTGCGATGACCAGTGCTTCGCCTTCAATTCCATTGAGCGTGATGTTCGAGGTGTTCGGTGTACGAGGTACGCCCGCGCCATTGGCGCGGCTATCCAGGATTTTCGCGAGCAGACCCTGTTCGAGACGGTCCCGCAGCCCGAAAACACGCGACGCGTCTTCCTGGAGGGAATTGCGCGCGATCTCTGCCGCCTTTCCGAGCCCCACGATTCCCGCCACATTTTCCGTACCCGGGCGAAACCCGCGTTGGTGGTGGCCACCGTAGAGAAATTGGCGAAGCCGCGTTCCGCTGCGAACGTAAAGGGCGCCAACGCCTTTCGGTCCATACAGTTTGTGACCAGAAATGGACAGCAGGTCCACGCGCAACTCTTCCAGATCAATCGGAATCTTGCCGGCGGACTGCACCGCATCCGAATGGAAAGGAATCTTTCGCTGCGCGGCGATCCGTCCGATCTGTTGCAGAGGCTGGACTGTCCCCAGTTCGTTGTTCGCGTGCATGACGGTGATCAGTGCTGTTTCCGGGCGAATCAGCGAGCGCAAATCCTCGATGTCGATTAGTCCTTCGCGGGAAACGGGAAGATACGTTACCGACGTGCCTTGTTTCTCGAGTGCCTGGCACGTGTTCAGCACCGCTTCGTGTTCGATGGACGACGTGATGATATGCGGCGCCGGCTTCGCGCCCAACAACGTTCCCACTATGCCAAAGATCGCGTGGTTGTCCGATTCCGTTCCACCGCTTGTGAACACGATTTCCTGCGGCCGCGCGTTCACCAATGCCGCCACTTGCTCACGGGCAGTTTCCACCGCGGCGCGCGCGCGCTGGCCAAAGGTATGGATCGATGACGCATTTCCAAACTCGCCCGAAAGAAAAGGCAGCATCGCCTCGAGCACCGCCGCATCGACAGGCGTTGTCGCGTTGTAGTCCAGATAAATTCGTTTCATAAGGCTAGTTTCAGGATAGGAGCAAAGGGCATGCGAGAGCAACGCAGGAGTGCGGTGGAAAGGTAGGCAAGGAGAAGGAGAGGCTGGCGCAACCGCACGGCCTCTCCCGATTTCGCTTACGGTATCCGCAACCGGTTACCTTCCTTCACCGTCGCGGTCTGTTCTCTGCCATTGCTCCGGTAGATCACGGTTAGCAATTAGTCGGCGCCTGGCGCGGGATCACCGCCCATGTTGTTGTTGACCTGCACATCCAGGTAGCTCCCCTGGACCATCCTGCGCAGCAGATCGGTTACGTCTGCCGTCCGGTTGTTCAGCCCGTAGTACGCACGCACGATTTGCAAGGAGTCACCCGGGCCACGAGCCAGAAAAGTGGAATTCTCCACCTTTTCTTCTTCATCAGAGCCCCTTTCATGATTGCGCGATGCGCGATCAACCCCATCGAGGGGTGGGCGCTAGATCTTCGCGTGTGATTGGGACGCACTCGAGCGGGCGGAGGATAACGTTGCGTCAAGCGGTCGACGGGCGAAAAATTAGCAGTTTTCCGATAACCCGTCAATTACGGGGACAAGGCAGGCTTTAGGGATTCGCGGAGGCAGATTGCGGATGCATTGCTTCGCGGAATCGCGGCAACCGCGTTTGGATTTCGCGGCTGTTCGGCGCGAGCTCCACGGCCCGCTCTTCCGTCTCGAGGGCTTCCTTCGCTTCTCCGTTTTGCAGCAGTGCCTCGGCCAGTGTATCCAGGAACTCAGGCACAGGCGGATTAGAGCTGTGTGCCGCGAGCCGCGCAAGCCGCTGCCCTTCGCCGATGTTTCGGAAGTGAGCGTCGTCCGCCGTCAGATAAATCCATGCCAGCTCATTCGCGGCGGCTGGCAAGTCCGGTTTGAGCGCCAGAGCCTGCTTGAGCTTGTCGATGGCCGCACCGTAATCCTTGTTGAGGTAGTGTGCATGCGCAAGGCTCGCCAGAACCTGCGCGTTCTTCGGATCCTGTTCGAGGTATTGCTGGAACTGCTCGATGGCTGCGTTCAGTTCGCCCTTTTCGGCTAATGCCACGCCGAGCATGGCTATGCTGTTCGTTTGTGTGGGATCGAGCTCCAGCGCTTGCCGATATTCTGCGATGGCCTCGTCGGTCTTCTGTGTCACCAGCAGGCAGTTCGCAAGATTGTGGTGAGCGCCCGGCGCGCCGTCATCCAGGCGAACCGCCTCGCGATACTCGACCACGGCTTCGCCGCAACGTTTCTGAGCGTAGAAAACATTGCCCAGATTGTTGTGCAATTCCGAGGAGTCTGGCTTGAATCGCAAGAGATACGCGTATTCTTGCGCGGCTCCGGCATATTGGTGGTCGTCGCTCAGCAGATGGCCCAGTCGGTCCAGGTCGTTCAACCGCGCGTCGACGAAGTCGGCCTCGCTTGCAGCCACGTCCGACGAGGCTTTCAGCGATCGGCGCAGCTCGCTGATCGCTGCCGCGCGATCCTGCCGGTCAAGATAAATGGTGATCAGCGAACTGCTCGCCTGCAGATCGCGCGGTTGCAGCGCCAGCAGGTCTTTCCACTGCTGAATCGCCTCATCGAACCGCTGTTCGCGAACCAACGCTTCGCCCAGGTAGCGGTGCGGCAGATTCTGATAAGGCGCCAGGTTTATCGCCGTTCTGTATTCCGCGAGCTCCGCCTCCACATGGTGTTGTGTCTGATAGAAGTGGCCGAGCGCCATGTGCAGCTCGGGATTTGCCGGTTCCAGCCTCAGCGCCTCGCGAATCTCCGCTCGCGCATTCTCCGGCTGCCCCAGAATCATATAAGCAGTAGCAGCGCTGAAATGAACCCCAGCTAGATCAGGATATTCGCTCAGGTGCGTTTCGATGTACGCGCGAAGTTGTTCCTGCCTTTCAGGGGTCATCCTTTCGGCGGCAGCAAACTGCTCCGGCCAGCTACTGAAATTCGACAAATCCAGAGCGCTGAATCTCCAAGTGGGTTGCACGCGCTGCAGCGCCTCGATCCGTCGCATCTCCTCGGCCTGCTCTGAAGTTGGGATGTCTGACATCGCCAATGCGCGATGCGCGCTCACGATGTTTGGGTCCGCCGCCACCGCGCGGCGCAGGAGTTGCACCTTCTCTTCCGTAGTGATCCCGGTTTCGGAGAGCACTCGAAGCAGCAACAGCGATGGCCACGCGCTCTGCGGATTTTCATCGACCGCCGCCCTACATTCGGGAACCGCCTGTTCGATCGCGCCAATGTGAATCAGTTCACTGCATTTCGCCAGCCGGTCAAAGGGACGTTCATTTTGTGATGCGCCGGTGCCAGGAGGCGGCTCCGCGCTCGCCAGGCGCTCGATCAAGATTCCTTCGCCGCCGGACAGCCGCACGCGTTCCAGAAAATCTGCGGTAGGACTGAAACTGATGCCACGCGATTGCACCAGGTGCGCCATATAACTCGCCGACTGGCCTTGCGCGAGTTCCCCGAGGATTTCCGCGCGGTCCAACGGCGCTTGCTGCGCGCATACACGCGTCGCGAGGGCCAGACTCAGCGAGAGGATGCAAAGCCTTCGATTCATGAACCGCCATAGACTGCTAGGAAACAAAACGACGCGCTGTGACCTCGCGCACGCCGTGTACCCAATTGGAAGGCACGCGAACGGGGGCACACAATCCACCTTTGGTACCAATGAGTGCAAAGAAGTACCGTGGCTCTCCGATTGGTGTTTGCGGACTGGGAAAGGTGACTGCCCATTCCGAGCCTCAAGCTGCCAACGTCCTCCCTAGCCAAAGAAGAACTCGATCAGGCTGGCAACGAAGAAAAGGGGAATGGCCAGGAGGTATATCCGCAAGGCATCGCGCATCGCTTCAACTGGCAGGCCCAGCCAGCGGGGACCCTCATAATGAGGTGGCTTGCGATAGAGGGTGAGTCCCAGGTTGATTCCTGCGCCGCCCACGAGCGAGTAGGGGACAAGCTGGAAAAAAACAACGCCAACATAGTAAATCGCGGACCGTGCAGAGCCCAGCCGGCTGCGATGCTCGGCGTCTACCGACACGATCCCTCCAATCCAACCGCGAAACGCCGCCATCGCATAGCCTGTCGGCGGAAACAAGCCGAGCAATCCGGAAGAAGTGCCGCCGACCAGATTGCCTGCGAAATCGATCATGCCAGCGCTGAAGCGGTGGCCGGCATTCAGTTGCGTTAGCGGGCCCGAACTCTGCGCCGCGCCGACGATTCGGTCGCGGTAATGAAGAGCGAAAGCACTCCCGCAGTGAACCTGTGCGGCGCCAAACGCGCACGAGAAAACATACGCCGCAAATACGCTGACGATGGCAATGCGGGCGCGATGCAAAGCCCGAAGCCAGGGGGATGAGGACATATTGCGAACCTGGTGCCCAACAATTCTAGTTCGTGCTACGGAAAATAGTCGAGGCCGTCGTGTCTTCTGCAACGAGCTGATAGTGCGAGCAGTTACTTTGGCGTCCACAACGCCGTAACCGGTCGCGCTTCTCACCCATTACGTAGCGTGCTACTGTCGCGCGTGAAACGGTCTCGGCCACCGTTCCGACGAGGTGACGAATGGCACGAATCGATCCAGTAGCGGAGCGCGCGCGGCTTGCCTCGCTTTACTCCTCCATGAGTGATTTGGAATTGGAGAAAGTGGGACGGAATCCTTCCGACTTGACTCCTTGGGCCAGCGAAGCCCTCGCTGCAGAAATGCGGAAGCGAGGTATGGAGTGCCCGCCTGCCTCGTTGGCGGAAGAATTCCTAAAGCAGAAAGGGAAGCGGCTGAAGGTTGTGGGGACATACGAGGATCAGCGGGATGCGATCGCGACCCAGGCCGAGTTGGTGGCGGCCGGTTTCGAGACTTTCCTTGCAACAGATCCTCACCATCCCAGCGGGGACGAGCAGGCTGGCGCGCTTTTGCTTGTCCGCGACACGGACTACGAAGCTGCGGCGCAGGTCCTCTTGGAGAAAGAAGCGCTAGCGGCGGTCGACGAAGATGCAGGGCAGTTGGCGGACGACCAACTCCCCAGTCAACCGGTGGTTCTGCGCGTGTATCGCGACATCACCGCCGCGATGGTAGACAAGGCGACGCTGGACGCCGCCGGAATCAAGTGTTTCCTCTACGACGACAATCTTGTTCGCCTCGATTGGTTTATCTCCAACGCTGTCGATGGCGTGAGGCTAGTCGTCGCTGAAGATAACGCACCGGAGGCAGCCCATATCCTAGCTTCCGCTGTGCCGATCGCCGACGACGAGCCGGCCGGCTCGTAGCAACAAGCGTAAGCCGACGTAACATTCACAACGTTCAGAAGTTCGGTCGGCCATCCAGGCCTGTTGCGCGGGCCATCCTGCGTGATAGTGTGAGCTTTACACACCCCGACATCGGAATTCCCGGGAGGCATGAAGTGGGATACGCAGATTTGCGTGATTTTGTGAAGACCCTCGAGAAAGAGGGCGAACTTCGCCGCGTCAAGGCGGAAGTCGACCCTGTTCTGGAGATTACGGAAGTCGTCCAACGGGTGCAGGCCCAGCCTGGTCCTCAAGGGCATCCCGGTGGAGCGGCCCTGCTCTTCGAAAAGCCCAAAGGCTCCCGCTATCCGCTCCTGATCAATACTTTCGGCAGCGAACACCGCATGGAACTTGCACTCGAAGTTGACAAACTGGACGACGTTGCGGCACGCATCCGCGGCTTCATGGACATGCAGACGCCGCAAGGGCTGTTTGACAAATTGAAAATGCTCCCGAAGCTTGCGGAACTCGGGTCCTTTTTTCCGAAGGCCGTGAAGGACGGAGCCTGCAAAGAGGTCATCCGGAAGGGAACTGACGTCAACCTCCTCGACTTTCCTATCTTGAAGTGCTGGCCCCAGGACGGCGGCCGCTTCATCACGTTCCCGCTCGTTTTCACAAAGAATCCCGAAACCGGCAAACGCAACGTCGGCATGTACCGCATGCAGATTTATGACGAGCGCACCACCGGCATGCACTGGCAAACCCAGAAGCATGGCGCTGAACATTTCCGTCGCGCGCGAGCCGCAAATCCCGAAGGACGCATTCCCGTGAGCGTCGCCGTCGGTTCCGATCCCGCTACCACGCTCGGCGGCATCCTCCCGATCCCGCCAGACCTCGACGAAATGATGTTCAGCGGCTTCCTTCGCAAGGAACCCGTGGAACTGGTGAAGTGCGAGACAAACGAATTGGAGGTTCCTGCCAACGCTGAAATCGTCCTCGAAGGCTACGTGAATCTGAAAGAAATGCGCACCGAAGGCCCGTTTGGCGATCACACCGGCTTCTACTCCCTCGAAGGCGAATACCCCGTCTTTCACGTGGAGTGCGTCACGCACAGGAAGGACCCCATCTATCTCACCACGGTCGTTGGCCGCCCGCCGCAGGAAGACTTCTACATGGGCTACGCCATTGAGCGCGTTTTCCTGCCTCTGATGAAGATGACGCATCCCGAAATCGTGGATGTCTCCATGCCCGCCGAAGGCATTGTCCATAACCTGATGATCGTCTCGATTCGCAAATCCTTCCCGGGCCACGCAAGAAAAGTGATGAACGCCATTTGGTCGCTGGGCCAAGCGATGTTCACAAAGGTGCTCGTGGTGGTCGACCATGATGTGAACGTCCACGACTACCGCGAAGTCGTCTGGAAGGCGCTCTGTGCCATCGATCCCGAGCGCGACGTGCAGTTCTCGCTTGGCCCCGTCGACACGCTCGACCATGCCGCTCGCATGCAGGACTTCGGCTCCAAGATGGGGGTCGACGCAACGCGGAAATGGGCCACGGAAGGCTTCACTCGTCCCTGGCCTGACGAAATCCTGATGGACGCCAGCACGCGCGCGCGGGTCGACCAGCTTTGGAAGAAGCTGGCGCTCTAAGGGCAATGGATTGAAAGGCAAGCACGCCAACATGCGGCAGCGCAACGAACAACGACACGAGCTGTGAGAGCACTGTAATGCACGCAAAGGATTACCGTCCCGCAGGACAGGGGTGAAAAGTTCCGAAAAGCACAATTAGTAGTAGTAGTGAGCCCGAAGCCTTTCTATATATGGGGAGACCTGCCTAAGATACCAGGTCAATTGCCTAAGATTGCCGATGTTTTTAGGACAACTCCCGACGAGAAGGGCTTGACGCTCGGCCATCTCGGATGACATAAGGAGAGCAAGGCCGCGCCCTATGAACTCATCGTTTCAACACATACGGGTGCGGGCACGCTGATTTTCTTCCGGCGTGTGGGATAGGATGGGCGTTCCTCGTGAGCGAATCGCGCGAAGTGATGAATGTGAGGCAAGCGTCACAGTACCTGGGCATCAGCCCGGATACTCTGTACCGCTACATCACAGAGGGCGAAATACCTGCGTTTAAGCTGGGAAATCGTTGGAAACTTAGGAAGACGATCCTGGATCGGTGGATGGAACGCAAGATGAGCCAATCGGTGTCGAAGCGCCGCTAAGCTCGTTCGGGCGTGAGGGAAAGAGGCCGCAATATGCTGGGACTCGGGGGCAGGAAAAGCAGGCAGCTCGTCGGACTGGACATCGGCTCCAGTTCCATCAAGGCTGTTGAGCTGAAGTCGACCAAGGCCGGGTACGAACTCGTCAGCTACGGAATGGAATCTTTGGCGCAAGACACCGTCGTGGACGGCGCCATCATGGACGCACCGCAAGTCGCCAACGCCATCACCAAGATTTTTGACATCGAGAAGATCAAGACCAAGAACGTCGCAACCTCCGTATCGGGACACTCCGTCATCGTCAAGCGGGTGCCCCTGCCTCTGATGACCGAAGAAGAACTGTACGACCGGATTCCTTCCGAAGCCAGCCAGCACATTCCCTTCGATATCGCGGACGTGAACCTCAGCTACCAGCTCCTCGAAGCGATGGATTCGCAGATGGACGTGCTGCTGGTCGCCGTCAAGAAAGACAAGATTCTGAATCACACGAACGTGCTGGCGCAGGCAGGCAAGACCCCGGTTGTAGTGGACATTGACGCCTTTGGCCTTCAGAATTGTTTTGAAATCAATTACGAACCCGACGCCGGACAGACGGTGGCGCTTCTGAACATTGGCGCCAGCGTCATGAACATTAATATCGTCCGCGGCGGCATCCCGTTGTTCACCCGCGACGTCAGCGTGGGCGGCAACCAGTACACGGACGCGCTCCAGAAGGAACTGGATTTGAGCTTCGATGACGCCGAACGGCTGAAGAAGGGCGAGACCCTGCCGAGCGTTACCGACGAGCAGAAAGGCCAGATCCTCCGCAGCGTTTCCGACATCCTGACGCTGGAAATTCAGAAGACCTTCGACTTCTTCCGGGCCACCGCCAGTGGCGAGAATATCCAGCGCATCATGGTGGCTGGCGGCACCGCTCGCGTGCCCGGCCTGGTGGACCTGCTGCGCGAAGAATTTGCGATGCCGGTGGAAGAACTGAATCCCTTCCGGAAGGTGCTGATTAACCCGGGCAAGCACAGTGAAGATCAGATCCGGGAACTGGCGCCAAGATTGGTAGTGGCGGTGGGATTGGCCTTGAGGAGCTTCGACTAGCCATGATCCGCATAAACTTACTCGGACAAACGCGGCCCAAAGCCGCACGACGGCCGGTGGATACCGGGGCGGCCATGCCGTTGGTCTTTGTTGCCGCGGGTTTTCTGTTCGGCGGCCTGGTCCTCTTCTACTTCTATCATTCTTGGCAAACTCAGCTGGAGGCCGAGAACAACAGGATCAAGACGCTCCAGGCGCAGAAAACGGAACTGGAACAGATCAAATTGCAGGTGGAAGCGTTCGAAAAGCAGAAGACAACGCTGCAGCAGCGGGTGACCACCATCGAGCAGCTCCAGAAGGACCGCACCGGCGGCCAGGAACTTCTCGATCAGGTGGCCAACACCGTTTCTCGCGCGGAGAATCTCTGGCTCACCTCAATGAAGAAGTCCGGCACGACGGTAACCTTTGAAGGCTCGGCTGCTTCGATCAACTCCGTCGCGAACTTCATCACGGCTCTGAAGCGCTCCGGCTATTTCCAGAAGATTGAGATCAAGGAATCGAAGCAGGACGACAAGAACACCGTCCAGACGTTCCTGTTCACGATTAACGCGGAGATCGCTCCGAACGGTCCCGCCGCGGGCGCTCCGGCGCAGGCCAAGCCCGCCAATTCTCCGGCACAGAGTGCCCCGCCAAGCGCGGCACCGGCGAAGAAAGGATAAGAGGAAGCCATGGCGAATCCTTTCCGAGACATGTCGGTGATCATGCAAGGGCTGGTGGCGGTGGCCTTGGCCTTCGTAGTAGTCCTGGTGGGTTTGTACGTTCCATTTTCCCCGGTCGCGCAGGAACGCACCGCTGCGGATCAGGCCGTTCAGGCGCGCACGAAACTGAATCAGGAAGTCACCCAACTACAGGTTTACAAGCAGCGTTACGGCGAACTGAAGCAGCAGATGGACGCGCTGAACAAGCAGCTCGACACGCTGAAGACCATTGTTCCCGAAGAAAAGGAAGTCGACGAATTTATCCGCCAGATTCAGGGCGCCGCCAGCGCCTCGAACGTTTCGTTGCGGCGCTTGACGGCGATGCCCATCGCGCCGAAGGAATATCACTACGAAATGCCGTTTGACGTGCAGGCGGATGGTCCGTACTTCAACTTACTGGACTTCTTCTCACGGTTGAGCCGTTTGTCGCGAATTATCAATGTCGGGGATCTGGAGTTTGCCGATCCGTCCACCGCGAAGGGCACCAAATATCCGATCCGTCCTGGGGAAACGGTCACGGGCGATTTCATAGTCACTACATTTTTCACCAAGCCGGCCGATACGGCGGCAGGAGCGGGAGCGGCTAAACCAGGAGCCGCGCCTGTGAAGAAGCCATGAGCAGGAAAAACCTAGCTATGAGTCAGAAGATCACACTGCTGCTTGGATTAGCTCTCGGGGCAACGATGGCCGCGTCTGCCCAGACGGCTCCGCCTCCGGCCAAGACCTCCGCGAAGCCGGCGGCGAAGTCTGCTTCCAAAGCCCCGGCGAAGAAACCTGCGCCCAGCGCTTCGGCTCCCGCTCCGGCGGAATCCGAGCAAAAGGTCGCCCGGCGCGATCCCTTCGAATCTCTCACCGCGAGGCAAGACGCCGCGGCGAAGCAAGCGGCCATTCTTCCTCCCGGAAAAGCCGGTCTACAGGTCGCTACTCTTCGGCTGGATGGAATCGTGCGTTCTCCAAACGGGATGATCGCGGTGGTCACCAATCCCCAGTCGCGCACTTATTTTTTGCGGGAAGGCGACCAGTTGTACGACGGAAGCGTGGAAAAGATTGCCATGGATAGCGTTTCGTTCCATGAGCTCGGCAAGGACGCGTTTGGGAAACCAGTGGAACGGCAAGTGAACAAGCGAATTTACCCGAGTGCAGGAGAACAGCAATGACGACGAACTGGCGGGCCTTTCAATGTGGCTGCCTGATAGTGGCGGGGATGGTCCTGGGCGCGAGCCCGGCCATCGTTCGCGGGCAGGAGTCCGCTGGCGCAAGCACGACGGCCGCGGTTATCTCTAGCGTTGCCATTACCCAGGATGTGCAGCGCGCGGCGGTTCGCGTCGAAGGAGCGGGACATCTGGACGTGCACCCGGTGCGCATGCAGAATCCCGAGCGCTTGGTGCTCGATTTCGCCGGTGCGCGCATGAATGTGCAGAAGTCGTCGATTCCCGGCGTGTCTGCCCCGGTGCGCGCGGTGCGCATGGCGCAATTCAAGCCGGATGTCGCGCGCATCGTCATTGACCTGACGAACTCCGCGCCTTTCCAGATTGCCCACGACGGCTCGGCGATCGTCGTCTACCTGGAATCCCAGCCGGAGAATGCGGCTACGCCGGGCTCGGTTACTTCAACGGCGGCGCAACCGGCCAAGGCTCCGCAGCACGCGCGGCCCAACGCCAACAGCAGTGCTAAAACCGATTCTCAGTTCCCGCTTCCGAAGCAGATGACCCAGTTCGCGGCAGCGCTGGCTGTTCCGGCTCCTCCCGCGGCCGCGGAGCGTTCCGAGTCGGCCCAGCAAGCGGCGCAGCAGGCGGTTCAGCAGGCCAGCACCGCAGCGGCGACGGTTGCGACTCAGCAGGCCGGTGCTACTGCCACGACCAGCGCAGCGCCCAGCCGCTACACGGGCGAACCGATTTCGGTCAACTTGAAAGATGTCGACCTGAAAGACTTTTTCCGCCTGATTCACGAGATCAGCGGATTGAACGTTGTGCTGGATCCGAACGTGAAGGGCACCCTCACCATCGTGCTCGACGAAGTGCCGTGGGATCAGGCGCTCGACATCGTTCTCCAGAACAACGGCCTGGATAAGCAGCTCAATGGCAACGTGCTGCGCATTGCGACCAAGGCGACGCTCAAGAACGAAGCCGAGACCGCTCGCGATTTGCAAAAGGCACAGGCCGAGGCCGTCGCGCCCGTCACGGTGACCCGCGTTCTCAGTTACGCCAAAGCCGCGACCATGAAGGACACCTTGAAGAAGTTCCTTTCAACCCGCGGCGACATCTTCTCTGACGATCGCTCGAACCAGCTCGTCATTCGCGATATTCCGTCCGTCATTCCGACCATTGACAACCTGATCCGGCAACTCGACCGTAAGTCGCAGCAGGTGGAAATCGAAGCCCGTGTGGTTTCCGCATCGCGCTCGTTCAGCCAGGACATCGGCGTGCAATGGGGCTTTGCGGGCACCACGACCAGCGGCCGCACCGTGTTCGGCGGCGTGCCAGCGGTAGGCACGAGTCCAATCACGACCGGCACCTCCATTCCGCAGCCTCCGCTGACCGCGTCATCTGGAACCTCGTCGTCGGGAACTTTGCCTTTCAACGTGAACCTCGGCGCGGGCGTGCCCACCAGCGGCTTCTACTTTGGGCATCGTTCGCCGAATTTCGCAGTGGACCTCTTCATCACGGCTGCTGAGTCTAAGGGCGTCGGCAAATTGCTCTCCAAGCCGAAGATCATCACCCAGAACAACGAAAAGGCCGAGGTCAAGCAAGGTACCAAGGTTCCTATCCAGACCACCATCAACAACACCATTTCGGTGCAATACATCGACGCGGTGCTGCGGCTGCAAGTCACGCCGCAGATCACTGCGGAAGGCACTGTCTTCATGGATGTGCTGGTCGAAAACACCCAGATCGACAATGGTATTCCGCGCGTCCAGGGCATTCCTGCGCTCGATACGCAGTCGGCGGAAACGAAAGTGCTCGTGGCCGATGGTGGCACGGTCGTGATTGGCGGCATCATCGTCACGCAGCAGCAGACGCAGGTAAACCAGGTGCCGATCGTCGGCAGCTTGCCCGTCATTGGTTACCTGTTCCGCCGCACCAATGTCACCATTCAATCGCAGGAGCTTCTGTTCTTCCTGACGCCGCGGATCATTCCCGGATAATCGCGCGGTTTCATCCGCATCGCGAAAACAATTCGGTTAGAATCGAGGAGACTTCGGTCTCCTCGATTTTTTTATGCCTGAACCTTTTGCAAACCGGCGCAAAGCGGTTGTCCAGGAACTGAAGCGCCTCCATTTGGACTGTCTCCTGGTAACGCATCCGGCCAACTGGTATTACCTGACCGGCTTCACCGGCGAATCGGGGGCGCTCACCGTCACACCGCATTCCTCGACCCTCGTTACCGACGGCCGCTTCACCGTCCAGGCTCGCGAGCAATGCCCCGGTGTCCGGGTCGAACTGCAGAAAGGAGCGCTCTTCAGTGCTGTCGGGCAGTGGCTGAAAGATCATCGAATCGAGAGAATGGGCTTCGATCCGGCGCAATGGACAGTCGCGCAGTTGAAAGCCGCCAAAAGAGCCGCCGGGGCGAAATGCAGGGCCATCGAAACAGGTGGTATCGTCGAGCGCCTTCGCGCGCAAAAAGACCCGCAGGAACTCGCCATAATGCGAAAGGCAGCCATCCTGGCAGGCAATGTCATGGAGAAAGCATTTCGGCTGCTCAGGCCGGGAGTCCGGGAATCGGACATTGCTGCGGAGATCGAATACCAGATGAAAAAGCGTGGGGCGAGCGGACCTTCTTTCGAGACGATCATCGCCTCCGGCAAACGCGCCGCCCTGCCACACGCGCGGCCCACCTCCAAACGATTGAAGAAAAATGAATTGGTGGTGCTCGACCTGGGTGCTATACTCGCGCACTATTGCAGCGACATGACCCGCACGGTGTTCGTCGGGCGCGCTCCGCGACGCATTCGCGACTGGTATCGCGCTGTCAATGAAGCGCGAGCGGCGGCTATCGCGGCCGTAAAGCCGGGAGCCACCTGCGGGGAAGTCGATGCTGCCGCCCGTGAAGTCCTGCGAAAGAGTGGTCTCGACCAATATTTCGTTCACAGCACAGGGCATGGCTTGGGGTTGGAAGTTCATGAGGAACCACGGGTCGCCCGCGGCCAATCAATTCGACTTGAAGCCGGGAATGTGATTACCATAGAACCAGGCGTATACGTGGAAGGTTTGGGCGGTATCCGAATAGAAGACGACGTTGTCGTGCGCTCTCACGGGAGCGAAGTTTTGACCCGCGTTTCGCGGGATCTCATCGAGCTTTAACCAAAGGCATGAAACCGAAAAAGGCGACGAAAGAGAGCAAGAGTTCATCGTTCGCGACGCCGGATCTTGGGCAAATTGAACATCTGTTGCGGTTCATGAGCGAACATAACCTCGAGGAGTTCGAGTACTCGAAAGGCGATCTGCGAATCCGGCTGAAGAAGCCGGGATCCAACGCGTTTCTGGCAGTTCCCAGACCGGCTGCCGAAATCATTGTACCCGGCGCGATCGCGGCGCCAATGCCTCCCGCAAAAGAGGGTTCTGAAGCGACGGCGGAAGCCGACCTGCGCGGTGGCGAGGATTTGTTCCTGGTCAAGTCCCCCATCGTCGGCACCTTCTACGCTTCTCCCAGCCCTGGGGCGGAGGCCTTCGTGAAGATTGGCAACCATGTCGACGCCGGCCAGACGCTGTGCATCGTCGAAGCCATGAAGCTTATGAACGAAATTGAATCGGAAGTCAGCGGTGAAGTGCTCAGGATTTTTGCGGAAAACGGGCAGCCTGTGGAATACGGGCAGCCCCTGTTCGGGATTCGGCCGAGCCGGAAGAGATAAGCCCTCCAAATCATGTTTCAGAAAATACTTGTAGCGAATCGCGGGGAAATCGCCCTGCGGGTCATCTGCGCTTGTAAGGAACTGGGAATTGCTACGGTGGCCGTGTATTCGGAAGCGGACCGCAACTCTCTCCATGTACGCTATGCCGACGAGGCGGTGTGCATCGGCCCTCCTCGCAGCAGCGAAAGCTACCTGAACATTCCCCACGTCATCAGCGCTGCGGAAATCACCAACGTGGACGCCATTCATCCCGGCTACGGCTTCCTGTCCGAGAACGCCAACTTCGCGCAGGTCTGCGAGGCCTCGGAAATCACTTTTATTGGTCCCAAGCCGGAAGTGATCGAGATGATGGGCGAAAAAGACCGCGCGCGCCGGGAAATGAAAAACGCCGGCCTGCCCACGATTCCGGGCAGCGAGGGCGTGGTCGAAGGCGAAGAACAGCTGGCAAGCGAAGCCAAGCGTATCGGCTTCCCGTTGATCCTGAAAGCCGCCGCAGGCGGTGGTGGCCGCGGAATGCGCGTGGTCCGCAACGACCAGGAATTGTTGAGCGCTTACCAAACGGCGCGCAGCGAAGCGCAGCAGGCCTTTGGCACGCCCGACGTCTACATGGAGAAGTTCCTGCAGCACCCGCGCCACATCGAGATTCAGGTGCTGGGCGATCAGCACGGCAAAGTGATCCATCTCGGCGAACGCGAATGCACCATCCAGCGCCGCCACCAGAAGCTGGTCGAAGAATCCCCCTCCCCCGTGATCGATGCGAAACACCGCAAGGAACTGGGCGGCAAGGTCGTCAAGGCTCTCGCCGAAGTCGGTTACACCAACGCGGGCACCGTGGAATTTTTGATGGACGAGGACGGCTCCATCTACTTCATCGAGATGAACACCCGTATCCAGGTAGAGCATCCAGTCACGGAATTTGTGACTGGAGTGGACCTGGTCAAGGCGCAGATTCGCATCGCCGCGGGCGAGCGCATGGAAGAAGCCGTAGGCGAGATGACCTTTTCCGGCCATTCCATCGAGTGCCGCATCAACGCAGAAGATCCCGAGACCTTTGTGCCCTCTGCCGGCCGAATAACCGCCTTCCAACCGCCTGGAGGCACGGGCGTGCGCGTCGATTCCGCAGCCTATACCGATGCGGTGATTCCGCCGTACTACGACTCTCTCGTCGCCAAGCTGGTGGTCAAGGGCCGCGATCGCACGGAAGCCATCGGCCGCATGCGCCGCGCGCTCGAGATGTTCGCTATCGAGGGGATCAAAACGTCGATCCCTCTCCATCGCCGCATCATGGCGCATCCGGACTTTAGCTCCGGCAAATTCGACACCCACTTCATCGAAAAACTTCTCAACATCAACGGGAAATAGAATTCAATCTCGATTGTGGTCTTGAGCGGGTGCGTGCGATGGTTGGCGGGCATCCGTGGCTGCGGGCTGGGACTTGGTCTGGTGTCGTTTCAATCGTCAGCTAGTCGATCGTTAGCACTGCGCTATCTGCAAACCACTTGGGAACGTAACAGTTCCGCACGCACGGCGGTTTTGCTGGATAAACGATCACCACATCGAACTCCAGCGTGCCACTGAAGGTGCCATTGAATTTCGCCGAGATATGCCCACCCTGATTGGGTTGAACTCCTGTTTTTGCGTAGGCGCCTTCTAAGGGCATCGTCGTGTAAGTCCCGGTAGACAAGTTCTGAAGCGAGATACTGCCGGTTGTGAAGTTGGGATTGGAGAGCGTTGGGGCCAAAATGGAAACGCTATAGATGACATCCCCAATCGCCACATTGCCCATCGTCGAGCAAAACAGGTTATACGTGCCTTGGAATGAGCACGGACTGTCAGGTAGATCGTGCGTGGTTTGG
>Ga0207761_1000182_pt1 | contig 20691 bp, 17 predicted proteins | sample LuqExpMetageno34_FD_187792 | JGI IMG/M metagenome (GOLD analysis project Ga0207761, IMG submission 187792) | Tropical forest soil microbial communities from Luquillo Experimental Forest, Puerto Rico - Sample 34 (SPAdes) | ecosystem: Environmental > Terrestrial > Soil > Tropical forest ... | reverse complement strand
AAGCCGCCGATGTGCGCCCAGAATGCCACACCGGGTGTGTTGGCAGCCCCGAGTACTCCCACGCCTTCCACGAACTGCAACACGAACCAGTAGCCCAGCACGAACACCGCGGGAATCGGAATCAGGAAAATGAAAAACAGCATAAGTACATTCGCCCGAGGGTAGAGCACCGCGTATGCGCCCATCACCCCGCTGATTGCTCCACTCGCTCCGATCGCGGGAAGGGAAGAGCCCCAATTGAACAGCACGTGGGTCAGTCCCGAGGCCACGCCACAAAACAAATAGAACAGCAGGTACGGCAGATGTCCGAAGTAATCCTCGACGTTGTCGCCGAAGACATAGAGGAACAGCATGTTCCCCAGCAGGTGCATTAACCCGCCGTGGAGAAACATGCTGGTGAACATCGGATAGAACGCCATCTTGAATCCCAGGTACCCGGCCAGGAACTGCGGAATCCGCATAGGAATCGTTGCGTTTGCCATTAGGAAAGCTTTCTGTGCATGCGGTGGCAGGGTCGATTCGTAGAAGAAGACCAGTACGTTAATCAGAATCAGCGCGTAGTTGATGACGGGAAATGTCCGCGTGGGATTGTCGTCTTTGATCGGAATCATGTCGCCGGTCGAGCCTCAGCCCGCCGCCATTGTATCGCACCTGTTCCGTCAAGCATTCAGATGTGCTGGGGCGTCGCCGAGACGCAGATGGCCGTGACGGTGGTGCTTTTTGTAGGGGCGCAGCATCGCTGCGCCCCATGTCCGCGCGGTTTTTGGTTTCGTCACAATCTTGCCAAGATGGGGTTCAGGAGCGCTGAACCCCTACGAAACTGCGAGGCGATCGGACCGTCGGCTGTCCAGTTTGAACTTCAAGTAATACTTGAACTGTCGTTCCGCCAATCGAGCCCTGATTCTCTCGTTGATTTTTGCTGAATTGGTCGATTGGTCGAACTTCAAGTGTTACTTTAAATGTCGGCGCGCCGACATTTTGTCCGCAAAATACCCCAGCCCGTCATTCCGAGCGCAGCGAGGAATCCCTCCGCAGTCTTGACACCGGTCACTTGTATTCCTCGCAAAACTTCGGCGCGTCTTTTCCAATCAACGCGCAGCTCCTCTTGATCTCTTCCTTGATCAGCACGCACGAGTTTGCCGCATTGCAGGGCGGATGCGTAGCCGGCGAAACTTGCAGGCACTGGTCGACCAGTTTCTTCGCCTCCTTCTTTCCAATCGCTTTCTCGCAGCTCACGTCCCCTGCATCGTTACCTTGCCGGAGAATCACAAATTCGCCTCGGCATCCCCGGTCTACCCAGATTCCGTTCTCATCGTGTCCCCACGTCGAGCCCTCCATACACGGCGAGGGGCCTGCCTGACGCACCAGCTTTACGGTGGCTCCCTTCACGTCCGCATCGCAGTAGTTCCTCCGACCATCGTTCGACGCGCAGCTCATCCGCAGTTCTTTCGGCTCGGCGGGCTTATCCTTGATAGGCGGGTGCTCGGGTGCCGGGGCCGGTTCCGCAGCTGGCTGTGCTTTGCCCAGTTCGAACTGTCCCGCGCATCCTTTATTAACCCAGATTCCTTCCTCGTCCCAGCCCCAGGTCTTTCCCTCGACACACTCGGCGGAACTGGTCTGCTTCAGAAGATGGGCGCCGTAGCGCGTGTCCGCCTCGCAGTAGTGTTTGTCGCCATCGTCCGACGAACAGGTGACGGTTTGAGCTCGAAGGGAAACTGCGAAGAGCAGCGCAAGCAGAAACAGAAATCGATAGCGGACCACAGGTTTCTCCGTGAATGAGTTCAGGGCGGGAACTTCAACCTACAGCGATTCGCCGCAAATCTCAATCGTGTTCGTTGCGAACGTGCTTCCGTCACCCTGAACGAAGCCGAGGGATCTCACTTGGATTGCAGCAAAGCGCGTCATTTCTCCACAATCTGCGCACGCCCGCATTGCTATGTGTCACCGCGTATGGTAATTAAATAGGTTCTGCACTGGCGCGCATTTTCGCATGTGGCTGTGTTACTTCCTTCCTCATGCGCGAGTCGCGCGCCGACATTGCGCATGCCTGCCCGCGAAACGGAAGCCATCATTCTGAAGACCTTTCCGCTGGGCGAGGCCGATCGCCTGGTCAGTTTTCTTGGTCGTTCCTCGGGGCGCATGCGGGGTGTAGCCGCGGGCGCACGCCGCATCAAGAACCGCTACGGCTCCACGCTGGAACTTCTATCGCATGTGCAGATCTGGTATGTGGAACGCGAGACGCGCGACCTCGTACGCATCCAGCAGGCGGAGTTGCTCGAGTCGTTTCACAAGGCGCAGAGCGACTACGCCCTGAGCACCAGCTTGGCGCTGGTGAGTGAAGTGGCGGAGTTGATTCTGCCGGAGCACGAAGTCAGTGAAGCGATGTTCCGGCTGATCCTGTTGACCACGCGCGAGATCGACCGGCTTGGCGCCTCGGCCCTTGCATCGAGTTACTTCGCGTTCTGGGCCGTCCGGCTGGCGGGCTGGCTTCCACGGTTCGATGCCTGCGCCCAGTGTGGCAAGCCCTTCGGGAAGGGAAATGCGTATCAAGCGGCGTACCACCCCGGTTTGTTGGACGAGGAGCACCGCCGCCCAGGCATGAAGCCGGTATCGGCGGAGGCGCGGCAGCTGGCGGAAGTCTTTGCCAAGGAGCGGTTGGATCAGTTGAATCCGGCGCTCGGTGGTTTGCCGGGCGTGACGGAGTTGCGCGAAGCCAGCTTGAACTGGATCGAGCACCACACGGAGCGGAAGCTTGGGACGCGGGCATTGCTCGAAACGGTGTGAGTTTTGCGGGAGACGGCTCGGCTACGTGTCTTGCCCAATCCCGCCCCGTCATTCCGAGGGCGGTGTTTGCCCGAGGAATCTCTCTTCGATTGGGTAATCCAAGAGGTAATCCAAGAGAGATTCCGCACTGCGCAGACTCCGTTCGGAATGACAGGTCTGGTTTGATTTGGCGGCGAGGAATGTCGGCGCGCCGACATTTCAAGTATTACTTGAGGTTCGCTGGCAAGATGAGTTTGTGGGGGTCCAGCACTGCTGAACCCCATCTTGGCAAAGGCCGAAGCATTTCGAACCTTGCGGACATGGGGCGCAGCAATGCAGCGCCCCTACACAAGAGTTCGCAGGATTTGGGGCGTGATTGTGAAAGCAAAACTGGAAACCAAGCCCAAACCGCAGGGGCTCACCTTTCAGGAACTCATCCTGAAACTCATGCAATTTTGGGATAAGCAAGGCTGTGTCTTACAGCAGCCCTACGACACGGAAGTGGGCGCCGGCACCATGAGTCCGGAGACGTTTCTCCGCGTGCTCGGTTCCAAGCCCTACCGCGTCGCTTACGTGCAACCCTCGCGCCGCCCGGCGGACGGGCGCTACGGCGAGAATCCCAACCGCCTGTACAAGCACTATCAATATCAAGTCATTCTGAAGCCGTCGCCTTCGGATATCCAGGAAATGTACCTGAAGAGCCTGGAAGCCATTGGAATTGACCTGCGCGCGCACGATATTCGTTTCGAGGAAGACAACTGGGAGTCGCCCACGCTTGGCGCGTGGGGCATTGGCTGGCAGGTGCTTCTCGATGGGCTGGAGATTACGCAATTCACCTACTTCCAGCAGAGCGGCGGCATCGATCTCGACCCGATTTCGGTTGAGATTACTTACGGATTGGAGCGTATTTGCGCGTTCTTGCAAAACGTCGAGAGCGTGTATGACATTCGTTGGACGGCGGACAAGCCCTACGGCGAGATTCGTCTCGCGGAAGAAGAGCAGTTGTCCGAGTACAGCTTCGACCGGAGCGATGCGAAGGCATTGCGTCTTGAATTTGAATTGCACGAGAAAGAAGCGAAGGAACTGCTCGACGGGTGGAAAGCGTTGCCGGGAGACGTTCCACCTCTGGCACGCAAACGCTACCCGTTACTCGCGGCCTATGATCACTGCTTGAAGTGCTCGCACCTGTTCAACCTGATGGATGCGCGCGGCGTGATTTCGACGACCGAGCGAGCGGCATTGATGCAACGAGTCCGTACTCTGGCATGCCGCGCGGCAGCCGCGTACCTTGCGCAGATCGGTGAAGGGAAGAGTGACGGGAGAAGCGGTGCGCCGGGAGGCGGCGCGAGTAAGCCCGGCCACGAGGTGCGCGCGTGAGGGCATTCTCGCCTGGGCCATCCCGTCATTCCGAGGACGGTGTATGTCCGAGGAATCTCTCTTGGATTGCGAAAAGCAGACAGATCCCTCACTCCGCAAACTCCGTCCGGGATGACGGTTTGGTCGGCGACGACGAAAATGTCGGCGCGCCGACATTTAAAGTAATACTTGAAGTCCGGTTGGACGTCACAGATTGCCAAAATGGAACTGTGCCCGAGGTGACTGCATGAGCGCCACCCTTGCGAAGGGGAGTGCCAAGAAGGATTCGAAAGTGAAAAGCGTGGCCTCTTCGAAAGCAATAAAGCGCGTCGAGCTTTTGTTCGAAATCGGGGCCGAAGAAATCCCGGCGGGAATGCTGCCGCGCGCCATCGCGGAACTCAAAACCATCCTCGAGAAGCATCTGACGGCCGAAAGCTTGATGGATGGTGTGACCGTCGAGACCTTCGGCGGGCCCCGCAGGCTCACGGCCTGGATACGCGGACTTGTCGCCAAGCAAGCCGACGTGGAATTGGAAGTCACCGGGCCGCCTAAATCAGTTGCATACGACGCTAGCGGAGCACCAACACGCGCGGCGGTAAGCTTTGCCGAAAAACAGAACGTGCCGCTTCACGAACTGAAGACGGTGCAGACGGCCAAAGGCGAATTCATTGCGGCCAAGGTCACCAAGTTGGGCCGCACGTCGTTCGATTTACTTTTCGAGATTCTGCCCCGTGTAATCCACGACCTCTCCTGGCCGAAGACGATGACCTGGACGGGCTTGAAGGGCGCCCGTTTCATTCGCCCAATCCGGTGGATTGTGGCGGTGCTCGATGGCAAGCCGCTGAAGTTCTCGTTTGGGGGAGTGACCGCAGGCGATACGACGCGGGGCCACCGCTTCCTGGGCAAGCCGTCGGTCGCGGTAAAAAGCTTCGCGGACTACGAGAAAAAGTTGCGCGCCAACGGCGTGATCGTGCGGCCCGAGGCGCGCCATGAGAAAATCAGCAAAGAACTCGCAGCCATCGCCAAGCGCACCGGGACACATATTCACGAAGACGCGGAACTGCTGCAGTTGGTGACCTATTTGAACGAATTTCCCACGGTGATCGAGGGCAATTTCGACCCTTCCTTCCTCGAGCTGCCAGACGAAATCCTGATTACGGTGATGCGCGGCCATCAGAAGTATTTTGCCGTGGAGAAGAGGGGCGGGGAACTGGCGCCGCATTTTCTCGCGGTCATTAATTTGGCGAAGGATACCGAGGGCCTAGTGCGCGCGGGCCACGAGCGAGTGTTGCGGGCCCGGTTTGCCGACGCGCGGTTCTTCTGGGAGTCCGACCAGAAGACGAAGCTCGGTGACATCCTGCCGAAGCTGCAGAAAGTGACCTACGAATCGCGGTTGGGCAGTTACTTCGACAAGGTCGAACGGGTGCGAGCCATCGCTCGGTGGCTGGCCGAACAATGGTACAGCCTCGGGATGATGCAGGCGCACGTGGCGGATGCGGACCGCGCCGCGGAACTGGCCAAGTGCGACCTGGCCACCGAGATGGTGCGGGAGTTCACCGAGCTACAGGGGGTGGTCGGCGGGTTGTATGCGCTGGCGCAGGGTGAGTCCGAAGAGGTTGCGGATGCGGTCTACGACCACTACCGGCCCGTGGGCTTGGATGACCCGATCCCGCGAAACCTGACGGGATGCGCGGTGGCGCTCGCCGACAAACTCGATTCCATAGTGGGCTGCTTCTCGGTGGGAGTGGTGCCGACGGGGTCCAGTGACCCGTATGCCTTGCGGCGGGCGGCACTGGGCATCGTAAAGATCATTCTGGAAAAGAAGGTCTTCGTGTCGCTGCCGCTGGCAATTGGGGCGGCGACGAAGGCGTTGCTAAACCACCCGCCACGTAAATCCGTCACAGCGGAGCAGGAGGTGCAAGTACTAGAATTCTTGCTGGAGCGCGCCCGCTTCGTATTGCGGGAAAAGTCGGGTTATGCCTACGACGAAGTGAATGCGGTGCTCCGCGCCGGGTCGGATGACCTGGTCGACGTAGAGAAACGGCTGCGGGCGCTGAAGGCCATCCGCAAGTCCAAGAACTTCGAGCCGCTGGCGGTGTCGTTCAAGCGGATTCGCAAGATTCTGGAAAAGGCGGACGTGCCGGCCGAAGAACTCAAGCACATGTACAAGGACCTCTTCGAGAAGAATGCGGAGAAGGAACTGTACGCGGCGGTGCGGAAGGCGGCGGGGAAGGTCAGCGAAGACAAACGCGCCGGGCGGTACCTCGAGGCGCTCGAAGAGATCGCCGGACTGCGCAAGGTGGTGGACCAGTTCTTCGTCGACGTGATGGTGATGGCGGAGGACGTGGCGGTGCGTAAGAACCGGCTGGCGCTGCTGGCGGAATTGCTGCGGGAGTTCACGACCATCGCGGACTTCTCGGAGCTGGCGGGAGAAGAGAAGTAGTGGCGGGATGGACGCTCGGAAAATGTCGGCGCGCCGACATCTAAAGTAACACTTGAGGTTTGGTTTCGGCGGGACCTGGATGAAGAGGCAGCGGTCCAGCGCGGAGACTTTGAAGTTAAAGTAAAGCTTTACGTCGACGTTGGACGGGTCTTGCTCGCAGATCTAAAGAGAAATGTCGGCGCGCCAACATTTCAAGTGTTACTTGAAGTGGTGCTGGCTAATTCGTTTTTGTAGGGGTTCAGCATCGCTGAATCCCAGCTTGGCAGGATCGACGATGTAGGATCGATCTTGCGGACAAGGGGCGCGGCAATACAGCGCCCCTACGAAGAGCCGGTTACGGGCAGCGCACGAGAAAGAGCGCGGCTCAAAGAGTTTAGCGGCAGAATCCTTCGTGGAGATGCCGGCGTGTCGAGGAAAGCGCACTCCAAACCCAATTGAGTGCGGGAATCGCGGCGCGAGTTGAACGGTGCAAAAACAAGAGAGGCACAAAGTGACTAAGTGGGTCTATTTCTTCGGTGCGGGAAAAGCAGAAGGTGACGGGGAATGGCGCGATCTGCTGGGCGGCAAGGGCGCGGGCCTGGCGGAGATGACCAAGATCGGACTGCCGGTGCCAGCCGGCTTCACGATTACCACGGAAACGTGCGACTACTTCTACAAGAATGGTAAGAAGTATCCCTCCGATTTAACGAAACAGCTGAAAGACAATGTCGCCAAGCTGGAAAAGGTCACCAAGAAGAAGCTTGGGGATCCGAAGAATCCGCTGCTGGTCAGCGTGCGGTCCGGTTCGGCGCGCTCCATGCCGGGCATGATGGAAACCATTCTAAATCTTGGCCTGAACGATAAGTCCGTGGCGGGCCTCGCCAGCGTGACGAAGAATGAGCGCTTTGCCTACGATGCCTATCGCCGCTTTGTGCAGATGTATTCGACCGTGGTGATGGGGCTGTCGAAGGAAGACTTGGAGCACCGCTTGCGCGCGATGAAGGAGCGCGTGGGCGTGAAGCTGGACACCGATGTTCCGGCGAGCGGCTGGAAGGAATTGGTGGGCGAGTACAAGGAGTACTTCAAGGAGAAGGCGGGCAAGGAGTTCCCGGACGATCCGATGGAGCAGTTGTGGGGCGCGATTGGCGCTGTGTTCGGTTCGTGGATGGCGGAGAAGGCGGTGACGTATCGCCGGGTGGAAAAGATTACCGGCTTGCTCGGCACAGCGGTCAACGTGGTACAGATGGTCTTCGGCAACACCGGCGACAACTCCGGCACGGGCGTGTGCTTTACGCGCGACCCAAGCACGGGCGAGAAGATTTTTTATGGCGACTACCTGACAAACGCGCAGGGTGAAGACGTAGTGGCAGGCATCCGCACGCCGGTTCACCTGACAGAACTGAAGAAGCTGATGCCGAAGGCCTACAACCAGCTCGAGAAGGTGCGCGTCACGCTCGAGAAGCACTACAAAGACATGCAGGACATGGAATTCACGATTGAAGAAGGGACGCTGTACATGCTGCAGACGCGTACCGGCAAGCGTACGCCGACGGCGACCTTCAAGATTGCCCTGGACATGGCCAATGAAAAGCTGATCACCAAGGAAGAAGCGGTGCTGCGCATCAAGCCGGAAGACATCGAGCGGCTGTTCTACCCGGTGATCGACAGCAAGTTCGATAAGAAGAAACTGCAGGAGAAGATCCTGACGCACGGCATCGACGCGGTGCCGGGCGCGGCCGCGGGCAAGGTAGTGTTCAGCGCAGCCGAAGCGGAAGAATGGGCCAAGAACGGCGAGAAGGTCATCCTGGTTCGCCGTGAAACCAGCCCCGAAGATGTGGGCGGCATGGCGGTGGCGCAGGGCATCTTGACGGCAACCGGCGGCAAGACTTCGCACGCCGCGGTGGTGGCTCGCGGTTGGGGCAAGTGCTGCATCGTCGGAGCGGAAACGCTGGCCATCGACTACAAAGGCAAGTCGATGAAAGACGGCAAGAGTGGCAAGACGGTGAAGGAAGGGGAGTGGCTGACGCTGGATGGCAGCGAAGGAACGGTGTACACCGACCAACTGCCGCTGGTGACGCCGGAATTCCCGAAGGCCTACACGACGATCATGAAATGGGCCGATGACGTTCGCCGGCTGCGCGTGCGCACGAACGCGGATACGCCGCAGGATGCGCGCAAGGCTATCGAATTCGGCGCGGAGGGAATTGGGCTGTGCCGCACCGAGCACATGTTCTTCACGGACTTCGAGTTCCCGGAGAAGAGCGCGGAGCGGCAACGCGCGATCCAGGAAATGATCGTCGCGGAAGATAAGGATGCGCGCGTGAAGGCGCTGGACAAGTTGCTGCCGTTCCAGCGGCGCGATTTTATCGGCATCTTCAAGGCGATGGATGGGTTTCCAGTAACCATTCGGTTAATTGACCCGCCACTACATGAGTTCGTGCCGCACGACCATGCCAAGCAGGCGGAACTGGCCAAGGAACTGGGCATTCCGGTGGAGACGGTGGCACGCCGCGTCGAACAGTTGCACGAGGCGAACCCCATGCTGGGCCACCGCGGCTGCCGTTTGTCGATCACCTATCCTGAGATCCTCGAGATGCAGGTGCGGGCGATCATCGAAGCGGCCATCGAATGCCACAAGAGCAAAGTTAAAGTATTACCTGAGATCATGATTCCGCTGACTCTGGACAAGAAAGAGCTGGGGATCCTGACGGATGCCACGCGGCGGGTGGCCGACGACCTGATCAAGAAGGCGGGAGTGAAACTGCCGTACCTGGTCGGAACGATGATCGAACTGCCGCGCGCGGCGTTGCTGGCAAACGAAATCGCGGAGGTGGCCGAGTTCTTCAGCTTCGGCACCAACGACCTGACCCAAACGACGATGGGATTGTCGCGCGACGACGCGGGACGCTTCCTGCCGGATTATGTGGATGAAAAGAAGGCCGGCGTATTCCATGGCGACCCGTTCCAGACGCTGGATACCAAGGGCGTGGGAATGTTGATCAAGTGGGGCATCGAAAGAGGCCGGTCGACGCGTCCAAAACTGAAGGTTGGCATCTGCGGCGAACATGGCGGCGATGCGGACAGCGTGAAGTTCTGCCACCAGGTCGGCATGGACTATGTGAGCGCGTCACCGTTCCGTGTGCCGATCTCTCGTCTGGCGGCGGCGCAAGCCGTGGTCGAAGAAAAGAAGGCCGCAAAGAAGGGTAAAAAGAAGTAGCGACGCGTCAGCCTGCATGTTGGGGTTCAGCATGCTGAACCCTGGCTGGGCAAGACACGATGATCTTGCGGACATGGGGCGCAGCAGTGCAGCGCCCCTACAAAGTTGGGCTGGAATGGGAAGCTCTAGAAGAGCTTTCACACTCCTAAGTTCAAGTAATACTTGAAGTCAATTTCCGCCTCTTTGGGGGAGATACGGCAAAGGGACTTCGACAACTGAGGCAATTCTTACCAGGGGCACGATTCGTCGTGCCCCTACTCCTGTTGATTGCCTGTTGCGCGATGGCTGCGGACCCGCCGGTGGTGTTGAAAGGTCGCGTGGTGGACGAGAATGGACTGCCCGTCGGTGGAGCTCAAGTAAAACTTGAGGTTGCCGGCGGGCAGACTTTTTCCGGAGTCAGCGACGACGCGGGGTTCTTTTCGATCGCCAACTTCCCGACAGGAGAGGTCACCGCGCGGGTGGAGAAGAAGGGGTACTTCGTTCTCGACGGTCAAAAAATCCAGGTGTCATCGACAAATTCGGAATTTACGTTCGCGCTGAACCATGAAGAAGAGGTCCGCGAAAAGGTCGACGTCACCGTGACGTCGGAACGGATTGATCCCGCGCAGGCGGCGCAGACCCAGGAACTGGGCACGCGAGAGATCCGGGATATTCCGGTGCCGAGTTCGCATACCTTGCAGCAGAGCCTGGTGATCATGCCCCAAGTCACCCGCGATAACCTGAACTTCCTGCATGTGGTAGGCGCTCGGACCACCCAGACGCAGTATCTGCTGGATGGCTTCGACATTGGCGATCCGGTGAGCGGGCAACTGGACGCGCGACTCAGCGTGGATGCCGTGCGCGTAGCAGAAGTGCAGACCGGGCGAATGGGCGCGGAGTATGCGCATCCGGGAGCGGCGGTCCTGAGTTTGGACACGCCGGATGGTGACGACCAGTGGCGCTTCGGAACCGTGGACTTTATCCCCAGCGTGAATTTTCAAAATGGCGTGCAGTTGGGCAGTTTTTATCCGCGATTCTCGCTTTCAGGACCGATCAAGAAAGGGAAGCTGTGGTTCAGCGAATCGCTGAGTTTGCAGTACACCATGGGGATCATCAAGGGCTTACCGGCAGGGCAGCCAAACGAGCAGCGGGATTATGCGGGCGATTCGTTGACGCGGATGCTCTGGCTGGTGGCGCCGAATCACAGCATTCACGGGGAGTTTTTGTACAACCAGGAATATGGCGAGAATGGCGGACTGAATGCCTACCGGCCGCAATCGGCGACCGTGGACACGAATTCGCACCGGCTGTTTGGGTCGTTTCTCGATCAATTGTGGTGGCAGAAAACGCTGTTTCAACTGGGAATTTCGGCGGACGAAAGCTATTACAGAACGAGCCCGCAAGGAAGCGCGCCGTACATTCAGTTGGTGAATGGCGCCGCGGGAAACTGGTTCGAACGGCTACGCACGACCGGGCACCGCTATCAAGGATTCGCGTCGGTGAGCCGCGCAAATTTGAATTGGCACGGGACCCACACGATTTCGATTGGCGCGAATTTATCGAGTGTGGATCTGGGCCAGACCGCGACGCGCAGTGATATTCACGCGGTGGCTCAGGATGGCACGACGTTGATCCGGTTGTCGCAGTTCACCGGTTCGGGACAATATAGCGTGTCGGACACGCTGGCGGGAATGTTCGTGCAGGACGGCTGGCAGATCAATAAGCATCTGTTCCTGCAGTCGGGACTGCGACTGGACCTGGACCGCTACGTGGAGAAAGCCCTGCCGCAGCCGCGTGTGACCCTGAACTGGATGCCCTTCACGGCTCAGGGCAAGTCGATGGCGGACAGCCGCTCGAAGTTTTCGATCGGCTGGGGAATGTATTCGATTCCGCTGAATCTGTCGGTGATTGCCTTGACGTCGGACCAGAAGGAAGTGGATACCACCTACGCGGCGAATGGCGTTACGCCGGTGGCCACGGGCACGAGCCAGTTTGTGCTCGGCGGAAATTGGAAGATGCCGTATTTCCAGATAGCGGATGCCAGCTACCAGCAGAAGATTGGATCGAGCACGCTGATTACGGTGGACGCGCTGGCGCGGGACGAACACCACGGGCTCGTCTTCGAGACCGTGACGCCGGGGCAAATCGGGTCCGAGTTTCTGCTGGAAACACAGAGACGCGACAAGTACCGGTCGCTGACCGTGAGCGCGAAGCACACCTTCAAGAATGACGCGGTGTTGTTTGGCGCCTACACGCGATCGAAAGCCAGTACGGATCAGGCCATCGATCCGTATTTCGGGCAATTGTATTTCGCGCCGCAGCAGGCGGGAGACTTGTTGTGGGACGCGCCGAACCGCGTGGTGAGCTGGGGAAGCATACCCACGCCGATCTGGGGGCTTTTGTTCGCGTACTTCTACGAGTATCGCAGCGGGTACCCGTTCAATGTGATCGATCAACAGCAATTTCTGGTGGGAGCGCCGACGTCACACCGGTTTCCGTACTACAGCAGCCTGACCGTGTCGCTCGAGAAGCCGTTCCGGTTCAAGGAGTACATTTTTGCAATCCGCGTGTCGGCGGTGAACGTGTTGAACCGGCAGAATCCAGACGTGGTGGTGAACAACGTAGATGCGGCCGGAGCGACGCCGGGGTATCTGGCGTTTTCAGGCGGGCAGGGAAGAGCGATTACGGCGCGGCTGCGGTTTGTGGGAAGGAAGTAAAGATTATCCATGACGGCCTGTCAGTTGGCAGGCCTGGCACTCGCCTCTAGCGCGGGCTCCGCCGTTTGCGCTTGCGCCTTTAGCCCCGTGGAGGCATCGACTCTGAGCCAAGATAGGGCGCCGAGGAACAGCAAACCAGCCATGGGGACAAAAGGCGCGTTGTAGCTGTGGAAGCGCTCCACGATGTAACCGAAGGCCACCGCGCCGACGAAACCTCCAACTTGAGCGCTGGTGTTCATCAATCCCATGACTGCGCCGGCATGCCGGTGACCGATATCGAGGCACACGCCGAACACCACCGATTGTTGAAGGGTGATCGCGCCGTAAGCAAGCGCCAGAAGAACCAAAGTTGGGATTTGCTGGTGCGTCATCATCGCGGCCGTGGTGAAGACTCCGGCCGCCGTAAGGGCGCTGACTCCCAGGGCGCGCCGGCCGTTTTTCGCTCCGATCCGCCGTACAAGAACGTCACTTGCCAGGCCGCCGAAGAGGTTTGCAAAAGCTGCAACGACATAGGGGAGAAAGGAGAAAATCAAACCAGCCTCGGTATATCCGCGGCCCTTCACAAGAAAGGTGTGGAACCACGTCTGGAAGAAGTTAAACACATAGACATAACAGAACGCGGTAACCAGTAACGCGCAGACGCTTTCCGACTGCAGCGCCATTTTCCAGGGAAACTTTTCATGTCCAGTGTGAGGTCCGGCCGTCTCCGTCTGCTCTGCGTCTCCTGTGTTGCTTTTCTCCGCAGGCGAATCGCGGAACCAAAAGTACCAAGCACTCGCCCAGACTATTCCCAAAAATCCAAATACGAAAAACGATACCCTCCAGCCATAGCGCATCTGGATGGGAACAACCAGGAGCGGCGAGAGCGCTGCCCCGATCTGGCTGGCCGAAAGATTGATTCCGCATCGCGTAGCTCGCTGCGACGGAGGGAACCAACGGGAGATGACAATGCCGGCGTTCGGGAAAGCGCCCGCTTCCCCGGCGCCAAACAGAAACCTCGTCAGCAGAAGGGTAGGATAGCCGTTGACAGCGCCGGTGAGCGCAGTGAAGGTGGACCACCACAACACAATCCGGGTCAGGACACGGCGCGGTCCGATGCGATCGCCCAGCGCGCCCGTCGGGATCTCAAATAAGCAATAAGACAGCGTGAAGATACCGGTTACCCAGCCCCACCCAGCAGGATTGATGTGCAGGGCTTGTTGCATGCGCGGTCCGGCAACGGAAATGCAAACGCGGTCCAGATAAGTTATCGCGAAGAGTAGTATCAGAAGGAACGTAACCGTGTAGCGATCCCTCTTATCCGCCCTGTCCATGTTGCCGGCTATTCTCTCACGGGTTCTCTGATCTCGGATTTGGGAGGGCAAGAGGAATAGAATGGCGCTGGGGGGAGGAACCCATGCCGACGATTGAGGGGAAACCAGCGAAGGTCTGGATTGATGCTTATGTGAAGAAGGCGGGGAAGCTGGAGGGCGTATCGAAGGCGATACGGGGACTGTTGAAAAGGACCGTCAAGGGAGGTGAGGAGTACGTGAGTCCCTGGAAAATCCCGGCGTTCGACTCGAACGGGCCGCTGTGCTGCTTCGTCGCCGGTAAAAATCATATGACGTTTGCATTTTTTCGCGGGGCGGTGCTGCCGGACCCGGAGAAATTGCTGGAGGGGACAGGAAAGGGTGTGCGCCACGTGAAGTTGCGGACTGTTGCCGACGTGAAGAAGCCAGGAGTGAAGAAATTGATTGCGGAGGCGGTGAAGCTGAATAAGAAGGACCCACCCTCGGGGATGATGGTGGGAATGGAAAAGAGGAAGGCCAAACCGAAAAAGAGGTAGCGACTCAGCTCGTTCAAGCTCCAATTTCCAGCCGATGTGCTTTTTGTGGCGAGTTTTGCGAAGCTGACACTCCCCATCGCTCTCGAACGTGACCATCCAGTTTAGATGGCCGGTTTTGAGCTATCCTCTCGAACTATGTATTTCCCGGACCTATCTCCTTGCAACTACTTTGGGTTCGGCCGCAGTGAGAGGCTTAAGGCTGTAGGGTGGCTTGCGTGGGGGCAACCTTATCGGCAACGACAAGGAGAATTATCCGAGGACAACTTTCGACAGCTGTTGAGGTTGCTGAAGGCTGGTTGGGAGCCGATGCATTTCATGGGATCGCACGAATGCGAATTCTGTTTTGGGGCCGAAGACAAAGCCCGGCGGTTCATCCTTGAACGATATGGAATGTCGATCCACTTCGGAGCCGCAAACCTATTTGTTCCCGGAAAGGATTGTGTGTACGCGGCACCGTCGATGATTGCTCATTACGTTGACCGTCATCGCTACGAACCGCCCGCGGAATTCTGGCGAGCGGTCCGCGATTGTCCCGATATACAGTCCGATACCTACAAAGCGGCGTTAATTGAGAATGGGCCCGCCAGCGAGAGGTGGGTTGATGCGGTGTCGTCCGGGTAAGACTCGGAGCGGTGCGCCACTTCCAGGCCGTCCAGCGCGGCGAAGAACCAGGCCCTGCCAGGATCGCGTCACCCGAAAGCACGATTTCCACTCCATTCCTGCAAAATCACCCGAAAGGGTGACGACATCCGGCCCGTGTCACCCCATAATGGCGCAATCTCAGTCGCATCAGGAGCTTCACATGAAGAAAATCGTCCTCACCTTCGGGCTCATCTCCGGGCTGATGATCTCGCTGCTTATGGGCGGATCGCTGCTCCTCGCCAACAAGATCGGCCCCGGTCACAGCATGGCGCTGGGCTACACCATCATGGTGGCGTCGTTCCTGCTGGTGTACTTCGGCATCCGGAGCTACCGCGACAATACCCTTGGCGGGCAGATCTCCTTCGGCCGGGCCTTCACCTGCGGCATCCTGATCACTCTGATCACCACCGTTTGCTACGTCGCCATGTGGGAGGTGCTGTATTTCAACTTCATGCCTCACTTCATGGACGGCTACTTCGCGGCGCAGATTCACAAGGTGCAGTCCTCCGGGCTGGACCCTGCCACCACGGCCGCGAAGGTCGCTGCCATACAGCGCTCTCAGCAGCTGTACCAAAACCCCTTCGTCAACATGGCCTACACCTTCATCGAGCCACTGCCCGTCGGGCTTATCATCACTCTCGTGTCCGCGGGCATCCTCCGCCGCAAAGCGCCAGTCGAACCCACTGCTGCTCCTGCGGTCGTGACCACATAAATCATGAGACCGGCGTATTCTGCTGGGGAGTAGATTCGCCATGGCGGTGCAGAACTCTGTCCCTGTAGAATCACACGAAAGGAAAACAACCATGAGCCAGAAAGGCCGGATCCTCGGAATCGGCGGCATCTTTTTCAAGTCCGCAAATCAGCAGGAAATGAAGGATTGGTACGCGAAGCATCTGGGCTTGGCGGATAGCGGCCATGGTGTCATTTTGCCGTGGCGTGAGAAAGACAATCCTGAAAGTGAGCAGATGACCGTCTGGAGCATTTTCGCCGGCAACACGAAATACTTCGAGCCGGGCCAAGCCTCGTTTATGGTGAACTACATCGTGGACGATCTCGACGCGCTGCTCGAGCGCCTGGAGAAAGAAGGCGTCCGCATCGACCCCAAGCGGCAAGACGAAAGCTATGGCCGCTTCGCCTGGATCTACGATCCCGACGGAAACAAAATCGAACTGTGGCAGCCGATCCAGTAACAGGAACTCGGTCGACCGTCTGAGCTGGCAGGACCCAAGCTCATTTTTCGGCGGCGAGTGGTCCGGAGCAGAGAAATGCGCGATTTCCGCAAGCGTCAGTCGCCGTCACTTCTGGTGAGACTCTAAGAATGAACGAAAGACGCCGCGCTTGCGAACGGCTAGGAGTTACGCGATACTCACAGCCCCCGCCGCTGGCTGGTTTTCAAACGGCCGGCGACACACTTCGTTCGGGAAGACGGCGGATCCATGAAACCACCATCGAACGTCAAGACGCCAGCGCAATACATCGCCTCACTCCCCGCCGATCGCGCGAAGACGATCGCGACGGTGCGCGCACTCGTGAACAAGCACATTCCGCGCGGCTACGATGAGTGCCTCGTCTGGGGCACAATCGGCTGGACGATCCCCCTCTCTCGATATCCAGACACATACAACAAGCAGCCGATCTGCTACGTCGCGCTCTCGTCGCAGAAGAACTACTGCTCGCTCTACCTGATGGGCGCGTTCTGGAGTGCAAGTCAGCTGGAGCAGCTGAAGGCGGCGTTCAAGGCCGCGGGGAAGAAGCTGGACATGGGGAAGTGTTGCGTTCATTTCGAGTCGCCGGAAGATTTGCCGCTTGAAGCGATTGGCAAGCTGATTTCGGCGATTTCGAGCGACCAGTGGATCGAGATGTACGAACAAACGCGGCTGAAGACCAAGGCGGGGCAGGCGCGGATGGCGAAGCAAGGCGCCCAAGCGGCGAGCAAGGTGGCCGGCAAGCGCGTCGCCGCAAAGCGCCGGGGATGAACATGCAAGCGCAACGATCGAGCCCCGCTCCATTCGATTACGTGGGAAGCTTGGCTCCGGCGTGCTCGGCCACAAGATACTCGGCGTACCAGTCCGGCCAATTCGCATCTGCGCCGCCGATGCGCTTCTCGTGCTCTCCGTGCGCGGCCGCCGCGCGGCGAAGCGCGCTCGCCAAATCATTCGCCGATGCGAAGGTGGTTGTCGCTGGGTCAATGCGCCCGGGCAGCCGCGCGGTGATTTCCTGCAACAGCCAACCGTTGCCGTCGGGATCATGGAATGAGGCGAACGAGCGGTAGCTGCGATGCTCGGGGTCCCGGCCGCTGACCCGTTGCCGCCCAAACAGGTAAGGCTCATCTGGCCCAGCGTACATGCCGTTGGCGTCATGGAACACCCCGCTGATCTCGACGCCGCGACGCAGCAACTCAGCCCGGGCTGCCTCAATGTCGGAGACGATCAGATACAAACCCTGCGCGGAACCAGGGGCCGCTCCAGTGACGTTCTTGCCAAAGATGATCGAACACCCGGAGCCCGGCGGCGTGAACTGGAGGATGCGAAAATCTTTACCATCGCCAAAATCGGCGTCGAGACGCCACCCAAGCTTGCGGTAGAACTCCTTCGCACGGTCCAGGTCCGAAACCGGAATGACGATCACCTCAAGCTTAGTGGCAGGTGTCCCAACACTCGGGTCATGCTTGCCTTGGCTGGTACTCGCGCCTGTTTGACTCATTGGATTATCCCTTCGAGTAGCCGAACATGTAACAGCGTTGGATGCAGTGTCGGAGCCCTTCCGCCCCGGAGTTTATCAGTGCCGAAGAATGGGCGCCCCAAACTGCGCGCCCGTAAGGCCGCCATCCACCACCAACTCCACCGCGTTTACGTATGAGGAATCCTCCGAGGCAAGGAAGAGGACGGCTTTCGCAATTTCTTCCGGCTCACCCCAGCGGCCCAGCGGAACTAGAGATGAGAAGAACTTCTCTTCCTTGTCGGTCGCTTCCGTAGACATTGCGGCCCGCGCGCCTCGCTTCCAAATAGGAGTCTTGGTCGCTCCAGGTGCGACGACATTCACCCGGATGCTGCGCGGTGCCAGGTCTGCGGCGATGGCTCGCGCCATCGACACGAGACCGCCCTTTGCGGCCGCATATGCCGCTACGCCCGGTTGGCCCAGATAGTTGTGCACCGACCCGTTGAAGATGATGCTGCCGTTGTCGTTCAGCAGGGGCACCGCGGAATTGACGGTAAAGAAAGCGCCGCTGAGGTCGGCGTGGATCACCTTCTCGAAAATGGCTTCGTCGGTCGAGCCGGTCGGCGTCCGGCCGGAAATTCCGGCATTGGCAAAGACAATGTCGAGTTTTCCGAAGTCTTTGGCCAGAGTCGCAAAGAGCTGTTTGCGGTCTTCCACAACGGTTATGTCTGCACGGTAGCCACGAGCATTGGGCCCAAGTTCTGCGAGTGCTTCATCGAGCGTTTTCTGGTCGCGACCAGTGATGGCGACTTGTGCGCCCTCGGCAATGAAAAGCCGGGCGGTGGCCAAACCTATCCCACTGTTGCCGCCGGTAATCAGAGCCTTCTTTCCTGTGAGTTTCACAATGCCTCCTCTTTGAAGAATCCTTGCCGCAGCGGATCTAAGCCCGCGTGAAACTCCACGATGGCGCTGCTCTCTGAAGGCACGGTGGGATTGCGAAGTTGGCGATACGCGGATGGCACGGCCAGTTTGCGCGCCGTTGTGGCCACGAACTCCTCAGCTGCCGACGGTGTCGCAAGTGCGCTAAAGCCTCGTCGCACTAGAGTCATTCCGTATCCCACAGCGGCAACCGTGAGAACAAGCAGGATCAGCGAAGCTACTTTCCAGGGTTTCATTAAGGAATCCTCCTGGGTAATCCTGGATTCCTCCGTCTGTGGATCTGGCTATTTTGTTTTTTGCGCCGTCTCGAAGGACAGGCGCTCCGTCGGTGGGTGGCAAAGAGCCTAACACAAATGGAAGACCCGGGCATCAAGTCCTGGTAAGCCCGCGAATCGGAAAGGACCGCTGCGATACGAACTTGGGAGATTGGTCGCGCAGGCGAAACCGACCGAACGTGGTAAAGTCGCGTCCATGCATTCGTATATCCGAGTTGGTGGCGGTGCAGCCGGGGTCGAACGAAAACATGAGAAAAGTCGAACGCGTAATTGCAAGCATCACATGGACACTGTCCTGCGCGTTAATTCTGTTTGTTATCGAAAATGTTTGGCTTGAACCGTTTGTTAGGTCGCATGTACGCCGCCGGGTGCCGTCCCTTATTCCCGAGTCCGGAAGTTCGATATGGACCGTAGTGTTTGGAGCGATCGGAATTTCATGTGCCTTGCTGTTGGTTTGCCTGATATTCCTGATAAAGACGGAAGGTTTCAAATCCATTTGGACCTTCGGAGCCGCAGCCATCGTGGGTGCTTCGATTGCGCTCTCGGTGGTTTGGTTTAGAGCTACAGGAATGGAGGAGGCGAAAGCACACTCTGTGACGCTGAAGTGGAATGCCAGTACGTCTTCAGACGTTCTGGGCTACAACGTCTACCGGAAAGCCTTGCCGAATGGCGCCGAAAAAAAACTCAACGGTTACCTGGTCCGTGAACTGAACTACGAGGATCAGGACGTTCAGTCCGGCGTGAGATACCGATATACCGTTAAAGCATTTAACGGTTACGAAAGCGCCGAGTGCACCCCGGTGGAAGTTGTTGCACCCTGACACTGACGGTCTATCTTGTTCGGTTGGAAGGCTGCACACTACTTCCGTAACTGATTCGTCCGTCCGTCCGGAAATCATCTGGACCGCTGAATTGTCGCCACTTAGGCTCAGGACATGGAACCGACCAGTGGCAGCGATCCGGGTGTGTTGACTCGGCGGATCCCGCAGCTCGATGCTGTCCGAGGCATCGCTATCCTGTTGGTCATTGCTCACAACATCGACTGGTATTCTCCTCGGCCTTTGCGGGCAGTATCCCCGTACGGATGGATGGGTGTAGACCTCTTCTTTGCTCTGTCAGGCTTTTTGATCACTGGAATCTTGTGGGATAGCAGGCAGTCTCAAAGCTACTTCAAGTGCTTCTATGTTCGTCGTGCTCTGCGCATCTTGCCTCTTTACTACAGCGTGCTGATTCTCATGTTCTTGATCGTGCCGCAATTGCTTGCGTCTGCCGGCCACAACATTCTGCAAAGGTCCTCGCCGTGGTGGGCTTACCCGTTCTTTCTGCAGAACTTTTTCGTGGCTATCCCGCCAAAAGCGGCTGGCCCACTCGGGGTGACCTGGTCGCTGGCGATCGAGGAACAGTTCTATTTGATTTGGCCCTGGGTGATCCGTTACTGTTCGCTTTCGCAAATCAAACGCATTGCCGCAACGGTCATTCTGGCGTCCCCTCTACTGCGCTTTTACCTGGCACGCCACCGCGTCGATATTTATTCGAACGTGTTCTGCCGACTGGACGGTCTGATGGCGGGAGCGCTGCTCGCGTTGCTGGTTCGTTCGGAACACTTCGTGCCTGGCGCCAAGGTCAAACTGGCCTGGATATTTTTCTTGATTGCCGCCTGCCTGGCAGTTTTCGCAGAAGATCACCACGCCCGATGGTTCGGTTTCTCGATGACGTCCTTGGCGTCGGTTAGCCTGGTTTATCTCGCGATCTTCAGCAAGGGGAAGTGGACCCAATCCATCTTGCGAAATCGATTCCTGGGCTACACCGGGGTTGTCAGTTACGGCTTGTATCTACTCCACAAAATTCCGTTTGACGTGATCATGGTCTTACGCCTGGGTAGAAATCCTCTGCTGGCG
>Ga0207761_1000181_pt1 | contig 20693 bp, 16 predicted proteins | sample LuqExpMetageno34_FD_187792 | JGI IMG/M metagenome (GOLD analysis project Ga0207761, IMG submission 187792) | Tropical forest soil microbial communities from Luquillo Experimental Forest, Puerto Rico - Sample 34 (SPAdes) | ecosystem: Environmental > Terrestrial > Soil > Tropical forest ... | reverse complement strand
GCAGGAAGACATTTCTGTGCTGATTGCATATTTCATAGATCGATACGCAAGGAAGGCGGGGAGGAAAATAACCGGTATCAGTAAGCAGAGTTTGGACCTCTTGCGCTCGTACTCATGGCCGGGCAACATTCGCGAGCTGCAAAATCTTATTGAGCGCTCGGTAATTCTCTGCGAGTCAGAAAGCCTTTCCATCGACGAAAGCTGGCTTTCACTCCAGCACCCCGGCAGAGAAGCGGCAAACCAGCTCGAATTGTCGCAAAGGCTTGAGGCTGAAGAGAGAGAGGCCATCGAAGCCGCGTTGCACGAGTGTCATGGCCGAGTCTCAGGGCCGCTGGGAGCGGCGGTCAAGCTCGGCATGCCCAGGTCAACCCTAGAGTCAAAGATCCGCTCACTCAAGATCGTCAAAAATCGGTTTAGAGACCTGTCTTAAACATCCTCCTTTATCCCATACACCAAGCAAGTCGAACAACTTGTGCGGGCTTTCGCCAAATGGCGAACTTTCGACATCGACTGCTCCATGCAAACGCTCCCATTTCAACAGACTGAGTTGTGGCGGCTGGCTTGCACTTGAACAAGTCCGAGAGGTTCGGAAAGAGAAGCCATGTTGAGAATCCAAAGGTCGGCGAACGGCCACATCGTCTTTGCATTGAGCGGCCGAATTGAGACGGAAGATGTGTCGGAGTTACAGCGCCTTTTTCGACTGGAGAACACGGACCGGCGCATGGTCCTCGATCTGAAAGATGTGACGCTGGTTGCCCGGGATGCCGTGGAATTTTTAGTTAGGTGTGAAGCGGACAACATCGTCCTCAAGAATTGCCCGGCGTATATCCGTGAGTGGATTGGCACGCCGAGGCAAAGCCGCTGAAGAGCAGGAGCATGACTCTACGAAAGGAGAAAAAGAATGCGTTCTCTCGCTGAAGTGTTTATGTCGGGCCTGGAAGAAATAAGAAAATCATGGGGGTGGTTTCTTGTCCTCGGAATCTTGCTGATCGTTCTCGGACTAGTGTGCGTTGGCACGGCACGCACTGCGACAACAGCGTCAATACTGATTTTGGGGTGGATGCTCGTGCTCAGTGGCGTAGTGTGGCTCGTCAATGCCTTCCGGGTTTTGAGTTGGGGAGGATTCTTCTTATATTTCCTGAATGCCTTAATCCGCGGCTTCATCGGATATCTTCTAATTCGGCATCCGCACGCTGGCGCCGAGGGAATCACCCTGCTTCTAGCCTCACTCTTTGTGGTCGGAGGGCTCTTTCGAGCCGTGGGCGCCAGTATCATCAGATTCCCGACCTGGAGCTGGACGGTCTTCGCCGGACTATGCGCTGTCGCCCTGGGGTTCATGCTTCTCGTCTACTGGCCCTCTACCAGCTCCTTCTTCATTGGCTTGGCCATTGGGATCGACTTGGTGTTAGACGGTGCCGCCCTGGTTGGCTTCGCTGCCGCAATTCATAGTCTGCCTAAACTGAGTTCCAGAACTGCGTAAACGAAATCCACGCGGGGTTCTGGGAGAGGAAGGATTCCATGTCACCCGTCCTATCTGCCGCCGACGTTCAGCTGAAATCGGTCCTCGTGGCGTTTGATTTCTCCGACGCGTCTCAAAAACCGCTCCGCCATGCACTTGCCATTGCGCGTCACTATGGAGCTACATTCCATCTGGCCCACGTGGTGGTCCCTTCGGTTAGCTTCATGATGGCCGGGCCGGACTCTTTTGTCCTGGAAAACGAGTCCGCCAACAGAGACATGCGGAAACTAAAAGATGACCTTTTACAGAGTGGAGCGCTAACCGGCCTTCAACCTGAATTTTACTTAGCTGAAGGAAATGTCTGTCAGGAATTGGAGTCACTTATCAGAGACAAACGAATCGATGCGGTGGTCATCGGTACGCACGGTCGGGGTGGGCTGGGAAAGCTGATGCTTGGATCCGTGGCCGAGCAGATCTTTCGCAGCGCAAACTGCCTTGTTCTAACTGTAGGTCCAGGTTCTTACCAGGACGCCATAGTCGATAGACACCGGCTCGTTGGTCCCTTTTTGTTTGCGACGGATTTTGGTCCTGCTTCCTTGCGTGCTCTCCCGTACGCCGCATCCTTCGCGCGGCATTTTGGGGCTAGGCTCGTCCTGCTCCACGTGCTTCCGGCGGCCCCGATACCGGAGGGCTTTCATTGGTCCACGGCGGGCGACGTCATGAAAATGCGGGAGAGCGCCAGAATTTGCGCCCAAAAGCAATTGGACGGAATCGCCTCGCAGTACCTTCCTACGGCAATTAAACCTGAATCCATGGTGAAGTTTGGGATTCCTAGTGAACAGATTCTGTTGGCGTCCCATGCTCTAAAATCCGATCTCATCATCATGGGTCTGAATCGCCCGGCCAATATCGGGACAGCTTCGCACGCACCATGGGCAGTCGCATACAAAGTGGTCTGTGGTGCACGCTGTCCGGTTTTAACAACCAGGGCTTAAGAGAATCGAAGGGGGTGCCAGTTGGCAATTATCTTGCTCAATTACAGATTGATGATCACCAGCTTCATTATCGACATGGTGCTCCTCCGACTTTCGCCGAAAAGCGAATTGCGACTAATTCTGCTCTTCTTTTTGTTCCCAGCTATATGGGGGACGGCACTAGCGGTCGTAGCCTTCTTTCAGGATCTCAAGGCAACTCTGAGCAGAAGCAGGGCGGAGCGCCGAAGGACCAGCAAGCTCGCATGAGCTCGGCATTGTGAGCGAGCACCAACTACTTGCCTGGAGAGCGAATTGCTGGCTGAAAGGTCAGCTAGGAAATCCCAAATCGGCAATGATAAGGAGAAAACTATGAGCAGCGTTGACTTGATCGTGTTAATGACCAATTCCAAAGACGGAGCCGCCACAGCCTTGAAGACGGCAAGACGGTTCGATCGCGAGCACTGGATTGAGCTGATGAATTATGCCTTGATCAGCAAGGATGAAAAGGGACGCATCACAGTCCATGAGTCAGATGACGAGCGTTCGGAGAAGGTCGCGGCCGCAGTCACCGGCCTGGCGGGAGCCATCGCAGGCGGAGGCTTCGGTGGGCCAGTGGGCGCCGTTACCGGAGCTGCTGTCGGCGCCGTCGCCGGAGCCGGATCAATTCGACTTACCGAAAGGCTGGTCCGAGATATGTATTTGGAAACTCCAGACAGTTTTGCAAACAACAGTTCAGCGCTCGCCGTCATTGTCGACGAGCGCTATGCCGAGCAGCTTGAGGAGGAGCTTCAGAAGCTCGGGCGGATTACCCGGAAAGAAATGAAGCACGCAGAGCGCGAGGTGGAACTTAACGCATACATCGCGCGCTCGAAAGCTGAAATAGAATCTCTCCACACCAAGATCAAGACGAAGCTCGCAAGTGCAAAATCAGCCACACAGGCGGAAAAAGCCAAGCTGGATGCCGAAATTGCTGCCGACAGGGCGGAGCTCGACTTCAAACGCGAAAAGCTTGAGGATCATATTAAGGCCATCAGCTCCGATCTGAAGTCGGACATCCGTGAGACGAAGTTTAGGCTTGAACTGGCCGGCCTGGCCGCGAAGGATGGAATTGCATCGAGCCTCGATGCTCTTCACCGATTGATGAATCAGTTGAATGATGACCTGCAAAAAATCATTGCTGACCAGATCGACACACTGCAAGAAGAGGGTTCCGAACTGAAAGCCAAAGCGGTCAATGCAAAGGGAGAGGCAAAAACTGCGATTGAAAATCATCTTGATGCCGTCGAAGTGCGACTTCGCCGGAAACGCGCAAAGATGCTGGAAAGTTGCGAGGAGCGGCTGCTCCAGGCGAAACAGTGGTTCGAGATTCTTCAGGTTCGTGCGGCGTTGGGAAAAGCTGATCTTCGGGACAAGTTGCAAGCCGGTATCGCAGCGGCGCAGCACGCATTCGCACAGTTCAAGGCGAATATGCGCACGATGAGGCAGGAAGACGAGCGAGCTTGGAAAGACATTCGGTCGGGCTTCAACAAGGCTTGGAAGGACTTGGCCGAGGCGTTTGATCGAGCGAATCGGGACAGAGCTTAGGAGGCAAACATCGTCTTGCCCCTAGGTGCTAACATTCAGACCAATCGGCACTTTGCTTCTGCAAATCCTTGTTGAGCTGTTCCAGGAAAGCGAAAAGACTTTATGGGAGGCATGATTCCTTTAGGTGATGCGTCGCGACGTCCACGAAGCATCCCCTTCATGACGATCTTCATTATTGTCGCGAATGCCTTTGGTTTTCTGCTTGAGCTCTCCGGCGGCGAGGCTTTCGTCACCAGGTGGTCGGTTGTGCCCGCAAACATCGTTGCTGGCCATCACTGGATTACCGTCCTGACCGCAATGTTCCTGCACGGTAGTTGGTTGCACATCATAGGCAACATGGTGTTTTTATGGGCTTTTGGTCCAGAAATCGAAGACGCCATGAATCCGCTGAGGTATCTTGGTTTCTACCTTCTCGGCGGAATTGTGGCAATGCTAGCGCAGGTCGCTGCGAGTCCTCATTCCACGATCCCAAATCTTGGGGCGAGCGGTGCGATTGCTGCCGTGATGGGCGCGTTTCTGGTCACTTACCCGCGCGACCGGATTCGTACGCTCCTCTTTTTCTTCATTTTCGTGCGCATCAGATTCATCCCGGCCGCACTTCTTATCGGCTTCTGGTTTCTATCCCAGCTTTTTGATGCCGGTGCCGTAGCTACAGTTCAGACCGGCGGGGTGGCTTATCTAGCGCACATTGGTGGTTGTGTATTTGGCGCGGTGACAGGGCGCCTTTTTGAAGATCCTCGTCGGCTCGCGGCTCAGCGTACCTTGGCTGATTTCTAAAGCAGCGAGGAGGTGGCGCCTTTAAAGAGACCCGTAACATAGACGTTCGATAACGTTGAGGTACGCGTACACCAAGGAGCAGATCAAATGTCAACCCAAGAGGCGATAGGAGGTCCTCCATCCACAGCCGCCGCGACAGCATCCATCGAGGGTTTGACCTCGCAAGAAGCTGAGGTCCGTTTCAAAGAGTTTGGCCCCAACGACCCCGCCCCTCGGCGGCGCCGTTCCCCCATTGTTGAGTTGCTCCGCCTCTTCTTGAATCCGTTGGTGATGATTCTGCTCATTGCTGCTGTGGCGTCGGCTTTCCTTGGCGAGAAGGTCGACGCCGGCATCATTATCGCCATCGTGCTGATGAGCGTGACCCTGGACTTCACCCAGACCTACCGATCCCAGCAAGCAGTCGAAAAGTTGTGCCAAAGCGTCGCCCCTACCGCAACGGTTTTGCGAGATGGACAACTGAAGGATATACCCAGAAGTGAGGTTGTGCCTGGAGACGTCGTGCACCTCTCAGCGGGAGATTTGGTTCCTGCGGACGCCCGCCTCCTCGTTTCCCGCGATCTCTACATCCAGCAGGCAGCATTGACTGGCGAGTCTCTGCCTGTTGAAAAGCATGCCGCTGGCACAGAAGTCTCCACCAAGCCCGATGCTGCCAACATGGTTTTTCTGGGGACATCCGTTGTAAGTGGAACCGCAAGTGCCGTAGTCATCGCTACAGGCACCAGGACCTCGTTCGGTGACATCGCTCTTCGTTTATCCGCCAGGCCCGAGGACACAGCATTCGACCGCGGCCTCAAGGATTTCAGTTTGCTTCTTAGTCGCACCGTGCTTTTTCTTGTTATTTTTCTGCTCGTAACCAGCCTTTTCATGCATCGCAATCCGTTGCAGTCGCTCCTTTTTGCAATCGCCTTGGCGGTCGGTCTGACGCCAGAATTTCTCCCGATGATCACTTCGGTCACGCTCTCCAACGGTGCACGCGCCATGGCTCGCAAAAAGGTGATCGTGAAACACCTCTCCGCGATACAGAACTTTGGCAGTATCGATGTTCTTTGCAGCGACAAAACAGGAACGATCACGAGCGGAAAGATGGCGTTTGATCGCGCCCTTGATCCGTTCGGGAATCCCTCAACGTCAGTTTTCTCCTTAGCGTATCTCAATAGCAGCTTCGAGACGGGCATCCGGAGCCCATTGGACGCGGCCATTCTTCAATGCGCTAAACCACAAGAGGCCGGAAGTTACGAAAAACGCGATGAGATCCCATACGATTTCGAGCGGCGCAGGCTCTCGGTGGTGGTTGAACATGATTCTCATCGGCTCCTCATTAGCAAAGGCGCACCCGAAGGATTATTCGCCCTCTCATCAAATTGCGTGTCGAATGGACGCGTTGTTCCCCTTGATGCGCCAATGCTCGAACGGTGTCGGAACACCTACGAAGAATTAAGCCGCCAGGGATTTCGAGTTCTTGCCGTAGCCTACGCCGAAGTCGAGGCACGCCCGAACTATTCGGCGGAGGACGAACACGACTTGACTCTGGCTGGTTATCTCACTTTCTCGGACCCGCCTCTCCCGGATGCGGCCGAAGCACTCGCTGCCCTGCGGCACGACGGAGTGGAAGTGAAGATCATCACCGGCGACGGGGAGCTCGTCACCAACCACGTCTGCCGTCAAGTTGGGCTCGACCCTGGAAAGATTGTGCTCGGCGAAGAGATCGAACAAATGACCGACCCCGCGCTGGCACACGTTGTCCGTGAGTCTGACGTTTTCGCCCGCGTATCACCTGCTCAGAAAAACAGGATACTCCTCGCGCTCAAGCATAATGGGCACTGTGTCGGCTTCATGGGTGACGGAATCAACGATGCACCGTCGCTGCACGCCGCCGACGTCGGGATCTCTGTTTCGACGGCAGTCGATGTGGCCCGTGACGCTGCAGACATCATTCTGGTGGAACCGGGCCTTGGAGTTCTCCATAGCGGTATTCAGGAAGGACGCAAAGCTTTCGGCAATGTAATGAAGTACCTGTTGATGGGTACAAGCTCCAACTTCGGCAACATGTTTAGCATGGCTGGCGCTTCTGTTTTCTTACCGTTCCTGCCCATGCTGCCCACACAAATCCTGTTGAACAACTTCTTATACGACACGTCGCAAATCACAATCCCGACTGACAATGTGGATCCGGAGTTCCTCCGCAAACCTCAGCATTGGGACATCCGGCTCATTCGGGATTTCATGGTCTTCATTGGACCAATCAGCTCAATCTTCGACTTCTTGACATTCTATGTGTTATTGCATTTTTTCCACGCAGACCAGGTGTTTTTTCACACCGGTTGGTTTGTCGAGTCACTGGCAACGCAAACACTAGTGCTTTTTGTCATCCGCACCGCCCAGAATCCCTTCCGTAGTCGACCAAGTATCCCGCTTGCTGCAACGACCTTGGCCGTCGTGGCCATCGGCGTTCTACTGCCATTCAGTGCCTTGGCAAAAGCACTTGGCTTCACGCCTCTGCCATCAGCATATTTCGCCTTCTTGGCCATCGCGACGATCACGTATCTGTTGCTTGTGGAGGTCGGTAAGCGAATCCTCCTCCGCAAAGAAGCCAAGAGCGGCGAGACTAAACATCTCGAAGCGTTGGCCACAGCAGGCTAGACACGGCTGATGAGTATTCACTGAAAAACCTCGCACCCAAAACCGCCATCCAGTTTTGGTAGTGCAGTTCATTTACCGAGGCCATGATGAAATTTAGCGTATTAGCACTCGACTACGATGGAACGGTGGCTCGCGATGGTGTGCTGGATTCCGACGTGAAGGCAGCGATTGTCGAGGCACGTACACGTGGGATCGTCGTCATCTTTGTTACTGGACGTATTCTCACCGACCTGAAGCGAGTAGCGGGGAATCTGGAGTTTGTCGATGCAGTAGTAACCGAGAATGGCGCCGTCCTGTCTTTTCCAAATGGCCAGACCAGAATTATCGGCCATCGCCCGCCTCAAGCATTCCTCGACCAACTATCCCGCCGTGGAATCCAATTCCAGGCCGGTGAATGCATCATCGAATCCGATGCGGCTGTGGCCCCACAGATTCTGGCTATAATCCGTGAACTCGAATTACCGTTGGTGCTGCTATTTAACCGTAGCCGCCTCATGGTATTGCCGCAGGCCATAAGCAAAAGCACCGGTTTTCAAAAAGTATTGAATGTACTCCGGCTTTCGGTTCACAACGCGATCGGTATCGGGGACGCGGAGAACGATCACGACCTGCTCTCCGCATGCGAGATCGGTGTTGCCGTCGGTTGGGGCAGCCCCGCCCTCCAGAAAGAGGCTGACGAAATCATCCATGGAGCGGGCCCTCCCGCGGTGGCCGAATATGTTCGGAAAGTGTCACGACAGATGCGACTACGTGAGGCGAGCACGTCGCGACACAAAATTAGCGTTGGTGCCGGGAGTGACGGGAATCCGGTCGCCTTCTCAATTGATGGGAGGAATGCTCTTATCGTTGGAGACCCTCAGGCTGGCAAATCTTGGGGTGCAGGGCTCGCCTGCGAACAGATGATCCTTCAGGGATACTGTGTTTGTGTGGTTGATCCTGAAGGAGACTACGGTTCTCTCGAATCGTTGCCCGGGGTTGTAGTGTTGGGGGGTGCGGAGTACCCTCCTGACTTGCCGGACGTCGCGCGTGCACTTCGCCACTTCGACCTGAGCGCCGTAATCAATTTGTCCCGGATAGGCTACGAGGAGAAGGTCAGTTACCTGAAAGCGTTGCTGCCCATGCTGGCTTCTTTGCGAAGAACCACCGGTCTTCCCCATAGAATCGTTGTTGATGAAGCGCATTATTTCCTCAGCGAAGCAAATGTCACGGAGCTTCTGGATTTTGAGCTGGGAGCCTACACGATTGTGACGTATCGTCCGTCCGACTTGCACCCCGATTTGCGACGAAGACTTCACGTTATCATTGCCAAGCGGCTAACCCAAGCAAAAGAGGTGCAAACGCTCCTAACCATGGCGGGAAACAAGAACCTCGAAGGTGAGTGGACAAAAATCCTCGGAGCCCTCGAACCCGAGGAAGCAGCTCTTCTGCCGGGCCAGGATGAAGCTGGAGGGATGTTGCAGCGTTTCAAGCTCTCACCTCGAATGACCCCACATGTCCGGCACAGGTCCAAGTATTTTGATGTCGAAGTCGACAGCGGACATGAATTTGTATTTACCGAAAACGGATCGATGATCGGTCCTCCTGCACGATCGCTAAAGCAATTCGTCACCTTGTTGAGGGATAGGTCGCATACCTGCCTCGACGGACATGCGCGCCGAGGCGATTTCTCGCGCTGGATTGCGGGTACCTTCCACGATCATCAACTGGCATCGGACGTGCGAAAGATTGAGCAGCGCTACCGTCTCGGCCATCTGGACGACGTGCGCCAATCGTTGTCCCAAGTCATTCAGGAGCGCTACTGTTTTTCCTCGGCACAGAACTTAGTGTCCCCAGTGGCCGGAAAGCATTAGGGAAGGCACGAACTTGCACTGACACAGTTAGTGGCATCCTCCTCCACGCTTGAATCGCGGCTCAAAAGCCTGAACATTAATAGCAACCGGTTTCGGTCTGCGTAGCGGAAATTCCAATTCGTTCCGTGCGCGAGCAGCAACACGGTCATCGCTGTCGAAAACTCGGCAATTTCCGAAATCTCGCCACGCGAATCCTCATTATCCTCAATGCACTCAGACCTTTGTGAATGGTGCCCGATTTGCACTCCTACAACCCGTAATTGCTCGCCAGTTCTGGCCTGGGTGTTCTGGCAGGAATGGGGGCTTCAATCTCAATTTACGGAAAAGGAGAGACAAAATGTCAGTCAAGAAGTTTGGACTTAACCCGCTCGCAACGGGAATTGAGGAGATTCGCAGTTCCTGGGGATGGTTTCTCACCCTTGGAATCTTGTTCATTCTCCTCGGCGCGGTATGCGTGATCGGCAACGTGACCGCTACTTTCGGTACGGTTCTGGTTTTCGGCTGGATGCTGCTGTTTAGCGGCATCTTCGGTTTGGTGAATGCGTTTCGCACATACACGTGGCAGGGGTTTCTGCTGTCGCTGCTGAGCGCACTATTTCGGGGTGTCGTTGGATATCTGCTGATCCGGTACCCGCTCGCTGGGGCAGCCAGCCTCACTCTGATCCTTGCTTCCTTCTTCATTGTTACTGGTGTCTTCCGCGCGATTGGGGCAGGGGTATTGCAGTTTCCGCGCTGGGGCTGGTCCGTGTTTTCGGGAATTGTTTCGCTGGGGTTGGGAATCATGTTGCTGGCGCAAATGCCGGTTTCGAGTGTCTGGTTTATCGGCTTCGCGGTCGGGTTGGATCTGATCTTTGACGGCGCCTCGCTCGTCGGGTTTGCGACAGCCCTCCACAAAGTGACCGGGGTCGTACTCGAAAAGGTTGCCTGAATCTGTCCAAAAGTTCCTCGCTAATGCGAGCATCAAAAGAAAAGGAGAATGTCATGGAGAAAATGCTAGTGGTAGTTTTTGACAATGAAAGCAAGACCTACGAGGGGTCGCGAGCGCTCAATCAACTCGATTCCGAGGGAAGCATCACGATCCACGCGGAGGCCGTCATCAGCAAGAACAATGATGGCACAATCACTGTAAAACAGGGCGAAGGCGACTTTCCTGTTCGCACGGTGAGCGGAACCGCGATCGGCAGCCTCATCGGGTTGCTCGGCGGGCCGGCCGGGGTCGCAGTCGGGGCGCTCACCGGCACGATGGTCGGAAGCCTCGCCGACCTGTGGGTGGCCGGAGTCGGCTCAGATTTCCTCGCCGAAGTCTCGAACGTGCTCACGCCCGGCAAGTACGCGATCGTTGCGGATATCAGCGAAGAATGGGTGACTCCAGTGGACACCAGAATGGAAGCGCTCAATGGGTTTGTCATCCGCACGCCCAAAAAGAGCTTCGAAGAAGCCGAACGGGCCCGCGACATTGCCGAACTGCAAGCCGAGATTAACGAACTGAAAGCTGAAGACGCTCGTGTAAAGGCGGAGCATAAGGCTAAATTACAAGCCAAGATCGATCGGCTGAATGCTCGGCTGCAGACGAAGTTGCAGCAGGCCAGGCAACGGTCGGAGCAAATCAAGAAAGAGACCGAGGCCAAAGTGCAGGCCTTGCAAACAAAAGCCGCCAAGGCCCAGGGCGACGCCAAGGCCGCAATCAATGCGCGCGTGACTGAAATCAAAAAACAATACGAGCAGTGGGTTGAGCGAGCAAAGGGCGTGGGCGTCTAAGGCTGAGGCTCAAAAACGATCTAAGGCAAGGACGGGAGATCCGGGCTCGGCCAGCGGGTCTCCCGTTTCGGCTTTTCTTGGATGCGACAATGACATCGAATTGGGCGCTGGGGATAACATCGTGGGTAACTGATTGGCTGGCGATTAAGAGACGGAGCCTCTCCAATGGCGGAAATCACAAAACATCGAATCTCTGTCGGAAGTTTCATGCTCACCATGGCATTGCTCGTCATGTGCCTGACGGCCAAGAACAGCGATGCTCAAACAGTTCCTGATTTACAAAGCTTTTTCCGTGAGGATGTCGGGCTCACTGACGAGCAGATTGCGAATATCCGGGGCGGCAAGCCCGTTGTCAAGGTCATGCCGGCTCGCACCCCGGATGAGGTATTCCTGTTTGGCGCAGTTTACATCCAAGCGTCTCCCGAGAGTTATGTGCTGTTGCGCCACGATTTCGACCGCCTCCGTGCCTTGCCGAATTACCTCGCCTTCGGCGCGTTCAGCAATCCTCCGCAGTTATCCGATCTGAAAGGTTTCGGGTTTGATGGCGATGACATCAAGTCTCTGAGGAATTGTAAGCCTGGTCAATGTCTGATCCAGATGCCTGCAAGCTCCATTCAAGAACTGCAACGCTCAGTTGACTGGTCGGCGGCCGATGTGGACGAGAAAGTCAACGAACTACTGCAACGAAAGGCGCTCGGCCTCCTCTCGGCTTACCAGCGCGACGGCAATGAAGTGCTGGGAGTTTACAACGACAAGCGCGATCCCACCGATGTGGCCAGGAAGTTTGCGTTCATGCTGAGCTACTCTAAGGCGTTGCCCGCCCGCTTGCCGCAGTTCTACAACTATCTCCTCCGGTTTCCAAATGAAAGGCCAGCAAATGTCGAGGGCACGTTCTACTGGGCGAGGGTGAAGTTCGGATTGAAGCCGACCTTGCGCATCGTACAACTCACTACGATGTCGGGCAAACCAGGAGATGACTTGGCCTGCGCCATCGCCGAAAAGCAGCTTTACTCCAGCCATTACTTCGAGACCGCGCTGGACCTGTCTTTTTGTGTGCGTGGGCAGGAGGACGTGAAGCAAAGGGGCTTCTACCTGATCACGGCAATGGGATCTGAACAGGCGGGTCTAACCGGCCCGAAGGGATCGATTGTCCGCAAAGCAGCAGTAACCCGATCCGTCTCGAATCTTCAGCATGCGCTCACCTCCATTCGCGATACCCTAGAGGCTCACAACTAACTGATGCGAGTTGAAAGCTCTGCCGAGAGCCAGACGCGGTGCCCAAACCCTTACGCGGCATGAGTTGAAACTCCCATGGACAGGAACCGCGCATTCCGTAGAAGCGCCGGTAAAATTGTGGGTTTCGGTTTTCAGCGCCCACCTGTAACACATTGAGCGGCCTGAGACATAGGTAACACATTGTACCGGACACATGGGTGACACTTTCTCCTCGTAATGGGGAGGGAGTGATGCCTTGGAAGGAGTGTTCGGTAATGTGACCGGGGTTTTTTGTACCAGCGGGAGTGAGAGAGAATTCACTCTGGAGGAAAGCTGGTATGCCGATGAAGAAACACAAGCCGGAGCAGATCGTGACACTGCTGCGGCAGGTTGAAGTGGAAATTGCCAACGGGAAAAGCACTCCGCAAGCCTGCAAAGAAGCTGAGATCACCGCACAGACCTACTACCGCTGGCGGAAGGAATTCGGCGGCTTAAAACTCGACCAGGCCAAACGACTCAAAGAACTGGAACGGGAGAACGCGAAGCTGAAGCGGCTGGTGGCGGAGCTGTCTCTAGAGAAGCAGATTCTAAAGGATGTAGCGGAGGGAAACTTCTAAGCCCCGAGCGGCGCAGGGGCGCGGTGGATCATGCGCGCAGAAAGTACGGGGTGAGCGAACGGCAAGCATGCCGGATGTTGAAGCAGTGGCGCGGCACACAGCGCTATCAGCCGGCGCATCACACGGACGAGGATGCGTTGACACAAGCGATCATCGCACTGGCCAGCGAGTATGGGCGCTACGGCTACCGTCGGATCACCGCGCTGTTGCAGGAAGCGGGCTGGCACGTTGGCAAAGATCGCGTGCAGCGCATCTGGCGACGCGAGGGGCTGAAAGTGCCGCAGAAACAGCGGCCACGAGGGAGGTTGTGGTTCAACGACGGATCGTGCCTTCGGCTGCGACCGGAGCGAGCGAACCATGTGTGGAGCTACGATTTTGTGAGTGCCAGGACGCACGACGGGAGAACGATTCGCATGCTGACGCTGATCGACGAATACACACGGGAATGCCTGGCGCTCCGTGTGGCGAGAAGACTGGGACGGTACGAAGTAATCGAGACGCTGGCGGATGTGATGCTGTTCCGGGGCGTCCCGGAGCACATTCGTTCGGACAATGGGTCTGAGTTCGTCGCGGAGGAGTTGCGGAAGTGGCTGGCGAAAGTGGGCACGGGAACGCTGTACATCGAGCCGGGAAGCCCGTGGGAAAACGGCTACTGCGAAAGTTTCAACGGGAAGTTGCGGGATGAGTGCTTGAACGGAGAGATTTTCTACTCCCTGAAGGAGGCGCAGGTCGTGATCGAAAAATGGAGGGTAAATTACAACACGAAGCGGCCGCACAGCGCGCTCGGCTACAGGCCGCCTGCCCCCGCGGCCTGTAGCCCCTGGGGAGCAAATCCATCTTCACAGCCTATGGCTGTGATATAAAACTCTCTCACTTCTTCTGGACCAAAAACTCGGGCCGGTCAAGACTTTATTATTGTTTGTCCTGGCCAATTTCATACCTCGCGCAGGCATACTAGAAAATGGGTACAACGCGGGTCGAATTTCGGCCGAACAGTTAGAACTCCGTGGGGATTCGCGCCTTTGCCGGACGCTCTCTCCCGGCCCAACTTGGAGATGGTCGCCCTCGACTACTTCAGGCGTTTGGGCCACGACAACCACCGCCGTCTTTCCAAGCTCTACGCATGGGAAGAGAACTGGTCGACGACTGACAGAACGGTATTGCAGGTAGATCATCAGTTTGGCGTCATTGCCAAACGGCACAGGGGAAATATGTCACGGCTTGAGAGCGGCTGCGCAGAGGTCGCAGGTAAAATTGTGGGTTTCGGTTTTTCAGCGCCCAGCTGTAACCCATTGAAATTGGTGGGCCTGGGTGGACTTGAACCACCGACCTCGCCCTTATCAGAGCGGCGCGAATTAGTTCTTACAACAACTTACAAAACCGCGGGGACTGCCAAACGCCGCGTAAGACATTGAAAGTCGTAGAAGACGTAGCAGATTGTGGGTCGGATCGTGGGTTGGAAAATGTTGCAGAAATCGGTCATTAGAGGCGTTTTCGACTGCCGTGACCTCAGTCCATGAAAGGCCGCGCTCTGATTGATTTTGACTTTGCTCGGCCGGGCAAACGCGAGCCCCCGCCACCTGGCAGGTGCTTTCCCGCGTAATACTTTGACCAGCTGCCGAGTTGACCGCCTGGTCCCGAACCAGGCAAGAAATCTACCTAGGTCGCTGTCCCGGCGTCATTTACGGTTCTTCGGGCCGCTCTCTATTAGACAAGTTAGACAAGTTCCAAAACTGCGCTTGAACGTCGAGCCTTTGTCCCTTTATCGCTTCAAGGCTCTTAAGTTGAACCCTCATGAAATTCCGCACGGCTCTGGACCGTTACGTGAAGATCGTGATTCCCAACAAACCGTGATTCCGCAAGGGGCTGCATTCTCGTAGCTGCCGCATAGATGGTACCGCTGTGCTGGATGCACATTGACGCTCCGTCAAGTTCCCCTGGCCGTATCAAACAGTCGGGAAAAATCGTCCTATGCGCTGAAGGATCCAAGTCACGACATCCGTGGCCAGTTTGGAATTCTAGACTAATCTCAAATCGACGGGTGCCCGGATGCATTCTCCGAAGTGCCTTCGGAAGCCGTTGGCTCACACAGTTCGGAATCGGGCCAAATCTGGGCAATTCTGTGGAATGTCGCGTGAAACTGCGGGTCGCCACTTCCTACAAACACCCGAATGTGGTTCAAGAAGTCATATAAAATGTTCCGCCAGCGCAACCGACTGACATTCAACGCTTCCTGAACGAGCATGCTCTGGATGAGAACGGAATTCCTCACAACCGTTGTATCGGGCGGTACGAAGCCATGCGGTGGCGAGATAAGCCGTCGAAAGTCGGCCTCGCCATCAGTGGCCATGGGGTGCACATGCGTCGACGCATAGTCGTACCCGAACCGGTAGAGAAACCCGAGATCCATTTTCTTCGCGATCGTTTCTGCTTTTGGTCGCTGCCAACGCGACTCCTTTTGGGCAATCTCGTGGTACTTTGCCCTGTTCGATTTCTGGAATTCCTTCAGGCTTGGTGGGAGTTTATTCTTCATGTCGGGATCGGACAACAGTTGGTGACGCGCTTCATACATCGACAAGAAGGAGTATTCCTCGAATTCTGAAAATTCATTCGTCTCTCCGAGGTAGTGCAAATGCAGGAGACGGTCAAGCAGCGCCCTGTGGAGAATCCACGCATCCTGCTCACTTCCGTTCTTCCACACGATGAAAATACTCTCCGTGCAGCTCATTCCTCGCGCCACGAAATTACGGGCGATCACTTCGCGCAAACCTTGTTCGTATTTGGCAAAGGACAGAAGTACCACTCCGCAATATAAGCGCAACGTCTCGATGGCCTTGCCGAGGACCTCCGGATCTGCCGGCGGCAAGGTGGAGGTTTCGATAGTCATGGTTCCTTCCCCCGGTTCGAAAGTTTGATTTCCCGTTGCGGCCGCTGCAGCAGCGGACATAGGGGTGGTGACGGTTTGCTAATTCATTCTGCCCTGTTCGTGCTCACCACGTTTCACTTATTTTGGACAGTATACGGTGCTGTGATTTGCAGGACATCTCGTCATTGCAGGGTGATGCAACGCCGATAGCAACGATCACGATAACGGCCATACACGCCATTGACGCGGTAGAAGTAGTCACTCTCGCTGCTCGGGGCACACGACTCATGTCATTTTCAACTGATCTACACCTGCATCTGGGGTTCCTCCTCCCTCATGACTTGGATTGGCCAGCCCGCGGGAAACAACGCGGCAACAAAAGGAAGACAGCACTTCACAAGGAGAACGCGTTAGCAAAAGCTACTAACCTCACAGCTTATTAACCTCGCGGATGATATACTCATAACATAAGGGCGTCGCATTGGAAACTCCATTGGCCCATCGAGTTTTCGCGATCGTTCTCGTGTGTGAAATTCACGGGCTGTGGTAGTCACGCACTTCAGTCTGATGCGTGGTCTCTCGCGAACGAGTATTTCTGGCTATCCCAAGGTTGTTGGAAGAGGGCTTCACCTCCTGTGCCTAAAACGACGCGTCACGCCAGCACAACTCCTGTCCGCCGACAACTTCGAACTTCCCTTTCATCCGCGCAAATCACCAAGGAGCTAACCATAAAGGAGCTGCTCGAATATCTATCGCCTGCGCTGCTCGAAGACGTGGGGGCCTGCCTTTGGCCACCGGATATTTTCGCCGCTTGTTCCTTGCTGTTGCAAAAATCTGGCGGGTACATTCTGCTGGTATCCGACTGGCCTCCGCGCCCTGCCTACGAGAAAAAGCCAAAGCGCTGGATTCGAGACGTCAAGAAAATCGCCGGAAAATGGCGGCGTGCCTGGATCGGTTCCAAACTGCCACCTGTTCAGATTCTCGGCTGGTGGAAGTATGTGCTTGACCATCAATCTCTGCCCGTCAGCGAAATCGCCACAAATTACGAACTCTCCTGCGCTCTACTCCAGCTCAGTGCCACAGCCGACGAGGCCGCGAACGGAGTCGGTGTTCCGAGCCTGGCGAGATCTAAGAATCCACTGGAAGAATTTGTGCGCACTTACGTCGAGCGGCAGCGCAAAGGAGGGTCCACACTCTGTAAGCTCATCGATAAATCGAAACTCAGGGTTCTTCCAAAGCTTCACGTCCCCCAAAAAGGAATGACCATCCGTTCGATTTCTCATCACCTCGCCGTTTGCCCCTCCGGCGATGTCGAGACCAATTGGTTTTGGTCGCCGAACACGCCCCGAGCTCACTGCCTCAACCTGCTGCTTTTGCCGTGGCCGAGTGCCACCACTCCCAGCCACTTCGGCATGTCACGTGGAACCCTTCGAAATATGCCCCGTAATTTTGGCTTTTTTACCTATGACCCACCGGCCGAGCAAACTGCCAGGCTTCAGAAAAAAACCCTCGAGCTCATCGCTCGCGCCAAGACGTGCGTAGGGCCCATCGACGGCGTCATTTTGCCTGAGCTTGCGCTGAGCCCCTATGAGCATGGCGCGTTGCGCAACGCCGTCACCAAATCCGGCGCATTTCTGTTGAGCGGCGTTCGAAAGAGCGAAGGGCCTAAGAAGCCCGGAAGGAATTACCTGTCGCTCACCATTCCGCTCCCAGGGAACCTCTACCAAAGCTCCTACGAACAGGACAAACATCACCGCTGGCTTCTCGACAAACCTCAGATCGTGCAGTATGGATTGGGAGGAACTCTCGATCCCAAGCGCTCTTGGTGGGAATACATGAGCCTCGAGCCGCGCAAACTGTCGTTTTTCGCCATGCGGCCATGGCTCACCCTATGCACTCTGATTTGCGAGGACCTGTCCAGGCAGGATCCCGTGACTGAAATTGTTCGCGCTGTCGGCCCCAACCTTGTGATTGCTCTGCTCATGGACGGACCCCAGCTTCCCGCCCGATGGTCCGCCCGCTATGCCACAGTGCTGGCCGATGACCCGGGATCCTCCGTTCTCACTCTCACCAGCATCGGCATGGCCCAACTCTGCAGGCCCCCTTACATAGAGAGTGCTAAATCGCGAGTCATCGGCCTCTGGAAAGACGCAATCTCCGGCGGCCCCATCCCGATCGAGATGCCTCAAGGAGCCGAGGCCGTTGTCTTGAGTCTGGTTGCGGAATATCGGGAGGAATGGAGTGCGGACGGACGCTCAGACCGAGGTGCAACAGGCTACCCTGTGTTCGGTGGAGCACATCCTATTTTCTGAAGCTAGGAGATGGCCTTGAAACTCCCAGACTCCGAAGTCCTTGGTTTTCCATACGATTGCCCTGGTTCCGATCTAACTTGACCAAGGATTCCCGCATCAATAGAATGAAGGTGGATTTGGGTAGCAACGATCTATGACAAGGCTAACAGCAACTGAAACCTCCGTACTCTCTCTGATTGCCTCCTCCCGCGGCCTGCCCGAGGCTGAATACGAGAAACTCTTCAACGAACTCTCGCCGGCAGCTCAGGAGATTGCGGTTGCGCTATCCCTGCTCAAACACCAAAAAACCTCCGCAGAGCTTGAGCCTTCAGAAGACGCAAAAAAAACCGCGCGGGCTCTTCTGGCCGTAGCCTAATTCAGCGGCAACACGCTCAAAAATTCAGATCCAGCAACTACGTACAACGATAGGTTTAAGAACGCCCGATCATCGGGCGTTGACTGCGGTTACAGCTTGTCGACGACCTCTTGCCCCGTGTTGACGCCTACTTTCATGAAACCTTGCAGCAGACGGCAACCTCAAAGCGGCTCTATGGAGACTCAGATCACCTTACTCGTCCAAATTCTCCACAACCACGGAACATAGTGATTGTCGTGATGGAAGGGCACCTCGCTGATTCGCGCGAATCGCGCACAGCACTTCTAGTCGGCGCAAGTGTCCTTCGGAGGCTCTCCTGACGCCAATAGCGCTCTACAGTCTTAATTAGACGTACACTATACGAGACCTAGAGAGCGCTCCCCTCTCTTTACCCATCTTTTTGTTTGCCAACGACCGGAGACGGCGACCGCCATGCACATCGAATTCGTGGAGATACAGAACTTCCGAAGACTCAAGGCAATCCGGATCGACTTCACCAAAGAAACCACATTGCTCGTTGGAGCGAACAACAGTGGGAAAACCTCTGCGATCGACGCGCTTGCGTGGTTCTTGGATAACCCCAAGGTATTCGCCGCCAACGACTTTACCGCCTCCAACTGGGTCCTCATCAACGGAATCGGGACCGGCTTCGAAGCTCCCGCAAATGAAGCGGAGCCACCGGTCCCCAACCTCGCTGATTGGGAACCCGTGCTGCCATCGTTGGACCTGTGGATTCGCGTCAACGACGATGAGATCCATCACGTCAATCACCTTTTGCCTACCTTGGACTGGGAGGGGGGATTGCTTGGCGTTCGCTTGAGATATGAGCCCACGGATGTTCAGGAACTGATCAGCCAATACCTCGCGGCCAGGCAGAAAGTGAGCGAAACGATTCGTGCCGCGCAGAAACAATCCGATCCTGCGGTCCCGCCACCGGTTTTGTGGCCCCGTACGATGCACGAATTCCTGGAGCGGCGGCTCAGAAAGTACTTCGCCATTCGCGCGTATCCACTAGATCCGGCGAAGCAGCTTCCCCCGAACAACGGCGTCGCTCAGCCACAACCCCTACCAGCCGGAAGCGAGCCCATTGAGGGCGATGCGCTCAAAGGGCTAATGCGCATCGACGTGATCTATGCTCAGCGCGACTTTGCCGACGTCAGTGCAAACCGGGAAGGACTCGAGGGAAGCGAACGCCTTTCTGGACAACGGCTGACGCAGCAACTGCGCTCGTATTACGCAAAGCATCTCAACCCAAACGAATCGCCCGAGCCTTCCGACTTGGATGCTCTGCAGGCGATCCAAGAAGCAGAAAAACTCTTTGACGGGAGACTCAAGGTCAGCTTTGCTTCTGCCTTAAAGCAGGTGGAAAACCTGGGATATCCGGGACTCACGGACCCGAGATTGATCATTGCGACCAAAATCAGTCTTACCGACGGGCTCAACCACGATGCTGCAGTGCAATATCAACTGATTCCCGAAGACGACCCGGCCACCGGTGCTCTACTGTGTCTGCCCGAAAGCTACAACGGACTCGGGTATCAGAACCTCATCTCCATGGTCTTTCGGCTCATCAGCTTTCGGGATGCGTGGATGCAAGTAGGGAAAGCCGCGGCCACTGCCTCAGCAGCCGGCGCCGAGGAAATCTCGCCTCCCCCACTTCACTTGGTTCTCGTCGAAGAGCCTGAGGCTCATTTACATGCCCAGGTGCAGCAAGTGTTCATTCGTAAAGCCTATGAACTCTTGCGCGACCACAGCAGCTTGGGCAACGACACAAAACTCTCGACACAGCTCGTCGTCAGTACCCACTCCAGTCATGTTGCCCACGAATGTGATTTTTCCTGCATCCGGTATTTTCGTCGCCGCCCCTCGTCAAAGAAGGACGAAGTACCCACCGCAACGGTGGTCAATCTCTCCGAGGTATTTGGAGATCTATCGGACACACAACGGTTTGTTACCCGCTACCTCAAGGTAACCCATTGCGATCTGTTCTTCGCGGACGCGGCTATCTTGATTGAGGGGCCCGCTGAGCGAATCCTTGTGCCACATTTCATCGCGAGGGATCTGGAACTCAAGGGTTTGTCGCAATGTTATGTCACGTTACTGGAAATTGGCGGCAGCCACGCCCATCGCTTGAGATCCCTCATCGAGAAATTGGGACTGATTACGCTCGTGGTGACCGATCTCGACGCAATGAAGCCAACGGACGATACGGCCGTTACACCGGCGCGGGGTCAGATGCAGGTGAGCCGGAACGCCACGCTAAATGATTGGCTCCCACGAAAGAGT
>Ga0207761_1000180_pt1 | contig 20695 bp, 18 predicted proteins | sample LuqExpMetageno34_FD_187792 | JGI IMG/M metagenome (GOLD analysis project Ga0207761, IMG submission 187792) | Tropical forest soil microbial communities from Luquillo Experimental Forest, Puerto Rico - Sample 34 (SPAdes) | ecosystem: Environmental > Terrestrial > Soil > Tropical forest ... | reverse complement strand
TTGTCCGGTCCCGCCGGTATAGCCTGCGCTGGTAATCCGGATACCATCGCGAGCGCCGGATCCACGCGCCAAGATACCAAGTCAGCCGCGCCATTTCATATACAGCAAACTCCGCCCCGCGCCTCTTCCACTCCAGCAAGGAGTTTCGCAACTCCGGGCTCAGTTCTTCGTCCGCATCCAGCAGCAGGATCCAGTCATTCGACGCCAGCGACGCCGCATAGTTCTTCTGATCCGCATGGTTCGTGAACGCCCGAAAATAGACGGTCGCACCTAGCTCCCGCGCAATCTCCTGCGTCCGGTCCGTGCTTCCCCCATCAACGACGACCACCTCATCTGCGATCCCTCCCGCCGACCGTACCACGCGCGGCAGGTTCTCCTCTTCATTCTGCGCAATGATGCACACGCTCAGCGAATTCATGTCGGCCAATTCTCGTTCACCCGCGCCAGTATATCCCACCGCTTCTGCGGCGCTTTCCCGCGCTTCAGGATGTGCAACAGTCCTGTCGGCGCGCAGCACCGCTAAACCCCAACCGAGGCGCCTTAAATTCCCATTTTGGCGCTGCGACCCGGACGGTCTATTCGAATTCCTGTGCAAAAAGAGGGAAACACTTGGCCATACTTCAGGTATTACTTTAAATGTCGGCCCGCCGACATTGTTACTGTTTAGTTAGCTAATAACGTATGACTATTTCTTGCGGAAATTCATCCGAATCACGCTGCTTCCCACCCGAAACTCCGCGCCATCTTGCAGCACGGCCGCACGCACCCGCTCTTCCTCAAGGAATGTTCCGTTTGTCGAATCCAGATCCTTGAGATTTACAAACCGCTCGCGGAACTCCAGGACACAATGGTGCCGGGAAATCTCCGGATCATTCAGCGCCAATTCCGCGCCTTTCCGGCCAATAATCACGCGCGGCTTGGTCACAACGACCGTCCTTCCGCTGTCCGGCCCGGCCGTGATCGTCAATACCACGTCCGCGTCCGTCGGTAACACCAGTCCTTCATCCAACGGCGGCAAATTCAGTTTCGCAGTCGACGCGTCCGCCCTGGCAAACGACGGCATCGGCGAAATCACCACCGTCTCATCCACCCGCTTCTTCACTTCCACAATCGTGGTTTTGCCGCACTTCGTGCACCGGAATTGCACTTTCGTGTGCTTTGCCAGTACCTCGTCATTCAGCAGATGCTGCTGCCCGCAATGAATACAGCCCGTCTGCATATCTCCAAAATAACACGTCGCCCGAAACGATGCCGCGCCACCGCGGCGCCGCGTGCGACAAGCGTTACGCCGCCCGCCCCGCCCCTCCTCCCACCTGTGTTAACATGAACTTTCCACACTTAATTGCAGGAGAGCAGCACGTGTCTGATCATATTTCGCGTAAGGAACTCAAGCAGGACAAGGTCCGCGAGACCTTTGAACACGGCGCCGAAGCCGTCCTGTCCCATACCACCATCATGGCGATTGCGGTCCTTGCGATCGTGGTCATCGCTGCCGGTTACTTCGGCTACAAGTTCTATTCCGAACGTCAGAGCAATCAAGCGCAGGCCGCTCTCGACGACGCCATGAAGATCTTCAGTGCACCAATCTCCGAAGCCGGCCAGCCCACCCTCCCGGGTGAACCTACTTACTCCGATGCGGCCAAGCGCGCTGCCGACGCCCAGGTGAAATTCGCGGCCGTCGCTTCTCAGTGGCCCAGCACCAAGCCCGGAAAGCTCGCCCGCTACTACTCCGCCCTCTGCCTCATGGATCAGGACAAACTGAATCAGGCTTCCGAGGAACTGAAGAAGCTCGACGCCGGCAATGACAAGGAACTCGCCGCACTCGCGAAATTCCAGACCGCGCTCATCGCCGAACGCAACGGCAAGAAAGACGAAGCCGTTAGCGAACTCAAGGCTCTCTCCACCTCCGGTTCCGTTCTCGTTCCCAAGCCGATGGTCCTGCTGGAAATGGCGAATATTCTGAGCCAGACCGATCCCAAGCAGGCGACCACAGTTTACGAGCAATTGAAAAAGGATTACCCCAACACATCGGTTGCGGATCAGGCGGACCGCGGGCTCCAACTCATTTCCTCGAAGACCTGACGCTGCGGCCAAACGAGTTTTCCGGAGGCCTCTCCCATCGAAACGCACCGCGCTCTCGCACCTTGGGCCATGCGGGCCGAAGATAGCCGCGGCAGGCGATTCCCAGAGCCGGCGCACCCGTATCGCAGCGAGTACGCCCGCGACCGCGACCGCATCGTGCACTCGCGCTCTTTCCGGCGTCTGGAAGCGAAAACCCAAGTCTTTACCGCGCGATTCTCTGACCACTTTCGCAATCGTTTGACGCACACCCTCGAAGTTTCGCAGATTGCCCGCACTGTCACCGAAGCACTGGCGCTCAACACCGATCTCGCGGAAACCCTCGCCTTGGTCCACGACATCGGCCATCCTCCCTTCGGCCATGCCGGCGAACGCAAACTTGACCAGCTCATGAAGGAGCATGGCAGCGCGTTCAATCACAATCTCCACGCTCTGCGCATCGTCGAGCACTTCGAGCATCGCTACCTGGCTTTCGAGGGATTGAATCTCACCTTCGAAGTGCGTGAAGGCATCGTCAAACATTCACACGACTACACTGAAGCCGAAGTTCCGGATCTGGTCGACTATGAACTGGACTTTCGTCCCACCCTCGAGGCGCAGCTCATCGACTGGGTGGATGAAATCGCTTATAACACCGCCGATCTCGACGACGCGCTCGAAGCCAACCTGCTCGATCTCGACACGCTACGCCGTGAAGATGAATTCTTCGGTGGATTCTACGAAAGAACGGAGTCCGCGCATCCCGAAGGTCGCACAAAACTGAAATTCAACGAGGCCCTTCGCCAGGTCGTCGATTTTCTGGTCTCCGATCTGATCTCCAATACCCAGCGATCAGTGAAAGAATCCGGAGCGCGTACCGCGCAGCAAATCCGGCGTCTGCCGAAGCGTCTTGCAGGGTTCAGCGATTTTGGTCGCGAGCAGAATGCTCTTCTCAAGAAATTCCTCTTCACGCATGTCTACAATCACCCCCTCATCACGGAAGACTGCGACCGCTCCGTCCGCTGCCTGGAAGAGCTTTTCCGCTTTTATCTCAGCCAGCCGGACTCCATGCCCGGTTCCTACGAAGAAATGCGAGATACCCCCAGGCACGTTGTCGTTTGCGACTATATCGCTGGAATGACGGACCAGTTTCTCCTTCGCCAGCACCAGGAGCACTTCGGGTCCGAGGCCGCTTCACGCGCTTCCATGCGGTGACGGCAAAACGGTTAGAATAAGTCCCGCCCGGGAGCTGCACTCATGTTACGCCGCCGCTTGCCATCACACCTCTTGCTCATCGCCCTGTTGCTTGCCCCCGCTTGCGTGCTGGCGCAAATCCCGGGAATTACGTCCCCAGCTTCTACTACCCCGGCGGCCCAGAGTGCCATCCCACCCGATCCTCTCGGGCGCGAAACACCTCGCGGATGTGTTCTCGGTTTCATCAAAGCTGCGCAGGAAGAAAAGTACGCCCTCGCCTCGGAATATTTCGAGCCGGCCCGGGGCCGGAAGCACTTGACCGAAAGCGACGAAGAAGAACTTGCCTCGCAGTTACTGGCGATTCTGAACCAGAGATTTGGCGGTCCTCTCGATTTTCTCAGCCGTGATCCGCAAGGCCGGCTGGATGACGGCCTCCCCCCCGATCAGGAACTTCTCAGTAGCACCGTTGGCTCGGACCCGTTGCCTATCCTGCTTGTCCGTCGCGAAGACGATCAGAGCCGCAAGCTCTGGTACTTCTCACGGCAAACGCTTGAAAAAGTTCCCGGCGCCTATGACGCTCTCTCCTTCCCGGAAATGGAAAAGCATATTCCGGAATATCTGGTGCAGCACCGGTTCCTGGCTATGCCGTTTTGGCAATGGCTGGCAATTCTTCTCTGCATGCCCGTGGCTTTGGTCGCTGCGCGCCTCATCACCCTGATTCTCGAGCTGGGGCTACGTTATTCGCGCAAAGTTCGCCACGCGCCGCCGGGGCCGATAGATCCCGTACGCCGCATCGGTCCGTTGACCTTTATCGTCGCTCTTCTGCTCCACTACTCCTGGGTCGCTTACATCGGTACGTCGCTTCTCTACCGCCTGTACTACCGCCGCATCATCTGGATTTGCATCGCCATCGGTTTTTACTGGATGTTGACGCGAGTAACGCGAGCGATCGCGGCGAGGCTAGGCGCCAGCTTGTCAAGCCGTGGATTGTACGCCGAACGGTCTATCGTTTCGCTGATGCGCCGGTTCGTGGAAGTCACCATTTTTGTCTTTGTGCTGCTCGTGGTACTTCGCGGGTTGGGCTTCGATGTTTCGACGGCCTTAGCCGGCCTCGGGATCGGTACGTTGGCCTTAGGTCTCGGCGCGCAGAAGACCTTCGAAAACATGTTCGGCGGCGTCTCGGTTCTGTTCGATAAAGTGATTCAGGTCGGAGATGTCGTCAAAGTGAACGGGCAGGTCGGAGTTGTCGAGGATATCGGGTTGCGTTCAACACGGCTGCGCACGCCCGAGCGCACGGTTCTGTCGGTTCCGAACGGCACCATGGCGACCGCAATTCTCGAGAACCTGCGTTTCCGCGACAAGTTCCTGTGCCAGCAGGTCATCCGTCTGCGCTACGAACTCTCTCCGGATCACGTGCGTTACGTGCTGGAGCGAATCCGTCAGCTTATGCGTGAAAATAACAGGCTCGAAGAGTCCAGTGCCCGTGTGCGCTTCATTCGCTTCTCGGAGAATTCCCTCGACGTGGAAATCTTCTGCTACATTCTCGAGTCGGACTACAACATCTTTCTGGAAGCCCAGGAAGCGCTTCTTCTCTCCATCATGGACGAACTCGAAAAAGCCGGCGCGGTTTTGGCTTTGCCTTCGCAAACAACTTACGTCACTCAAGATTCGTGGGTGGATCCCGAAAAGGCTCGCGCCGCTAAGAAGGCCATGGAAAAACTCCGCGACCCCGGGGTGCCGGGACCGTCCTCACAACTGCCCAGCACGTAAACCAAGCCTCACTCCCGCGTCACTGTGCGAAGGTATTGCAGGCCGCGACCGTACCTGAGTCTAGCCCCTTCCGGAACCAGCTCGTGCGCTGCTCCGAGCTTCCGTGCGTGAACGTTTCCGGCTGCACCCGGCCGCGCATCATTTTTTGGATGTGATCGTCGCCTACCGCTGCCGCAGCGCCGAGTGCCGACTCCACGTCGCCCGGATCGAGCAACCCGCGTTGTTGCGTCGAATGTGCCCAGACTCCCGCGAGGCAATCCGCTTGCAGCTCCATCTTCACGGACAATTGGTTCTCCGCGCTGGGATTGTCGCTCTGCAAACGCCGCACTTTGCTTTCGATCCCGACGATTTTTTGCACGTGATGCCCGACCTCGTGTGCCAGCACGTAAGCCTGCGCAAATTCGCCAGGCGCTCCAAAACGCTGTTTCAATTCGTCGTAAAACCCCAGGTCGATGTACACCTTCTCGTCGGTGGGGCAGTAGAAGGGACCGGTCGCGGACTGAGCGCCGCCGCAACCAGATTGCGTATAGTCACGGAAGAGCACAAGTTTCGCATGGCGGTAAGGGGTGCCGGCTTGCTGCGGCAGGATCTGTTCCCAGGTTTTCTGCGTGTCATCCAGCACAAAAGAAACGAACTGCACCAGCGGTTTTTCCGCCGCATCCCGCGCCGTATCGGGTTGGCTGACGGTCGCGGACCCGCCGGAGCCCGCTCCTCCGCCTCCCAGTAGCGCAAAGAAGTTCTGCTTGAACACCACGCTGAGGATCAAAAGGATGATCGCGCCGCCGATGCCGATGTGCATCCCGCCGAATCCACCCCCTCCCCCTCCGCCCTCGTCGCGGCGATCCTCAACGTCGTCACTGGTTCCGCCTGGGGTCCAACGCATGGCAGGCTCTCCTTGTAAATCGCAATTGCTCTCAGCGAACAGGACTGAATGTAGGCTCGGGCGGGGAAACCATAAAATCCTACCATTCCTGAATGGAAAGCGAATGAAGTTTGTGCAAAGGCTCTTCTGCAAAGTATCTTGTCAAGAATTGCTTCGGTTACACTACGTTTTATGAAAACGAACGCCCATGATCGAGCCGCGATCCTGAAACAAGTTGCCCTGTTTGCCGATTTGTCCGACGAGGAAATCACTTTTCTTGCGGAGCGTTCTTCCGTGCGCCATTTCGGGATGAACGAACTGATCTTCTCTGAAGGTGATCCGTGTCTTGGGCTGTTCATCGTCCAGTCGGGTGCCGTGAGAATCTTCAAGATGGCGCCGAGCGGCCGCGAGCAGGTACTGAGTATCGAGCGGGCTGGCAACAGCATCGCGGAATTGCCGGTGTTCGACGGCGGAAGCTATCCTGCCTCCACCGTCGCTGTCGAAGAGAGTGATCTCTTGTTCGTCAAGAAAGAAGATTTTCGAGCCCTGTGCCTGGAGCATCCGGAAGTTGCCCTGAAAGTGCTCAAGGTAGTCGGGCGGCGCCTGCGTGCCCTGGTGGGAATCATTGAGGAATTGTCGTTCACCACGGTGCGCCAGCGGCTGATTGCTTATCTGCTGCGCATCGCCACGCCTATCGCAGAAACAAAAAAGGCTGTGGAGTTATCGTTGCCCGTGAGTCATCAGGAACTGGCCGCGGAACTCGGCACGGTGCGCGAACTGGTGTCGCGTAATCTCAGTCGCTTGCAGGCCGAGGGGCTCATCAAGATCCAGGCGCGCAACGTTCAGATCCCGGACATGAGCGCTCTCCGCGCGGCCTGCGAGATTGCGGAGTGATCCGACTTTAACTTGCATCCATTGCCGCCGCCAGTTCCCGCTCTATTTTCGCTTTCGTCTGCTCGAGTCGGTCCCGCGTTGCGGTATCCAGCTTTTTCGCCTGAACCTGTTTAAAACGAACCGCCAATTCCGCCTGTTCGTCGGACGACAGCACCTTCTCCGCAATCTGGAAAAGAATCTCATTTTCCTTCCAGATGTGTTTGCGGAGTAAGGTAGAGTAACCCTGAGCCGCGACGGCCCACCGTCGTCGGGCGTCCCGTTCGCCACGAGCGCACGCCTCGGCGTTTTGCTTCATCGCGCGGATGAACGCCCGGCCTTCATCGTGCTCCGCCAGCATGCAGCCCAGCGGGCCATGGTCACGGGGCACTCCTTTGCGTTCCATGAAAGGAAACAGTAGGTCCTCTTCCTTGCCGTGATGGCTTTGGTCCGCAAACAGCACGAAAAAATCCGTAAAGCCGTTCAGTGTTTCAAGCGCAACGGCGTCACCCGCTTCCACACGCTGAACAAGTGTTTCCAGCAGGCTGATCATCTCGAGAATCGTATCGTGTTCTTGCCGCAGAACTTGCGTGGCGGACGCCATGCTGCCTCCTGTCGAGGGTACCCTGAGGGGTCAGCATGCCCTGAGCCGGAACCATGCCCTATGACTTTTGTCACAACCGCACTTTGCGTTAGCGCAGCTTGGCGGCTTCGAGCTTGGCCTGTTTCAGCAACGGAATGTCCGGATCCGCATCTTTCCAAAGGGTGAAGAATTGCTGGTAAGAGATCTTTGCATCCGCCGTTGCGTTTTCGGCGGTCTCCGCGCGCGCCTTGCCCAACCGAGCCAACGCACCGGACCAGCAATTTCCGACCACCCCGGGATTCGCTTCGATCTTCTGGAATTCCAGCGAGGCCTGGTGACCCTGGTGCATCGCCAATTCAGCTTCGCCCCTCAAGTAGGCCGGAATCATGCAGGAGTCGCTGGAATTTCCCGTAAGCTGTCCTTTCTCGTACGGCAGCACTGTTTCGAGTTGCTGGACCGCTTCCGCCTCGCGGTGGCGGCGCATCGCCAACTGTGCGCGGATTACCGGCAGCCACGCTTTTTGCATTGCCGTGTTCGAAACATACAGCGCGCGAAGATCGTCCGTGGTGCTCTGCGCTTTCGCTTCGTTGCCGTCCCGCGCTAACACCAGCGCCACTTGCGCACGCACGTCCTTGCTTTCCGGGCTGAGCCTCAGCGCTTCCTCCGCATACTTTTGTGCTTCGGCTGGCAAACCAAACATCGATTCCCGGATCGCCGCAGTCGCCGCCCAGATAGCTGCCGATTCCTTCAGGTCCGATGCCGTTGCGGCATCGATTGCGCGACGCGAGTATTCGCGCGCTTTTTTCAGGTGGCCCGCATAGGCTTCCGTGTCTGCCTGCGCCCCAAGCAGGGAATCCTGCCCGCTCGTCTTCCCCTGTGCCCACGCCAGTTGCTCTTGCATCAAGCCGGCGTCTCCCTTAACGAACGCCACCGAATACAGGTTGGCGTGCAGCGCCACATCATCCAACTTTCGTGAGAACGCCTCTTTCAGAAGTTGCTCCGCGTCATGCGTGCGCCCAAGCGCCAGGAGTGCGATCGAACCATTTTCGTACCATGCCGCGGACTCGGGATCGAGTTTCAACGCCAATTCCGCGTAGTGGGCCGCTTGCTCGTAGTCGCCGACCACGAAGAATTCGCTGGATAAGTTTCCGAGCGCAATGCTGTCGCGTGGGTAGATGCGGATGTATTCCTGGTAGCCGGCGATGGCTTTCTCGATATCGCCTTGTGCCAGATCGTAGTACAGCGTCTGAATATTCAGGTGTTCGCGGATTGTCTGGCGGTCTCCCGCTTCAAATGCCTGCCGGATTTCTTCCCCCGCCAGGGCCATCTGGCTCAAGTTGTAGTAACTAACCGCCAGCCCGGAACGCGCCATGGCAAAGCGGGAGTCCAGATCGATGGCTTGCTTGTAAAGGGGCACCGCCTCGAAGTCTCCTTTTTCCCGAAGCGTTTTTCGCGCCTGCTCGTAAAGCCGCAGTGCCGCGGGAATGGGAGTGGTGGCGCGTTCGAGCGGCATATCGTATTGCTTCAGCGTTGCCTCGCGCTCGCCCAGTTTGGCGCGCAAGTCGCTCGAGGCCACGCCCAGTTGATGGACAAGTTGATCCACGCGAACTGCTTCACCAGTCGCATGGGCAAGCCGGTCACCGCCGGGGCAGCGCCGCACCTCCAGATTCAGTGTGTAGTTCGAGTTGGTCTTCGCTGCTTCACCGGTGAGAAATGCCTTTGCGCCAGCACGTTCGCAAATCTCCTTTGCGATTTCCGGCGCGATCGCCGTATCCGCACTCTTTCCCAGCGCTGTGAGCGTAGCGCGAGCTTTTTCATCGGAAACCAGGTTTAAGAACGGGGATTGCTGCAGGGATACCCGCAGGGCCTCGCGCAGCGCTCCGTCAAAGTTTGCGTCGCCCGTTTTGTTAGCTATGTCGCCAACAAGAAGCAAATCCGTTTCCCCGAGTGGTGCGGGAAGAGTCCAACGCCAATAGGCGAGTCCGGCGGCAACGAGAAGAAGAGTGATAGAGAGAAGTAGGCGTATTTTCATAGAGGAAAGACTGCACTTTTGCTCAATTTAGCCTGACTTTTAACCAGGCTTCGCCCCTTCGTGAGCCCCTGTGCCCAACGTAGAACTTGTTCAGCCGTTCAAATGGCGGAGGCATACCGAAACGTCACCGCATCTATCTAAGGAGCCGTTGTCGCGTTAAAATGCAAGGAATTCACGATGTCATTGGCCCCTGTCAACGAACGCCGAAGCAAACTCCGAAAAAAGCCGTTGCGTCTTATTTACGTCGAACTCGCTTCCGGCAATGGCGGCATGATGCGCGATCTCTCCGAGGAGGGATTCGCGGTCCGCGCTATGATGCCGGTGCGCCAGGGCGATAAAACCACTTTTTCTTTCATGTTGGGAGACAGCGCTCGCATTGAGGGTGAGGGGAAGATTCTGTGGATCGAAGAAGCCGGACGCGTCGCGGGCGTGGAATTCCTGCAGATTTCCTCGGAGATGAGGGCGCGGATCGATGACTGGCTGATCGAGGACGAGAAGATCGAGCATCCCCGCGAAGCTGCGCCAGCCAAGGAACCGGCGATTGCGCCAGCTTCGACGATCGACGAACTCCGCGAGGAGCTTCGCACCGTGCCAGCACGTGTGGAGGAAGCTCCGCTGGAAACGGAGCAGCAAGTTTCCACCAGGATGGAGGAACCAAAACCGGCGGAACTCCCGCCACCGGAACCGCAGATCAAAATCGAAGCGCCAATCGCCAAAGAAACGGTTGCCGAAAGAGAGAAAGTCGCAGCAGCGGAAGAGCCCAAGCCACCAACCCCGGCACCCGAGCTCACGTCAGGGAAATCCTCGGTTACCGAAGGATTCTTCCGCAAATGGCCCAAGGAGCTGCCGCCCTCCCGCCGTGTCGATAATCGAATGCCTGAACTCGCGCCGCCCGCGCCGGTGCCGCCGCGTCCGGCTTCTGCGCCGCAGAGCAGCCCGGTTGAGCCCGAATTCGCTGATGAGCAGCCGGATCAATATCAGCCCCTTCCGGACATTTCCGAAATCCTGATTCAGCCCCGCGGGATTCCCAGCAAAACTGCAGGACCGACGCGGGCGCTGCCAGAACTTCCCGAGCCAACGCAAAGGGCATCGCGCGGCCTGGAATGGTTTACGTTGCGGCGCGCCGTGTTCAGCATGATTGCTCTGATGGCGTTAGCGGGAACCTACGTGTACCACCGCGAATTGGGCAATCTGTTGATTGGCCTCGGCGAAGCGATGGGCGGCGTTTCGGAGAGAGCCCCCAATCCGCCAACCTCATCCACTATTTCATCGGAGAGCGGCGCCAACGCTGGGGACGCGAATTCCACAAATCCTTCGAGACCTGAAGACAGCACAGCGAAGTCGCCGGACACCTCTGTGAACGAACCCGGCAACACACCGTCCACGCTGTCCGGTGCCTCGAAAACAAACCCCGCGGCCGTAACGCCGCTCGCTGGAATTACCCCGCCGGCAACGCCTGACACCAGCCCGGACGCGGGGCAGGCCGAATACTTGCAGGCGGTGCAGATTCTTCGTGGCAGAAACGCCGGCGTCGACACTCCCGAAGCCGTGCGCCTGCTATGGATCGCAGTCGAGAAGGGCAATCCGGGGGCAGAAGTGACGCTTGCCGATTTGTATTGGCGGGGACAAGGGGTGGTGCGAAATTGCGACCAGACGCGCATCCTGTTGACGGCGGCGGCGCGGAAGGGAAGCGCCGAAGCACAAAAGCGCCTGCAGCAGTTTCAACGGGAAGGCTGCGAGTAACGGCCCAGTTTTTTCCGATTTGCGGTGGCGGAAGGAAAGTGGCAACAAAGGAGGCGCGAGTGTTCTGTTCGAAATGCGGTGCAGCGGTTGCAGCGAACTCGTCGTTTTGTCAAACGTGTGGCACGCCGGTCAATCAAGCCGTGGCGGTCGCGGCGCCGGCCGGCGGAGCGGTGTCGCCCCATGCCGGAGTCGGCGCGATTGTATACGCATCGAATGTGGCGTATGCAGGCTTCTGGTTGCGATTCGTCGCGCACCTGATCGATAGCGTGATTATCGGTTTTGGAGCCCTGTTGCTGATTGTGCCGTTGTTTTTCTTGATGGGCGGCGTGGCGATCATCGGCTCGATGCCGCGGCATGGCGAAGAGCCCGACCCGGCCGTGATCGGCGGCTTTCTCGTGCTGATATTTACGCTCGCTGGCCTCGGCATCCTGGCGCAATGGCTCTATTTTGCCTATCTCGAAAGCGGCGAAAAGCAGGCCACCTGGGGCAAACAAGCGATGAATATTTATGTTACGGATCTGGCCGGCAATCGCCTCAGCTTCGGGCGCGCCAGCTTGCGATACTTCGGCAAGATCATCAGCGGGCTCATTCCCCTCTTCATCGGATACATCATGGCGGGATTCACGGAACGCAAACAGGCGCTGCACGACATGATCGCCAGTACATTGGTGCTGCGCAAATAGCGGCCATGGCGCAGCGCTGGCTCCGCGTTATTTCTTGCTGATGACTTTGTCTCTCTTCAGCTGGCCAACCAGCGTCTTGGCGTACTCTTTGCCCAGTTTCTCGAAGTCCTTCGAATACACCGTGTCGGTTTCTCCGCTCCACACCAGCTTTTCGTTTTTCGTGTTGTAGAGATTGAACTCTACCCGCACGACCACGTTCTCCTTGGTGTAAGAGCTCGTCGGATAAAACTCACCATACGCCGTATTCCAATACGGCCAGAAATTGTAATAGCCGGGCGGCGGCACCCAGATTCCACCGGTCACGACTTCTTCCGTTTCCTTCCGGACGTTCTTGGGGCGCACCACCAGCACGCTGTCCAGCGAACTCTCTTTGATGCGTTGTTTCAGCTCGCCTTCCATCATTTCGTTTTTCGGGGGTACCACCATGTAGCTCTGCACGCCCTCCACGCCGTACTTGGCAAGCTGTTTCTTCATTTCGTCTTCGAATTCCTGCCGGATCAGGTAATTCTCCAGGACACTCGCCACCAGCATCTTCTTGAATTTGGGCATCGGCAAGCCGGTGAGAACCCAGCGATGCACAATCCGAGTGTCGGCGGCAAGTGGCACAGCCGCGAGTATGAAAATGATGACGAGTGCACCGATGCGGAAACGCAATGGCATTCGACCAGCTCCATGAAGTTCTAGTGGCTGCATGTTAGCACGCTTCCGCGAGGAATCGGCTCGGGAGTGAGGCTGTCTTTACTTTGTTGGATTAGTGGAACGCGCCGCCGGCTTCGCTATTTTTTCCGGACTTAGCTCGTCTTTGCCTTCCGTGATCGCATAGAAACGGTCAGCGGCAAAGCCTTGAAAGGACTGTCTGGCGCCGCTCGGCCACGTGATTTCAAGTTTGTCGATTTTTGTGCTCGAGCCAAGGCCAAAATGGGCGCGCAGATCGCTTTGGGATAAATAGCTGCCGCCGCCCATAATCTCGCGGATCTGCGTTACTCCGCCGGCTAAGAGTTTTAAGCGGGCGCCCATCGCGTCGCGATTGCTCTTCGTCCCGATCAGCCGGAACGAAACGAAGTGATTGCCGTTCGCGCCGCCATTATGAAGCAGAAAAGGCGGTCCGTTGTTGCTGGCCACCACCAAATCCACGAAGCCATCGTTATCGAAATCGGCGAATGCCACTCCCCGGCCGACGTGCACCGCCTGAAACGCATCTCCTGAGATTTTGGAGACGTCGGTGAATTTTCCATGGCCGTCGTTGTGAAATAGCGTGTCGGTCTGGCGATACTTGATCTCTGTGGAAACCTGCTCGATCTCCGGATAGACATGGCCGTTTGTGATGTAGAGGTCGAGCCAGCCGTCGTTGTCGTAATCGAAAAAGCCGCCGCCGAAACTCAGTACGGCCTTTGTGGGAACGGTGATGCCGGCGTGGTCGCTGACTTCGTCAAATAGCCCCGTGCCATCGTTCTGCCAGAGGTGGTCGGAATTGCCTTGGAAATCGGAAATATACAGGTCGAGCCAGCCATCATTGTTGAAATCGCCCAGCGAGATGCACATGGCCGCCATCGTGCGGCCTTGCCCAGTAAAGGCCATGCCGGTGAGCGAACCCTGCTCTTTGAATGTGCCGTTGTGCTCGTTGTGATAGAGATAAGCGTTCAAGCCGTCGTTGGCGACAAAAATATCAGGCCAGCCATCGTTGTCGTAGTCGGCGGCGCCAACGGAAAGGTTTTTACCGTTGGGCTGATAGATCCCCGCTTTCTTGGTAACGTTGGTAAACGTGCCGTCTCCGTTGTTGTGGTACAGAATGTTTGCGCTGCCTTCGTAGACACTGGGCGGGCAACTGCTGGTCACGCCGCCAAGATTGCAGTAGCGTTGCGCGTTCGGGCCAAATGCCACATATCCACCGACGTAGAGATCGAGTTTGCCGTCGCGATCGTAATCCAGAAACGTGGCGCCGGAATGAAACCAGGTATCGAATTCCATGCCCGCCACACCGGCCTTGTCGGTCACATCGGTGAACGTGCCGTCTCCGTTGTTGTGATAGAGCACGTTGCGCCCGTATTGCGTGACGTACAGGTCTGGATGGCCGTCGTTGTCGTAGTCGCCCCAGACGCAGCCGAGGCCGAAGCCGGTGCCCGGCACTTTGGCCTTGTCGGTCACATCGGTGAACGTGCCATCGCCGTTGTTGCGATACAGCGCGTTCTGCACGTTGATGCCACGGTCGTAGCGGTCTCGTGCATTCACAAAATAAATATCAGGCCAGCCGTCACCGTCGAAGTCCGCGACACACACGCCGGGCCCGAATTCCTCCAGGTTGGTCGAGATGCCTTTGTTGCCCTTGAAATGGGTGAACTTGATGCCCGCCTGGTCTGTCACATTGCTGAACTGGATCGGCTTGTCTTGCGCAGAAGCTTCCATGGCGGCAACGAGTGTCGCAATTACAACAAACAGCATCCGTCGTCCCGCGAGCCATCGCAGCGCTGACGTCATCCAACAATTACCTCGGAGCGTGGAGCCTGGATTCCGCTCCCGCAGGCCCACGATACGATAGCGCTCGCTATTTTGGCTCCTCCGATGGAGGACGGCTCGATCGGATTCGCATAATCCTGAGGTGATACGCAGATGAACCGAAGATCTATGATGGACAGGCCTCGGCTTATACCAACGCGGAGAATCACATCATTGAAAGCCATCAGCGCGGTGGAAGCGAGCCGTTGATATGCCGGGTCAGGAAAGTTTCCGTTGTAGATCGTACAAATACACAGGGGAAGACGTTTCTTCCGGCAAGCCTCCACCGCCTCGCGATACCGAAATTCAAAAGCCTCCGCGACCTCGGCAAGCTCCGCGATGGCCGCCGCAGTTGAATTCACCGGCTTGTTCAGGACATCTGAGCTCATGATTGCATCGTTGCCGCCCACGCTCAGCACCAGGTGGGAGGCATCGGCAGGCAAGCGGCCGACCTGATAAGGAACGTCAATGGTAGTCGAACCATCGACGGCCAACAACGAGGCTCGCCAGTCCTTTGGGAGCAGTTCCTTGACTTGCGTCACCACATCCGGGCCGCCGTTTGTGTAGCAGCGGTTATCCAGAATCGAATCGCCGAGCAAAACGACGTGCGACATGTCCCTTTATCTCAGATGAACGAGAATAACACGCTGCGAACTGATTGACGGCGAACGACTCAGGAAACTACGATGAGGCAGGGTGACTGAGATGCGACGACGAGAATTTGTGGCGGGCGCGACCACCGCGGCTTTGCTCAGCGCGATTCCCGCTTTGGCGGCGGATGTGAAGCAATTCCAGTTGGGCGTAATCACCGACGAGATCACGCAAGATTTCGAGAAAGCACTGCTGTGGGCGAAGGGCTACGGATTACAGTGGGTGGAATTGCGGTTCGTGTGGAACAAGTATGTGACCGACTTCACGGCGGACGACGTCCAGCGCGCGAAAGATCTGCTCGCCAAACACAGCATGAAAATTTCCGTTGTCGATTCGCCCTACCTCAAGACGCTCTTGCCAGGCACGAAATCGAAATTCGACTCCGGCAAATCCGATCCTCTGCAAAGCGAATATTCTCAACAGCAAGGAATTTTGGAGCGCGCCATAGCCCGGGCAAAAGATTTCGGCACCGACAAAGTCCGGATCTTTTCGTTTTTGCGCGTCGACGACCCGAAGACCGTCTTTACCCGCGTCGCCACCGAACTCGAAAAGACCGCGGCGATTGCGCATCGCGAAGGAGTTCGCCTGGTGCTGGAAAATGAATTCTCCTGCAATGTGGCGACCGGTGTGGAAAGCGCTGCCATGCTGAGCATCGTGAAGTCGCCTTCGCTCGCGCTGAATTGGGATCCCGGCAATGCTTACGACGCGGGCGAGACGCCGTATCCGGATGGATACAACGCCCTGGACAAGTCGCGGATTTTTCACATGCATTTGAAGGACGGCGCGCCGGGCGCGAAGGGCCAGGTCGAGTGGGCGCCCATCGGCAGCGGTAAGATTGACTTTGTCGGCCAATTCCGTGCGCTGATCAAAGACGGGTACAAAGGGACGATGTCCCTCGAAACGCATTACCTGAACGCCGCCAAAGACAAGGAAGCCTCCAGCCGCGAGTCCATGGATGGCCTGCTGAAAGTGATTCGCTCAGCGTAGCAGTTTGCTGAAAAAGCCCTTTTTCACGTCATTTCGAGCGAAGCGAGGATTACCCGACCACCACTTCTTGCTTGGCGTCGTCGAAGGTGACGCGGCGGCCGCTTTGAATCGCGGCAATGGTCATGCACAGCGCGACCGAGTGTGAGTAGCCCGCTTCGATGCTGGCATTGGGCGTTTTGCGGCTTCGCACACACTCCATCCAATTGCGCATGTTGGCCGAAGTGTCGGGATCGCCGCCCGTGTCGGCGCCTGTCGCGATCTTGCGCGCTTCTTCGCGCAATGACATTTTCGGCAGCAGGTTCGGCTGCATGCCCATTTCGTCGGCGTAGTGCTTCGTCAGGCCGCCTTCGGGCGAAACCGTCTGCTTGTCGAGATCGAGCGTCCCGCCATTCGAGTAGTACATTTCCTTCACGTCGCCCGCGTCATTGGTCATGCGCGACGTGTACACCACCTGGAAACCTTTCGACGCGTCATCGAGAGGCCCATAGTCGAACACTGCCGTCATGGTGTCCCAGTTCTTCCGTCCGTCGTGCCAGAAATAGATTCCGCCATTGGCGACGACACTGCGCGGCCGCGGCAGGCCAGTGAACCAGTGCACCGTATCAATCTGATGGACCATCCACTGATCCGGAATGCCGGAAGAAAATGGCCAAAATATGCGAAATTCCACATATTTTCGCGCATCGAACGGCTGCGGCGGCAAGCCTAAGAGGTAGCGTTTCCAGTCGACTTGATCTTCGGTGAGCCCAGCGACCAGTTTCGGCCGCCGCCAGCGGCCGGGCTGGTTCACATTCCAGGTCATTAGAACGGAAACGATGTCGCCGAATTTTCCGCTACGGATATAGTCGTACGCGGCTTGATACACAGGCGAACTGCGGCGCTGCGTCCCGATCTGCACGATCTTGCCCGATTCGCGAACCGCGTTCCGAATGGCATGCGCATTTTCCATCGTGTGGGCGAGCGGCTTCTCGACGTAGGCATCGCGACCAGCGCGCACCGCCTCCACGCCATGCAGCGCGTGCTGAAAATCAGCGGTGGAGATGATCACCGCGTCCACGTCTTTGCGGTCATAAAGTTCGTCATTATTGCGCACCGCGGCCAGAGAGCCGCCCGTGAGCTTATCGATGTGCGCTTTCCCGGCTTCACGCCGCATCGTCCAGATGTCCGACAGCGCGACGATGTCAAAGTTGAGCTCTTTAGAGTGCTGCAGGAACGCTGGCAGCAGGCTGGAGCGAAAACGATCGGAGAAGCCGACAATGCCAACGCGAACGCGATCGTTCGCGCCAAAGATCCGCGAGTAACTGGAAGCTGGCAACAAAGTGGCGGCCGCAATGCCCGCGGAGGATTTGACGAATACCCTGCGACTGATAGTTTTTTCGGTCATGTGTGCACCGTGGAAAGAACATCCTGGGGAAATTCGAGGGTATCATAAGCGGGGAAAGACGAGGCGTTCATCATGATTACTCGAAGAGAATTTGTAGGAACCGGAGCGGCAGCACTGATGGCGAGCCAGCTTGCCTGGGCCGCGAAGCAGGAAAAACTCCCGCTAGCGTTTTCCACCTTGGGCTGCCCGAAATGGGAGCTTTCTAAAATCCTGGAGTTCGCGCAATCCAACGGATTTGCGGCGGTGGAACTGCGCGGCTTGATGGGCACACTGGATCTCCCTTCGCGCCCGGAATTTGCGCCCGACCGCATCGCCCAGACGAAAAAAGAAATCGCCGACCGCGCCATCCAAATCGCCTGTGTGAGCAGCTCAACAGAGTTGCACATCGCAGACCCCGGCAAACGCGCGCAGGGAATCGCGGACGGCAAGCGCTTCATCGACCTGGCGCAGTCGCTGGGTGCGCCAAACGTGCGCGTCTTCGGCAACAAATTCGAGGGGGACACTCGCGAGGAAGTTATTGCCCGCGTCGCCTCAGGAATGCACGAGATGGCGAAATACGCCGGCCCGCGCGGTGTCACGGTGATCATCGAATCTCACGGTGACTTCGTGGATTCCCCCACTCTGAAGGAAGTGCTGACGCGTGCTAACTCCGACCATGTGGGCCTGCTCTGGGACGCCCACCATACCTTCGTCGACGGGCACGAACAGCCTCCGCGCACCGTGGCAGAACTCGGCCAATGGATTCGCCACACCCACCTAAAGGACTCCATTCAGGATGGCAAGGAGCGGAAGTACGTCCTCCCCGGCAAGGGCGAAGTGCCCATGAAAGCCCAGGTGGACGCCCTACGCCGAATCGACTACGAGGGCTACTACTGCTTCGAATGGGAGAAGGTTTGGCACCCGGACCTGCTCGAACCCGAAGTGGCCTTCCCTGACTACGTGCGAGTCATGACCGGCTATCTGGCCGACAAGCAAGTATCGCGGTACTAGGAGTTACGGTTGCCCAACGCGAATCACAGGAACTGCCCTGGGCCTGCGTTTTCTTGACTTGGAGTGCGACTGCCCAAATAATAGAAAGGCATGAGCGTACGCGCCGGAGGCGCAGACGATATGTTTCTCGACGTCAAAGACCTTGCCGTCCGCAAAGTACGCATTCGGAAGAGCTACGCTCCAGGAAGCATCGATTACGGGATCAGTGAGATTCGCCAGGTCGAACCGCTCGAAGTGACTGCCACGGCGGAGCTGGTGGAAGGCCAGATTCGCGTTTCCGGCGAGCTGGAAACCAAGATTGAAATGGCCTGCGCGCGTTGTCTGGACCCGGTAGTTGAGGAAGTGCACAAGGATTTCGATTTGTTTTATCAGCCGTTACCCAAGGGGACCCGGCACGAAGAAGAGCGGCTGAAGGACGACGATACAGAAATAGGCTTTTTCGAAGGAGAAGGCTTGTTCCTGGCGGATGTGTTGAAGGAACAAGTGCTGCTGTCATTGCCGATGAAAGTCATTTGCCAGAGCGATTGCCGCGGGTTGTGCCCAAGCTGCGGGGCCAACCTGAACCACGAAGAGTGCCGCTGTGAGACGCACTCCACCGATCCGCGTCTGGCGCCCCTAGCGCGACTGAAGCAGGACTGGCTCAAGAAACAATAAATTACGTGCTGAAATCCGGCGATTTTCGCCGCGCGATGTGTGTGTTTTTAAGAAGCAGAACAACGACGAAGTAAAGATGCAGGGAAGCAAGGAAAGAAAAGAGGTAGGAGTATGCCAAATCCAAAGCGACGTCATTCCAAGCGGCGCACCAGCACCCGGCGCGCTCACGATCATCTGGCCGGGCCAGCGCTCGCAAAGTGTCCGAATTGCCACGAAATGAAGCAGCCGCACCAGGCCTGCCCGCATTGTGGCTATTACAAGGGCCGGCCCGTTCACGACACGAAGTAGCATTCGGCGGAGAGCTGGACTCGCGAAGTCCCGATCGGCACAAGTTGGCCAGTGCCCACCTGAACTTACCTGAGTCGACGGAATCCCATGATCACTATCGCGGTGGATGCCATGGGGGGAGACCACGCACCCCGTCCGGAGGTGGAGGGGAGTGTGTTGGCGACGCGAGAGTACGGTGTCCGCGTGCTATTGGTAGGGCAGCCGAGTGTGATTCGTGGCGAGTTGGCGCGGCTTTCCAAACCCGCCCTGCCCATCGAGATTGTGCCGGCCAGCGAGGTGATCACTATGGAGGATCACCCGGCGCAGGCGTTCCGGCGGAAGAAGGACAGTTCGGTGCACGTGGGGGCGCGGCTGGTGAAAGACGGAAAGGCCGACGCGTTCGTGAGCGCAGGAAACACCGGGGCGGTCATGACCGCGGCGAAGTTCATCATGGGCACGCTACCCTCGGTGGATCGTGTGGCCTTGGCGGCTCCGTTTCCCAACGCCAAGGGCGGCGCCAGCGTGCTGCTGGACGTGGGTGCCAACGTGGACTCCAAGCCCGAGCACCTGTTGCAGTTTGGCGTGATGGGCGAGATTTACTACCGGTTGACGTTTGGCAGCCGCAGGCCGCGCGTGGGCTTGCTCTCGATTGGCGAGGAAGAGACCAAGGGCAACGAGCTGACGAAAGCGGTCTACGAGCGCCTGAAGGATTTGCCGGTGCACTTCGTCGGAAACGTGGAAGGCAGCGATTTGTTTTCCGGCAAAGTCGACGTGATTGTTTGCGATGGGTTCGTGGGCAACATCGCGCTGAAGATTTGCGAAGGGCTGGCGATGGAGATTGTGAAGTTTCTCCGCAAGACGTATAAGGGTTCGCTGGCATCGCAATTGGGCTATCTGTTATCCAGGGGAGCGTTGAAGGGCATCAAGCGGACGATGGACTACTCGGAGTATGGCGGGGCGCCGCTCCTGGGAGTCCGCGGCGTGTGCGTGATCTCGCACGGCAAATCGAACGCCAATGCTATGAAAAACGCAATTCGCGTAGCCGCGGGGTTGGCCAAGGCGCGCGTGAACGAAAAAATAGAGCAGGAGCTCTCCCTGACGCACGCGCATGCGTGAGGCGGGAGAGAGGAGTCGCGTATGGGAAAAGTCGCGTTTGTGTTTCCAGGTCAGGCGTCGCAGTACAGCGGCATGGGAAAAGAGCTGGCGGAGAAGTACCCGTCCGCGAAAGCCGTGTTTGACGAAGCCGACAAAGCAGCTGGATTCTCGGTGTCGAACATGTGCTTTGCGGGCACGGAAGACGATCTGAAGCTCACCGCGAATACACAGCCGTGCATTCTGACGGTGTCTGTGGCGGTGTATCGGGTGCTCGCGGAGAAAGGCGTGTCTCCGGATTTTGTGGCCGGGCACAGCCTGGGCGAATATTCGGCGCTGGTCGCGGCGGGCTCATTGAAGTTTGCCGATGCGGTGAAACTGG
>Ga0207761_1000179_pt1 | contig 20705 bp, 14 predicted proteins | sample LuqExpMetageno34_FD_187792 | JGI IMG/M metagenome (GOLD analysis project Ga0207761, IMG submission 187792) | Tropical forest soil microbial communities from Luquillo Experimental Forest, Puerto Rico - Sample 34 (SPAdes) | ecosystem: Environmental > Terrestrial > Soil > Tropical forest ... | reverse complement strand
GACGCCTGCCTCTGACCATAGAATTTTGGGGATCACTGCGAACGCGCGGCCTGTGCCCCCTCCGACACAGCAGGATGCGCTTGACGCCGCAAACCTGGTTATCAGCGCTGGTGCCAGGGGCACTGTTCTAACCTTTGCCTGGAATCAACTGGAAACTGCTCCCGGAACGTATAGTCTTTCGACTCTTCAAAACAGCGTCACCTACTCGAGCAGTCGGGGATTTGACGTCTACGTGGGCATCCAGGTCATCAACACGATTGCCAAGGCGACGCCTTCGAATCTTCTAACTGTAGCTTGGGATGATGCGCAGATGGAATCGCGATTCCACTCCCTCATCGACGCGATCCGACCGACCCTCACGCCCCAGGTCCGTTACCTTTCGATCGGCAATGAAGTCGATGTGTATCTGGATGCTCATCCGGCCGAATGGGCAGGATACCAGACCTTCTATGACAATGCGGTTGCCTATGTCCATCAAACGCTGCCGGGGATCCAGGTTGGAGTGACCACTACATTTACAGGCGCATCAGGACCGGCACGCGCAAATGCGATTCAGCTGAACAACATGAGCGACGTCTGGATCTTCACCTACTACCCGCTCGGGTCGGGGTTTGTGCCCAACGGGCCGCAGTCTCCCCTTGCCGATTTTCCTACGATGCTCGCCCTCGCCGGCAACCGGCCGGTTGTCTTGCAGGAGGTCGGCTATCCAACGTCTTCCGTACTGCTCAGTTCCGAAGCAGACCAATCTGCCTACGTCACAAATGTATTCCAGGCATGGCAGAGTGCTTCGAAACAGATCCCGTTTCTAAACTATTTCGCTCTACATGATTTCACGCCCTCGTTCTGTTCCACGCTCGCCCAGTTCTACGGCGACGGAAATGATCCAGCATTTACGGCATATTTGTGCTCCTTGGGTCTGCGATACGATGACGGCACACCGAAAGCCGCTTGGCTGAATCTGGTAAATGCTGCCGCCGCGCAGGGGTTTCGGCACTAGTGCGCAAGTGGCAGGGCCAAGAACGTGTTCCAAATGGAGAGTGTGTTGGGCTTTGCGTTCCCGTTGTAATCACGAAGTCCCATGGTCCCGAACACCTTAAAGGCCAGCTCCGCGAAGGCGGGCGACCAGCCGTTTGGGGCTTGCGCTCTCGCGTTGTTGATCGCAATACACCACGGGTCCGCATTGCATTCCGGAAAGCTGGGCGGAGTCGCCTGGACGACGCACGCGTTCGAATAGGAACTGACGATGAGGTCTCTGTCCGACCACCAGCTGATCAAATCAAAATTTCCCACATACCCGCTGTAGATGAGAAGGTCCATGTAGGCGGCTTCGAACGACGGGTCGGAATACACCAGGTTTGCGTAACACGCGGAATTATAGGAGATGGCAATCGAGGATGAATTCCAGCCGGTCTCCGTGATCACTACTGGGAACTCTGCCGGATATCGATCTCGGACACGCAACAGATAATCCGACGGCAGCTGATAGGGATTGGCAAAGTCGCCCGGAGTGACCTGTACACCAAACGGATAGGTCGCGATTCCGAAACGATCCCGCTTTAGATTGGCCATCGCGACGTATTCTGCCGAGTCAAAGCCCGTCAGGGTCTGGTCATATAGATCCTCCAATTTGAAGGAGGGAAACACCAGCATCGAAGGAAACTGTGCCTTCAGGGAGTCATATGCGTTTCGTTCGATATTGACCAAGGCCTGCCACGATGGGGTGTTCCCGCCGCAGAGCACGTAATAAAGATTATTTTCGATCATTAGCACCAGATACTTCGGCGCAAATGTCTTAGCAATCCAGTCAGCGTAATTCACATATGCGGTCCCCACAGACGCGAATTGACTGCTGGTAAAATCCATGCAGGTCGGAGCCCAGTTCGTCTGCAATTGCAGCGTCCCGTTGTTGTTAACAGCCTTGGCGACTGGAAAATCACGTGTGAGAACGATCTCCATCATCAAAGGCCTTCCGGTGGCAACCGCGGCATTCGCTAGCGCCGTCATCTGCACCGTCCACGGATCAGTCGGTGAGGGATTCGCGCTCGTCGCAAAGGAATCGAATGGAATACCAAGGTATTCGGGGAAGATGGTGAGGACGTCCGCATCCGAGAGCACCGCCGGAAAGTTGGCAAGAGCGTTTTGATAGATGCTGGTTTGATTCGGATACGCCTGGATCCCGGTGGAGGACATGGAGAATGGCCGGCTGGTCTGCCCAGAGCTGGTCCCGACAACGAGAAGGAAGGAAAGGAACGGAATTGTTCGGATGGTTGAACGGAGCGACATAACGCCTCCGAGGGAGAAATCAGGAAGGTCGTAGCATCTCGCGAACTCACGTCAGGGAGAACTCTTCTATATAGGTAGAATAGTAGAGTCAACATCGCGTCGTGCGCGCCCGGATGTTTACCGTTGACATACCCTCACCTCAGCAACGAAGCCGATTAATGAGCAAGGTTCGTGGGCAAAACACGAGGCCGGAGCTCGTCGTTCAGGGAATCGTTCCTTAACACTTCTGATGTAGATACGTTCTCACAGTCTGGAGAATGTCGATGAAGGAATGGTCCATTCGGAACGAAACGTCTATACCGAGTATGCCGATCCCGAACGTAGCGTCGGCCGTGTCTGACCGCACCGCAATCTTTATTAGCTGCCTACGGGAAAAGCCGCCTGATAAGTCCTGCCGGTTCAAACGGTCAATGCAACACTCCTCTGGTCGGCTGATCCAGCAATGGAATACCGGCGAGACCGACTTCTGGGGCTGTATCTGATTTGAACTAAACAGGGCAGCCCTTTCTTTGCATTTGCCCTGGCAAGGGAATTTTGCTTCCGAAAACCCGGTACTTATACTTCGACTTAGTGTTGCATCCACCTATTGAATCCACCCCGCTAACCGGAGAAGTGCCTGATAGCACGTAAAGGACCAAGCGCGTTGCATTTCACTCGTACAGATAGAGTCCGTTGAGATCAACCTTGAGGTGCTGGTAAGTGTCGCCACGTTTGCCGGGTGGAAGTAATTCCGGGCAGCAGCGATGAAGCCACAGGAAAAACGTCAGAACATCGTTTGCGGTTCGGCCTCCAGGGCAGCGAGCCAGGAATAACTGTCGCACACGATCTCGACGCAGATCCTCTCGATCAGTGCTCGGAGCGAACAGCATAGGTGGCAGTTCCGTGCGCGAATTCTATGCCTGAGCCCCGCCCCAACAAATAGCCCAAAGGTACAGGTCTCACGAGAGCAAGTTGACCAAAACAGTCCCTTTCCGGTCCCCTCCCGTTATGCTGCCTAGAAAGAGAAACACTACCAAAAAAGGGACCGATGCACTCCGTGGAAGTCACTACCCAAGCAGGAATTAGCGTTGCGCAGCGTAATCACTAGACGTAGGCGCCTTCCGCGTTCTTACTCATGGTCGCGCTCCTGAATTCGACCAGGGAGGCGCGACTGTATATCCTCGTACTTGCGATGTCAAAGATAGAATGTACCGATTCCTATTTTGCGCAGTGGTGGTATTGAAAGATTCTGTAACAATCTCTCTCTTTAGCAAAAAGGTTCGCCCAGACGGCGAACGGGGTTTCGCACCGGACAATTGCGAAATTGTGGTATAAGGCTCGTTTCTTGAGAGTGGTTGGCACATGCGTCAGCACATGGAGCCTGGACGCAGCTCTGAAGAGACGCTCAAAAGAGAGATCACAAGATGCGCTATCTTGTCACTGGTGGTGCAGGTTTTATCGGGTCACACATTGTTGAGGAACTCGTCCGCCGAAATCACAGCGTGGTAGTTCTTGACGACTTGTCGACCGGAAGAGAGCAAAATCTCGCTTCCGTCGACTCACGAATCGACTTCCGGATAGGGAGCGTCACCGAACCCGAAAGTGTTCAATCCGCCTCCCAGGGAGTCGATTATGTCATCCACTTGGCGGCTCGGACTTCAGTTCCCGATTCGGTCGAGAACCCTGCGGCAACGCATCTCGTGAACATTGACGGAACACTTAACGTCTTGCTGTCGGCCCGCGATTGTGGAGTCAAGCGTTTTGTTTTCGCGGCTTCCTCGGCGGTTTATGGCGAACCTTCCTTTCTTCCTCTGGCGGAAAGTCTTGCTCCTGATCCGATTTCGCCATACGGGCTAAGCAAGTTCGTCGGCGAGCTGTACGGACAACTGTTTACACGAACTTATGGTCTGGAAAGTGCTTCTGTTCGGTTTTTCAATGTGTTTGGGCCCCGGCAAGATCCGAGGTCGCCCTACTCCGGTGTGCTGTCACGATTCATGTTAGCGATGCAGCGCGGCGAGCCGTTGATAATATACGGGGATGGCGAGCAATCACGTGACTTTATCTATGTTGATGATATCGTTGACATCACATTAAAGCTTTGTGAAGTAAAAGAAGCCGCCGGACTTGTTTTCAACGGCGGGACTGGACAGCGAATCAGTCTGAATCAGGTCTCCGAATTTCTCGCACAAATCACTGGCAGGGCGGTTCGGAGGGAGCACTTAGAACCGCGAAAAGGCGATATTCGGGATTCACAGGCTGACATCTCTCTCAGCAGACGAGTGCTCGGATTCGAACCTCGATACAGTTTCCCGGAGGGATTGAAACGAACTTGGGACTGGTACCGTGGAAATCGACTTGGATAAGCCGCTAGCACGCCGATGATCTGCGCATTTTGTAGTCCTAGACAAGGGCGGCGATGCGACGCGGTAACGGAATCAGTTGGCAGTGGTCGAATTGCGGAGCCCGGGGAAATCTCTTCTCACCTTTGGGAAAACTGTTGCCGCGATGTACGATAGAACACTTTTCCAACGCGGTTTGTGAGGAGATACCAAGCAATTCGATTGCAATCAGATCGTTGTGCGACGGGTCTCGCGGGTAACGGCGTCTCTCGGTTGGAGCGTTGCTTGGCTCTGTTGCCGACGCCCACAAATATACAGTACGAACTCCACTCGGCTGGAAATCCCCAATTTTTCATACATCTTGAATAGATAATTGCTGATGGTGTGTTCGCTAAGTTCCAACCTTTTGGCAATTTCCCGATTGGTTAGCCCTTCGGCAACGAGTGCTGCGACCTGGTCTTCCCTCTTGGTCAAAAGACAAGCCCCATCGAAATTCTTCAGTTGGATGGGTTTGCTGTCGATTAATGCTTGAAGCAAGACTTCCAGTTGTTCCGAGTTGGCCCAGACTTGTCCTCTTCGCACAGCCGCGATGCATCTGCCAAGTGAGCGAATCGAATCCTTGCGGCAAAAGACTCCTTTGGCCCCATTCCGGAAGGCCGCGAGCGTGACTTCTGGCCGGATTCGGCGCACTAGCAGCACACTTCGCACGGAGGCATGGTTTCCTCGAAGAACCTCGATTATCTCAAGTCCTTTCTGCGCACCGTCTTGCAGGTCCTCGCTGATCAAGGCCACGTCGATCGAGTAGCTGGCACACAACTCGAGGATCTGGGAAGAGCCTACCGCTAAGTGAATCTCGCGCAGACCGAGGCGGGCCCTTTTCAGACCGTCTCGTAGTAGTTGGCAACCCATGACGGTATCTTCGGCAATCAAGAGCCGAATGGGAGAGTTGAGACCCGGGGACCCGTCACTCTGGTCTAGGGCGTGCATCTTCGAACTTGCCGAGTCAGCCACCATAGAGTTTGATTGCCATCTGAGTCAAGTTTTTTTTCCTTCATAAATGTGAACGGTTTTATCCGTTTTAGTACGCCTGCAGGGATAGTGCCATTCTGACCGCGTGGTGAACACCTAGGGAGTAATTCACTGTTGACATCTAAAGAAACCTGCGTTGACCGCGGTGTGGAATTCCACTTCGTCATTTCCATCAGTTGTCGCCAAACAGCGCGGGACCTTCTGCCACTTGTCAGTTTCGCCTGACGCAGGTAACGTCCACAAACCTAAGCGTCGGCTCGTTCCGAGGCGGGACTTTATGCGATTGGCGCAATGTCAATATTCAGAATGTTTGGGAGAGCCCCCTATGGAAAGACGAGATGGGCGGCGTTTCATGTTGAGTGCGCCTGTTCAGTTTACCTGGAGACTAGCCGGTTCTTTGCCCATCTCTGAAAAAGGTGTCACGCGGGATATTTCGCACAAAGGCGTTTTCGTGTTCGCGGCTACTTGTCCACCGGTGGGGTGCGTTGTCCGCTTGACTGTGATGCTGCCGCAAGTGACAGAAGATTCTGCACTCGAAATGCAAGCAAATGCCACAGTTGTACGAGTCGAGCGACACGATCATTCGGAGTCGCCCTCGGGTTTTGCCGCCGCGACAAAGAGCTACACGCTAATGAATCGCAATTCTAACGGCCACGAGCCGGCCGAATTTTAGGTGCCACGCCCGGGAGGTTCGCGGTTTAGAAAAAGTCGAGGTCCTCGAGTAGCTGAACCCCAGTCATCAACCACTCGAGAAACATGTCTCCCGGCGTACTTAGTCGGAAACGACTGACACGGACCTGGCAATCCGAATAGATCAAGCGGCTTCTGTAAGCCACAGTAGCGAAGCTTTGCGTTCCAACGAAGAAAGTTGGTTGTAATGACGAACTGCGATCCCAGCTCGCCGTCCGCCTGGTACGCTGTTTATACTCGCCATCAGCATGAGAAATCGGTAGCCGAGCTATTATCTCGGAGAGAATTGGATGTTTATCTCCCGCTGTACTCCGTCGAACGCAAATGGAAAGACCGAATTAAGCGGCTGTCCCTTCCGCTGTTCCCCTCCTACATTTTCCTTCACGCCCCTCCTTTGTGTCGCTCCGAAGTTTTGAGTTTGTCTGGTGTTTACCAATTTGTTGAATTTGGTGGAGTTCCCTGCGCCATCCCTCCCCATGAGATTGAGGCTTTACGCCGGACCGTCAGCAGCAGGCTTGCCGTAGAGCCCCATCCGTTCTTGAAATGCGGTGATCGCGTGAGAGTTATGTCAGGTCCGCTCAGCGGAGTAGAAGGGATTCTGGTGCGCTACAAAGCTTCGAGTCGACTGGTTGTCTCTATAGAGATTCTGAATCGATCCGTCTCTGTTGAAGTCTCATCGATCGATGTAGAGCGCTCACTCCGTTTCTCCAGGCCCTCGTATCTCCCATGCGATTTTTCAAATGGCACGACATCTCTAACGCACGAACAACAAAAACACGGCGGCCTGTAGAACGGGATCAAAACAATCATGTGGCTCGAACGTGCGAGCGACGAGCCTTCCCGATTGAAAGTGAAGTACCAAAGAAAAACCGGACGGGCTGCCCTCCGCTACTGACGATTTTTGCACACGTGGACACCAGCCTTAGCAATTTGGGGGTAACCATGAAAATGCATCAGAAGGCACGCAAGCACTTGGGCTCTTTTATCATCGGTTTCATACTGTGGGGACTCTCAACAACGAACTCCCACGCACAGACGGTAACGTTGTCGTCGACCTCCCACAGTTTCGGATCGGTAGCAGTAAGTGCATCGAGGACGACGAACGTCCGGCTTACAAACCTGAGCACTGCTGCGGTTAATGTTATCAGTATCACTGCGACTCCAGGCTTTACGGAGACGAATACTTGCGGCACGTCCGTAGCGGCGAGCAGAAGCTGCACAATCTCAATCACATTCGCACCTACTGCACTTGGTACTTTCGCGGGCACCGTTACCATTGTCGATGAAGGAATTCCCAGTACGCTCTCAATATCCCTGCAGGGAACCGGTTCCGCCCCCTTCACGGTAACGCCAGCTAACGCTAGATTCGGCAACGTAGCAATTGGACAAACTAGTCCCGCGCAAACACTAACCGTGACGAACGCCGGTACCCTCGCAAGGCCGCTGACAATCACGTCGAGCCTTGGCGCCGGATTTGCTGACTCCACAAGTTGCGGCGCTTCTCTGAACGGCGGCGGGACGTGTACCATCAGCGCCACGTTCACCCCAACAGGTGCGGGAGCACAGACCGGCACGCTTTCGATCGCCTCCGATATCGGCACCACCACAGTGCAGCTGACTGCCAACGGCATTGCCCCGGTAACAGTCTCGCCGACTACCATCCCGTTCAGCCAGGTCGTAGAAGTTGGAACACCCAGCCAGCCACGTACCGTGACCATCACGAATCGGCAGAGTGTGGCGTTGACGATTAATGGCATCACGGCGAGCCCGTCAAGCTACGCGGTCACGGCGACGACGTGTGGCAGTTCGTTGCCGGCAAACACCTCTTGCACAATCACAGTCGTGTTCACACCAGCGACGACTGGCTCGATCCCTGGCACTCTCACGATTTCGGATTCGGCCACGGGTACGCCGCAAGTGGTTTCCATGACCGGGGGTGGAACCTCAGCTGAGTTCGCCTCCATCAGCATCACCGTTCCGAGCGCGAGCCTGGCGAAAGGCGCCCAGGAGCAGCTTCAAGCCATCGGGAGATATGCAAACGGATCCAGTGTCAACATAACCAGCCAAGTGACGTGGGCTTCCGCGAACGGTGGAATCGCGTCTATCAGTTCTTCCGGCGTGGCTGCTGGAGTCGCCGCTGGGAGCACCACCATCACAGCATCACTTCTGGAAGCAGCGGGAACGGCGTTGACAGCCACAGCGTCCCTGACGATAACGTCAGCCAGCTTGTCTTCGATCGGAGTTACGCCAGCGGCGAATTCCATCGCCGCCGGTTACACTGAACAATTCACCGCAACAGGAACATATTCCGACGGCACCACGCAGGACCTGACAGCCAGTGTCATATGGGCTTCCAGCACAATTACGGTAGCCACGGTTAGCATTTCCGGTTTGGCTACGACACTCGTGGCAGGCAGAACAACGATTTCAGCGACGTCTGGAAGTATCCGGGGAACTACGTCTCTAACTGTAACGGCCCCAGTGCTGCTGTCGATTGCAGCGACGCCGGCAAGCATCTCGCTGGGCTTAAACTCAACGCAGCAGTACACAGCCACCGGAACGTACAGCAATGGAACCACCCAAGCGATCACGAATCAAGTTACGTGGACGTCCGGCAACACGAGCGTAGTGAGTATTAACAGAGCAGGTCTAGCTCAGGTCCTTGGCACAAGCACTGTCGCCATTTCAATCACAGCCACCCTAACCAATTCCGCCGGCACTGTGATCACGTCGCCGCCAGCGTGGCTGAGCGCTCTATCGACCTTGCCGACAGGATGTGCTTCACCCACGATCGACATGAAACTCTTGGTGGTGAACAATGCAACCGCAGGATATGCGGATTTCCCCGCAATTGAGCAAATCCTGAACTTCGTGGGAACTCCGTACGACGTCGTCGATGTTGCAGGCGCGGCTCCCACACTCTCTGACGGAGCGTGCCATGGCTACTATCAAGGTATTATCTTCGCGTTCGGAGGAGACTTCTACAACATCAGCGCCTGGCAGCAGACGCTGATCAACTACGAGACCACCTTCAAGGTCCGGCAGGTAAACTGGTATGACTACCCCGATCCTTACTTTGGTCTCTCGTCGAGCATCACAAACACCATCCCATCGACGTCGACCTACACTGCGAATTTCACCGCCGCCGGCGCGCCGATTTTCTTCTATGCGAACACTGCCACACCCGTAACTTTCTCAGGTGCGTATATCTACTTGGCGCCCCCGGTAAGCACAAATGGAACGGTAACACCTCTTCTAACAGACAGTTTCGGCAACGCCCTGTCGGCGTTTATCACGCTAACCGACGGCAGGCAGTATCTGACGCAGACCTTCGACAGTAATCCCTACCTGATGCACAACCTGATCGTCGCGTATGGACTTTTGAACTGGGTGACGAAAGGCGTGTTCCTTGGCGATTATCACGTCTATGCCACTCAACAAGTCGACGACTTCTTTATTGACGACTCAGAGTGGGTTCCCAGCACGACCTGTCTCACGAATCCTCTCACTCAGGACCGCACCGCGCCTGATGCTTCGAACCTTCCGGTGATGCGCGTGAACTCCGCGGATCTTACTCAACTTGTCGCCTGGCAGACCGCGAAGCAGGCGGACCCGCTGCTGACTCAATTCAAACTGACCTTAGCGATGAATGGCGTTGGGACTGCGGACAATCCTGACTGGACTGGATTGACAGCTCCGGTGACGTTTACCTCGGCCGCAAACGGTGTTGCAACGATTTCCGCCGCGGGATTCTCCGCGCTACCCGGCGAGCAGGTCAGCGTGGCTGGCAGCACGAATGGCGGCGGGATTTTTAACGGTACCTTCACAGTCCAAACGGTGACCGCGAATACCGCCACAACACCCGGTACTACGGTCTTCACCGTGAACTTGGCCACTCATTCCACAGTGGCCCAGGCCGCCGAAACGGGCGCGACCGCTGCCATATCGGATGACCTGGTTTCCAACTTAGGCAACTATCAACAGTATTTCCACTGGATCAGCCACACCTACGATCATCCCACCACCCTGAATGGCTTGTGCCAGAGCGTACCGAGTGGCACTGGCTGCGGCGACATCTACGACAATCCACCAGTAGACGACATCGACCTCGAGATTCAGACGAATCTTTGGGTCGCGGGTAATCCGGCCGGGAGAAACCTCGACACCGATCCTTCCGATACCGGTCTTAAGCAGTTGACGTTCACCGATTTCAATCCCAGCAACATTGTGACGCCCGGGGTGACTGGGTTAAACGATCCATCAGTACCCTCTTATCTCTACAACGATGGCATCCGTTTTGCGGTGAGCGACACCTCCGTGGCCACAACGACGAATCCGCCGAACAATAACGGCCCCAACCCTTCTCCAAATGTTGGCATTGTCAACAGCTATGCGCCTGGGATCTATGAAGTGCCGCGGCACCCGAATGACGTGTTTTACAACGCGGCAAGCTGGGCTGACGATCAGGCCGAATTCGTTTGCATTTACTCCCACTACGTTCCGCCAAACTCACCCCCAGGAACGCAACCCGCTCCTGATCCGCCGTTCAATACTTACGATGCGGCCCAGATTCTGGACTTCACCAGCAACGCCTTCCTGATGAATATGCTGATGGGAGATATGGATCCCGAGATGTTCCACCAGCCGAACCTGCACTTTTCGGACAACTCCGCCAGCCTGACGGTGGCTCCGGTACCTGCGAGTCTCGCGGGGCTGATCAGCCCGCACGTTTCATCTTTACTGACAGATACCTATGACTTAACGTTCAAGAAATACGAAGCTGTTTACAAACTGCCCGTGTTAACTCCGACGCTAGACCAGCTGGGGGTTCTGATGCAGAACCGCAACTCATTTAACTTGTCGAGCACCACTGCCAGCATCGTGGGCGCAGGAACCACCGCCGCTACAATTTCCATCACCGTGCCGTCGACAGCCGGTACCACGAACGCGGTCATTCCCATCACTGGCCTGAGCGCAACTGGGTACGAAACATACGGCGGACAACACATCTCGCACATCACTCTAGGCAAGGGGACCACCATCATTCTGCCGCTAAGGTAACTGCAACGCTGCGGCCGAAACCCAAGGAGGTGCAAGCGTGAGTCAGATTTATGAGGCCCTCTCTGTCGCGCGCGACCGTACGATCGAAAGACTCATCGGGCCCTCGAGCGAAAATCGGCACTCCAATGTTCTTGTTCCCCGGCGTGTTATCTTCTCACACCGCCGGATCAGGAACATTCTGGTCTTGGCATTTTTCGGAATTGGTTTGGCGCTTCTCGCTGGAAATTATGCGTTCAACTCCAAAGAAGTGTGGGTAAACAACCGTCCGCTGCCCTCCGTCGCCTTCCAAGGCACGGTCCACCCTTCGAGCGAATCTGCGGTAACCGCCGATCTAGCTGGCACAATTTCGTCCGTGTCGGTAAAGGTCGGGGAGACAGTTCAGATGGGCCAACCATTGATGTCTATGGATGGCCGTGAAGCGCAGTTAGCCCTGCAACAGGCGGAGATCGAACTTCACGCGGCTCAGGCCAACCTGGACAAGTTCCGCTCTGACTTGGAGGAGGCGAATGCCAGAGTGAGCCTGTCGCAATGGGAAGAACAACACGTGCCTTCCCGCCAGTGGCGGGATTCTCCGGAACGCGCTACAGCCGCCTACGAACTCGCAGTCACTAATTATGATCGCGCCAAGGCACTCTATGGAGCTGGCGTGACCTCCAGGCAAGAGCTCGATTCCCGCGAAACGGAACTGCGTATCGCTCGAGATGACATGGAAAATGCCAAAAAACTGGCAGGAATCACCTCCAAATCCGAGCAAGATCAGGCCACCCGCGTGAGCCTCCAATCTGTGGTTACGCGCCAGGAACTTCAGCAACAACTCAGTCAAGCGCAATTGAAGTATCAACAGGCCAAGGGACAAGCGGAGCAAAAAGTCGTTCGTGCGACGCAAGCGGGCGTGGTGTCGGACATTCCCGTGCACGCCGGGGATCACGTATCTTCGGGTGCGTTATTGCTCCGCCTGGCGCAACTCGACACCATGGTCGCGGAAGTTCCTGTGGCCGCGCGCATGGTCGCGGAACTCAAGGTTGGACAAACCGCGGACGTGCAGGTCGCTACGATTCCTCCACAACACGTCCAAGGAACTGTGCGAGTGATTAGTCCACTGCCCTCGCCGAACATGACTCATCTTGTAGAAGTCGAGTTTGGCAATCCGACGCTCACGCTGATGGTCGGCCAGACAGCCGAGGTTCGTTTCTCCAAACAATGATCCTAGACAGGCCGATTACGGTCCTTTTGACTACAGAGGGAACGTATCCGTTCTACCGCGGAGGGGTCAGCAGTTGGTGCGCCCAACTGGTACGGGGATTGCCGGAAATCGACTTTCTGGTAGAAGCCATTGTCACCAATCCTTACCCCGTGCCGAAGTACGATCTCCCGTCTAACATAAGAGAAGTCATCAAGGTACCTCAGTGGGGTTTGCTTCAGCCCGGTGAGTTCTCACGCCACCAGCCCACTTCGGATTTCCTCCATGATCTTTGGGAAACGACTCCTTTCGCGATCGCATCGCGTTTCAAGCCGATTTTTGAGCGGTTTCTAGCGTTGCTCTTCTCTTCCCAGAGCGAGAAGACGGAACTGGGCGACGTTTTGCTGCAAATGCAAGCGTATTTCCAACGCTACGACTATGCTGCGACGATGAACTCGATTGAGACATGGGATGTACTCCAGCATGCAGTCCATGCTTCCTGGGAGGGTCGTCCCGCCGCGGCGGAAAATCCCACCTTGGCCGAGTTGAAGGAGGCGTACCGCGTCCTTTATCACCTACTAATGGTCCTGCACTTCCCGATTGTAGAGACGGATATAGCCCACTCGTCCTCCGCCGGCTTCTGCGGTCTCCCTTGCGTGTTTGCTAAGCTCGTGTATGGAACTCCCTATCTGCTGACCGAACACGGCGTGTACTTGCGGGAGCAATATCTGAACCTGCGGCGCGAGATAGACTCATTTTTTGTGCGTTGGTTCCTCTCCCGGCTAGTCGAAAAGATCGTTGAGCTGAATTACTACTTCGCTGATCAGATTTCCCCTGTGTGCAGTTTCAACTCTCGGTGGGAGAGGCAGTTGGGCGTTTCGGCGGAACGCATCAAGGTCATCTTTAACGGCGCGGATCCTGAGAGGTTTTCTGCCATTCCGCGCGAAGATAACGCTGGACCGGTGGTTTCGTGTATCGGCCTGATCTTTCCGTTGAAAGGCCAGCTCGATCTCATCGAGGCTGCGGCCCTGCTAAACGGCCCATTTCGGGACATCGAGGTTCGTTTCTACGGAGGTCCGAGCGATTTACGGTACTTTGAGGAGTGCCAACGCAAGGTTGACGAACTGCGCCTCGCGGGAACCGTAAAATTCAGTGGAACGACTCGGGAGCCGTGGAAAGCATACAACGAAGCCGACGTGATCGCTTTCCCCAGCATCTCGGAAGGGTTCCCGTTTGCCGTTCTGGAGGCTATGTTTTGCGGTGCCGCAATTGTCGCTACCGACGTCGGTGGAGTCGGGGAAGCTCTCGGCGAGTGCGGTTTGCTTGTGCCTGCAAGGTCGCCAAAGGCTATGGCGGGCGCGATTTCCTTTTTGTTGAACGACTTTTCCACTCGAAAGAGGCTGGGGAGCATGGCGAGGGAACGTGCGCTGGCACACTTTACCGAGGAGCGGTTCTTAGCTTGTTACGCGAGTACATATAGAGAGCTCTCGCTTTGCCGGCCGCGGAGGTTTGTCTCCACGTGAGCCGTGCACGCGGAAGACGATTGGCGTGTCGCTCAGCTGGATTCCTGGTGATCGCGACGGCCGGAATGGTGGTTCCTTTCGTGCGAGCTTCTGGAATAAGGGACACAACTCCGGCTCGTTTCGCGATTTATTACGGATACCCGAGCCTGGTCAACGGCTCGAACGGGAATGAAGAAAAGGCAGCACGGGTTTTCAGCGTGTACGATGCCGTCGTCTTTGGAGACGGCTTGGAATTTCCGAGCCGCCAACTGAAACCCTATCCCACTGGTGATCCCGTCGAACACGGCAAAACGCTCAAGATTATGGCGGCTACGCGGAGCCTGAACGCCAATATTCGGTTCTACGGCTATGTTTGCTTGGGAGAAATCGCGTCAGAGAACGGGCAAAAAGTGTCGCTGTCGGCCAGCGAACTCGAGGAGCGAATCCGTCTCTGGAAGCAGATGGGTGTCGCGGGAATTTTTCTCGACGAAGCGGGTTACGACTTCGCGGTTGTCACCCGGGAGCGGCAGAACATGGCTGTTCGAATTATCCACGATATGGGCCTGAGCGCGTTCATGAACGCGTATTTTCTGGAACACCTGTTCAGTTCGGATGACAAGCTGCCCAACGCAAACGGCTCCGAAAAAAATCCGCGTCGGCTGCCCACGCTGCTGGACCGCCGCGACATTTTCCTCTTGGAATCCTTCCAGGTCATGAACGGCGCGTACGAAGCTCCTGCCGCGTGGCAAGCCCGGCTCAAACAAGCTCTGAAGTATCGCGAACAGTTTGGCAGCAGAGTGTTCACCACCACTACGACCACGTCGCAGAGTGCTAAGTCCAGTCTCGAGATGTTTAACTACGTCTGGTGGACCAACTGGCTGTACGAAACCGACGGCTTCAGTTGGGGCGAGCCGAATTTCGCTGCCTCCAACAATGTCCTAGCAAACCTCGACTGCTATTGGCAAGCCTTCGCCGCACAGGCAGCGGGTCCTTCTCCTCTCGAGTCCGAAGGACCTTATCTTTGGCGCAAGGTGGCCGATGGGTACCTCGTGATTGTCGACATCCAGAACCATTCCGTCCGGAGAGTCCCTATTCCAAAGTCAGGGGAATCGGCGCCACTCGAGGATTTGGTGCGAGCTTCGGCGGCAAGCCCGTTGGCCGTATGCGCTGGCATTGCAAAATGATTCCAACCGACAGCGAACTCGAGAAAATGCTTCAAGTGGGTCGCCACGCTGGCTCACAGCTCCAGAACTCGCGTGAACTCGCGGCCTGCCTGGAATCCTGGGGTTTTAGCGACCGTTCCGCGCAACAGGCCGGCTTCGCCGACATTTTCGCATGGGCCGACAATTTCTATTCTCGGCTTCAAAGGGTCGAACGACTGGCAACAGAAGTTGAGGCGAGCGGGAGCAAACACAATTCCGCAACTTGGGATACCGAACATGCAACGAACAAATTCTTTCTGAGCTTGTCCTACGCGTTTCCTTGGATGGCGTTGGTTGCGCTCGAGTACCTTCAACCGAATGCCTTGAGCGTCACCGCGGAAATCGGCAGTGCTTTCGGTCTATCGCTGATTGCGAGTCTTATCACTTCGGGCGGCTTCATTCAGATGATTTCACGCTGCGGAAGCTTCTATTACGGATTAGAGCAACCCCGCCTGGCCCGTCATCTTTGCCTTGTGCTGCTGAATCTGGGCGTGACAAGCAGCCTACTGTTTGGTTTCGTGGGGATGCTCTTGGGCGTCTATTTCCGTCTTTTTACCGGCAAGTACCTTCTCCTTGCCGCAATTAGTTTTGTGTCTTTGAGCCTCTTGTGGATGCTGTGCGCCATTCTCTCCGTGCAAAAAATGGGTTGGTGTGTGCCAGTTGTTTTTCTTTTCAGCGCGGTCATTGCCGCTTTAGCGAAAAACCTCACTCAAGCACAAAATGTTCTCCTGATTACCCTCTGGCCAGTAACGGCTGCTTTATGCGCTTTTGGCTGCGTGCTGGCAGGTTTCCGTTACTCTGAGCAGATACACCCGCCGACGGCAAGTGGCGCGCGTCCCCGTCTGGATGTGTTGGCCATTTCGCTCGTGCCATTCTATTTGTTCGGGACCGCCTATTTTAGTTTCTTGTTTGCCGATCGTCTCTCAGCGGGCAGTGCGGTTCCCTGGACTTCAGGCCTCAGCTTCGGAATCGACCCAGCCTACAAGCAGGGCATGGATCTGGTCCTACTCGCATTTCTGGTAACGGCAGCGTCAGTTGAGTATCTGGGAGATTCGCTGCTGCGATTTTGGAAGAAGCTTGCCACGGAGTTGCCTCAAGCGCGCGCTGGGGAACTGCGCAAAAACCTGCAGAAACGTCACTCCACCGCTTTACGGAACGTCGCGCTCATCTTTGTCGTACTGTCGCTTGGCACCTGGCTGGTTTTTTCCTTTTTGCGAGGGATGGCCCCGACGGATCGGCTGCTCCAGACCGCCGCGATTGGTGGACTGGGGTATTTGATGCTTAGCTTGGCGCTGCTCGAAATCCTTATTTTGGCTAGTGTAAACCAGATATCCTCGGCGTGGACCGCGGTAGGCCTTGGCCTACTAGTAAATCTAGTCGCCGGATACAGCCTGAGTCATTTCTGGGGAGTGCAATATGCCGCGGTTGGATTGCTAGCCGGCTCCGCCGTCACGCTCTTTCGATCGAATGCGGCAGTGCGCCGGATCCTTTTGCGCCCCGATTATCACTACTCGGTTTCTTGAATCGCGATCCGCACTATGCTCGACTTATTGCGCGCCATTTGGGTCATCCTGACTTTTGTTGGACTGTTTTTCTGGCTGCCATCCCGGCTCTTCCACGACAGAGCTTACTCAGAGTGGGCGCTGCAAGTAGGCGGTCGGTTTGCGCGCACCGTGGTTGCCATCACCCTTTTCGTGCCACTCCTGGCTGGTCTAAAGGTTTTCAACACGGTGACCGTCTTTCTGTTGTTGGGAACATTGATCGCCGGATTTTGGATGCGCAAGCACGCCAGACAGCGTCGCGGGTGGGCCAAGGAACTGCAACAAAGTGTAATCACATTGATCCGCCGCGCAGAGGGGCGACCGTCGGACAATGGCAGAGCGTTGCTCAATTTGGGTCCGCGTGGCGCCCGTTGGAACCCTTGGTACGGAACTGTTGCTGGAGAAGGGGCCCTTGTGGGTTGCTTAATGCTGATCCTCGCCACCACATGTGCACTGCATTTTCAGGCTGCATATCAAGGCTTGCGCCTGGACGACCCCGAGGAATACGGCTGCTTATTGCGCGGGCGAGAGTTGTTGCTGAACATGCACGCGTGGCAGCGCCCTATGATCGTTCCCGCCGTCATCGCAACAACGTCGTTGTTCAGCAGTACGGACCCGATGCAAGTGACGCGATTCTTGTCACCACTGCTCGAAGTTTTCGCCGTCGTGTCAACGTGGTTGCTGCTCCGGACTTGCACAGGCAGTTCCCTGGGCGCGCTTGCTGCGATGTACTGTTTTGGAACCGCGGCTTTGCCGACGCTTGCCGGAGATGCGCCAGTGCCTGTCACTCTCCTCGAGAAACTCAGCAGCGCGCTTCGAATTGCGCCGGAAACAATTCCTGCCAACAAAGAGTTTGAGATCGGCTTGATATTCCTCCTGATGGGCATAGCGTTCCTGGCGGATTGGCAGCGAAACTCAAGAAGTTGGAGTTGTCTTCTGGATTTCGCCTGCTCCTCAGTGCTCGTGGCTCTGGTGTCCCAATGCTTGTTCTTTATCCTAGTTGTTGCTGCGGGAGGCGTGTTGCTCTGGTCCGCCTTGGGACCGCTGCTCACGAGTCTCACTTCCTATGTCCTGGTCGCGTTCGCCACTTTGTATGGAGGCCCACACATTCAAGAGGAGACGCGGCTCCTTCTTCCCCTAGCAGCGTCGCTCGCAGTTGGCTGCCTGTTGGCCTTACTGGAATTAACTCTGTCGCAACTGATTGGGCGCAGAGGTCAAACCGTGCTGCTTGTAGTCACTGTGGTGGGAGCCGTCTTGTGGTTTCATCCACAACCGCTGAAGGCGCAATTTGTAGAATACGAGGCGGCAGCAAGAGAAACCCAAGTCATCGCGTCCGATTTTCCCCGCCAGAAATGGATTGTCGTGGCGCCAACGGAACAATTGGCTGAAACGCTTGGTCTCGGTGGCCACGAGGACCTTTGCGAATTTGTCGAGCGATACGAATCCGTAGCTGGCAGCCGCGACTTCCGATTCCCCGAGGCTCGAGTCAACTTATTTGTGTATGTGGAGAAAAGGCCTTTCCGGGTCTTCGATCACGAGCCGAAAAATGTGCCCTCCAGCGTTCTTTCGGACATAACCTATCGCAATTATCGATCCCCGGCGGGCCGAGCGAGTGTTGAATCAGCAGCACTGCGACTGTGCGAGGAATATCGCCGCTCGCACGATGACGCCGACATATTTTTCGACGACGATAATCTGCGAATCTACCATTTTCGCCCGTGGTCAATACCGGCAGCTGGGAAAGAAGAATAAGCCTCTTCCCGCAGATTTCCCACCAGTTCCGGATGCACCGCGTCAACCTCCACACGCGAGGAAAACAATATGTATATAGACTTCTTTAAATTGAAGCATGATCCATTCGCTATCACTCCAGATCCACGCTTTTTATTCCCCTCCAACAGGCACAAAGAGGCGCTAGCTGCACTTTATTATGGCGTTCAGCAGCGCAGGGGCTTTGTCGTTTTAACTGGGGAAGTCGGCACGGGCAAAACCTTGTTGATTCGTTGCCTGCTGGGCCTTCTTCGCGACAAGGGGATCGCCTGTGCATACATTTTCAATAGTTCACTTTCCACCATGGAGTTCTTGCAAGGAGTAGCTTCAGATTTGGGAATTGCCGCGGCCGGAAAGCCGAAAATAAATATCCTGCGGGACTTGAACCACTATCTTTTGGCCCGTTATCGCAGGAAACTGACGACCGTGCTGGTTGTAGACGAAGCCCATCATCTTTCCACAGAAATCCTTGAGGAAATCCGACTGCTCACAAATCTCGAGTCACCCGACGAGAAACTGCTCCAGATTGTCCTCGTTGGACAATCCGAACTCAGCGACAAACTGGACTCGTTCGAATTGCGACAACTGAAGCAGAGGATCGCGCTCCGTGCCTACCTGGAACCGCTCGATCTGCAGAATACGATAGGGTATATCCGCTGCCGCTTACAATGCGCAGGGGCTAACTCACACGCCGCAACTTTGATCCCAGACGAAACCGCTGCGAGAATCTTCCACTTCTCGCGTGGGATTCCCCGTCTTATTAACACAGTTTCTGACAACGCCTTGATCACAGCCTTTGCCAGGCAACTCGACGTCGTTCCCGCTTCCATCATCGACGAAGTTGCGGATGATCTTCGGATCCACATGGGCAAACTGCGGAGCTTGGCTGTTTTCGAGACGAATAAAGGCACAGATGCGTCGGTTGCGGCTGGGCACGCCAGGCCCGGCCCACTACCATCCACGTGAAGTCTAGATCGGGTCGCCAGGTTTTGGGCAGGTGCCCAAACTGTTCAACGGTACAGTTCTCCGCCGCATGTCTCGGTGCTAGATTTTTGTCCTCAGACCTCTTTTCCCTCAAAAATAGCCACAAGTTTGTCACGCGGTCCAATTAAGCATGTTCATGCGTCGATCAGTCGTCATCTTCGCCTTCACCGCAATCGCTCTCGCAGCTCTTTATGGTTGCGCTTCGGCCACCAAGAGCTCTGTCAGTCAACAGCCCCCACCGCTGAATATAACGATCTCAAGTCTGCCCGTCGGACAAGTCGGGACACCCTACAACGCAATGCTGACGGCTACCGGTGGAACTGCTCCGTATAGTTGGGCCATTTCGAATGGCGCGCTCCCCTCTGGACTATCCTTGAATGCAGCGACTGGATCAATCACCGGTACTCCAACTACGGCGATAGCTAACACGGCGGTCGTTTTTCGAATTACGGATTCGGGCAACCCTGCTCAAACGCAGACTACCTCCTTGACGTTGACGGTTAACACCACTGTGGTGCCGGTAAGCATTACCACGACGAGTCTTCCTGCAGGCACGGTCAACGTGGCCTACTCGCAGCAACTGGCGGCGACCGGTGGCAGCGGCAGCTACACGTGGATCCTGGCCACTCCGGTGACCGGCTTCACCCTGAGCACCAGCGGACTGCTCAGCGGCACAGCCACGAGCGCAGGTACGCTCACTTTCCATGTGAAGGCAACAGACGCTAGCAACGCCAGCAACTCCGCCACCGCTACGTTGAGCCTGACGGTCAACGCCACCGTGCTGCCGGTGAGCATTACCACGACGAGTCTTCCTGCAGGCACAGTCAACATGGCCTACTCGCAGCAACTGGCGGCGACCGGTGGCAGCGGCAGCTATGCTTGGACCCTGACCACTCCGGTGACCGGCTTCACCCTGAGCACCAGCGGACTACTGAGCGGCACGGCCACGAGCGCAGGCACGCTCACTTTCCAGGTGAAGGCAACAGACACTAGCAACGCCAGCAACTCCGCCACCGCTACGTTGAGCCTGACGGTTAACACCACCGTGGTGCCGGTAAGCATTACCACGACGAGTCTTCCTGCAGGCACGGTCAACATGGCCTACTCGCAACAATTGGCGGCGACCGGTGGCAGCGGCAGCTACA
>Ga0207761_1000178_pt1 | contig 20751 bp, 14 predicted proteins | sample LuqExpMetageno34_FD_187792 | JGI IMG/M metagenome (GOLD analysis project Ga0207761, IMG submission 187792) | Tropical forest soil microbial communities from Luquillo Experimental Forest, Puerto Rico - Sample 34 (SPAdes) | ecosystem: Environmental > Terrestrial > Soil > Tropical forest ... | reverse complement strand
ACTCCCAGACGAGTAAAGGCCCCGCCGATTCTCAGAATGGCGAAACGCGGCGATTTCGCGCATTTTTGGCGGACGACTGGAAGCGCTTAATGGAGGACTATCCGGAATTTGCAACCTATACGGGTTACCCGGGGCAGAATCGGCGGTGGACCGATCAGTCGCCAGCGGGCTATGAGGCACGGGTAAAGCATCTGCGCGAAAGCCTGAATTCGATGAAGCAATTTCACCGTGAGCAACTGCCGCCGAACGAGCAACTGAACTACGATTTGTACCTGAAGAGCCGGATGCTTTCCGAAGAAGGGTTGCAATATGGGGGTAGTCCGCTTGGCGGCGGCAATATCTGGATCCCAGTTACTCAGATGGACGGCGTGCAAGTAGGGCCGGCTGATTTGTTGGCACTGATGCCGCATCAATCCATCGCCGACTACGACGACATATCGGCGCGGATGGCGGCTTTAGTCGAGCTGGTGGACCAAACCATCGCGCGTATGAAGGAGGGAATCAGCGAAGGTTATTCGCCTCCGAAGATCACCATGCGGGATGTGCCAAAACAGATCGTCGATCTGATTCCGCTGGACCCTATGAAGAGTCCACTGCTTCAGCCGTTTCAGGAATTCCCGCCGGCGATTGGCGAGGCCGACAGGGCGAAACTTGTCGCCCAGGCCAAGGAGATTTATACCAACTCAGACGTTCCGGCCTTCAACAGACTGCATGATTATCTCGTTTCCACCTATATCCCGTCATGTCGCGAGGGCATTGCAGCAAGCGATTTGCCGAACGGAGCAGCGGCGTACGCATACCAAGTGCGGTACCACACAACCACGTCGCTCACCCCTGCACAAATTCACGGGATTGGACTCGCGGAAGTCAAGCGTATCCGCGCGGAGATGGACAAGATCATTCAGTCAATCGGATTCAAAGGAAGCTTCCGCGAGTTCACGGACTTTTTGCGCAAGGATCCGAGGTTCTTCTATGACAAGCCGGAAGACCTGATCAACGGCTATCGCATCATCACCAAGAAAATCGACCCGGAATTGGCTCACGAATTCGGGAAATTGCCGCGTTTGCCCTACGGCGTGACTCCGATCCCCGATTTTGATGCCCCATCGCAAACGACCGCGTACTATCAGGGTGGATCGGAGTCCGCCGGACGGCCGGGGCAGTATTTCGTGAATACGTACAACCTGAAAGCCCGGCCCAAGTGGGAGATGGAAGCTCTGTCACTGCATGAGTCGGTGCCGGGGCATCATCTGCAACTGGCCCTGGCGCAGGAATTGGAAGATGTTCCCGAGTTCCGCAAATATTTTGATTCCACCGCCTTCGTCGAGGGGTGGGGACTGTACGCGGAAAGCCTGGGCGAAGAAATGGGAATGTACCAGGACCCCTATTCGAAGTTTGGCCAGCTTACCTATGAGATGTGGCGCGCCGTAAGGCTCGTCGTCGATACCGGAATGCATTCGAAGGGCTGGACTAGGCAGCAGGCCATCGATTTTTTCCGGGAAAACACCAGCAAGACCGATCAGGACATTACGGTGGAAGTCGATCGATACATTGTGTGGCCTGGACAGGCGCTCGCCTACAAAATCGGGCAGATGAAAATCCGCGAATTACGCGCACGCGCCGAAAAGGAGTTGGGAAGCCGGTTCGATGTGCGCGCGTTTCATGATGCAGTTCTCGAGCAAGGCGGCGTTCCTCTCGACGTTCTGGAGGCACACATGGACACGTGGCTGCGTGCGAAAGCAACGGCAGCCGCAAACTAGCCTGGTAGCGTTGCCGCTTGTGTTCGTTTTCCCGCGCACGGGGTGAAGGCAATTGGTCGACTCGAAGGCGTTTTAGATTCAGGCACTTGAAAAAATGAATGGATTGCTCAAAAAAAAGCCGCCAAAATGGCCTTGTTTTCTCGAAAATAGTGCTTGACAGATTTTTGGCGCCCGTTTAGTTTGCAGATACCTCAGTTTTTCTGTCTTATTGAGAGGCAGAACCTCACTGAGCGTGAAAGGCAGATCATGGGACAAGACAAACCAAGCCAAGACGGCAGGATGACATGGCGGATTGTCGGTGTCGTGTTCTGCATTAACACGCGACTGTAACTGACTCCGCTTAAGTCATTTCGATCCAAAGGCATTTCTCGGGAATCTTTGTCCCCGGAATGGTGAAGCCTACGGCTACTTCGTGGTAGAGCCGCAAGCCCGGTTTCAAATCCCGGGGCCGTAAACGCCGATTTCCCCGGAATTTTTCCTTGAGAGTTGCCGACAGCGCGAAGGGTTGATTTGCGGAGAGGAAAGTCGAGGTGTGTTCAGTTTGAGTTTCCGGCGTGGCCAAGGAGCGCGTTACTTCGTAAAACGAAACAGAGCGCTTCGACGAAAGTCGGAGATACGGTAGCGAAAAGCCGTCTGGTGAAAAACAGTAGCTCAATCATAGCGCGACCCGGGCTTTCCGCCGGATCGGTTACCGGGATGGTGAAGAGCAGAGCTAGTTCGTAGACTAACGATTTTGCGGGGCGACAGCTCGCGCAGCTATGCTCACTTGTTCCTCCCGGTTTTGACATAGCATGGAGAGAACCGCAGGAATGGTTCTCCGGCGGATGCTTGCGACAAGCGGTGTAGGCCGCAGAGAGGAGGAGCAATTCTCATGGCGAACGTAAATTACGGGAAGCAGACGTTCCCGGGCCGGGTACACGAAGGAGCGTTAGCGCAGAGAATCAGTGCGAAGGCGGAACTGCGCCGGACGGTGCTGACGTGCCTGCTATGGGAAGACGCCTTTTACGAGAAGGGAAGTGGCGTCGCCAACCGGCTCGCGGAGCTTGTCGAGGCCAACAAGGCGGAGGACGTCGCCTCTTTGGCCCGCGAAGCACGCGACGCAATGCAGCTTCGCCACGTCCCGCTCTTCCTGGTGCGCGAACTGGCACGGCGCAAGGGCACAGGACCACTTGTAGCCGGGACGCTAGTGGACGTGATCCAGCGCGCTGACGAACTCGGCGAGTTTGTGGCGCTCTACTGGAAGGACAAGAAGCAGCCGCTTTCGTCGGGGGTGAAGCGCGGACTGGCGCGGGCGTTCACCAAGTTTGACGCCTACCAGCTCGCGAAGTATGACCGCGACTTGCCGGTGAAACTCCGGGACGTGCTTTTTCTGTGCCACGCCAAGCCGCGTGATGCCGAACAAGCCGAGGTGTGGAAGAAACTGGTCGAAGGCGAGCTCGAAGCTCCAGACACGTGGGAGGTTTCGCTCTCCCCCCGGAAGGGTAAGAAGGAGATCTTTGAACGACTGTTGAGCGAAGACAAGCTCGGAGGCATGGCGGTTTTGCGCAACCTGAGACTGATGTGGGCCGCGGGTGTTTCGCCGAAGCTGATCCGCGAACGGCTCAGCAAAGGCGTGGCACGGGCGCTGCCGTTCCGCTTCGTCACAGCCGCGCGGTACGCGCCGAAGCTTGAGGATGCGATCGAGGCTGCGATGCTGAAGGGCATCAGCGGTTTTGAGGCACTTCCGGGAGCGACGGGTTTGCTCCTGGACGTTTCCAGTTCGATGAACGACCGCCTTGCCAAAAAGGGCGAAACGATCCGAATGGATGCGGCCGTGGGCCTGGCCATTTTTCTGCGCGAGAAGTGCGACGGGTTCTCGATCGCCACTTTCTCGGAAAAATGCGTCGAGTTGCCGCCGCGGCGTGGGTTCGCGCTGCGCGACTCGATCGTTGGGTCGCAAGCACACTCCGGTACTTACCTGAAGGACGCTCTGGCCGAGCTCAGCGAGAACGGTGAGTGGCGGAAGCTCGACCGGCTCATCGTCGTTACCGACGAACGGTCGCACGACGGAATCCTTCCTGCGTGGGCACCGAAGGCGTACGTCGTGAACCTAGCGCCGTACAAAACCGGTGTCAGTCACGGCAATGGGTGGACCCACATCGACGGATGGTCCGAGCGTCTGATGGACTACATCGCTGCGGTGGAAAAAGAAGAGACCGACTGAGCAATTCCCTGAGGATCCCAACCGGGCGTGGCCGCTTAATTTGCCGCTACGCCTTTTTTCGCGCGGAAAGGCTAGCCGCTAAAAGCCAAGGCTTTTTGGATCGCGGTTTGATAGGAAGCCGGGACCGATTCTTCGGGGCAACCAAGGCGCCTCACGACAACGGCAAGCTGGGGCCAGTCGGCGCGTTCGAAGGAGAGAAGCAATTCGTAAACGTCGTGCAACCGGTTCTGTCCTCCATTCAGCGCCGTCTTGACTTCCTCCGCAACCGGCAGGGTGCGAAGCACCGCGAAAATTGGCTTGTCAAGAAGCGCGTCCGTTATGGAAAGCAGCCCCATAAGAAAAAGTGCTGCTTTGCTGCCGCCGAGACCCGCCGCCACTGCCACCTCTTCGCAGAAAAAAGCGCGTGTCAGCGCGGTGCGCATCAGCTCTGGAGGCTTTCCACTGCTCATCGCCACTATTGCGAAGATCGAAACCCAGCGGCGGAACTCCTCTTCGCCGAGCAACGTGAAGGCCTCACGGACGCTTCGAACTTCCCCAGGCAACCCAAGCACCGGGGAATTCAGGTAGCGCAACAAGCGGTATAACAGGGAAGGCTCCTGCTTGAGCATCTCTTCGATCGCGGCATAGTTGGGCACAGCCGAGGCAACGACCGTAAGCAGCCGAAGGTGGACGAGCTTGTTGCCTGGGATGTCGCGTGTCTCGATCATCGACGGGCGGCAGAAAAAATATCCCTGGAAATAGCCATAACCAAGTTGACGCGCCTCGGTAAGTTCGCTTTCCGTTTCCACTTTTTCTGCGAGCAACGATAAGCTGCTCGTGCGGTATTTCCTGGCGACTTGTTCGCGCGCGTTTCTATCGAGCTGTTGGAAATCAACCTTCAGGAAATGTGCCAACCGGACAAGCGGCTCCATCTCAGGTGTATCGATGAAGTCGTCAAGAGCGAGGATATAGCCGGCTTCACGAAGTTCACGGCAATGCCTGACGTTTTCCTCGCAGGGTCGAACGGTTTCAAGGACTTCCACCACGATGCGGTCGGCCGGCAGAAGCCGAGCCGCCCCCAGCCGCAACGCCAGCTCATCGACGTTCACGAAGGCGCGCGCGTTCCCGGTAAGCATTTGCAGGTCGGAAAGGGTAATGGAATCGGCGATAACGCTTGGCGAGGCGTAGGGCGAAGGCTGAAAAACGTTCTGCGGCCCGCCGCGAAACAGCAGTTCATAGGCGAATACCCGGAGCCGCTTGTCAAAAATCGGCTGGCGCGCGATGAACTTTTCATGCATCAGGCACCCATACTTGGAGCGAGGCTGGGCGTTGCCTGCACGGTACGCCGGACTCATGTGGAGAAGTCGCGAGAAGGGATGCCGTGCGAGAAAGCAATTCCTCAGGCCGGAGACGACATTGAGCTGAGGAATTCCGTGTTGGACTTCGATTTCGTTAGCCGGCTCAGGAGCAGTTCCATCGCTTCCACAGTCGATAGCGGGCTCAACACCTTGCGCAGTACCCACACGCGGCTTAGCTCTTCCGGTGGGAGCAGCAGTTCGTCCTTACGTGTGCCAGAGCGCTGGATATCGATGGCTGGGAAGACGCGTTTGTCGGCCAGGCGTCGGTCCAGATAAATCTCCATGTTGCCGGTGCCCTTGAACTCTTCGAAAATCACATCGTCCATGCGGCTGCCGGTATCGATCAGTGCCGTGGCGATGATCGTGAGTGATCCGCCTTCCTCCACATGGCGCGCGGCCGCGAAGAACCGCCGTGGCCGTTGCAATGCGTTGGCGTCAATACCGCCGGAGAGTACTTTGCCGGATGGCGGGGTGACTGCGTTGTAAGCGCGAGCGAGGCGTGTGATGGAATCGAGCAGAATGACGACATCCCGCTTGTGCTCGACCAGGCGCTTCGCCTTTTCCAAAACCATTTCCGCCACCTGGATATGACGCTGGGGCGGCTCATCAAACGTCGAACTGATGACTTCGCCCTTCACCGTGCGCTGCATGTCCGTGACTTCTTCGGGGCGCTCGTCGATCAGGAGAACGATCAGAGCAACTTCCGGATGATTGGTAGTGATGGAATTGGCGATGGACTGCAGCATGACGGTCTTACCGGTGCGAGGTGGCGCGTTGATCAGGCCGCGCTGGCCCTTGCCGATCGGGCACAGCAGGTCGAGCACCCGGCCCGTGAGATTCTCCTTCGTGGTCTCCATCTTCAGCCGGCCCTGCGGGTACAGCGGCGTCAGGTTGTCAAAGAAGATCTTGTTGCGCGCGACCTCGGGGTCTTCAAAATTGACCGCTTCGACCTTAATCAGAGCGAAGTAACGCTCACCATCTTTGGGCGGCCGCACCTGGCCAGAGACCGTGTCGCCGGTGCGGAGGTCAAATTTGCGGATTTGCGACGGGGAAACATAGATGTCGTCCGGGCCCGGGAGATAGTTGTATTCCGGGGCGCGGAGAAAACCGAAGCCGTCCGGGAGGCATTCGAGGACACCTTCGGAGAAGATGAGTCCGCTTTTCTCCGTCTGTGCTCGGAGAATCTGGAAGATCAGCTCCTGCTTGCGCATTCCGCTCGCACCAGGGATGTTCAATTCCTTGGCGATCTTCGCGAGATCGGTGATGTTCTTTTCCTTGAGCTCAGCGAGGCTGATGCTCGGTTGGTTGTTTGCTTCTGGAGTAGTTTCTTTTGCCATATATCCTGACTTTAGTGATTGGTGATGATGAACCTTGACCTTGAATTTCCGGACTGGCCTGCGTGGTGGTATACCTTCCGGCGGACGAGATATCCCGCCAGGGTGGGCAAACCAAATTGTCTGCAACCGGAAACGGCACCAGGCGCCTTCCGAACTGCAGCCCGCGGGTGCAGGCCGTGCCTGAAGCGTGCCGCTTAGCTCCGCTCCAACCGCAGCGGTGAACTGCCTTCGGACCTCTCCCGCCGCAAGTGCCGAAAGGCCTCGGGCAAATTCGGTCCCTTTAGTTGGAACGGTGCTAGTTGGTCAAACTCGTGTCTTTATCGGCGCCGCCGGTATACGTCTCCGCAACAGGCGCAACCCCGGAGTGTTCGAGTGGCACTATCGGCCGCTCCAGCGCAATCTGCAACACCTCATCCATCAGATCCACAGGGTGTATCTTCAGGCTGGAGAGTATCTCCTGGGGGATTTCCGCAAGGTCTTTCTCATTATCCTTCGGAAGTATGATGGTGCGCAAGCCCATTCGATGGGCGGCCAGCAACTTCTCCTTGACCCCACCGATGGGCAGAACCTTGCCTCGCAAGGTGATTTCGCCGGTCATCGCCACGTCGCAACGGACCGGTATTTTTGTCAGGGCACTCACGATCGACGTGCAGATGGTGATGCCGGCCGACGGGCCGTCCTTTGGAATCGCCCCTTCCGGCACGTGCACGTGAATATCGAGTGTGCGGTAAAAATCCTTTGGCAGGCCGAACTGTTCAGTGCGCGAACGAACATAGCTCATCGCGGCTTGCGCCGATTCCTGCATTACTTCGCCGAGCTTGCCAGTCGGCGTTAACCGGCCCTTTCCTTCCATGATCGTCGCTTCCACAGCAAGCACCGAGCCACCTACTTCAGTCCACGCCAGGCCGGTCGTCAGGCCGACTTCATTCTGTTTTTCCAGCCAGAATTCGCGGTACTTGATTACTCCGAGGAATTCGTTCGCGTTCGCGGGCGTGATTTGCACGGTCGTTTCCGCGCCTTCCGCCACAACCCGCCTTGCCATCTTGCGGGCGATGTTCTGAATTTCGCGCTCCAGATTCCGCACTCCGGCCTCGTGCGTGTAATGTCGGATCATGCGCAGCAAACCCTCTTCCGTGAAAGAGAGGTTTTTCTCCGTCAGGCCGGTGGCTTCAAGCGCCCGCTTCACCAGGAACCGCTTTGCGATTTCGAGCTTCTCTTGCTCCGTGTACCCGGGCAGGCGCAGAATTTCCATGCGGTCCTGAAGAGGCTGCGGGATGGTGTGCAGCACGTTCGCCGTGCACACGAACATGACCTTCGAAAGATCGTATTCCACATCCAAATAGTGATCCGTGAACGCGTGGTTCAGCTCAGGGTCAAGCACTTCCATGAGCGCGGCAGACGGGTCGCCTCGGAAGTCGGTGGACATCTTGTCGACTTCATCCAGGACAAAGATGGGGTTGACCGTCCCCGCCTTCTTCATCATCTGGATGATCTGGCCGGGTAGCGCGCCGATGTAGGTTCGCCGATGGCCGCGAATCTCGGCTTCGTCACGCACGCCGCCAAGTGAAACGCGCACGAATCTCCGGCCGGTCGCGTGCCCAATGGACATCGCAAGAGAGGTCTTTCCAACGCCCGGCGGCCCGACGAAGCACAGGATAGAGCCCTTGGGATTCTTAACAAGCTGCCGCACCGCGAGAAATTCCAGGATGCGCTCTTTAATCTTTTCGAGGCCGTAATGCTCTTTGTTCAGAATGTCTTCTGCAGCTTTAATGTCGCGAATTTCCTTCGAGCGTTTTTTCCAGGGCACGGCGATGAGCCAATCGATGTAATTGCGGCTGACCGTGGACTCGGCCGACATCGGCGGCATCAATTCGAGGCGCTTCAATTCGGCGGTAGCCTTTTCGTGCACATCCTTGGGCATGCCCGCCGCGTCAATCTTCTTTTTCAGTTCGTCAAACTCGCTTTTCTCGCCCCGGCCCAATTCCTTCTGGATGGCCTTGAGTTTTTCGTTGAGGTAATACTCTTTCTGGGCGCGCTCCATCTGGCGCTTGACGCGCGTATTGATATTGCGATCGACGTTAAGCTTCTCGAGTTCAATTTCAAGAATGTCCCCAATACGGTTCAGACGCTCGAGCGGATCGGCCGTTTCTAATAAGTCCTGTTTTTCGTCGACAGGCAACTGCAGGTTAGCAGCGATCGTATCGGAAAGCCGCGCAGGGTCATCGACCCGCGCCGCCGCGATCATCGTGTCATAGTTAAGGCTCTGTGAGAGCTTGATGAACTGCTCGTAGAGGTTGGTGACCTTCTGGACGAGTTGCTCCACCTGCGGCGTGGTCTCGATTTTGCCCGTCAGCAAGCGCAGGTTTGCGCGGAAGAAACCTTCTTCGGTGCTGATCGACAGCGAACGCGCGCGTTCGACTCCTTCAACAAGCACCTTGATGTTGCCATCCGGCAGCTTCACGCTTTGGACGATGTTCGCTAGAGTCCCGACCGCATAGATTTCTTCGGGTTTGGGGTCGTCTATCGACGCGTCGTGCTGCGTAGAGAGGAAAATCTTCTTGTCGCCGGCAAGCGCTTCTTCGAGCGCCCGCACGCTGGCTTCACGGCCCACGATGAACGGTGTCATCTGCTGCGGAAAGATGACCATATCCCGCACCGGCATCATCGGCACGCGCTTTAGTTCCTGCTTGTCTCGATTGAACATGAGGCCCCTGAAATTCCCTCAGTTCTCGAAGCCAGCCGTCATCCGGCCTTTTCGAGCAAACTCCAATTGATCTCGTGGCCGCGCACCATGTCGGCGGTCACCACAAAATCCCGCAGCCGCTTTTGCATCGGCAGGTGGTACATCAACTCCAGCATGAGGTCTTCAAGGATCATACGCAAGCCGCGCGCTCCGACCTTGCGCTGAAGAGCTAACTCCGCGACGGTATCGAGGGCATCGTCGGTAAAGCGCAGGCGCACGTTTTCGAACTCGAACAGCCGCTGGTACTGCTTCAGCAGCGCGTTCTTCGGCTCCGTCAAAATCTTCATGAGCGCAGCCTTGTCGAGGTCGCTCATCACCCCGGCCACAGGCAAGCGACCGACAAACTCGGGAATCAACCCGTATTTAATAAGGTCGGTCGGCTGCACCTGTTCCAGCAATTCCGTGTTGCGGCGCTGCGCCGTGGTTGGCGCCACGTCTGTGTGGAAACCGAGCGAACGGTGCCCAACGCGCCGCTCGATGGTCTTCTCCAGGCCCACGAACGCCCCTCCGCAAATGAATAGGATGTTCGTGGTGTCCACCGGGGTAAATTCCTGATGCGGATGCTTGCGGCCGCCTTGCGGAGGCACATTGGCGACCGTGCCTTCCAGAATCTTGAGCAGCGCCTGCTGAACGCCTTCGCCGCTCACGTCACGGGTGATCGACGGGTTCTCATCTTTCTTCGCGATCTTGTCGATCTCGTCGATGTAAATGATTCCTTGCTGCGCCTTCTGCACATCGCCGTCGGCGGCCTGCAGCAGTTTCAGGATGATATTCTCCACATCCTCGCCAACGTACCCGGCTTCGGTCAGCGTCGTCGCGTCAACGATGGCGAAAGGCACGTCGAGCATGCGCGAAAGCGTCTGCGCGAGGAGCGTTTTCCCCGTCCCCGTGGGACCAATCAAAAGGATATTCGACTTGCTCAGCTCAACTTCGCCCGGCTGCTTGTTCAGAAAGATGCGCTTGTAATGATTGTAGACCGCAACCGCCAATTTCTTCTTCGTGCGCTCCTGCCCGATTACGTAGCTGTCGAGAAACTGCTTGATCTCCGGAGGGCGGGGAAGCCGACGCGCCGGAGCCGCTGCTTGTTCCCGCTTCTCGTCCTCGAGAATCGTCTGACAAACTCCCACGCACTCATTGCAGATGTACGCCCGCGGATAGTCAGAAGGCGAACTGATCAGCTTCTCTACCTGCTCCTGGGTCTTATGACAGAAGGAACAGCGCAAGGGCTCATCTGGGCTGTATTTTTTCACTTGTGAGCAGGCCTCTCCTGCGATTCAGTCCCCGAAGCCTATTGACAACCATTGTAGGCCGAATTTTTCCCTGGCGAAACAGAATATCGTAAGCCCTGCCGTCAATCAGGAACTCGCTGTTGAAAACTCTGGGCGGTGCATCGGGCGCTTGCCTTTGCGGGGGCCCTTATTTACAACCGGCAGCTTACAACCGAAAACTCTTCCTAGCGATGCTTAAAGATGATCTCGTCGATCATTCCGTATTCTTTTGCCTGCTCCGGATTCATGATGTAATCGCGCTCGACATCCTTTTCGATGCGCTCGATCACCTGGCCGGTGTGCTTCGCCAGCAACTGGTTGATCGTGGACCGCATGCGCAAGATTTCCTTGGCATGCAGATCGATGTCCGTGGCCTGGCCTCCGAGCCCGCTCATCCATGGCTGGTGAATTAGGATCCGCGCGTTCGGCAGAGCGAAGCGCTTCTTCGGGGCGCCGCCGCAAAGCAGTACGGCCGCGATCGAAGCTGCCTGACCTACGCAAGTGGTGACCACGTCTGGCTTGACGAACTGCATCGTGTCATAAATCGCGAAACCCGCCGTGATCGAGCCTCCCGGCGAGTTGATATACAGCTGAATGTCCTTTTCGGGGTCTTCCGCCTGCAGGAACAGCATTTGGGCCGTCGCCAGATTGGCAACGTGGTCATCAATCGGCGTTCCTATGAAAATAATGTGCTCTTTCAGCAGGCGCGAATAAATATCGTACGCGCGCTCCCCTCGGCTCGTCTGCTCAACAACCATCGGAACCAGGGTCGTGGCTCGGTAAACCGGATCGTCGTAGTTTTTCATGTGAGAAAGTTTGCCTGTACGAGCGGGGATGGACTCACTTGGCGCTCACTGCGGCACCCGTCTTGACCCGCGCATTCTGCGCCAGCCAGTCAACCGTTTTGTCGCTTCGCAGCTTCGCTTTCATCCTATCGAGCGCTCCCTGCTTTGTCAAACGCGCGCGAATCGCTTCGGCGGACTCGCCACCGTGGCTGGACATGTGCTCCAACTCGCCCTGGAGTTCCTCCTCGGTCACGTCGATCTTTTCTTCGGTAGCGATGCGGTCGACCACCAGTTCGGCCTTCACGTCGTCCCTCGCGCGCTCTTCCTGTCGCCGCCGCAGACTCACCCAATCAACGTTCACGGCACGCGGATCGACACCCTGTTGCGCCAGCGAGCGAACCACCCGCTCCAGGCGCACATCCATTTGATGCTCGACCAGCGAATCCGGTACAGGGAAGTCATGCAACTTCACTAGCGCCGCCAGAACCTTTTCGCGCTGCAGCTCCTTCTGCCGGTGATCGCGCTCATGCTCCAGGCTTTCGCGGATTTTTTTCTTCAACTCCTCAAGCGACGCTGCGTCGCTCACATCTTTGGCAAATTCATCGTTCAGCTCGGGCAAGGTCTTCGTCTTAATGCCTAGAACATCGACGCTGTATTGGAACTTCTTGCCGGCCAGCTTCGCGTCAGGGTAGTCCGCAGGATATGCCACATCAAAATTCTTGTGATCGCCTACATTGGCGCCGCGCAGATTCTCGTTGAAAGGTTCCATGGTCTCTTCGGCGCCCACGTGGCATAGCACGCTGTCGGCCTGGAGAGGATCGCCTCCACCTTCTGGAGTGCCATGCAGCTTCACCTGGACGAAGTCGTCGTTCTGCACGGGACGGCCCTCCACTGGCGTGAACGTAGCCGCGCGCTGTTGCATTTCAGCGAGCGTATTAGTCACGCTCTCATCCGTGATTTGCATTTCCGGCATTTCGATTTCGAGGTTCTTGTAATCGCCCAAAACGAATTCGGGCAGCACCTCAAAGCTCGCCCGGAACTTCACCGCCTGGCCTTCGTTATATTCGACCTTGTCCACTTGAGGCTGGGAAACCGGCGTAAGTTTCTGCTCGGCGACCGCTTTTTCAACCTGCTGCGGTACGAGCGTCTGCAGCACTTCGCCTTTAATGTCCTCCGCGAAACGCCTCTTGATTAGGGAAATGGGCGCTTTCCCCGGCCGGAACCCGGGAACACGCGCGAGGCGCGCGAATTCCTTGGCTACTTTTTCCGTGGCTTTCGAAACTTCGTCAGCGGGAATCTCCAGTTCCAGTTCTTTCCGGCAACTTGCATCCGCCATTCGTTTTCTCCCTTGGTCAGTTTGCGCTTGTTCTCCTCCGCACGATTGCGGCGAGCACCCTGCAGCCACACCGATTCCTGGTTTGCCTCTCGTCTTCTGCGGAAATGTCAGGGAATTACCCTGCGGCAATTCGGCGGGCTATTTCCGTCCACCCCTGGATAAAAAGTATATGGAACCGCGAAGCCCGGGTCAACGAAGCCCCGGCGGCGGCGGCGGCAAGCGTTCTTTTCGCTGGGCTTTGCAGCATGCTTGCGCTACCATTTTGCGCGTCATTGAAACCGGTGTCGATGAATGTGGGGGAGGATTGCGCAATGAAAAATCTGCTTCGATTTTTGATTGTGGCCGCACTGCTGGTTTTCGCTGCCCGAGCAGCGGATGATGTCGTTTCAGCCGTGCATGGGACCGTCACGAAACTAGATTCCGGCACAAAGACCATGGTCGTAAAAACCAAAGATGGCACCGAGCATACCGTCCACTTTGTCGACAAGACCGCTGTCTATGGCGCCGACAAGACCGCCGCGGGCGCGAAGGACAGCTTCAAGGGTTTGTCCGAGGGTTCCGAAGTTGTAGTGCACTACACCAAGAAAGGCGCCGTTGATACGGCGACCGAAGTTGACAAGGTCGGCAAGGATGGGCTCAAGAGCATCGACGGCACGGTTACCAAGGTTGGCAAAGACGGCAAGACCGTGGTTGTCAAGGGGGCAGACGGCACCGAGCAAACCTTTGAAGTCGCGGGCCATGACACCGCCGATGCCGCCAAGGATATCGGTAAAGGTGCGGACAAGACCTCGAAGACCACCGTTTATTACACGGAAGAGGGCGGCAAGAAAGTCGCGCACTTCTTCGAAAAGCTCTAACAGTAAACAATTCAGAGTACAGTTCAGAGGGCCGGGTTCGCCGCTCGGCCCTTTTGCTCTCTTGCCCCGCTCCTTGCGTTGCTCTCGCTTGTTTCGAGCCAAAATTTCCTTGCCCTCGGCTACAATTGCGCGACACACAGGAGACTCCCGTGAAAAACAGCGCGATCCTGCTGGTGCAATGTGCCGACCGCAAGGGCCTCGACGCGACCATCGCGGAATTTATCTACCGCTATGACGGTAATATCCTCCATTTCGAGCAGCACCAGGCCGGCGAGGAGCGTTACTACTTGGCCCGCGTCGAGTGGGACCTCGACGGCTTCCGGCTCAACCTGAAGGACTTTGACGGCGCCTTTGGCCCTATTGCTCACAAGTTCGGCATGAATTGGGTGATCCGCCTGGGCAATTACCGGCCGCGCGTCGCGATTTTTGTTTCGAAGTACGATCATTGCCTCGTCGACTTGCTCTATCGCCAGCGCAACGGCGAACTCGTCTGCGAGTTTGTGCTGATTATCAGCAATCACCTCGATGCCAAACACCACGCCGATTTCTACCGCGTGCCGTTCCAGCACATTCCGGTCACTAAGGAAAGCAAACCGCAGGCAGAAGCGCAGCAACTGGAGTTGCTCCACGCCAACAATGTGGATCTCGTCGTTCTGGCCCGCTATATGCAAGTTCTTTCGACGGACTTCATCACAAAGTTCCCTCAACCGATCATCAATATCCATCATTCGTTTTTGCCCGCATTTGTCGGCGCGAAGCCATACCATCTGGCCTACGATCGCGGCGTAAAGTTGACTGGTGCCACCGCGCACTACGTGACCGAAGTACTCGATGACGGGCCGATCATCGAGCAAGGCGTTGCTCGGATTAGTCACAAGGATTCGCTGGACGAACTGGTAGAGAAGGGGAGAGACGTCGAAAAGGTCGTGTTGTCACACGCCGTGAGGTGGCACATCGAAAACCGCATCTTGCTCTACGGCAACAAGACGGTCATTTTTGAATAGGCACCCGTGAAACTCATTGACCCTGCCTTGGTGAATCTTGCCACGCGAGGTCGCGAAGCCCAGGGACCGGGACGAGAGATCTGAGGCCCTAATCCACCGAGACCGGCCCGTTCACCGTCGACACCCGGACGACTGCCGGCCCGTTTCCAAACTCGATGCGCTTCACGTCCTCTTCCCAGGTCTTCCGTCCTTCCGAGCACACCGAAGCTTGGCACTGAAATGGGCTGTGCCCTTCGGATTCGACAACCACACCCGATTGGTAGCCTGAAGGAATGCTCACGCTCACAGGGCCGTTTTGGGCGCGGGCTTCAAGGCCGGGGCCGTCCCAGGTTGTTCCGTCAAGCGACAGCGTCACCGGGCCATTCTCCGTCTTCACGTTCAGCTTGCCTCTGTTGCGTCCCAAGGTGACCGGACCGTTGTGCGCGGTTAAGTCGAGTTCTCCGCTGCATTCCGACACGGTTATAGGGCCGTTCTCGGTGTGAACCTTCAGGTTGCCATTGACGTGGTACACGCCGATCGGGCCATTATGCGCGTTTAACTCCATTGCTGCGCCTTTCGGTGCATGCACCAGAAGATGGGCCGACCAGCGCCCAGAAGAAGCCGGGCCGCTCACCGTCAATTCTCCATTCTGAAAGTTGATGCGAATCTGTGACAGAAGCGCCGGGGCATCGACGCGCGGGTCCCCGGCCTTGCACAGAACGACGCCGTAGGTGTCCTTATCCCAGCCCTGTACCTGCAAGCCCCCATTCGAGTGAGCCTGGATCCGTAGGGGGGAAGCCTCGGCCATGGAGATAGTCTTTTCTTCGGATTGCATCACGGCTTCACGGCCATCGAACTCCATGCGCAAGTCCGAGCAACTTGTAGCCGGAGGGTCATCTTGAACCGAAAGCGCGACCGTATGGCGATGAGGAAGGGTGTGGGGCCACGCCGTCAACGCAACGGCCGTCCATACCGTGATGCCAATAATGGACAGAAGCTTGCTTGAATGCATCGGAACTACCTCCATGCGGTATAGACGAAGGGAGGTAGCCTGCGGTCAGGTTGGTCTGCGGGAAAAGTGAGGCGCGGGTGTTTCCGGCTTAAGCCCAACAGATTCAACCTCACAGCACTGCAGCTGTGCAAAAGTCACCTTGTTCGCGCCGCGTTTCGCAGAGCACACCACCACGGCGCCTCAGGCCCCGGCCCGAACCGCCTGCCCCGCGAGGTCGCCCCCTCCCTAGTCCGCAGCCACCGGCCTCCCTAGGGCGGTACTCATGTCCTTGTATAGCAGCCGATGAAACAGGTGCTCGCCAGCCTCCCGGCGCACCGACAGTCGCCCCGCGACATAAGCCCGCGAAGCCAAGCCCCTCTGAACCGAGTCGCAAATGGCCATGTCCTCGTCCTGCACCTTTTCACTCACCGCGATGCTCTCCCGGTGGTGTTGCGCCGCAGCTGGACTGAGGTCGGCGAAGTAGTAGTCGAAAATCACGGCGCATTTATCGACCCCAAGCGGCAGGACAAGGTTCGTGTCCATCACACCCGAGTAGGCGTTGATCATGAAATTTGGATACACCCAGAGGTAAAAGGCGTGGCCCTGGCGTGTCGACCCGATCGCGGAGTCCGCCGCGGCCGAAGCATCGAGCGGGCTCGACTGCAAGCACGACCGCTCGAGATTCTCGATTGTGTATTTCGTGTACTCGACCACGCTGCTCAGTCCCTTATGCGCGTGCGGCACGTGATACCCGCCATCGAGATAGTTGTCTACATACACTTTCCAGTTGCATTTCAGCGTGTAAACACGACGGTCGAAATAGTGCAGCTTCTCAGTGACCTCCAGGGGCGCAACCAGAGAAGGGACTCTCCCGAGAAATTCTGCGAGCGGCACGGCCCTGCCATCGAGATTTAAGAAGACGAAATTCTCCCAAGCGTCGACGCGGATCGGCACCAAGCCATTGTCCTTGCGATCGAAATTGCACACGCCTTCGAATTCCAGCATGCCTTTCAACGCTCCGTCGTTCCCGTAGGTCCAGCCGTGATACGGGCAGCGAAACTGTTTCGCGCACCCAGACTCCACGGGAACCACCGCGGCGGCGTGGTGGCGGCACACGTTGTAAAACGCACGCAGCTGGCCGTCGTCGCCACGCACAATCAGCAGGGGCTCTTCGTTTACGTCGATCGTAAAGAATTGTCCCGGCTCTTTCACCTGATCAAGTCGGCCAACCACCTGCCAGCTGCCGGCGAAAACGCTGCTGCGCTCGAGCTGCGCAATTCGGGTATCGAAATACCACGGCGCAGGAATGGTCCAAGCCTTCTCGAGAGGATCGGCGGGATTATAAAGGTTCAGAACTTCGCGAACGCTTCGCTCAACCATACAAGTATTAACTCCGGAATGAATCCAACTCGGTGCGTGCAAAACATTTTCATTCAGGAGTGGCCGCATAGGCAAGGGCGGAAGCCTCCGTGCGCGCTGCCCGTCATCGAGGGCCTTTTGGCAACGTGAGAAACGCGGAGCGTGCCCCATTTCTGGTTTGTAAGGGTGGGTCCTGGACGTTGTAACGACCCACAGCCTTCAGCTCAGCTAGGGTCTTGCGGCTACATCCAGCTCGGCTGCTACGCCCGCAGGAGCTTCTGTCGATGAAGTACTTTCCTGTCGCGTCAGATAAAACTCGAACGGCGTGATCTGAAAAGGTCTCTTCTCGTTTCCGGTTACTGCACCAAGTGGCTTGAACTTCAGCATCCGCAGTTGGTCGTTCCAAGGGTCGACTTTAATGCGTCCGCCTACTGGCAGCGCCGCCATGACGTTCTCGGGCTTCACGCTGGCCGGCTGAGGAGATGCTACGGTTGAGAGAATCCAGTTTGCTGGAACCTTGTCGCCCAAGTGCGGACTGATCAGGTTGGGGATCTCCTTCGACCAGTCCTTCAGCGCCTGGAGAAAGAGTTGCGCGCTGGCAGACTGGTCTTTATAGGGCGAGTTCTTCAGCAGCACGGCCCCCTTTTCCTCGGCCGATTGCTCCTCCTCCGGTGGCCGCGCAAAGTCAAAGTGGCGGAAGGTGTCCTTTTCGCTGAATCTGAGCCGGTTGAGGAACGCAAATTGCGTGTCCATAGGATGGCCGAGCAGGATGTGAGCCAGATCATGCGCCAGGATGGCCGCGAGGCTAGGCTCGTCGGGAAGCACATCGATCAAACCCCGGCTCAGCACGATGGTGTGGCCCATCGTGAAGGACTCAAGCGTCGACGTCATCAGCACGCGGCAGCGCACTTCTGGCTGTATGTCCAGATCATTCGTGGCCTCGAGATTACCCACCACCGTCTCGAGTACCTTATCCACTTCCCCAGACGGCGCCAGCAGTCCCTGTCGCTCCAGGTGATCTGCAACGTTATCCTCGGCCTTTCGTCCCCACGAGCGCTCCGCCTGCAGCGGTGAGGGGTCGCTGTCGGTCTCGGTCTGGTCTTTCACCGGTCGCGGTCCCTCCACGAGGACTTTGCTGAGCTCTTGCTCCGCCCCGACATGCCCAACGTGGTAGCCCCACAGGCGCGTTTGCGCTCGAAACGCCTTGAATCCGAGGTTCCTTGCCTTGGCATCCTGGACGCTCCCATCTTCGACATACACAAAGGCCGGTACCCACAAGTTCTGCCCCACATTCACCCGCCAGCTGTCGAAATTGAAGTAATAACTGGCCGACGATGGCATACCGTACGAGCCGTTGAATCGCACGATGTGGTAATCCTGATCCTCCACCCAGATGCGCCCGACAAAACGCCGCTTGCCGGCCTTTGGCAGCGGGTCCACGTCAAACACCAGGCAACGAATGTCGCCCAAAAACTCCCGCCTTACGTACTCGATCCTGTAGTGTTGGCGGTCGAAGCCATTCATGTCCAGATAGATCATCTGCAGGAAGCCCGCCGGCACAAATTCCATCGAGAAGAAATTGCCCCAGCCTCCGAATATCTTCTGCTTCACGCCTGCCTCGCGATTCAGCGGCTCCAACTCTATCCCCTTAGCGAGGACGGCCCGCCCAAGGAAGTATTTATCGCCGTCGGGGACGGCCCCGGACTGTTTGTCCGGGCGGACGTACTGGATGTAGGTCTCGACTAGTGGCGAGTATTGACGGAGCAACTGCATCTCGGTGCTCTCCCGCGCCACAATTTTGTCCACCACTTCCCCGAGGACCACCGGTTGTTGGGCTGTGGCGGTCAGCGGCAACACGCTAAGCGCCAGAGCTACAGACGGGAACTTGAGGCTGCGCATGTACGCCTCCAGATTCGACCTTGGAGATTAGGGCTGTGACTCGCAAGCTAGCTCTTCGGACGTACCTTGCCAGCTGTCTTGACGACCAGTTTAAGAGCAGGCACTTTTCAACTGGCCGCATCGGCTATGGTGCGGGTTAGGGAAAATCCCGATTCTCTCAGCCTGATCCAAGCTGCTCTCGTGCTGTCAGCCACCCCTCGAGGTGCTCTTTTCCCTTGCCATCAAAACTCTCGGCGACGATTCCTGCCATCCCTTCCGCATTGATCCAGGCCACCCGCCCTTTGCCCTTGATACTGACACCCATCGGCAGGTCGAAGCTGAAGTCCACGGCCACGAAATGCCTCAGCGGCTTTACTGTGTGCACCGCCATTCCTCCCTCACTCAGATTGGTCATCCGGGCGCGCTGCTCAAATTCTCCTTCCTTCAACACCACCGGCAGGTTCACGGGGTGCCGGAAGTAGCGGCGCCGTTCGCGCACCAGCAGGTCTTTGGCGATGGTAATGTGCAGCGCCACACTGTCCAGACTTACAGGCTTGCGCAGCAGAAAGTTCGCCCCGGCGTTCAAGGTTGGTGTGTATTCTTTGGAGCTCCTCCCGCAGGCGAAGATCACTACTTTGCTGTTCGAGGTTCCTTTGCGGATGGACTCGATCAACGCCAGCGCTCCCGGGACCTCCAGGTCGACGAATACTCCGTCGGTTTTGCGCCGGCTCAGATAGTCGCGCGCGGCTCCCGATTCAGGGACCAGTACAAATTTGCCCCCGTATTTTTCCACTCCTTTGGATACCGCGTTCATCGTCGCATAGTCGTTGGACACGAGCACGAACTCGAGCACTAGGGGCAGGGACATGGCGGTTTTGGTTCTCCATCGGCTTGCGTGAGTCCTGGGTGGTCTGACAGTAGGCGCCACTATAGCGGCGCGGCTATTGTTCTGTCGAATGATTTCCGTGTGTTCTTTTCTATCTGTAAAACACAAGAAATTTTCTCCTGGCCGATTATCGCTTCCCTCGCGTTCGGTCTTTTAGCGAAGATCGTCTGCTCGGAAATCCGACCAAATAGAAACGGTGTTTCTTCCTATGTGACCGAATCTTAAGCGTATGGACCCAGGCGGGCTGAGAACCTGAGGGCCTCTCCTCGCCAACGGGGAAGGGAAAAGGCGCCGGGATACATTACCTGGCGTCGTTTTTGAAACGGTCGAGAGCCATTTGAGTATATTGGCCGACCTCGATGAGGTATCCATCGGGATCACGCATGTAGCATCGCCATTCCCAGCCGTGATTGTCTAGCGGCTCGGTCAGCAAGAACGCTCCTTTGTCGCGCCATTGCTTGTAACAGGCCCAGATGTCGGCCACACGCAAGTTAAGGAAGCGATTCACTCTGTTGAGATCCGACGGCGTTTCGAGGAGGACCTCTGGCTTGTCGGGAGTCAGGCCACCGCCGGAATTGAGAATGATCCAAGTATTAGCCAGCTTGATGTAGCAGGGATTTTGCGGCTTGATCACTTTCCCGCCAAGGATTCGAACGTAGAAGTCCTTCGATTTTTCCTGGTCCCTGACAGTAAAGAAGTGCGTCGCGAAGAAGTCTTGGTGTGCAATCGGCGCGTCGGGGAGATTCATGCGGTGCCTCCGTTGCCGGAATCGCCTGCGGTCCAAGCAAGCCCTGCTGGCCACCCGCCTTCAGCAGGTCCGAGTCAAGTCTGGTAGACGGCCTTGGTCCCCGTGGGAGACTGACACTGCAAACCTCGGGAATACCATCTATCTGATTCTAGAGGTTTTGTGCGCCACTCATCCTAAAGCCGTGGGGCGCACGTGCGAAGCAGCGGAATTGAAGGAACTTTCGTACTAGCTACTCCCTCCTGTCCGTCCTATTGTCCAGTCTCTGGAATGGCCGATATAC
>Ga0207761_1000177_pt1 | contig 20779 bp, 18 predicted proteins | sample LuqExpMetageno34_FD_187792 | JGI IMG/M metagenome (GOLD analysis project Ga0207761, IMG submission 187792) | Tropical forest soil microbial communities from Luquillo Experimental Forest, Puerto Rico - Sample 34 (SPAdes) | ecosystem: Environmental > Terrestrial > Soil > Tropical forest ... | reverse complement strand
CCGCACACATTCCTGACCCGAGAGCTGGCGGTGCTGTACGGTGTGCCGCTGGTCGATCCGGGCGATACCAAGCAGGGCCAACGGATCGTCGCCGCCGTCAACAATCCTTTCCTCGGGCTCAACATTGGTCAGCAGAGGATCGGAGGTGATCTGTCCGTTGCGGTTCACCCTCACGACAGCGCCATCGTCTATGTCTGCTGGGGAGACATGCAAGCCGGCACGTACACGTTGCACGTGCGAAAGTCGATCAATTCGGGGGCGTCGTGGTCTCCCTCGGATTTGCGGACAATTACCAACGCGACCAATCCTGCGCTGGCGATCAGCAGTGAAGGAACGCTTGGCTTGCTCTACCAACAGGTGACCGGCAATGCTCCCAGCCAGCGCTGGGTGACCACGCTCGAGCACACGCACAGCGACTTCGCATCACTTACGACGCATTTCCTGGCGGACACGCCGACGGCGACGCCCGGTAAGACCTTCGACCCGTATCTGGGAGACTACCTGTATATGATGGCCGTCGGTAAGTCCTTCTACGGGATTTTTTGCGCGAATAACACGCCTGATCATGCGAACTTCCCGAACGGCGTCTTTTTTCAGCGCAATGCGAATTTCACGACTCACACGCTGCTGAATCTCGACAATGTGACTCCCGTACCGGTTTCGATCGATCCTTTCTTTTTCAAGATGGTTGTGAAGCCGGGTTCTGTGGCGACCGGGATCGCCGATAACGGCAACTTCGGCAACGTGTGTCACGGTTCATTCCACGACGAATTGTTGACGATCAACAACAACGGCTCGGGAACGCTACACATATTCAACATCACCTCGTCTTCGGTCGAGTTCGAGGTGCCGAGCGTTCTGTCTTATCCGCTCAAGGTGGAAGCCGGGGACTCGATCGACCTGGTTCTTCGCTTTCAGCCAACAACGCTCGGACCGGTTTTTGCAACGATTACGATCTTCAGCGATGATCCGAAAGGGCCGCACAAGATCATTGTGAGGGGGGATGGGGTCGCACCGCGTCTGAGCTTGTACATGGCCGACACGGGCAAGTTCGGGAAGGTGTGCGTGGGCTCGTTCAAGGATGAGTCGTTGATCTTGAACAACAGCGGCAAGTGTACGCTAACGGTAAACGCGATCCATTCCAGTGCTGCCGACTTCATCGCGCCGAACGTGCTGACGTTCCCGCTGGCCATCGCAGCCGGAAGCTTCCTGCCGGTGCCAATCCGCTTTGAGCCGACGAGTTTTGGCCCGAAGTCCGCGACGATTACTGTACTTAGCAACGATCCGGCGGGTCCGGGCACGATCCAGGTATCTGGTGATGTGCCGTCGGGCAAGCTGGCGATCACCGGCTCGACCGTGTTTGGCGGCGTCAAATGCTGCCGTCGCGAGCAACGCGTTCTGTCGCTGTGCAACACCGGCGAGTGTAACCTGCACATCACCCACGTGGGGTTCAAGCGCAAGCGGCGTCATTTCCGCTTGATCAATAATCCATTCCCGGCGGTTTTGCGGCCGGGTTCCTTTCTCAATCTGGTGGTTCAGTACGTTGCGAAGGAGCGAGTCTCGAGATCGTGCGAGCTTGTGATTCACTGCGATGACCCGCACGAACCAATCCGCCATCTCGACGTAATTGCCTATACCATCTGGGACTGCTGCGAATGCGGTTGTAAAACTTGCAAGGAGAATTGCGATTGCTGCAAGCCACGACATGAAGAGTGCTGCGACGATGACGACGACGATGATGACGACGATCGCCATCATCATCGCGACGAAGACGACGACGATTGAGGCAGCGGAATTCTTCGGCTGAGTCTTTGCTCTACCGCTTCACTGGCCGGAGCCGCCCGAGCCATCAAGCTCCTTTCTGGGCAGTTAAGCGCTCGGGCGTTGTTGTCCTTCCCCTGGTGGCGATGACATAATTCAAGCTTCAGGGGAGAAGTGAAGGGGCCGACTGGGCGCCGGTGTTTTGCAGGGATCGCCGGCGAGCGGCCACCACTCGCTTTCTCAGGGGGTTGTCATGGCATTGCGTGATAGCTGGATCGAGAAACGGGAAGCGGCACAGGCAAACAGCAACGGCTCGAGAAACATGTCGCAGATGCATCTGGCGCGGCTCGGTGTGGTGAGCGAGGAGATGCAGTACGTCGCGAAACGCGAGAAGCTCGACCCCGAACACGTGCGCAGCGAAGTGGCCCGCGGGCGCGCGATCATTCCCGCGAACATTCATCACCGCAACCTGGAGCCGATGGGCATCGGGATTGCGTTCAAGTGCAAGATCAACGCGAACATCGGCAACTCGGCGACGACCTCGGAGGTCAACGAAGAGCTGAAGAAGCTGCACCACGCCGTGCATTACGGCGCCGACACGGTGATGGACCTTTCGACCGGGGGCGACATTCCGGAAATTCGCCAGGCGATCATTGACGCGTCGCCGGTGCCGATTGGAACCGTGCCGGTATATGAAGCGATTTCGCGGGTGCGGCGTCCTGAGGATCTTACGATCGAGCTGATGCTCGAAGTGATCGAAGAGCAGGCCGAGCAGGGCGTGGATTACATGACCATTCACGCGGGCGTGTTGCGCGAGCAGGTGCCGCTGGTGCGCAAGCGCATCACCGGGATTGTTTCGCGCGGCGGTTCGTTGATGGCGCACTGGATGGAGCATCACAAGAAGCAGAATTTCCTGTACGAGCGGTTCGAAGATATCTGCCAGATCTTCAAGAAGCACGACGTGAGCTTTTCGCTGGGCGATGGCATGCGTCCGGGATGCATTGCGGATGCCAGCGACGAGGCGCAGTTCGCGGAGTTGCGGGTGCTCGGCGAACTGACCAAGCGCGCGTGGGAGCAAGACGTGCAGGTGATGATCGAGGGTCCCGGGCACATCCCGATGGACCAGATCAAGGAGCAGGTGGACAAGGAAACGGAGTGGTGCTACGAGGCGCCGTTCTACACGCTGGGCCCGCTGGTGACGGACATTGCGCCGGGCTACGACCACATCACGAGCGCGATTGGAGCGGCGATGATTGGCTGGCATGGCGCGTCGATGCTGTGCTACGTGACGCCGAAGGAGCATCTGGGGCTGCCGAACCCGGAGGATGTGAAGCAGGGCGTGATCGCCTACAAGATTGCGGCGCATGCGGCGGACGTGGCGCGGCACCGGCCAGGGGCGCGGGACCGCGACGATGCCATCAGTTATGCGCGGTTTTTGTTCGACTGGAACAAGCAGTTTGAGCTTTCGCTCGATCCCGCGACGGCGAAGGCGATGCACGACGAGAATTTGCCGGACGACTTCTACAAGGAAGCGAAGTTCTGCTCGATGTGCGGGCCGAAGTTCTGCTCGATGAACATCACGCAACTGGCGGAGGCCGAAGGCGGCCACGACCAGGCCGAGCGCAAGCAGAAATTCGTCGAGCTACTCACCAAGGTGCAAGGCGCGGGGGCGTAGCGAGCTCCTCCAAAAGCGCTTGGCATAAAGCCACAGCTAAAGCAGGGCGGATGCCGGCGCTAGACCAGCACTCGGAACGACGATCTTCAGGAAAAGGCAGGCGGAAGGCGGAACAAACCCTCGGGCAGGTGCGTACGTATTAGAAGAGAGAGGCGGGCAGGGGATGCTGCGCGCCGGGGGCTACAGGGAGGTGCCTTATGCTGACCCTGTTTTGCATGATTCTGCTGTACTTCCTACCTGCGATTATCGGCCGGGATAAGCGCGACGCTGCGGGCATTTTTCTGCTGAACCTGTTCCTAGGTTGGACGGTGATTGGCTGGGTGATTGCGCTCGTTTGGGCATGTTCCGCACAGCCGTATGCGATGCGATGGGTGCCCGTGAGCGCGAGCACGAGATACTGCTGCCGATGTGGTTCGATTGCCTGTGCTGGGGCGCATTTTTGCACCGCGTGCGGGCAAGCGGTCTAAGATTTCCAACGACAGCCAGTGGCCAAGTATTGCAGCGCAGACCTTCAGGCCCGAGGGTTGTCTTTCGCGCGTAGAGCCGCAGTTGCTGCCGGAACGACAAACCCACACAGCGGGGCCTTTGCTTGCGCTCAATGAAAGGGCGGTGGGCGACGGCAGGTTGTGATTGGGTAGCGGAAGAACTAAGCTGGGTACTCGGTTGAATTCTGCAAAGCGGCTCTCCGGTTCAGGGCCGCAGGTTGGCGCACTCCAAAGATGGCTGAGTCGACTTCGCAAACACTTCGAGAAGAGTTTAACAAGTGGGCCGAGGCCGGGCGCGGAGATGGCATGGAGCAGGATCATCTGCCCATCACGCTGCCCGTGCTTGCCAAGATGGAGCTCACGGCCACCGACAACGTGTTGGACGTGGGTTGCGGGTCGGGATGGCTGTCGCGGCGCATTGCGGGCGTGGTTACGGAGGGCCGCGTCGTTGGCATGGATATTTCCGATGAGATGATCCGCATCGCCAGGCGCAACAGCCTTCCGCATGACAATTTGCTCTTTGTCACGGGTGAAGTGGCGGAAATTCCGTGGGAGCCGAACTTCTTCACCCACGCAATTTCGGTCGAGTCTTCCTATTACTGGCCGAGCCCTGCGGCGGGCGCGAAGGAAATCTTGCGCGTTCTGCGGCCGGGCGGCTCGGCGTGGATGCTGATCAACTATTACCGCGACAATCCGCACTGTCACCAATGGGGAGCGCTGCTGGCCGTGTCGACACATCTGTTGTCGGCCGAGGAGTGGGCGGGGCTGTTCCGGGAAGCGGGGTTCGCACAGGTTGCCCACGAACGGGTGGCCGATCCGTCGCTGTCTCCGGAAGAGTATACCGGGCGATGGTTCCGAGACGTGGCGCAGCTCCGAGCGTTTAAGGCCGAAGGGGCGCTGCTCGTCCGGGCTAAAAAAGGTTGAGCCGCGAAAAACGCAACTCTCTCGCCGGAACCACCCACAGCCGAAAGCCATGCCTTGCCGCGCCGCTGCTTCGTCGCCGGAGACATCGACAATTTCAAAACCATCAACGACGCGTTCGGGCACGACGCGGGAGACATCGTGCTGAAGACGTTCGCAGGTATTCTGAAGAAAAGCACGCGCGCCTCGGACATCTGCGGGCGCCTGGGCGGAGACGAGTTCCTTTTGGTGCTGACGCACGTGGCGGAAGACAACATCGAATCAACCGTGAACCGGTTCCGGGAGCAGTTTGCGGCACTGTCGTTCGACTTTGAGGGGCGGAGCGTGGACGTCACAGCGAGCTTTGGCGTCACCGGCTTCGATGGGAATGAACTGCGGGAATTCGGCGCCTTGGTGCGCCAGGTGGATCAGATGCTGTACGAGGCGAAACGCGCGGGCCGCAACCTTGTTTGCTCCTCCAGTCGAAAATAAAATCCAACACAACCGGGCGTGTGGCGCTGGCCGCGGGTGAGGAAGTGTGATAAGAGTCCCGGGTGTTGGTGCATTCCGCGAGGGGAGCAGGGGAAGAGGGTGAGCAAATGGGGATGTTGGATGGGGGCGTGGCGGTCATAACCGGCGCGGGCTCTGGTATCGGGCGGTGCCTCGCAGAACAACTTTCGGCGATGGGGTCATCGCTAGCGCTGGCGGACGTGAATGAGAGCGGTTTGAAGGAAACCATTGAATCGCTGAGGCCGCTACGAGGCAAGGTAACCGGGCACCTCGTGAATGTAGCGCAGGAAGCAAGGGTAAAAGCGTTTGCAGAAGAGGTTTTCGAACAGCACGGGCGCGCAACCGTACTATTCAACAACGCGGGTGTGGCGTTGCTCGGTCAATTTGAAGAGTATTCACTGGCGGATTTCCGGTGGTTGATGGACATTAATTTCTGGGGCGTGGTGTATGGAGTGGCGTATTTTCTGCCGCTGTTGAAAAAGGAGAAGCGAGCGCACATTGTGAACACGTCGAGCCTGCTGGGGTTTTTCGGCGCGGCAGGGCAGAGCGCGTACTGTGCGAGCAAGTTCGCGGTGCGAGGGTTTACGGAATCGCTCCGGCATGAACTGCTGGGGAGCAATGTGGGTGTGACGTGCGTGCATCCCGGATTTATCCGCACAGCGATTGCGATGCACGCAAAGCCGGGGGAACGGGCGGCGGAGAGCATCAAGAAAGAGAGCATGGCGCGGTTCCAACGACTGGCGCGAACGAATCCGGACGTGGCTGCGGCAAAGATTTTACGGGGCGTCGAGAAAGGGGCGGCGCGGGTGTTGATCGGACCGGACGCCTATTTTGTCGACATCTGGCAACGGTTGAAACCGTCGAATTACTGGAACCTGCTCGCGAAGCAATTCGATGACCCGGCGGCAATAAAGACAAAATGACGCACGAGCAAAAAACTCTTGATCGCGGCTGGCCTTCCCAAAAACTCGCTCACCGAAACCCAATTCACGTACAATTCATTGAATCTGGTTGCGCCTTTGAGGGTGCTGTCATGGCCGGGAACCCTTTTACTTCTAGCGATCCCCGCGAAGCCATCCGCCAGGAATGGATCGCCGCCGCTCCTTTCTGGAGAAAATGGTACACACAGCTCTCCCATCAATCGCGTCGCGCCACCGAACTTGTCGTGAATGGCGCGGCTCTCGCTCCCGGCATGCACGTCCTCGATCTCGCCAGTGGTACCGGCGAGCCTTCGCTCTCCCTCGCAGTCGCTGTCGGTCCGCAAGGCCGAGTCGTGGCCACTGATCTCGTCCGCGAGATGTTGCAGGTGGCCGAGGAGATCGCCGCAGCCCGGGGTATCCGCAACATCGAATTCCAAGCCGCGGACGCCGAGCAGCTTCCATTCCCCGATCGCCATTTCGATCGCGTGACTTGCCGCTTCGGCATCATGTTCGTTCCGGACATTCACAAAGCTCTCCGGGAAATGCGCCGTGTCCTGAAGCCTGGCGGCCGGGTCTCGTTCGTCACCTGGGGGCCCGCCGAAGAAAATCCTCTGTTCGGCACGATGATCCGCCCGTTCCTCAAATACGTCGAAGTTCCCAAGCCCGAGCCGGATTCTCCCCATATCTTCCGTTTCGCCGATGAAACCAAGCTCGCGCGCACCCTCTCCGAAGCAGGTTTTCACGCGGTCGATGCCACCAAACACAAAATCGATTGGCCTTGGCCTGGCACCCCCGACGAAGCTTGGGAAGGCGGCAGCGAACTCGCCGCTCCATTCAGAAAAATCATGGCCGCCACGCCCGCCGACAAAAAGGAGGAAGCCGTTCGCGAAGCGATCGAAGGGATCCGCGCTTTCTACAACGGCAAGTCCGTCAATTTTCCAGCGTCCGTCAACTCCGCCACCGCCAGCGCCGCGTACTCCTGATAACTCCCCGACGAATCGGGAAGGTTCCTTCCCGTATGCACAGGGACGGTCGACGTTAACCGGGATGACCTGGCCCCCGTTTTGATCCGGTCAGTAAGTTAGCCCCGCGGGTTAGTCTGGGTAATCCGAGAGGTGGAGTTGAACACCTATCTTCGACGGTTACCCTGTTATAGGGCACGCAGGATGACGAGGGTCATGTCGTCGCTTTGGGGAGCACCGGAGGCGAAGGCGTCGGCGGCTTCGAGGATACGCTCGATGGCATCTCTTGCGGGGAGGCCATCGCAGGATCTGACGGCCTTGAGGAGGCGCTTCTCGCCCCATTCTTCGAGCTGCGGGCTCATGGCCTCGCTGAAGCCGTCCGTGTAGATGACGAGAAGGTCGCCGGGAGCGAGGTGGACGTGGGCTTGCTCATACGACGCATCGGGAACCAGGCCCACGACGGTGCCGCCCGCTTTGTCGAGATGTTCGATCTGGCGGCCCTCGCCTGCACCCCGAACCAGGATCGGCGGACAGTGGCCTGCGTTCACATAGGTGAGGCGGCGTGTCGCGGGATCGAATTGTGCATAGAACAGAGTGGCGTAACGATCTTCGGTGGAAGCGTCATAGACCATGTTGTTGACGCGTGCGATGGTCATGGCCAGATCGTCCGACGCGCGCATGGCGTCGGCACGCAAAGAAGCCTGAAGGCTGGCCATGGTAAGCGCCGCCGCGATGCCCTTGCCGGAGACATCGCCCAACGCGACGCCCAGCTTGCCGTCGGGGAGCGGAAGAAAATCGTAGTAGTCGCCGCCAACGCCGAGAGCCGTGCGGCAGCGGCCGAAGTAGTCGAGTCCGGCGATTTCGGGTAGGCGCTGAGGGAAGAGCCGCTCCTGAACTTCGCGGGCAATCTCGATTTCGCGATGCAGCTTTTCCCGGCGGGCGACTTCATCGGCGATCGCGGAAGTCAGTTGCGCGTTCGAGAGAGCCAATGCTGTTTGCGATGCCACGGATTTAAGGAGGCGTAAATCGGTGCCAGAGTAAGGTTCTTCCGAGCGCTTCTCGCCCAGACTGACGACGCCGAGGAGTTTGTCCTTGACTGTCAGTGGCAGGAGCAATTGCGGAGAGAGTGCAGCGAGGTTGTGCCGTTCTTCGTGAGGCAAGTCGAGGTTGACCCAGGAACTTTCGTCGTCGAGATAGACGCGAGCCGGTTCCGGCTCCTTGCGTAGGCGTTCGATGGCAACAGCTGTGTCAGGGAATTCGATCTGCGGGACAGATTCATAGCCAAGGGCATAAGCCGGACGAAAAAAGCCATCCTTCTGGAGAAAGACGGCGACGCGCGGCACGTGCAGCGACTCGGCGATTTTTCCGGCAACACGTTCGAGAAGCGGGCGGGTCTCAACGATGGAGCGGACTTCGTCGATGAGACTGGAGAGAATCCGCTCCGAATCGTAGGCATCGCGGAAAAAGCGGCGGTCTGTCCACGCGCGAAGCCAAAGTGCTCCCCGGCGGAGCAGGAAAACGGCGGCGAACAGAAGTCCGAAGGTCGTGAGCTGATTCGCCAGGCTGAGATGGTGTTTGTTGGCGAAAGCAATTCCAACGGTCAAGATAAGCGCGGTCAGGAGAATCTGCAGAATGCGGATTCCACTGGTGGCCAGCGCGTATTGCAGTCCCTGGCGGATGACGACGCGAACATCGAGCGCGCGGTGAACAACAATGACGTAGGCCAGAGTCGTCGGGAAAAGAAGCAGCAACACCAAGGAGCCCAGCACCAGCCATTCCGGGAAGACCAGCTCGAGTTCACCGCCCTTTAGACGGGCGATGAGAATCAAAAGGAAAGCCGGAGCCATCGAAATCGTGGTGCCTGCGTACAAAAGGCGCAAACGCCGTTTCGAGTCAAGGGAGGCGGCGGTGCTGGACTTGAAGGCCATGCTGCCGAAAAAACTGCCGATCGCCAGCACGCTGAGCACGAAAGGAGCAGAGCCAAGCTTGTCCCAAAACGTCACCAGACGGGAAACCGCCGTGTAGCTTTCCATTTCCCCGATGCGAATGACAAGGGAAACAACGGCGTCAATCAGCAGCAACGGCGTGAGCACATTCTTTGCCAGCCGCACCCACGTCTGAGCGCGGTTGGATGGAAATGGTTCTGGGAAATACAGCCCGAAAAACATCATGCACAACGGCCACGCGGCATTGCAGCTTGTCCAGTAAAATTCAGCCATATCGCGGACCCAAGGTCCCCAAGATTCCGTTCCGGCCGTAAACAGGTTAGACAGTCCTAACAGAACACCGACCAGGAGCCAGGCGGAAATGTCGCGCGGACGCACGAAGGCCACCCCAAAAGCCAGCGGAATGCTGAATGCTGGTAGAACCGCCTTGATCATGACGACCGCCAGCATCGTCCAATCGATGGTGCTTTGCGGAGAAGTAAGGTTTACCTTTGCGGTTCGCCCTGCGTTTGCGTCCGGAGTTCGCACGGTGACTTCGAGCTCTTCGCCCGGTTTGCTCTTAGCGATTTCTTCGCCATACGCGGCCAGGCCTGTCGAGGGCCGGCCGTTGACCGCAAGGAGGATGTCACCGTCGCGGATGCCTGCGCTCCGGGCCTCCGGTCCGACAAATTGCAGTGTTAGCAGACCATGCGAATAGCCAGGGTAAAAGGGCCATTGCGCCGCTTGTCTTTGGAGAAATCCAGGAAACGAAGCGATCGTGGCGCGAACCTGATAGGTGCAGGCTGCCAGAAAGAGCATTCCGAGAACCAGGTATTGGGCAAGCGGAGGTTTCTTCTTGCTCATGGCGCTCAAGCGGTTGATTCAGTCCCCTCAGAATCCACGTCGTCGAGGGGAGGGATTTTATCACGCTCTCGCTGCTGACTTGGGGATCATTGAGTGGTCGACCGGCCGTAGACGCATATCCGCGAGAGTTTTGACGGCGAAAGAAGCGGAGGGATATACTGCCTTCAGGGGGAGGGAAGCGGAGAAACCTGTGGGTGTCATAGACCAACGGTTCGAGAAGAACTTCCTCATCACCTCGGTTGATTACGTATTCAATTGGGCAAGAAAGAGTTCGCTGTGGCCGCTTACTTTTGGACTGGCTTGCTGCGCGATTGAGATGATCGCGTCAACGACGGCCAGGTTTGATATGGCGCGGTTTGGCGCGGAGGTGTTCCGTCCCTCGCCACGGCAAGCGGATCTGATGATCGTGTCAGGCACGGTGACGCTGAAGATGGCCCAGGTGATTCAGCGCGTATGGCAACAGATGCCGGATCCAAAGTGGTGCATCTCAATGGGGGCGTGCTCGAGCGTGGGCGGGCCATTCAATGCCTACTCCGTGCTGCAGGGAGTGGACCGGGTTGTGCCGGTGGATGTGTACGTGGTGGGCTGTCCGCCGCGACCGGAGGCGCTGTTTTATGCGCTGCTGAAGCTGCAGGACAAGATCGACAATATGACGCTGGCGAAGCGTCCGACAGAAATACGTTTGCAGCCGCAGATGGTGGAAGAGTTCAAGAAGAATGTAATGGTGGCGCAGGTGACAGAGCCGCAGTGACTGTCGGCCGGTGGCTAGCGACCATAGCCCGTTGCTCCGGAGTTCAGAAAGCCCATAACCTAGCGGCGGAACCACAAGAGGCGAAAACATGGCGTTTGTGAGGACAGTAAAGCTGTCGGAGGTGCCGCCCGGGACCGTACGGGAGCTCCAGGTGGAGGGCAAAGCCATTGCGATGGCCAACGTCGACGGGAGGATGTATGCCATCAATAATACCTGCCTGCACCGGGGAGGGCCGCTCGGACAGGGACTGCTCGAGGGGAAGGTCCTAACCTGTCCGTGGCATGGATGGCAGTTTGACGCAACCAACGGCCGGGCGCTGCAAAACCCCGCGGCTGCGGTCGACTGCTATCCGACCGAAGTGCGCGGGGAAGACGTGTTCGTGGACTTGGGGCCGGGAACCTAGAGTATGTGGTAAGTGTTTACAGGCGAATAAGTTAACAGGTTTTCCACACGTTAGTACTCCCGCGTGGCTTTCGCTTTCCTTAGGGCCGCCCTATCGCGCACATTTCGTTTGGTTTTCGTCCTGCGTCCGTGTATATTGCACGCGAATCTGGAGCCGATGTCGACAGCGACCCCTCAAACCCGTCATTACTGGATCTTCAGCGCCGACCCGCACCGCTATCATTGGGACACACTATTCGTAAAGGGGAAGGAGATGTGGCATGGTGCCGGGGCCAAGGCGGACGCGATACGGGCCCTCAAACAAGTGAAAAAGGGCGATCGCGTGTTGTGCTATCACTCCGCTCCGGAAAGGTCGCTTTATTCGATCGCCGAGGTAACGCGGGACCCTTATCCCGACCCACACGATTACGATGGAAAGAACCTGGTGGCGGATCTGCGCGCATTCGAGAAGCTACCGCGTTCGGTGACGCTCGCCGAGATGCGGGCGAATTCGGCGCTCCGCAAGGTGAAATTGCTGAAGAATGTACGGTTGATCATTTCACCGCTGACCGAAGCGGAGTACCAGGAACTGCTGCGGATGGCGGGAATCGTGGCCATGCCTGGGGTGCCACTGTTGTAGAGCGCACGGTTGCCGACTCTTGCGCCGTGTCGAATCCCCGGACCGCAACCCGATCCAAATCCTATCCAGAGGTGAGCTGCCACGATGACCGGCCTCGGCCGGGCTCGTCGAAGATTCACAGAGACCGGGAGAGGAGCCAGGGCATGAGGTCGGGGCACGGACGTTGCCGCCAGCGGCCTTTGAGCACTTCAAGGGTGCCTGAAGCGCAGTGTGATAGCGTGAATAGCCGGGAAGAAGATGCCGGAACTGCCTGAAGTTGAAACCGTCGCACGGGGACTGCAAGCGGAGATCGCCGGGCGGTCGATTCTGAGCCTGACGGTCGGCAAGAGCGACTTCATCGACGATCCTGCTCTGCTCGAAAAAGAGTTGCCGGGGCGGAAGATTCGCGCGGTTGAGCGTTACGGGAAATTCCTGTTGTTGCGCCTGGCGAATCGCGAACGGTCGGGGGCGGCAGAAGAAAGCGCGCTGCTCGTGCATTTGGGGATGACGGGTCTGCTGATGCCGCGACCCGTCAACGAGCCTCAAGCGAAACACACCCATGTGGTGATGCAGTTGGATGATGGGCGCGAGCTGCGCTACACCGATGCGCGCCGTTTCGGGCGCATGGCGTACCTTGCGGGGGAAAGACTGCAAGCGGAGTTGCGGCGCTTCGGAGTGGATCCACTGGAGACGCGGCTCGAGGAGTTCACCCAGGCGATTCATCGGCGCCGGGCACGAATCAAGGCGCTCTTGCTGGACCAGCATGTGTTGCGGGGCGTCGGCAACATCTATGCGGACGAAAGCTTGTGGAAGGCGCAGATTCATCCGGCGCATTTGGGGGCCAGGCTGAAGCCGTCGCAGTTGGCGGAACTTTACGGGTCGCTCCAGGAAATTCTGCGCCGGGCGATTGCACTGCGCGGGTCGTCGATCTCCGATTTTCTTGACGCCGAGGGACAGCCGGGAGATTATCAGCGGCATCATCGTGTGTATGACCGGGAAGGGAAAGGGTGTGTCCGGTGCAAAACGCCAATTCGTCGCGTGATGGTGGCCGGGCGCAGCAGTTATTTTTGCCCGAAGTGCCAGAAAGCGCCGAAGGGCTGGAAAGACGCACGACGGGGAAGGGGCCCAAAGCACGTGGGCGTACGTCCAAACAACGGGCGCATTCGGGGTGACAATCCAATCTGAATTGGGAGAGTGGGATGAAGCGAATCGGGGCAACAGTTTTGGCTGCCGGCCTGGTGCTGTGCGCGGTAGGGGTGAAGACCCGACCAATGCGCGCGGCAAATGATGAAGCGAGCGCTATGGCGGAGACAGACACGCAGATTCTGAACGAAATCCACGAGCACAGCGAGCTGATGCAGAACCTCGAATACCTGTCGGATCGCATCGGGCCGAGGTTGACCGGGTCTCTGCTGCTAAAGCAGGCGAATGACTGGACAGCAGAAATGTTCCGAAAGTACGGCCTGACAAATGTACACCTGGAGCCGTACACCATCCCGCATGCCTGGGTGCGGGGAACCGCGAAAGCGCGCATCCTGGCGCCGACGGAGCATTCGCTCGGAATCGCATCGGCAGCATGGTCGCCGAACACGAAGGGCGCGGTGCGCGGACCGGTGGTGTATTTCGATGCAAAGAAGCCGCAAGACTTTGCCAAGTTTCACGGGAAGCTGAAAGGTGCGATTGTCATCACATCGGACCCGCAGCCGCTCTCGCCGCCGAGGCCGGTTGACCAAACCGGAAGCATCACCCGGCCGATGCAGGAACCTCCTCCCCCGGTGGGACAGCCGGCATTTCCCGATCCCTTTGACAAGTTCCTGGCCGAAGAGAAACAGCGGACGAAGTTTCTCAAAGAAGAAGGAGCCATCGCCGTATTGCGCGACTCCAACAAGCCAAACGCGCTGTTGAATATGACAGACAGCACGTTTGAGCCATTTCAACGGGGAGAGATGCCGACGGCATTCGTGACCGGCGAAGGTTACCGGATGATTTTCCGGATGCTGAAAAGCGGGCCCGTGCAAGTAGAACTGGAGATTACGAACTCGCTCGGTGCAAAGCCGGTCGAAGCGTACAACACCGTGGCGGACTTGCGGGGAGCGGAGAAGCCGGACGAGATGGTGATTCTTGGCGCGCACCTGGATTCCTGGGAGCTTGCGACGGGCACAACGGACAACGGGACGGGCTCGATGGCAGTGCTCGAAGCCGCGCGAGCGCTTGCCAAGTTGCATGTGAAGCCGAGGCGGACAATCCGGTTCGTGTTGTTCAGTGGCGAAGAAGAAGGACTGATTGGTTCGAAGGAGTACGTGAAAGCGCATAAGGATGAGCTTGGGAAGATTTCGGGAGTGCTGGTACACGACACCGGAACGGGGCGCGTACTGACCATCGGGCTGCACGACAACTACCAGGACCGGCCGATCTTAGATCAACTGATTCTGCCGCTCGGCTCGTTGAAGTTGCTGGAGCCGACGACTCGCCGGACGTATGGCACGGACAATTTGTCGTTTGATGAGGTAGGCGTTCCGGGATTCTGGTGCGTGCAGGCCATTGCGGAGTATCGCCTGACGCACCATAGCCAGTCCGACACATTTGACAAGGTGTGGAAGGACGATATCAACCAGGGAGCGCAAGTTTTGGCAGCGTGGGCTTATAACACCGCGAATCTTTCCGAGATGCTGCCAAGACGGCCGTTTACAGCGCCGCTGGCCGCGCCGGCAACCGGCCCGAAGGAAGAGGCCGCCAAGAGCGATCCGGTGACGGAGGCCGACAAGAAGATTATCGAACAGGTGAAGAACGACAAGGAGCAACTGAAAGCCGATTTGACGTACTTAACGTCCCAGATTGGTCCGCGGCTTACCGGCTCATCGCAAATGGACCAGGCGAGCCATTGGACGGAGGAGCAGTTCAAAGCGGCGGGACTCGCAAACGTGCACCGAGAGCCGTGGAGCATCGCAAACAGTTGGACGCGAGGGCCGGCGAACGGGCGGGTGACTTGGCCGGTGGTGCACGAATTGACGCTAGCGACGGCCGGATGGTCGCCCGCGACGAATGGGACCGTGAAAGGACAGTTGATCGCAACTGAGGCTACGAAACCGGAGGACTTGGAGAAATATAAAGGGAAGCTGGCTCGGAAGATTGTGGTGTTGAAAGGTGCAATGGAATTGGAGCCTCCGGAAAATCCGCTCTTGACGCCGTGGGGCCAGGATCCCCTGCCGCTGATGCACGCCAAAGCAAATGAAGCCGCGGAGTTTCGGGTGTTCGCGCAGGTGAGGACGGCGCTGACAAAGATGGTCGCGGAAGAGAAGGGACTGGCGATTCTGATTCCGTCAGACAAAATGTATGGACTGCTGAATATGAGTGCACAGTCGAGGGACTATCAACCGGCGGCGATTCCCGCAGCGTTTGTGGTGAGAGAAGATTACCTCCAACTGTTGCGGCTGCTCGATTCGGGAAACCCGGTTGAGTTGGAGCTGAACCTCGAGGGATCGTTCAGCGGAAAGCCTGTGGAGGTCTACAACACCGTTGCGGAAATTACCGGCGCCGAGAAGCCGGACGAGGTGGTGATCCTGGGGGCGCACCTGGATTCCTGGGACCTGGGCACGGGCGCGACCGATAACGGGACGGGTTCGATGGCGGTGCTGGAAGCGGCGCGAGCGCTCGAGAAGGCCGGCGTGAAGCCGAAGCGAACAATCCGGTTTGTTTTGTTCAGTGGAGAGGAACAGGGGCTGAATGGCTCGAAAGCCTATGTGCAAGCGCACAAGGATGAGCTCAGCAAGATTTCAGGAGTGCTGGTACACGACACCGGAACGGGAAAAGTGCTGACAATCGGGCTGATGGGAAATTACAACGCGCGAGAGACGATGGACCGGGTTTTGTATCCGCTGGCCGAACCGCTGGGAATTGTGGAGCCGTCGCTGAGGAGCGAGGGCGGGTCCGATCACGTGCCGTTTGACCAGGCGGGTGTGCCCGGGTTCTGGTGCGTGCAGGACCCCGCGGATTACGAAAAGATGCACCATTCCCAGGCGGATGTATTGGACCACGTGCGGTGGGATGATTTGACGGAGGGCGCACAGGTGCTGGCGGTGTTTGGTTATAACGTAGCGCAGCTGCCGGATTTGCTGCCCAGGAAGCCCGCGAAAGCGGAAACGAAATAGCCGGCGCAGCGGTCGAGGGACGCGCCCAGGTCGACGGGACACCGAAACAGACATGCGTGCTGTGGTGCAGAGAGTAAGCCGGGCGAAGGTCACGGTCGAAGGTCAGGTCACGGGGGAAATCGGCGCTGGGCTCGTGATCCTGCTCGGGGTGGGGAAGGCGGACACTTCGAGTGTGGCCGCGTCGATGGCGGAGAAGCTCGCGAACCTGCGTATTTTCGAGGATGCGACGGGGAAGATGAACCTATCGCTGCTGAATGTCAAAGGAAGCGCGCTCGTGGTGTCGCAGTTCACGCTGTACGGGGACGCGCGCGGGCAGCGACGGCCGAGTTTTATTGCCGCGGCAACGCCGGACCTGGCAAAAAAGCTGTACGGAGAATTCTGCGAGGCATTAGAGAAGCTGGGCGTCACGGTGGGCACGGGAATCTTCCAGGCGATGATGTCGGTGGAGTTGGTGAATGAAGGGCCGGTCACAATCCTTGTCGACTCGGAGAAAACGTTCTAGCTTGCCGGGTAGCGAGAATCCGGAAAAGCCGGTGTGGACAGTCGAGAGCGCGTTGCGTGTGCTCGAGCGCCACGGCAAGAAGCGAAACGTGGAGGGCATGGCGCGGTTCGGGATTCGCGCGAAAGTGGTGTACGGCGTTTCGAAGCCAAAACTGGACGAAATTGTCAAAAGGATTGGAAAAAATCACTCCCTGGGGCTGGCGTTGTGGGAGACGGGCATTCACGACGCGCGATTGCTGGGCATGCTGATCTCGCGGCCGGAAGAAGTGACGAAGGAGCAGATGGAGAGGTGGGTGCGGGATTTCGACAATTGGGATGTGTGCGACGGAACGTGTTGCCATCTGTTCGCCGGGAGCAAGCCGGCTTGGAAAAAAGCGTTCGAATGGGGCCGCCGCAAGGAAGAGTTTGAAAAGCGCGCGGGCTTCGCGCTGGCGGCGTATCTGGCGGTGCATGACAAAGCGGCAGCGGACGCGCCGTTCCTGAAATATTTGAGGGTGATCGAGCGCGAGGCATGGGACGAACGCAACTTTGTGCGAAAAGCGGTGAACTGGGCGCTGCGGAATATTGGCAAGCGAAACCGACGACTGAACCGCGAGGCGATTCGGAGCGCCGAGAGAATCAGAAAGGAGGGAACGCGTGCCGGACGCTGGATTGCGGCGGACGCATTGCGTGAATTGAGGAGCGAGGCCGTGCAGCAGCGGCTCGGCCGGAAGCGGAAAAGGCCAAAGTGAAGATTCGCAGAGCGAAACCGGCGGACGCGGCGCGAATTGCGGTTCTGTCCGGGCAATTGGGATACCCGACAACGACACGGGAAATGTCGGCGAGGCTGAGGCAGGCACTGAAGGACAGAAGCGGCGCTTGTTTTGTGGCCGAAACGCGTGAGCACGGCGTGATCGGATGGGTGCATGTCGGCGTGACTCCGCTGCTCGAAGTGGAGCGGCGGGCGGAACTGAAGGGACTGGTTGTGGATGAGCAGGTGCGCAGTCAGGGGGCCGGGCGGTTGTTGCTTGAAGCCGCAGAAAGGTGGGCGCGAAAGGCGCGTTGCGCCGCGATGTCGGTGCGTTCGAACGTGATTCGAAACCGGGCCCACGGGTTCTACGAGCGGCAAGGATACGAGCATTACAAGACCCAGAAGGCGTTCCGGAAGAAGTTGTAAGGACAGAAGAAGCACAGATCCTCTCCGTCGTTCCCCGCAGACAATTGAGCTCGGCCCGCCCGTCACCGGCCTGGAACAGCGGCGAAGAAGGGTTCTGGCCAAATATATCGCAACACGATAGAATGCAAAAGTGGCTCCAAAGATCAAAGACCAGGAATATAAGGCGCTGGCGGAACTGCGGTACCGGATCCGGCGGTTCCTACAGGAAGGCGACGAGACCGCGCACGACGCGGGGCTCGAAGCACAACAGTACCTGCTCCTGCTCGCGATTCGCGGCCTTCCGGAAGGGCAAGAGGCGACCATCCGCACCCTGGCAGAGCGGCTGTTACTGCGCCACCACAGCACGGTTGAGCTGGTCGATCGCCTGGAGACCCGGGGCTACGTGAAGCGGGTGAGGGGACGGGAGGACCGGCGGCAGGTCCTCGTGCTGCTGCAAGCGAGGGGCGAAAAACTGCTGGAAAGGGTGGTTGGCCAGCGACTGATCGAACTCCGATCCCACGGGCGAGCCTTGGTGGGTGCGATCAGCTCGGTGTTGGAAGCCCGCGGAAGGGTTTCCCGAGGAAAGAACGGACGCCGGAAAGCGGCGAGAGCGAAGAAACATCCCGCGTGGAAGGCGGCCGATTGAGCAATCGCACAGGGAGAGAGCGCAACGAGGAATTAGGCGACTTCACGACGACGTGGAGGGTGGTGCCGATCTCGTTGCTGGCGATGGGCATTGGAGTGTTGTGCGCGTACGTAGCGCTGGCGCTGCTACGGCTGATTGGTTTGTTCACAAATCTCTTTTATTTCGGGCGGTGGAGCACGGTGGATCCGCTGGAATTGCTGTGTGTGCGGGAAGTGATGGAGAAAACGATTGTTGCGCTGCCGGAGAGCGCAAAACTGCAGGAGGTAATGAATTCGCCCGAATGGCAGCAATGGCAAGGCCAGCGACTGTTGCCGCTCGTTGATAGCAACGAGCGATTGGCGGGAGTGCTGCCCATGTCGCGGATTCAGAACTCGATGGCGGAAGGGCAAGATGGATTAGGTTTGAAGGCGCTAGGCGAGTTGGCGAAAACCGACGTCGTGAAGACGTATCCGGACGAGAGCTTGCGGCCTCTGGTGTATCGAATGGCGGAGAGCGGGGTCACGCGCCTTCCGGTAGTGGAGCGGGGAAACGGAAAATTGCTTGGCCTCGTCACACTCGATGATTTGCTGAAGGCCCGCACGCGACATATGGAAGAAGAGCGCCGGCGCGAGCGTGTCCTGACCTGGCGGTTTTTCACCGGAAAGAGACCCGAGTTTGTGGAAACAGAACCCTAGATCCTCGGGTCGTTGGCAAAGATATTCCTACCCAGAAGGTCGAAGCTCCACTGTCAGCCCGCCGACCTTGAACGTCGAAGAGGGTCATGAGAAGTTAGGCTAGCGAAACATGAACGAAACGGGAGAGCAGGCCAAGGTGGGTTGGTTTCGCGCGCAGGCCCTGCGATGGGCTGCGTTCCGGAATGAACGCGAGGAACAGGTATTCCTTCTGCTGACGCTGTTGATTGGAGCGCTGGTTGGACTCGTCGTGGTCGCATTCATTGTGTTGACGGAACGATTTGGCGCTCATCTGGACCCGGCGGGAGTGACCCCTTGGCGGCGGCTGGTAGTGCCGACGCTGGGCTCGCTGACCATGGGATATCTGCTGTACCGCTATTTTCCGGATGCGCGGGGTAGCGGTGTGCCGCAGACGAAGGCGGCATTGTACGCGCGCGAGGGGAAAATCACGCTGTCGACGGTATTTGGAAAATTCTTTTGCACCTCGCTGACGCTGGCAAGCGGGATTCCGTTGGGGCGCGAGGGACCGGCAGTGCAGGTTGGCGGCGGGATCGCATCGGTGCTCGGAAGGGCGCTGGGGTTGAGGCCGGAAAAGGTGAAAGCCCTGATACCGGTCGGCGCGGCGGCAGCCGTGGCGGCGGCGTTCAACACACCCTTGGCAGCGGTGTTGTTTGCACTGGAAGAAGTGGTGGGCGATTTGCATGCCCCGGTGCTGGGTTCGGTGGTCCTGGCGTCAGCGACGAGTTGGGGAGTGTTGCGGTTGCTGCTCGGGAATGATCCGCTCTTTCAGGTGCCGCAATACCAGTTGGTGAATCCGTGGGAATTGTTGCTTTACGGGGTACTTGGTGTTGCGGGGGGACTGGTTTCGGTTGCGTTCACGCAACTGTTGCTGAGACTGCGGGAATGGTTTCAGAGGCGGCCGCGGACCACGGTGTGGTTCCAGCCGGTGGCGGGAGGACTTCTAGTCGGAGTGATGGGCTGGTTCGTGCCACAAGTCATGGGCGTAGGCTACAAATTCGTTGGGGACGCGTTGAATGATCATCTGGCGCTGAAGCTGATGGTGGTTCTGCTGGTCCTGAAATTGGTGGCGACGGCGGTGAGCTACGCTTCGGGAAACGCGGGAGGCATTTTTGGGCCTAGCCTGTTTCTTGGAGCGATGCTGGGAGGCTCGATCGGAGGCGTGGCGCATCATTATTTCCCCGCGCACGTGGCCACGCCGGGAGCGTATGCGCTCGTAGGGATGGGGACTCTGTTTGCAGGGATTGTCCGGGCGCCGATGACGTCGGTGGTGATGATTTTTGAGACGACGCGGGACTATGCGGTGATTGTGCCGTTGATGATTTCAAATCTGGTGAGCTATTTCATCGCTTCGAAACTGCAGCGGACGCCAATCTACGAACAGCTTGCCGAGCAGGACGGGATTCACCTGCCACTTTCCGGAGGCCGGCAAAGAGAGCGACAACGGCAAGTGTTTGAAGTCCTGAAACCGGTGGGCGAATCGCTCGACGTGGGAGAAGCGCTCGGGAAGGTGATCGAAAGGACGGCCGGCAGCGCTCAGAAAACCTGGCCCGTGTGCGATCCCCGCGGAGTCGTGGGAATTGTCACGCGCGCACAGTTGTTACGCGTCCAGGATGGTGAAAAGCCGGTGAAGAAGTTAGGCGACCTGGTGGGGGAGCGTGAATTTCCCCATCTGCACAGCGACCACTCGCTCGAAGTAGCGCTGGTTCGCATGGGGGAGACGCGCACGGATTTGCTACCGGTCGTGAGCCGAGCGAATGTTCACGAGTTGCTTGGGATTGTACGGTTGCAGGATGTACTGCGCTGCTATGGCGTGGAGGATAGCGGAGAGCGCTGAACAAGCGTTGCGGCGCTTGAATATTCGATTGGGAAGCGATACGTTCGGGCACATGCTGAAGCCCGAGGAT
>Ga0207761_1000176_pt1 | contig 20825 bp, 15 predicted proteins | sample LuqExpMetageno34_FD_187792 | JGI IMG/M metagenome (GOLD analysis project Ga0207761, IMG submission 187792) | Tropical forest soil microbial communities from Luquillo Experimental Forest, Puerto Rico - Sample 34 (SPAdes) | ecosystem: Environmental > Terrestrial > Soil > Tropical forest ... | reverse complement strand
CCGTGGCATCCGACGGCGGGTCACTCCATTTCGAAGGTGATGTAGGTGAGCTTGCCGTTGCGCTCGATCTGGAGCACTGCCGGGTCGCCTGGCTGGAGACGGCCAAACGCGGTGCGCAGGTCATCGACGGTCCTGATGGAGGTGCGGTTAAGCGCGTGAATCACGTCGCCTTCCTGCAGGCCCGAATCGACCGTCAAACGGTTCGCGACCGTGGCCGTGACAATCACGCCGCGGGGAATCCGCAGACCGCCGAGGAGTTCCGCGAAGTCCGGAGTGATCGTTGCGCCAATGATGCCGAGGCGGGGAATCAGGTCCTTTTTCGGATCGGAGAGGTCGGCGAGGCGGCTGAGGTCGTGCGCGGGTTCAATGACGGGAACGCGCAGCGTCAGTTTCTGGGGGCCACGCATTACTTCGAGACTGACGCGGTCGCCCGATGTTCTCAGGTACAGGCTGACAGCGAAGATGGGGACACTATCAACCGGCGCGCCATCAATGGCAACGATTACGTCTTGAACGCGTAGCCCGGCGGCTTCGGCAGGCCCGCCCGGATCGAGATCGGAGACGATGACACCCTGGTTTCCGGGGAGGCCGAGGCCCGCAACCAGGTCCGGTGTCAGGGATTGTAGATCGGCGCCAATGGTGCGCCTGCGAACGCGGCCGAAACGGCGGATTTCCTCGTAGGCATAACGCACGATGCCGCTCGGAATGGCGAAACCAATCCCTTCGTTGCCGCCTGATTTTGTGTAGATGAACGTGTCAATGCCCAGGACGTTGCCATCCACATCGACAAGCGGACCACCACTGTTGCCCGGGTTGATGGCCGCGTCGGTTTGAATATAAACCATCGAATCGTCGGGATCCGGCTGACGAAGAACCGAACTGACCAAGCCGAAGGTAACCGAGTTTTCCAGGCCCTCGGGGCTGCCGAAAGCGAGAACGACCTGACCTTTATGAATTTGATCGTAGCGGCCGAGCGGTAGAGTGGGAAGTCCTGTCGCCTCGACTTTAAGAATGGCGAGATCGATGACTTTGCTGACGCCGACGATCTGGGCGTTGAGGATGCGGCCTTTCGATTTCAGCATGGCAGCGGGTTGAGATTCATCACCGACGGCGGGAGTGAGCACCACCCGGACGCGGTCAGCGCCTTTGACGACGTGAAAGTTGGTGATGATGTACCCGTCGGGATCGACGATGACGCCAGAGCCGAGACTGCGCTCCCTGCCCACACCGCTCGAGGAGGCCTGCTGTTCCTCTTCGTCAGCCGCGCCGTACCCTGTGACGAGGACTTCCACCACTGCGGGAGAAACTCTGCGAACCAGGTTTTCAAAGGACCTGCTCATCTGGTGGAGCGCGTCGGGGGTTTGGCGATCAGGCTGGTCTTGGGCGCGGGCCGACAGGCCAAGGATAGAGGTGCAAAGCAAGGTAAGAGAAACGGCTCGCAGGAGAGCGTTCCAAGCGGGTGGATGGAGAATCAATGAGGTTCCCCTTTCGAATCAGTCGAAGCGCCTTCGGAGCCGGAAGCTGGACCGGCCCATGTCACGAGTTTCAGATCAAGGACAAAGATTGCGTAGAGAACGGGAACCAGCAAGAGCGTAATGAAGGTGGCGACACCTAAACCGCCAATCTGCGCGTAACAGAGCGGCTGCCAGAGGGGCCCGCCGTGGGCGGCCAGCGGAAAGAGAGCAAGGATCGTAGCGCCGACCGTGATCAGGACGGGGCGGAGGCGGACGATACCTGCATCAAGCAATGCTTCTTCGAGCGGCTCGCCTTTTTCGTGCATCTCCTCGATGAAGTCAAACAGCACGATGACGTGGCTGACGATGACGCCGATGAGGCTGGCGATACCGAGGAAGGCCATAAACCCGAAAGGCGCTCGCATCAGGTAAAGGGCAATGAGTGCGCCGACGATGCCATACGGAGTGGCAGCGAGGACCAGGAGTGGTTTGATGGAGTGACGGAATTGAAAAGCCAGCGCGAGGAAAATGAGGGCAATGGAGATCATCATGACGAGAGCGAGATTCTTAAAGCCCTGTTCCTGCTTTGCCTGTTCGCCACTGACGACGATGCTATAACCGGGTGGAAGGGTCTTGCGGAGTTCCTGGATTTTGGGCCAGGCGGCGGCGAAGACCTCGGAAGGGAGTGCACCGGGGATTGTAAAGCTTTGAACCGAAATCGTACGGAAGTGCTCGAGGTGGCGAATGCGCAGCCGCTCGAGAACATTTTCAATTGAAGAGACGGAGAGCAGAGGAACTTTGGTGTCGGATTCTGACGAGGAGATGTAGAGATTCTGGACGTCGGCCAGAGTGGCGCGTTCTTCCATGCGCAAGCGGGCAACGACGGGAATCTGCTGGTCGCCGCGGCGAAGCGTCGTAACCGAGGTGCCGCTGAGGGCGGCGCTCGAGGAGGATGCGACATCCTGGTTGGTAACCCCCGCGAGGTTGGCGCGGTCAGGATCGACCTTCAGCGTGACTTCGAATCCATCCTGTCCCCAGTCGTCGCGCGCGCGGGCGCATTGCGGAACGGAGGACAGAATGGAAGTGACCTGCGTGGCGACCGAGCGCAGATTGCTAATGTCCTTTTCTTCCTCAAGCGGGTTGACGTCGGCGAGTCCCGTAACGCGGAGTTCGACCGGGTAATCGACGGGATTGGTCTGCAGTTGGCGTACGTCGATACGGGCGCCGACGACATTCTGAGAAAGCGCGGCCTGGAGCGGGATGATGAACTTGGGCGTGTCGTTCTTGTCGTAGAGTTCGATGATGATTTGCGCATAGTTCAACTGCTGAAGTTGCGGGGTAACGGAGAACCAGAAGCGGGGACCGCCGCCTCCTTCGAAGGTGGTGAGCGATTTCAGGATTTGGCGAGGTTTGCCATCTTTGCCGGGATTCTCCTGGCCGTAGGTGGCCGCAGCGGAACGAATCGTTTCTTCGATTTTCAGAGTGGACTGGTTGGTCGCGAATAGCGGGACGTCGTTCGGCAACCAGACATCGAGGAAGGAAAGATATTGGACGTCGTCGGGAAAGAACTGGGTTTTCAGCCGCTGACCGACAAAGCCGCCGAAGGCGAGAAAAAGCAGGGAAGCTGCGAAGACGAGCCAACGGTGCCCGATAGCAAATTTGCCAGCGCGGAAATAGAAGCCGCTGAAGCCGCGCGTGCGACGAACTTCGGCGGATTTCTCTTGCTTTTTTGCAGGCCGGAGCAGGTAGTAACCGAGGAAGGGAATAAAAGTCATGGAGACGACGCGCGAGGCGACGAGAGCGCAGGTCATTACGATCGGCAAACTGTAGAGAAATTCTCCGGTGGTGCCGGTGAGAAGGAGAAAAGGAAGATAAGCGACGATATTCGTGATCGTTGCGAAAAGGATTGCGTGCGCCAGCTTCGTCGGGCCAAGCCAGGAAGCGATAACCGGTGGATGATGATCGGTGAGGGAACGCTTGATGGAATCACCGGCGACGACCGGATCGTCAACAAGCAATCCGAGCGCAATGATGAGCGTCGCGATCGAAACCTGTTGGAGATCGATGCCCAGCAGCTGGGCGAATCCGAAGGTCATCGCCAAGGTAATTGGAATCGAGAGCGCCATCAAGACGGCGGAGCGCCACTCCCAGAAACCCACCAGTGAGACGAGGACGACGAGAGCGATGGCTTCATAGAGGGCGTCCATAAATAAGTTCACGTTTTCCTGAACTTGCCGAGGCTGGTCGGACGTGGGAGCGATGATCAGGTCGGCGGGGAGAAGCCTGCGAGTGTCGGTTAACTTGGCCTGTACGTCTTTCGAGAACTGGCCAACTTGCTCGCCCTTGCGCATTTGCACGCCCAGCGTGACCGCGCGAGTGCGTCGCCAAACGCCGCCGGAATCGCGCCAAGTGTAGAAGTTAAGAAAACGGGCGGGGCTTTGATAGCCGCTGCGGATGTCGACGAGATCGCGCAGATAGATAGGAGCGCCGAAGCTCGAGGAGCCGACAATGACATTACCGATTTCGTCGGGCGTCGTGAATTCGCCGGAAGGGTCGACGATGATGTTTTTCGAGCCGGCCTCGAGCGCGCCGCCGGGGAGAGTGATGTTCCGGGCGTTGAGGATGCTTTTCAAATTGGAAGGTTGCAGTCCGTAGGAGGCGAGGCGTTCCTGAGAGTAGTCGAGATAAATTTGCTCGGAAAGAACACCGGAGCGATCCACGCGGGAGACCTCCGGCGCGCCGCGAAGGGCGCGGGAAAGCAAGTCGGTGAAGTCGTCGAGCTGGTGGTAGGTGTATTTGTTTCCCGCATTGGCGGCGAGGAGAGGACCGAATTCGGCTGGTTCGTGGACCAGAAGTGGTGGCCAAGCGTCGGGGTGGATTTCCGATTCGTGAAGACGCAATTGCACAAAGACTCTGCCGAACGCGTAAATCTCGCTGTCGCTGGAGTCGGTGAAGCCGTCGGCGGCGACAAAATCGGGACCGTGAGCGAAGACTATTTTGTGAAACAGCTGCCTGGCTTCGGCCTCCCGAACGAAGAAGCGGAGGGCACGTTCCACCGAGTCGACCGGTACGGCCGCAGGGAAGCAGTAGACGATGGAGACGGGCTTTCCTTCAGGCTTGTCGTGGCGTTGAGCGCGCAATTTTGTAAGGACCAATTCCACGGCGTGGGCGCGGACTGAAATCGCAGACGCGTCTTCCAGCGGGCTGGCAACGGTGAGCATGAGCGCCGCCGTATCGCCAAAGTCGCTGTTGAAGCGAATCGGGCCAGCGCCCTGAGGGAGGCTAAGTGAATCCAGCTTGAGATTCATGTCGCTGAATTCCTTTTTGGAGTCCTTCACCGATTCGGCGAGCTGAACCTGGACAATCGAGAGGCCAGGCATCGAGAGGGATTTGATACCGAAATCCGCGCCGGCGGGAGGGCGAATGTAAGAATTTTCGGCAATTGTGGACTCGATCGGGCGGGTGACAAGTTGCTCGACTTGTTCTGCGGTCGCCCCGGGCCATTGCGTGGTCACGGAAGCGACGCGAACGGGAATGTCGGGGTCCTTGCGCTTGGGCATATGCAGGTAGCCATAAATTCCGAGGGAAACGGCGGCGAAGAGAAGGATCCACGAGATTTGGCGGTTCTCAACGAAGAAGCGAGCGGTGTTGTGTTCGTGCAGGATAAAGTCTTCGTCGGTGCGGTGTGCCATCAGTTCGTCTCCGCGTCTGGAGCCGTTAGGGGATGACCCGGACGGTTTGCCCGTCAGTAACCAGGTTGGCGCCGTTGCTGATCACCCGATCCCCGGAGTTCACGCCTCGGATAATGCCGACCTTGTTTCCGTAGGCGCCTCCAGGCTGAACCGCGCGGCGGCGCGCCACGTCTTTTCCGTTGTCGTGGGTGATGACAAAGACGCTGAATGTATTTGTGCCGTCGCCGACCGAGACGATGGCGCTGAGAGGAACGACCAGGATGGGATGGGAGAGCCTGGTCTGGCCGAGATCAAGAGTCACCACCATGCCGGATTTCAAGAGGTCGCGGGGGTTGGGGATGGTGACTTCAACTTGGAAGGTGCGGCTCTTCTGGTCCGCCTGAGGGGAAATGGCGGTAATCTGCCCGATAAACTCCTGCGGAGAGCTTTCTGTGCGAACGGCTTGCTTTTTGCCGAGGTTGACGTTGCCGAGCATCGTATCGGGAACTCCGAAGACGGCTTTGACGAGTGTGGTGTCGCCAAGGGTGAATCCAGGGGTCCCGGTGCCGACGAGGGCGCCGACCTCCACGTTACGGGCGAGGACGACGCTGTCCAGGGGAGCACGCAGTTCGCAGTCGGTGAGCGACTGCTCGGCTTGATTAACCGAGGCTTGAGCCGTCACGAGAGATCCTTGGGTCGAGTCATTTTGCGCCTTAGCGGCATCGTAGTCGCTCTGAGTCATAGCGTTTGCCGCGTAAAGAGCGGAAGCGCGAGCGAAATCCTGTTTGGCTTTCTCGGCGGCGGCGGAGGCCTGCTCCAGTTGTCCTTTGTATTGCTCCAGGACTCGGCGGTAGTCTTCCTGGCGAACGGTGGCGAGAACGGTATCTTTCCTGACGATGTCGCCTTGCTGGACATTGCGAGAACGGCCGTCAGCCCCTTTGCGCTGGAGGATGCTGGTGACGTAGCCGGCGGATTTGAATGTGGCTTGAAGTTGAATGTAAGGGACGATACTAGCCGAATAGGTGTTGCCTTCCGCACCTGAATATTCTTCAACGGCAGTAACAGTCACCGGGGTAAGTGGCGCGGCGGCAGAGTTTTTTTTCTCTCCGCATCCGCCACACAGGACCGCCGCAAAAAACAGCGAGGGCGCTGCGAGTAGTGAAACCGATGTTTTGCGCTTGCCCATGGTTTCCCTTAGTCCTGGCCCAGGGATTTTTCAAAGTCGGAGCGCGCCGTCCAGAAAGCGGCCAGCGCCTGTTGAAGTTGAGTGTTGGCCTGAGCCATGACGGCTTGCTCGTTTAAGGCGTTGGATAACAAAGTGGCTTTTTGTTTGTACTGTTCGAGAACGACCTGGAGTTTTTCACGTTCCGCCTGCTGAGAGAGTTGAGCGACCTGAACGGCGGCGCGGGCTTCGCGAAGCTTGCGGAAGCGATTGTCGAGGTCGAGGACAACCTGGCTTTTGGTTTCCGTGAGATTGAGCTTGCTTTGTTCAATGGTGCGCTGTTTTTCGTCGAGCAAATGGCGCTTGTAGCCCCAATCGTAGAGGTCCCACTTGAGGGTGATGCCGAGGGCGTTGACATTTTGCGGCAGGCCCTGGATGGTGAACGGTGAGAAGAACAAATAGTGAATGCCGATGTCGGGAATGTACTGCGATTTTTGAATTCGGCGGTCGAAAACCGCCTGGTCAATTTTGATCTTGGCCTGGCGAACTTCGGTGCGGTTCTCTAGAACCGCCTGGCGGGCCGCCTCGAGGTTTTTCTCTTCCGGTAATTCTTCGGGAACGCCGCTGAGGCGGAAATCGATGCCGAGATCGCGGCCCATCAGATTGTTGAAGTTTTCCTTCTGGGTGGCGAGAGTGTCTTCAAGGGTGACCACCTGAAGATCCGCCTGGGCGAGTTGAGCTTTCACGCCGATGCTCTGATAAGGCAGAGCCGTTTTTTCCGCAACGTACTGTTCCGTGGTGCGGTCCAATTCATGAAGGAATTTGACGTTGTCCGTCGCGGAGTCGAGGGCGCTCTGGGTCTGCAACATTCCGTAATAGGCGTCCTTTACGGAATTGATGATCTGTTGCCGCTGCTGGCGGAGTTGCTCCTCGCTTAGTTTCTTGGCGACTTGCGCGGCTTCGACATTGAGGTGGATGTTGTAGAGCTCCGCGAGAGGCTGGTAGGCGTCGACGTAGGCGAGGGCGGACCACTGCGGCTCGGTGGTGAGAACGGAGTTCGTGTTTGGCACCGGCGTGTTATTCACGAAGCCGAAGGATGCTTGAGGGAAGCTTACGTGGACGGCGGTCAAAAGGTAGGACCCCGTGAGTTGGATATTGAAGTGAGGATAACGCTGTGTGCGCACCGCGAGAATCTGGTCGTTGGCCTGCAAAACACTCTGATGGGAAATTTTGATCAAGCGGTTGTTTTCCTGGGCGAGAGTAACCGCCTGTTCGAGTGTGAGGACCTCGGCTGGCGCCGTGGAGGGTTCCTGAGCAACAGCGGAGGCGCCAAAGCAAAGAAGAACATCACAAAGAACGAGGGCGCGAAAGCGTAAGACCAAGGAATTCATCGGAGCGGCTAATCATTCACCATCTTCGAGGCGGCGAAGCAGGCCTTCATGCAAAGATTGAGTGCCCATTTCCTGCAAAAAGCTTTGCGGAATGTAGCTTTCAGAGAAGAAGCTTGTCAACTCGAATCGCAGAGCGCAGGCGCTCGGAGAAAGAGATTCGCGGACGGAATCAACTCGTGTATAGTGTTGGCCTGCCGGGAATTCCGAAGGGACTGAGGCCGTGATTTCCGAGAGCTTTTCCGTCCGGGACAGCCGATAGGGTCTTGGAAAAGCACAACGGCAACTCCATCGAACATTCGAAAGGGAAGAGAAGTATGAAAATGAACAGCAGGAGATTCGGGTGGCTGTGCCTGGGGGTGCTGCTGGCTGCCACCGGCTTAGCATTTGCGGGGGATGAACCGGCGAACGTCGTGGGAACATGGAAGATTGCGGTGACGGGGGAATCACGGAGCGCAGAGCAAACCATGGTTTTGAAGCAGGAGGGAATCAAGATTACGGGTACGTTCAGGGGGCCGCGGCAATCGGGAAGCCTCGAAGGATTGGTGGACGGTAACAAAATTACGTTCCACGTAAACACCCGAGTTGCTCTGGATTACAAAGGGACGGTGGACGGCGACACCATGAAGGGAACGATGACGGCGAAGGGCAAGTCCGGTGAGTGGACGGCGGCGCGCGAGAAGGGAAGCGAAGCGACAGCGAACGAGGAAAACAAAATGGCCAATACGACTCCCGCGAGTGGGGTTGCTGCGAGATAGCAGCCGGAAGAAACTCCGGTCAAGGCGTGACGACGATTTGCTTTCCGGCATAGGTAACTGTTTTGTCGGCGCGTTCGGTGAAGTCGGCGCCGACCCCGTGGTTCGTCCCAACGAAAACAATATGAAACGTCCGTGAAGCGAGCATTCCCGGGAAGGTTCCGGTGCGCTCGCCGATGGTGAGTACGTGAGCGGCGTCGTCCCAGAGGAAAGGAATCGTCGAAAAAACACCTTTTTCGTAGTTGTAGTTGTCGTTCTCGTCCTCGTAGAGCGTGAAGCTTCCATTTGCGCCGGGATAAACACGGATTTCGAGGAGGTCCGCGGATTTTTCCGCGGCGAATTCCACTTCGGGTCCAATTGGCAGAATCGAGCCAGCTCGGACGTAGAGTGGGATGCGGTCGATGGGGGCTGGAGCGTCGATCGCACGAGGGCCCAGGACAGCCGTTCCCATCCAAAAGTCAAACCACTTGGCGTCCGGAAGGTAAAGGTGTCGGGAGGTAGCGCCCGGCTCGGTAACGGGATTCACGAGGACAGCGGGGCCGAACAAGAACTGGTCGCCGACATTTTGAGCACGTGTGTCGCCGCGAAAGTCCATGACCAGGGGGCGCATGACGGTATAGCCCTCGTTTGTGGTTTTCCAGGCTAGCGAATAAATATAGGGCATCAGGCGATAACGGAGTTTGTCGAAGGATACCAGGGTTTTTTGAGCCTCGGAACCGTAAGACCACAGCTCATTCTGGTTGGTGGTGCGCGTACCGTGCACGCGAAAGATGGGGCAGAAGGTGCCAAATTCAAACCAGCGAATAAACAATTCGCGGTAGGCGGGGTCATCCGGATTGGCTGAGACAAAGCCGCCGATGTCCGTAGTCCAGTAAGGCAGCCCCGAGAGGGAAAAATTGAGCCCAGCGGGAATCTGGCGGCGGAAGGTTTCCCAGTTCGGGTCAACATCGCCGGACCACATTGCCGTGGCGTTACGCTGAATTCCGGCATAGCCGGATCGGGAAAGGATGAACACGCGCTTTTCGTCGGACGCGGCGCGCTGGCCCTGATACACAGCGGTTGTCGTAAGCAGAGGATACTCGTTCGCGTAACGAGCGCCGTTACCAAGCGCCGTCCGGTTGGTCACAAGCAGATTGGTCTCGCGGCCTTCGGTCTCGGGCTCTGTGGTGTCGAGCCACCAGGCGTCGACACCGATCCGAAAGAGCGCGTCGTTCATGAGCTGCCAGTAATAGTCGCGGGCTTCGGGGTTGAAGGCGTCGTAAAGGGCCATGCCCGCGGGATGAAAGCCAGCGACTTTTGTGCGATCGACGAAGAACCCGCGCTTGTCCAGATCCGTATAGACGGGAGAGCCGGGCCGGAAAAAAGGCCACACGGAAATCATCAGGTGAACATGGAGCGTGTGCAGTTCCTCGATCATGCCTTTGGGGTCCGGATAGTTTTTATTGAAGACGGGTTCGCCCATGGTGTTCCACCAGAACCAGTCCTGCACGATGTTGTCGAGTGGAATGTGAAGGTCGCGGTACTTGTGGGCGATGGATTCGAGTTCCTGCTGTGAATCGTAGCGGTTCTTGCATTGCCAGAAGCCGTAAGCCCACTTGCCGAACAAGGGAGCCTGGCCGGTCAGTTCGCGGTAGGCGGCAATGACCTTGTCGAAGTCGGGACCGTAGAGGAAATAGTAGTCGATCGAATCGGCGACTTCGGAACTCAGATACAAGGCGTGGACGAAGCGGTTGTTGACGCGGCTGCGCGAGCCGTTATTCCAGAAGATGCCGTAGCCGTTACTCGAGAGAAGCAGAGGGACGGAAATGTTGGTGTTGTCCTGTGAGAGCGCAACGTCTTCGCCGCGGTAATTCCAGACGCCCGCCTGGTGCTGGCCGAGGCCAAAGAAGGCTTCCTGCGTGTCCCACATATTGGTGAAGCGTTCGGAGTGTAAAGCCTTCTCCCCGTTCACTTCGGTGGGAGTGAGAGTTCGGGTGTTCTCCTGAGTGAGCTTGTGCCGTGCGGAATCGTAGAAAACGATAGAGCTGTCAGCGCGGGTAACTTCCAGAGTGAGTTGCGAGGTGGCGAGAGTCAGAAGCTTGGAGTCGTCTGCGTGAAGAGTGAATGGGGCTTTGGCCCATTTCTTCTGGACGACAAGAAAATCGGGGCGTTCCGGAAGATTTCGGTCCAGGGAATAGACGATGTGGATGATCGAATCGGAGCAGACCTGGAGGCGAAGGTAACCGCTATCGAGGGTGAGGAGCACGCCGTCCGGGAGCGGATCAGCCGACTTTACAGGGTTGAGCGGGATCCACTGAGCCCGCAAAGGAGGAGCCACGGCAAAAACGAAAGAGGAAGCGAGGATCGCAGCAAGCAGCGAGTGCTGGCCAAAACGATATTGCATAGCGGAAAGAGGCCTCGTGTGCGTTTTTTTGGAGCGCAACGTGTTGATGAGTGGACTTTGGCATTTGTGGCGAGAGGTTGTCAACTTGCTAGACAGGGATGACGGTGGTCGGCCCGTAAATTCGAAATTAGTGATTGCTGATATCCAAAGGATGCGCTTGCGCAGGTAGCCGCGCGCGGTCAGGATATACCGAGCTGAAGTGGGGAATTCGCAACGAAGGATTACCGCGCCCTGGAGGGAAAGACGGAGCCGGTAGACGCAAATGTGAATTCGCCGACCCAAGGGCGTCGTGACGAAGTAATCACAATTCGAGCCGTTGCTGCTGATCGAACCTCCGACACCCGCTGACGTTTTCGATGCCGCCCCATCTTGATGATTCAGCGAGACGTGAACGAGAGCAAAGATGAGAACAGATCGATTTGAGGATTTCCACGGAATGAGTGTTCTCTCGCTCGAGAGCCGCCGAGCCGCGGAGATCGCGCGACTGATAGAGAGTTATCACGGGGTTCCAATCACAGCGCCGGCGATGAGGGAAGTGCCGCTGACGGAAAATGAAGCGGCACTGTGTTTTGCAGAGGAGTTGATGGCAGGGAGCATCGATATCGTCGTGTTTCTGACCGGAGTCGGCGCGCGGGCGCTCTACAAGGTGATTTCAGAAAAGCAGCCACCCGAGCGGTTTATTGAGGCCTTGCGGCACGTGAAGGTGGCGACGAGGGGGCCGAAACCGCAAGCCGTGATGCGCGAATGGAATGTCCCGGTAACCCTGACGGCTCCGGAACCGTGCACGTGGCGGGAATTGTTGCGAGCTTTGGACGAAATTCCGGGCGGCCTGCACGCGCAACGCCTTGCCGTCCAGGAGTATGGCGCGCCGAATCCCGATTTCCTGGATGCCCTGAAGGAACGCGGCGCCGTGGTACAGGCAGTTGCCGTGTATCAATGGGCGCTGCCGGAAGATACGTCCCCGCTGCGCGAGGCGGTGAGCGCGGTGACGAACGGGCGGGTGCCCGTCGCTCTTTTTACCACTGGGATTCAGGTGACACACCTCTTCCAGATTGCGGAGGAGATGGGCAGGCATCAGGAATTGCGAGCCGCATTCCGGGACGTGTTGGTCGGGTCGATCGGACCCTCTACTTCGGAGACATTAAGGCACTTTGGCATTCGCGTGGATCTGGAGCCGTCGCATCCGAAGATGGGCTTCCTGGTCAAAGAAGCGGCGGAGCGGTCAGCCGGGCTGATACCAAACGGAGCGGCGAACGAATCAGCTTGCTAGGGTGTTCGCAGAGGCTCGCGGCTGCTCTTCGTTAAGAGGAAGAGAATTCCTTGACGAACCAGCTTCGGCCGTTGCGGAGGCAATTGCCGGGAGAAGTTCCGCTGCAATTCCCGCCTCATGCAATGTCGTAATTTCGCGCTGTGTTTCGGGGTCACTCGGAATAGCGCCAAAGATCAGACGGACAACGCACTGGCCGTTTTGGGCCGCTTCGACCATTCGCCGCTGAATCTCCTCGCAGGCGCGGTCAGCCGGTTCGAGTTCTTTGGCCAATCGCCGAACCGCTACGTGCGGAGGGATAAGCTCCAGCACGTCGGCAGGTACCTGGTCGTCGTGGACGACCAAGTCTGCCCTCCGGAGGGGTTCCAACGTTCGAAGGGTCAAGCGTTTCGTGGGACCCGGCCCGATCGCGACAAAATAGATTTTCCCTGGCAGTGTGAAATGGCTCGTCATGGGTAAACCTCGCGCTACCCCGGTAGCGTAACATCGCCTTTGGGCCGGCAATTCGTTGAAGTTTTCCTTGAATAAATCAAAAAATTCGATGGATCTGGGGATGCGCTTGCGCCCGAGCCGTTCTCCGCGAGCGATCAGCGGGCCGCAGCGTGTCCCGCCAGGAAGGTTCGCAGTTTCAATGGTTCAGCAGCGGAGGAATAGAGCATTCGAGACAGCTCGAAAGTGAGGAGCACGTCCATTTTGGCTTCCGGAAGGAGGACAAGTGAGCCGCTTTGAATGGCATCCCCGGTAATGAGGATGTCGGGGATTTCCGCCGACCAGGCCAATGTATCGGTTCGCCCGTCGGCCATGACAATGCAATTGCGGTGCGCCTCGCCGCACGCATTTTGGGATAGGAGCTTCGCGCTGGATTCCGAGGAATCCGGAAGAAAACGCAAACGTATCTGGCGATAGGTGCCCGCCGGGATGGCCGCGCTATCAACCAGCAGTTCAGAGACCGAACCGCCGATAAGATCAATTTGCAGTGGCTCCGCCTTGAGCCGAGGAGCAATTTCAATCCAATCGGGCGACGCCAGGTCGGCGATGTCGCTTGAATGAAGTTGAACGCCTTGCAAAGTCACAAAGGCGTGTTGCGGGCCAGCGGCGACGCCGAACTCGAACGCCAACGGCTTAACCACTCGGACGCTCATCATTCCGTTGGTCTGCGGTAGCGAACAGGCGGGCGGAGGGTTCCCAGCTTTTATGATCAGGCCGCCGTTGCCATTATTGGAGAAACCGACAAAACAGGAATTGCCACAGCCGGCGACCATGGCAACGGAAAGAACAAGCACACACGAACCGCCACGCCGGAGAACCCAGGAAGAGAGTCGCAGGGTTTCAAGTCTGGACCGTGGCATTCGACCCTCCGTCGAATCGGCCCCTCAGGGACGTATTCTACACCGAAAAGACGCGCGTGGCTTCACTGAAGCAGTTGGTACCCGAGGAAGGAGCTTGCGGTGTCCTCAACGGCGATTCAACTCGATGAAACCAACGACAAGGCTAGTGAATTCGTCGGGCTTCTCGAGATACATCAAATGGCCGGCATCGGTTACAACCACACGCCGCGAGTTAGGGATTCCCGCCTCGATTACACCCGCATGTGCGTGAACATCGGGAATGTCAGCATCGCCCGTGAGGAGCAGCGCGGGAACATGGATTTCGTGCAAGCGGGGCAGAGCCGCTTGCGTCGGGCGCGTGTAATCGTCGTGGGTCAAATCGCCTTGAGGGGCGTCAGGTTTGCCATCGCGGTGCGGCTGTCCTTCCGCCGGGATTAAGAGTGAAATTACTGCAAGTACAGCGGGTACAGCGTGGAACGGCCGATGCATCTGCCACCTCCGCCAGAATGAGAAGAGCGCGTGGCCCGGGGGGAAGCGCTCCGGGAAGCCGGTGAGTCTAGGCCCGCTCAGTTGCAAACCGTAAAGTCGGTTTGCGCTACTTGAGGTAACTTTTCACAATTTCAATTACGTCATCGGCAGCTTCTTCGGAAGATTTCGAATTCCTGGGCATGTGGTTGCGGATGTGATCCTCCATGAGTTCCGCCATGAGGGAGTTGATGGCGCCGCGCGCGGCGGCGAGGCGTTGCAGTACGTCCGCACAATGCTCATCTTCGTTCAGGCCGCGAAGAACGCTTTCGAGCTGCCCGATGATCTTTTTTGTCCGGTTGACCAGATCCAACTTTTCTCGCGAGGTGTGCGACATTGCAATTTGAGTACCCTATAGGGGTATGGTATCAAACGCGGTCGCCACAACCAATAGGCTTTCGAGCAGGCAGAAAGGCCAGAGGCGGAGGCCCGACGAATGGAATCGAACCGCTGCGCCGAGCGAGTTTCCGAGTGTCTGGCCGACGGATTCCGCGCGCCGCCCGGGAAAAGGGAGAAACGCAAGCGAAGGGTGGACTTGTAACACTTCTGTAATGTCGCCACCGAATACTTGATGTCTTTTGTGACCGGAACCCTGTAACGCCTTGCGACAAATAGGAAATAGGTGCGGCCTTCCGGAGGAGTCTGTGGGATTTGAGGTCATCCGATGAAGCGCACATGGTGTGAAACGTTGGCTGTTTTGTTGATGCTGGGCTCGTTCTCGGTGGGTTGCGGTGGCGATAAGCTCGACCAGAAGGCGGGGGCCCCACCACCGCTAAAGGTGGAACGAGCGGAAGATCGTAACGTTTTTGAGGTGGAGCACCCGGAACGCTTTCCTCTGATAAAAGCCGTCGAGCACCTTAGCGCGCCCGAGTTGCGAGCTACGGGTACGGTGAACCCAGATATCAGCCGGAGCGTACCAGTAATTTCGATCGCCACCGGGCGAGTGGTCGAGATCAAAGCACGCCTTGGCGACGTCGTGCAAAAAGGGCAGCTTTTGCTCCGCGTGCAAAGCGCCGACATCGCGGCAGCTTTTTCCGATTACCAAAAGGCTGTTGCCGACGAACAACTTACGCGGACGCAACTGGAACGAGCGCAACTCCTATACGAAAAGGGCGCGATTTCCTTAAATGATCTTCAGATCGCGCAGGATACAGATGCCAAGGCCAAGGTCGACGTAAAGACAAGCGCGGAAAAGCTCCGCGTGCTTGGCAATCCGCACCTGGATCAACCGTCGGGCTTTGTTGAGATTCGCGCTCCCATCTCCGGGGTGATCACCGACCAGCAAGTGACCAATGCGGCGGGAGTGGCGGGTCTCGGAACGCCAAATCCGTTCACGATTGCGGACCTAACCTACGTCTGGATCATTTGCGACGTATATGAAAACGACCTTTCGAACGTCAACCTCGGGGAAAAGGCGGACATTCGCTTTAATGCTTATCGCGACAGGGTGTTTACAGGAATCATTAGCAACATTGGACCGATACTCGACCCCACCATACGTACGGCAAAGGTGCGCATCGAGGTGCGCAATCCGGGCATGATGCGGCCCGGCATGTTCGTCGTGGCTATCTTCCACGGAAAGAAAAAAGAGTCGCACGCGGCGGTGCCCGCGACCGCCATCCTGCACCTCCAGGACCATGACTGGGTATATGTGCCGGCCGGCAACCACAGTTTGCGTCGAGTCGAGGTGAAGGGCGGCCAAATGCTTCCCGGGAATATGCAGGAAGTCCTGTCAGGAATTGACGTTGGGCAGCAGGTTGTGGGGAATGCGCTCGAATTTTGGAACACGGTGCAACAGTAATGATCGGAAGACTGGTCGACTTTGCGCTGAACAGCCGCTTTATTGTCCTCAGCTTGGCCGTTCTGCTTTTCGTGTGGGGCGTTATTGCGTTCAAAGCGCTGCCGGTGGAGGCCTATCCCGATGTGGCCAACGTTTGGGTTCAAGTGATTACCCAATGGCCGGGCCGGGCGGCCGAAGAAGTCGAGCAGCAAGTGACCGTGCCGATCGAAATCCAGATGAACGGCCTGCCCCATGTGCAGCATGTGCGGTCGGCTTCGCTCGCCGGGCTGTCCGTGGTCAACCTGATTTTCGAGGATGATTCGGACAACAATTGGGACCGCCAAAAGGCGGCCGAGAGACTCGGGCAGGTGACTTTGCCGCCCAACGTATTGGCACAAATTGGGCCCGATTTCAGTCCCATTGGCTCGATCTATTGGTACACGCTGAAGAGCGACAATCCCAACTACGACGTGATGGAGCTCAAGTCCCTACAGGACTGGGTGGTTGCGAAGTACATGAAGTCGGTGCCGGACGTCGTCGACGATTCTTCATTCGGCGGCATAACGCGTGAATACCAGATTCGCGTCGATCCCGACAAGCTGGTGTCGTATGGGCTGAGCCTTGCACAAGTCGAACAGCAATTGACGAATGCAAACGCGAACGGGGGCGGGAGTTTTATCGAAGCCGGAGCGCAGCAAATAAATGTTCGTGAGGTCGGACTGGTGCGGGGCGTGCAGGATATCGAAAAGACGGTCCTCAAGACGCAGAGCGGCACTGCGCTGCGGGTAAAAGACATCGCGGTCGTCAGGCAGGGGCCAAAGATCCGCTTGGGTCAGATCGGGAAGGCCATTCATCGCTCGGATGGGGTCGTTGTGGACGACGACGACGTCGTCGAGGGCATCGTGTTCATGCTCAAAGGCGCGGATACAGCGACAACGCTCGAGGGCATCCACGCGATGGTGCAGCGGTTGAACGAACAGATCCTGCCGCCGGGAGTGAAGATCGTACCCTACCTCGACCGCGACGACCTAGTCCATTACACGACGCATACGGTGATGCACAACCTTACCGAAGGGATGATTCTCGTGGTCGTCATCCTTTTCATATTTCTCGGCAACGTGCGGGCAGCCGTTATTGTGGCGCTCACGATTCCGTTTTCGTTGTTGTTTGCGGCGATCTGCCTAAATCTCCGGCACATTTCGGCCAACCTGCTGTCGCTGGGCGCCCTGGATTTCGGCATGGTGGTCGATGGCGCGGTGGTGATGGTTGAAAACATCGTCCGCCACCTGAACCAGCCGACAAAGAACCTTGAGACACCGTTGGATAAAATCCGCGAAGCCGCGCACGAAGTGCAACGACCGGTTTTCTATGCCATCGGCATCATTATTACGGCGTACCTTCCGATATTCACCCTACAACGGATCGAAGGGAAACTCTTTAAGCCGATGGCGTGGACCGTGGCGTTTGCCCTGCTCGGCGCTCTGATCTTTTCGATGTTGATCGCTCCCGCCTTGGCGAGTCTGCTCTTCCGCGCTGGGGTTAAGGAGTGGCACAACCCGGTAATGGCGTACCTCACCGTCCAGTACAGAAAAGCGGTGAACTCGGCGATCCGTTATCGCCAGGTGACGATCGGCGCGGCGCTGGTTTCGTTCGCCTTTACCGTCTACCTGGCATTCGGCGGGGTGATCGGCTCGGAATTCCTGCCGCATCTCGATGAGGGTGCGATCTGGGTTCGCGGAACATTGGCCCCCAGCACAGGGCCGACGGAAGGCGTGCGCGTAACGAACCGAGCGAGAGAAGTCCTTTGCTCATTCCCCGAGGTGCCGCGAGTGGTGGCCCAGGTGGGCCGGCCGGACGACGGCACGGATACGACCGGATTTTTCAACACCGAGTACTTCGTGGACCTGCTTCCCAAAGAGAAATGGCGTCCGGTCTTCCACCAGAATAAAGAGCTGCTGATCGAGGCTATGAACCGCGAACTCGAGAAGATTCCGGGAGTGATCTGGAATTTCTCGCAGCCGATTTCAGACAACCTGGAAGAAGCGGTCAGCGGCGTCAAAGGCGCGCTGGCGGTGAAAATCTACGGGGATGATCTCAAGACCCTGGAGCAAAAGGGCGACGAGGTCGTGAACATCATGCGGGGAATCCGCGGCGTAGAAGACCTGGGGTTGTTTCGCGTTTTGGGCCAGCCGAACATGAACTTGGAAGTAGATCGCGACAAGGCGGCGCGGTACGGAATCAACGTATCCGACGTCCAGGATGCCGTCCAGACAGCGGTCGGAGGCAATGCCTTGACTCAAGTGCTGATCGGCGAGCAGAGATACGATCTTGTTCTGCGGTATTTGCCCGAGTACCGCGACACGCAGGAAGCCATCGAGATGATTCGTTTGCTGGCTCCCACGGGGGAGCGCGTCTCTCTCGCACAACTTACGAAGGTCAGCGTCGTGGACGGCGCCTCGGAAATCTATCGTGAAGCGAACTCCCGCTACATCGCAATCAAGTACAGCGTGCGTGGGCGGGATCTGGGCGGTACAGTGGAAGAAGCCATCAAGAAGGTTAGCGCCGGGGTGAAATTGCCGTCGGGATATACGATTGACTGGGCGGGAGAATACGAAAGCCAAAAGCGTTCCGAGCGGCGCTTGTTGGTGGTGCTGCCGGCGACGATTTTGGTGATTTTCGTGATTCTGTACACGATGTTTCGATCGATGAAGTGGGCGTTTCTGATTCTTACAAACGTGGCGATGGCACGACTCGGGGGGTTAGTGGCTCTGCTGGTGACACACACAAATTTCAGTGTGTCTTCGGGCGTTGGTTTCCTTGCCTTGTTCGGAGTTTCCGTGCAAACCGGCGTGATCATGCTGGAGTACATCAACCAGCTTCGCGCCAAGGGCTATTCGATTGAAGAGTCGGCCGCTGAGGGCGCCGTACTTCGGCTGCGTCCAATCATGATGACAATGCTGGTCGCAACGCTGGGGTTGCTGCCCGCTGCGCTCTCGCACGGAATCGGCTCCGACTCGCAACGACCATTCGCGATCGTAATTGTAGGTGGATTGATCTCCGACCTGGTGATGAGCATTTTTCTTTTGCCTGCGCTGTATACCTGGTTCGCCAGTTCGGGTGACAAGCTGCCAGAGCCGGAGCCCCAGGGGGTCCTGTGATCGTGCGGAGGGAAGTTGACAATGAAAAAAAGAAGTGAAACGTGTGCCCTGATTCGGGAAATAGGGATCGTTCCCGCTGTCAGACTGACCTCCGCCGAAGAAGCGCACTTCGCCGCAGAGGCCGTTGCGAGCGGGGGAATACCGATCGTGGAGATCACGCTGACGGTGACGGGTGCGGTTGACCTGATTTCGCATCTTGCTCAATACCACCCCAAGATGCTGGTTGGGGCCGGTACAGTCCTGAATACGGAGATGGCCGGAAAATGCATTGATGCGGGAGCGGGCTTTCTTACCAGTCCCGGCCTAAATTTGAAGGTCGTCGAGTTTGCCGCCAAGAGGGACATTGCGGTTTTGCCGGGCGCGCTGACACCGACAGAGGTGATTGAGGCCTGGGAGGCTGGATCGGATTTTGTGAAAGTCTTTCCGTGCGTGGATGTCGGAGGAGAAAGGTATATCAAGGCGTTGAAGACGGCGCTGCCGCAGATTCCGCTAATCGCCGCAGGGGGCGTGAATCAACAAACAGCCGGAAATTATATTTTGGCAGGAGCCTCAGCGATCGGAGTTGGCGGCGAACTGATTCCGGCAGAGGCGATTGAACGCCGGCAATCCAAGCGCATCCGGGAACTGGCGCTCCGCTTTTCCGGCTTCGTAAAGGAAGCACGAGAGCGCATTGAACCGCCGAAAGCTGTTCCCGAAGGAAAGTTCAGGAAAATTGAAGAGTGCGAAAAGAAATGACGGGCGCGTACAGGCGGCGGCCCATCCCGAACGCCTAGATGTATCGATCGCTCCGACGATGCATCAAGACGAGGTGTTGCGGCTGTCCGCCGTGGTGGGCTTTTGCCCGACCATGCGCACATTTACCAGTTTGTTGACCAAATCGAACCAAAACGGAGCGCCTAGAGAGACGGCAAATGCCGTGAGAATCCAACCAAGGAGATTGACTGCCCAAGTGCCGAGGATGGGCCACGGGAACTGGTTCCGCACATCCGCCAGATAGCTGGTCACTTGAAATCCCTGGTAGCCGATCGGCAGCGAAGCAAGGTTTGTTTCAAGATCCTGGCGAGCCTTCCAATAATTGAGATCAGCGCAGTTCGCACGATCGGGGCATCTATACTCCTCCGCCAAGGAAACCAGCTGAGCGCGAGTGGGGGCCGATGTCCAGAGTGCACGACCAACACGCAGAAGGTTGACGTTACACAAGACCGCGAGGCCGAGCCCCAGGAAGAGCAGGCTGACTTGAGTGTGGCGTTTGTAGAGACCGTTGATGCGATCCATGGTGTCGTCGTACCACTTCTCGACGGCGTTATTGCAAGCCGAAACATCATGCTCGAGACCCAGGGTCAACGCTTTAAGGCGGTTCTCGAGCGCCGAATCCGGCAGAGCCGCAATGAGGCCTGGCAAATCGGTGGTCTTAAGGTTATTCGCGGTCAGGAGAATGGATTGCAGCACCTTGTTGAATTGATCGGAAGGAATGTAGCTGGGGCGCGGGACGACCGGCGCACTGGCCCCCCTAAGCGAAGTTCTGGTTGGAGCAAAGGAAATACTCTGGATTAGAGGGTGAGAGAAAAAAGCGTTCGTCAGTTGCTCGTCGCCGAGCATATTTCTCAAGGCGATTTCCAGAGAGGAAGCTCGACGGGCGCTGAACGAGGCCCAGACTTCCTGGAGGTGAGAGGCAAAGATACTAAAAATCAGACAGACGGTGGCAATGCCGATTGCAACACCAAGAACCTTGTCCATGAGTCCTCCCCGTAACGACTTCGATGAAAAACAGCGAATTTCTAGCCCACAACGTGGTCCTTTAAGAGCGGTGGGTCAATGCTTTCCCAGTCAGGCCCGGAGAAGGTAATATCGCGCACGGGAGTCTCCTGGCTTAAAGTCCGCCTCAGGGGCGCGCAAAGGTTCGTGCTGAACGGCCTCACAGCCGTGAGGGAATGTGAGGGAAATCGAGGGTACT
>Ga0207761_1000175_pt1 | contig 20826 bp, 23 predicted proteins | sample LuqExpMetageno34_FD_187792 | JGI IMG/M metagenome (GOLD analysis project Ga0207761, IMG submission 187792) | Tropical forest soil microbial communities from Luquillo Experimental Forest, Puerto Rico - Sample 34 (SPAdes) | ecosystem: Environmental > Terrestrial > Soil > Tropical forest ... | reverse complement strand
GCTGGTATCTCGTGAATCTCAATGCCGGACAGTGCGCAGCCAAAAAGGCTGGCACTTTCGGCTGCAAGTTTGACGCTAACGGCAATGCGACCGAATGTGGAGCCGCCACTGTTAACGATGCAACGGGCGAAATCGACGTCGTCGTGGCGAAATGACAGCCCCCGGTCCTCGCAGACCAATATTTGCGGGATCACCGTATTTTGCAACTCGCTTTCCACGTTCCGGCACCCGGCAAACAACAGCCCGGAGGTGGAGGTAAACCATGAATGCTTTGGCAGAGTCGCGGTCTGTACAAGCTTGCTGTTCTTGACCAATGCAATAAGCGCCCAGACTCGCAGGGGAAGTCTTTCCCTTGACTTTCCCTCTTATAGAACGGGGTTGTCGGTGACTTGGATACTCAACTGGACGGCTGGCCCCCAGTGCGCGCAACCTTCAACGCCGCCGCGAGGCCGGGAGGGCGGCCGGTAAATAAGGAGACCGAGGAACAATCGGACATTTTGAGCTTTTTGTTCTTGCAGCTGGGGGTACAGTAAGAGCGATTGAGAAGCACGGCAAGGTTGCCGTTCCAAGGCGTAAAGGAAATCTGCTTATTTGTGACGGATGTCGAGTGGCGCTCGGACACGGTCGAGCGGAAACACTTCGAATTGCCACCTCACGGGCACAGAAGTTGGCACGTAGCACATCGTCTTGTCACAGGCCTGAAACTCGAGCTTGCCGTTGATGGTCAGTGCCTTTCCTTCCATCGGAACGGAGCCCCAGAATGCAGAGCTAGAACTGACCTTTACATCTTGACTAATGCGGAAGGTACCCTCGAAAACGGGAACTTGCTCTTTGATGACAGGCAAGTAAAGAGTCTTGGACTGCGGATAAACAGGCGGTTTGAGCTCGACTTCCGGGATAGGATCAATGACTAGCTTGATAGGCTTGTAGCCCTGGACACCAGGCGCATAGACATGCACGTCGTCAGGAAGGCGCACTTCGGCAGCGAGAGTGACGCGGGTTCCTGGAACGCCGGTGCGGTCAGACTGTTCCAGCGCAAGTTCGAGGTGTGGGGTCTTAACGGTTTCGGTAACCTCCTGGCCGAGTTCGGGAAAGAGTTTGGCGATCAAGCTGGCACCCGTAAGCCGCTCGCGGTATTTTGCTTCGAAGAACTTTTCCTTAATAACGCCGTTTCGATCAATAAAAAAATAGCCGGGACGCGCGAAGCCCTTTTGCATACCGGTGGCTTCCTCATTTAACACGCCGTACTCCCGAATAACTTTTGAATCAGGATCCGCGAGCAAAGGATACTCGAGGTGGTGGCGATCGGCAAAAAACCTCAAAATTTCCTGGCTGTCGTAACTGATGGCGGTGAATTTGACGCCCTGCTGTTCAAATCTAGGGATGGCGCTCTGCAGCTGGACCAGCTGGCCCTTGCAAAACGGTCACCAATCGGCGGAACGGAAAAAAAGAAGAACGGTTCCGTTAGCACCTCTGAGCGAGTCGAGAGTTTGTGCCCGCCCGAACTGGTCGTGGGCTGAAAAGGAGGGCGCTTTCTGACCGACGGCAAGACCGATGGACATGGATTCGAGGGTGACGACGTGAATGGTGTCTTCGTCGAGTGTTCCACGGACCGTTACCGTGTCTCCGAGGTGTCCGGCAGCAGGTTCCTGGGGGGAAAGGTTGTACATCACCCTGTTTGTATCGTCATAGAGAGCGAAATTCGCTCCCGGAGCATACTTGAAGCACTCGGCCGATTCGGCAAAAGCCTCATCGGCATTGCAACTGCTATAAACGATTACGCCGGACCAAGACACCGTTTTCCTCGCCTGCCCGGCGGCAAGTACAGCGAACGAGAGGGCCACGCTTATAGAAGGCAGGAAGCAATTTTTCACAGATGACCTCGCAAGCTTGATTTTAACCGGGTTTCTCCTTATAGAGACCCGCGGCGGCAGCCAAACCGGAAGGCATAGGGTTGGTGAATCTTGAGTCAGCGTAACAATAGCAATGACTCAGTGGCCGAGGCAACATCAGCGTTTTCGACGTATCCCGCGGAAGCGAAGATGGAGGATCTTGTTACATGTTTTTGCTGAAAATCGACACGAATAGCCTCAGACAAAGACTTCGGAACTAGGCGCCTTTCCGATTGTGATTAAGCGCCGGCTTTCCGAACTCCGGCTTGTTCGTCGTCTTGGATAGCGCCACGCACTATTTTTACTATTTTTTACACAAAAAAAGCTTCCGTTGGAGCGCCGGAAGCCTTGTACTTTGTGATTCTTAGAATGGTTGCGGGGGTCAGCCTCGTGATCTCATCGATCGGGATTCTCCTTTAGGCCAGCTCAATTCCCACTGCTGCGTTTTCTTCCCGGCTCCCGAGCCAGTACCCATAACGCTCGGAAATCTCCATGAGACGCTGAATGTCGGCCGGTCTAGGAATTCGCTTGCCGGCTTCGTTCGCGAGCTGTCCCATCTCCCGAAGCGCACGGCCAAGTTTCGCAGTACATGTAATCAGGGCCGCCATCGGCTCGCCAGAAACATTGCGCCACGCATGCTTGGCTCCGCCAGGAATGTGGATGAAGTCTCCTGGCCTGAGCGTTTGCCATTGCAATCCAGCTTCGGTCTCCACCAGGCCTTGCGCTTCGCCTAACAAGACGTAAAAACTCTCGGCGTCTGCATGGCTGTGGATGGGCACGCTCACACCAGGAGGTATCGCTCCCTTCATAACGCAATAAACGTCTTCCCTCGAGGGACTGAGGAGCTCCAGTCTTGCCCCGTCCAGCAAATCCAGGAATGTTCTTTCATCGGCTCTCACAACTTTTGTGACTTTCATCACCTTCGTTCTCCTTGGACTCTTCTCCGTTTCCAAACCAATTGCCGCGTAAGTTTGAGTTCTTAACTATTGGCCAACACCATGCATACCGCGCTTTGTTTGCGCGCACGCTGCCCAGTGCCAGGTTCACTTTCTTTCATAGGCAGGATCTCAAACCTGGGTTGCACGTTGTGCAGCGCCGCGAATCGCAGCATCTCGGAGATCTGCTGAGGCGTGCCGATGGCTCTTACACAGAACGAGAGCTGCCTCATGACCATGGTCGGCCACACTGTCAGACTCACATGTGCCGGTGGGACTCCTAGCAGACAGAATGTGCCATTCGGACGCAATGTACCCAACCAGGCATTCCAATCCAAGTTCACCGTTGCCGTAGACACCAGTACATCCAGGCTGGCTGCCGCACGGCCCATCTGCTCTGATTTCTGACTGAGGACAAAATGGTGCGTCGGGAACGATGTTTTCAAGAACCTTGCTTTGTGTACAACTCATTGGTGTTTCTCCTTCTATGAGTCAGTGCGCACAACCGGCTGGAATTCGATCATCAAGGTGAGCGGAAAACTACACGGCTCGACGCAGTCGAATACGGTCCAGCTTGTGAGCAGGGGTCATGGGAAGTCGCGCGACTAGCCGCACTTCCGTTGGGCACTTGTAGCTAACCAGCCGCGAAGCGCAGTGCTTAGAGATCTCGTCCTCGTCGATCAGTTCGCCGTTTCTGGGCACGACGAAGGCGATCACGCGCTCGCCTCCACTCCGCGGATCTGGCGCACCGACAACACCGGCCATTCCTACGTTGGGGTGCGTGTAGATCACCTCTTCCACCTCTCGCGGAAAGACGTTGAAGCCCTTGATGAACACAACGTCCTTTTTCCGGTCGGTGATAAACACAAAGCCATCTTTGTCTAGGTAGACAATGTCACCCGTGTAGATGAAGCCGTCGCGGATGGTTTGCGCGGTCTCTTCGGGTTGGTTGCGGTAGCCCTTCATCATGTGAGGACCTCGGACGCGAAGCTCGCCCCTTTCACCAGGTGGCAGCACCTGTAGCCCTGTCTCTAGGTCCACGACTTCTACGGTAACGCCGGGGACGGGCCTGCCAACCGATCCCGGTTTTGGACTTGAAAATGGCGGTGGTCCGCTGATCGGTGCGATTTCCGACATGCCGTAGCCCTCACGAATCTCGAGTCCCGTCGCGAGTCGCCACCGCTCCATAAGTTCCACAGGGAACGGTGCTGCACCGGCCGGGCACTCTCTGAGGGCCGAAAGGTCAGCGGTGCCCAGGTTGCCCGCTGCCAGAACACCAGCGTAAATGGCAGGCGGGCCGCCGCCGAAGAACGTGACGCGGTGTTGCTCCAGCAACTCGACGATGAGCTCCGGCTGAAAGCGCTCCGGGATCACCGTCTCGCCGCACGCGGACAGCGGAAGGAGCGCGCCCGTCAGGAAGCCATACATGTGCGTGAAAGGAGCGATAGGCAGGAAAACTTCGTCATCGGTGCGTTTCGGAAAGATGTGTTCCATGGAGCGAACGGCGAAGACGAGGCGGCCGTGCGTGTGCTCGACAACCTTGGGAATTCCGGTTGTACCGCCGCTGAAGAACAGCGCTCCTAAATCGGTCGGGGTCGCAGTCCGCAGGCTCATAGGTTTTGTCGGCTCGGCCACCAGATCGCGGACGCTAACATCCCGCCCCAAGCAGACCACGTTGGGAATGCCTAGTTCGTAAGCAAGACGGGTTACGATGTCCCGCGTGGCCGGTGCGCACAGCACAGCCCGCGGCGCCACGTCCCGCAGCAGTGGCGCGAGCTGAGCCGCCGGGTAGAGTGGGTTCAAAAGGGCTGGTGCTGTGAGCGCCTTCAACGCGGCAAAATAGGAGATCTGGAATTCAATGGAATTGGGTAACACGAGCGCGATCACCTCGCCCGGTACCAACGTCAAGGAAAATCGGCGGGCTAACGCGGCGACGGCACGCCCCATCTCCTGATACGTGAGCGCGACGCCCAGATGCCGAAGCGCCACGGTGCGAGGTTTAGTGGCGACCGCGCGGTCAAACATATCGCAGAGGGTCGACACGGGAGCCGCGAATTCGGCAGTGGTCTCCAACAACAACTCAGTCTTCATCATCGGTTATCCTCGGCATAAATTTCCTGGCCAGCGAGACATGAGTCGACGGCAGCCCCCTTTGGGGGCGGCAGCGGCGGTCCCAAAGCCGTCCGCCGGCAAACTGGAGACTGTTGAAGCAAGCGAGGGTGGTGTCACCTTGGGGGCACGCTTCGCCGTGAACTCGCTGAGTCGCGCAGCGGCCTCGGGGCCAGTGTGTGTGAATGCGATCATCAGGCTCTCGACGAAGAGCCCGTCGGCCTCGCTCATGTCTTGGATTCGCGGCAGGGCATGTAGCACTCCGAGAATGGTGAGCGGCGCCATTGCCGACACCTTTGCGGCCAGCTCCGCAGCCTTGGGCTTTGCTTCACCCCGCGGAACCACATATTGCACCAGGCCAGTCCGCTCGGCTGCCGCAGCGTCCAAGACCCGCCCGGTAAGCATCATGTCTGCCATTCGCGATGTGCCGAGCAGCCGCGCCACATGCACTGAGGCTCCGCCGCCCACGTAGATGCCGCGCGCACCTTCCGGTAGAGCGAAGAATGCGGTGTCGTCAGCAATGCGAATCTGGCATGCCGCTGCCAGTTCAAGCCCGCCTCCAATCGTCGCTCCGTGGAGAGCCGCGATCGCAGGAATGCGACCGTGGAGGAGTAATGAGAATGCGGCGTGCCATGCGCGGGAGCCGTGATAGACCTGCTCCGCACTTCGCGTGCGATATTCCGTAAGGTCGAGGCCGGCTGAGAAGCACGGACCGTGGCCGAAAATCACCAGCGCCTGAGCTTCGTCTTGAGCCCGGCGCACTCCGAGCTCAAGCTCGGCCAGAAGCCCTTTGTTTATGGCATTGCGTTTGTCCGGCCGGTTCAGCCCGAGCCAAGCGACGCCGTCCCGTAACTCGTAGGAAGTCAATCGTTCAGTTCGCATCTTGGTTCTCCTCCACCAGGGATTGCGCAGAACCATCCGAAACTCGATCATCGGATTTCGGAGCAGATATGCAGGAGCGCAATCGCGGATAAAAAGAAATTGTCAGGTCGAACTGTCACCGGTCGGAGAGAGGGACGAGGCCGGGAGCCGTCACGCGCGAGGCGTTGACACCGCCTCGCTTTGGCTCAAGTTGTGCGTGGATCGCAGGGTCTTGGAAGCAAGCTCGCCGATGACGATGCAAGGAGCCATCGTGTTTCCGGTGACGACCCTTGGCATGATGGACCCATCGGCGATCCGCAGATTCTCGATCCCGTAAACTCTCAGTTGGTGGTCCACCACAGACATTGGATCGCGGCCCATTTTCGCCGTACAGGTCTGGTGCCACACGGTCGCAATGCCATTCCGAACGAAATTCTCGAGCTCAAGGCCTTTCAGGGGTCCCGGCATAGCCTCGCGCTTGGCAAACGGCCGCAACGCTTCTGAATTGCCGATCTCCCGACAGAACTCAACCGCTCGGACCAAAGCTTTCAGATCGGCAGGATCATCTAGGGTATTGGCGTCAATCTGTACCGGGTCGCGAGGATTCGAGCCGGTCAGCCGAATCTCTCCGCGGCTGCGTGGACGAGCCAGACACGCACAGATCGACCATGCCCCCGGGGGCGGCTGGTAGTGGGCATTCTCAGGGGTAAAAAGCGGAAACTCCGCTTGCAGCACGTGGATGTCCGGCGTATCGAGGCTGCTGTCGCTCTTCCAGAAAGCCGTCGCCTCACCTCCATTGTTTCGAGGCGCGAGCGGATCTACGTACTCCCAGATGCTGGACACGAGGACGTGGTCCTGGAAATTCTTGCCGACACCGGGCAGTTGTTGAACAATGGGAATACCGAACCTCTCGAGTTCGGCCGCGTCGCCGATGCCCGATTGCATGAGCAGTGTCGGAGTGTTGATGGCGCCCATCGACAAAATGGTTTCGACGGAAGCGCGAATACGCCGAACAGCGCCGCAGTAAGAAACCTCTACCCCAACGGCCCGCCTGTTTTCGAAAAGTATCCGCAGAACCAGGGCTGAGGAAAGCACAGTAAGGTTGGGACGATCCATCACGGGATAGACGTAACTGCGGAACGCGGAAAGCCGCTGACCACTGCGAACCCGCAAGTTGTTCAGAGCAGCCCCGCCGTCCGTTTCCATCATCGAGCCCATGGCATCGTCGAACGTCTTGATGCCAAGAGACGCTGAGCCCACCACCATCGCAGGGGCGATCGGGTTGGGGTCAGGAGCAGGCTGAACAAACAGTAGCCCACCTGCGCCGCGACGTTTCGGATCCGGAACGCCGCGCCAGTCTTCGATACGTCGATAAACATCCAGGACGGAGTCGTAGTTCCAGGCGCTGTCCCCGGCCTCGGCAGCGAAGAAGTCCCAGTCGTTCATATGGCCGCGGGCCCAGATCATGGCGTTGACGCTCGATCCACCGCCAAGCACTCGTCCCATATTGAGGGGCATAGCACGTCCATTGAGCCGCGCGTTTGGTTGGGCTCGAAAATTCCACTGCCTCTCGGTCTCGAGATTCAGAGGCCATTGGCCAGCATTCATGACGCTTGGTACGTCATCGCCACCACCAGCTTCCAAGAGCAGCACGCTGACGGTGGGATCTTCCGCGAGACGACGCGCCACCACCGATCCAGAAGACCCAGAGCCGCAAACAATAAAGTCGTAGCTCGGCTTCAACTCAGCTCTCAACTTCTGTTGATTGAGCCGGACGCGCTCCGGGAAATCGACAGCTTCGGAGCCCAATGCGAAAGCTGAGCTGTCGTTATACTGACCAATAAGTGCTTCCTGCTTAGGTTGCGTTTTCATATTTCCCCTCAACCCCAATATTTCGTAATATTTCACCGAGAGAGAGCCGGCCACGCCACGTTTTCCGTTCACAGCAGTTCGTTCGTAGCGAGTCGCGGTAACGCTGACGCCCTCATGTAGGTAGTGCGCAGAATCAGCTGGAAGTCGATCATCGTGGTTTTCGGCCCCACAATTGGAAGAACAGATGGGACACCACTAGCGTGTCTCGGCGGTCTAGGTGTTCCTTCAATTCAGCGAGTAACTCGCTGAACTCCGAGTCTGCGATAAGCCCTTGCTCCACAATCGAATCGCGCACGTTCTGGAGGAAGTCCCAAAAAATCGTGCGCCGATTGTGCCCTTGGGGATAGACATGAATCACGGGATTTACTTCGATGTTGACTAACCCTGCTTCACGGAACAGGCGATGCGTGCGGCGGCCAATAAAGAGGTCGATGCCGTTGGCGGACGAGTAGTCTCGGTAGATCTGGAAAAGACGGTCCCAGGCTCGAAGGGGAGGATCGCAGAGGTGCGGAAGATAGTCTGCCTCATGGCTAGCGACCATGCCACCCGGGCAGGCCAATCGGACCATCTCGGCGACTATCGCTTCAGGGTTGGGTACGTTTACAAGCACCAGGCGCGCGTGAACGAGATTAAAGATATCGCCTGGCAGCCCTACTGCGGCGGCATCCCTCTGAAGCACTTTGACGTTCTTCAACGCTCGGCCCGCCGCGAATTGTCTGGCGGCTGCAACCGACTCGTAGTTTCTGTCGATGCCGAGCACATGTCCGGTTGGACCAACCCGCTCTGCGAGCAGGTCCAGGACGCCTTGCGGACCGCATCCGAGATCCAACGCACGGCCGCCAGAGCGAAGATCTAAGCGGTCGAACAACCAAGCCGACTCCTGACGAAGCTCTTCCGCCTGCCTCCGGAGCCGTCGTTGTTCGCGTTTGCTGTGCCCGAGCAGGTATTGTTGGCTCCGCCGCCGTAGCAGCTGATTCGCTGACGCAGATCTCATTCTGGGTCTCCTTCTCTGGACATTGCGCAGAACGGGCGGGAGTTCGATCATCGCAGTCGCAGTTTGGACAGAAGACACAGTCGATTGAGGTTTCGGGGCCAAGGGGGGAAGAAAATTGACCGGACTATTTTGTGTTCGGCACTTCAAGCGGGAGGCCCAGAGATGACCACCCTTCAAACCCATCGATCAGAATGCCGAACTCGCCAGAACTCTGTCGAAGTAGAATGCTGGTCGCTGTAGTAGCCCGATATCCTTGGCGGCAGTAAACAAGGCTCGGCTTGGAAATATCAATGGATTGCACTCCGGAGTCCAAGTCGAGTAGTGGGACAAAGATGGCGCCAGGCAGGTGCCCCTTGAGCCATTCAGCGCGACTACGAACGTCGATGAGTTGCACCGACGGATTGGATTGAAGGACCTGTCGGACATCCGCGCACCGTTGTATCGATATGCTGGCAAGTTCGATGCCTTCCTTCCTCCACTGCGCTTCGTCTGAGAGTGCGTAACCTATCACACACCCGAGCCCCACTCTCGTTAAGCGGATATGTGCTTCTCTTACGTCGGGGATACTCCCAGCAACCAAAATGAGTTTTTGGCTGGGTTTGATGAGAAGTGCGGCCCAGCTCGCGAAGGAGCCGGCCAGCGTGATCTGCACCGCGCCCCGGATATGAAAGGAGGCAAATCGCTCCGGGGGACGGGAATCCAGGATTAGAGCGCCCTGCGCTTGTCCCTGAACGGCCTGGGTTGCCGTTAAAAGCTGAAGTTTCGATGATCGGGGCAAGGGCGTCTCCTTTTCTAGTAATGCGCAGTGGACAAGTGTTTCCGATCATTTGCCATTCGTGGGAACCTCCTGCTTCGAATCGGCTCAATGTGCCAAATTCTCTTCCTTCTCGGAAAGCTGGAGCACACGCTCCACCCTGCGTCGTTCGGCTTCGCTCTCAGGCGTGGTGGCGCCCCGCCTGTTCCACTCCTCCCATACTTCCATGCTCTTCCGATACCATTGGCGTGAGTCTCCGGCAGCGGCAAGCTTTTCCGCTTTAGAGAACGTGCGATCCATCGCGATCCGGCGCTGCACGTTGCCCAGGCTTTCATAGCAAAAGCCAACATCGCGCAGAACCAGCAAACTCTGCGACGTAATCTTGAACTCATTGAAGAAGGGCAACGACGAGTCGGCATATTTCCGGGCTCTTTGAAGATCGTTCAGCGCCAGCTGGGTGTCAGAAAGTTTACAGTACGACCTCATCAGCGACATCCGGTATTGCGGCTTACCAGGGCTCGCGCTGACCAGTTCCTGCCAGACGTTATTTGCATCTTCGAGGAGGTGAAGCCTCTCGCGTACGTGTTCCCTGACTGAGAGTACGGCCGCCAGTTCTTCGTCACGCACAGCGAGCAAATCATGTGCGTAACTTCCGACCGGATACCGCGGAGCCACCTCCTTGGTCCCGACGAGGGACTTGCGGTACCAATCCGCGGCGATCGCCGGTCGTGTCAAACGCAAGGAATCGCCCATCAGCTCATATCCGTAGGACAAATGGTTGCGCGCCCAGACATTGCTCCTGTCGCTGGCCACCATTTCTTCCACGATGGCAAGGGCCTTGCGAGCGTACATCTGGGCCTGCATCGAGTCGCCCACACTCAACGTTTCGGTTCCAGCTAAAGGCGCAATAATGAAGTTGTAAGCTTCGAAAAGATCTTGTTTCGATTGGTTAGTAGAAAGGGACTCTTGAGCCACGCCCTCGGCAACCGCAACCGATGCGCTGAGGTTCACCAGGGCTTCGGACTGGGAACCGTGCTCAATTAGCGCACCGGCAATGCGAATGTAGAGTCTCATTAGGGTGTCATCATGATCCTGTTCGCCGTTCGCTTCTTTCCCGAAAATCTGGAACGCTGCACCGAAACTTCCCAGTGCGCTGTCCGTTTCGAGATTGTCCAGCTGCAGATCGCCCAAACGGGCGTAGCTCATCGCAAGAAGGCGCTTGCGGGTGGGGTCTTCGGGTTTCCGCTTCCAGAAGTCTTGTGCCAGGGAAAGAGACTGCGCATAGTCGTCGTGGGCCTTTTGTGTGTGTCCAAGAAAGAACTCGAGCGCGCCGAGCCGCTCATAGACCTCAATGACTGCTTGTGTGTTCTCGTCGTCTGGCGATCGGGCATGCGCTTCGGTCGCCGCGTTCAAAGCTTTCTGGTAGCTGCTGATGGCCGCTGCTGAGTTGCCCAGATTTGCCACGAAAGGTGAGCCTTCAAGGTCACCAACGCGTAGATAGGCCCTCGTGAGCTTCAGCAGCAGTCGAGGATCGTTCCCCGAGGCTTGTCTCAACTGCTCCAGGTATTTCAGAGCGCTCTCAAACAGCGAGGCTTGCATCTCTGTGGAAGCCGGAGCCTGTTCGAGCCTTGCGGTTAGGTCTGAAATTGCGGAATCAGCAAACGTTTCCGCTTGCTGCAGGCGACGGTCGGCGATACGCGATTGCCAGGAGTAAACCAGAATAGAACCACCGAGCACAACCGCTGTAGCACACGCCAGCAGGGAAGACGTTTTGTGCCGCTGCACAAACTTCGCCAACCGGTAAATCGGAGTTGCTTTCCTGGCGAGGACAGGCTTCCCTTGCAGGAAGCGGGATAGATCTTCTTCAAGGCGCTGGGCCGAGAGATAACGCCTGGATGGCTCCTTCTCCATCGCCATCAAAACAATTCTGTCGAGGTCTCTCGAGAGCTCTTTTCGAGTCTGGTCCGGAAGTCCTTTAGCACTGCTCGGTTTGGGGGTTTGCTGCTGACAGACAACCCTCTCTGCCGCTGCCGGCGAAATGTCGCGCAGCGTGTAAGGCCGCGAACCCGTCAGGAGCTCAAACAACAACACACCCAACGAATAGATGTCCGTCGCGGTTGTGAGTTCCTGGCCGAGAAGTTGTTCGGGACTCGCGTAGTCAGGGGTCATCAATCTATGACCGCTCTCCGTCTCGGGAAGCTCGCCAGGAATCAGCTCCGGACGCAGTGGCTTCGAAACTCCAAAATCGATGAGTTTGACGATGCCGGCGGCTGCCACTAGTACATTGCTCGGTTTGATATCGCGGTGAATTACCAATTTCTGGTGTGCATAGTGAACCGCGGCGCAAACGGATCGAAAGAGTTCAACACGTTCCTTTACCGACAGTCCGCGGTTCTCGCATGCCAACGTAATGGGCTGACCTTCCACATATTCCATTACGATGTATGGGCGGCCATCCTCTGTTTCGCCGCCATCCAGGATGGTGCCTATATTGGGGTGAGTCATAGTCGCAAGAATCTGCCGTTCGGCGCGAAACCTCTGAACGAGTGCGGCCGACTCCATGCCTTTCCGTATCATCTTTAGCGCGACAATCTGAAAATATTGATCGTCCGACCGGACGCCCAGGTACACAACGCCCATTCCCCCGCTGTCGAGCTCCCTCACCAGACGATAAGGGCCCACCCGCATTCCGATCTCTGACACGTCGACGTCCTGGACCATTACTCGGAGGTCGCCTTCCACGATGGAGTCGAGTGCAGTAGTGGCGTTATCGTTTGCGAGTAGCGACTCTATTTCCACGCGCAGCTCCAGGTCTTCTCCGCAAACCTGTGCCACGTACTCACCACGCTGCGACGATGGCAGCTCAAGGGCGCTCTGAAAGATTTCTTCGATCCGTTTCCAGCGTTCGGCGTTCATCTTTTGTTTCGTGTCGGTCATTTTGATGCACCCGACATTTCGCGCCGGAGCCAAGCTTGTCCAAGACGCAATTCGCGCCCGACGGTGCCCACGGAAATCTCAAGAACGAGGCTGATTTCCTCTGTGGTCATCCCGCCATAGAATTTCAGCTCGATGACGCGGCTTTTTCTCGGATCGAATTCCGCCAGCTTGCGCAGAGCTTCATCGAGCACTAGGGAATCCGGCGTGCGTCCCTTGGCAAAGTCCATGCCCGTTTTCAAGGTGATCTTGACCCCGCCACCACGTTTGTCAGCCTTTCGTTTCCTGGCGTGATCGATCAGCACACGTCTCATTACGTTGGCCGCCACCGCATAGAAATGCACCCGGTTTTCGCATTGAAGTTTCGATTGATCGGCGAGCCGTAAGTAGGACTCGTGAACGAGTGCAGTAGGCTGCAGGGTGCACTCGCGATGCTCACGCTTCAGTCGGGACCTGGCTAGCCGAAGCAGGTCGTCATAAATTATCGGGGTCAGACGCTCCAACGCGGAGGGATCACCTTGACTCCAGTGAAGAAGAAGACTCGTGACATTGCCGGGGTCCTTCGGCGCCGCATTGACGGGTGTAGGGTCTGACATGTTACGTCGCCCCGCCGGGGGTAGATTATAGCAAAGCGTCAGGGAACTTGCTCGTTCCGACTGATAAGAACAGCGATTACGCAATCGTCCCCTAAGGGCCGAGGATGTGCTTGATAACGTTCATTCTGGGAGTTTCTGTGATTCCGAAGAGATTCGGATGGCCTTTTTTCTAGCCGCAGAGCGCCGTGCGGCGTCATTCCAGCCGCATTTTGGATCCAGCGAGACACTCCGCTTTAGCGCAATCGTCGGAGAGAAAAAGATGCAGCCGACCGATGCGAGGTCAGGGCGGCGCGGGGCTGGAGGATAAGCGCGGGAGTGCGTGAATTTCTGCGGCGATCAGTTGTACCCAGAACGCCATGGTTCGGCCGCGGCGCAGCTCCGGCTTGAGGTTCAGGGCAAAAAAAGCGTGGAAAATGTTGTAGGCCAGAAAGGCGAGCAACAAAAAACATTCGATCGCCTGAGGCTGGTGACGGTAGACGTGATCCGCGTGCCAGCCGTGGACTAATTCGTTGAATCCTTGGTTCTCAATGTCCCAGCGCAAGTGTGCTAGGCGTACGATCTGCTCCGTGGGCACTTGCTCCACCGACAAGGTCGTCATCCATACCCAGCTGGCGGTTTGTGGGGTTGGCTCTTTGGTGAGCTGTAGTTTCACCGTCCAAGACTCCTCGGAACGCACCACCCGCGTGGCACCTTTCACTTCCGGCCAAGAAAGCAGCGCGGGAATGTCCCACCACCGGCAGCTGCGCGAAGCGTAGCTGCCCAGCTGAGGCCGCTGCTGGGCCCACAGGCCGGCGGCATCCTGATACGCATTGCGGCGCTCATCTTTCAGCACCACCAGCGCGTCCTTTCCATGCGCCAACAGAAAATTCAAAAAGGGCTCGACCGCGTAGAGGGCATCGGCCAAAAGCACATCAAAGGCCCGCGGATAAGCGGTCAGCACGCGCTCGAGCAAGCGCAGGGCGGTCGCCACTTCGCCTTCCCCTGCCCGTTGGGGTTCGAGATCCAGGAGCAAGCGGACCGCCGGACGCCCCGGCGGAGATCCGCACAGCAACATCAGCGTTACGTTCCGATGGTAAAACTGGGTCTGCCCGTTGGCCATACTGCGCTTGAGGCATCCATCACAACAGCGACGATAGCTGGTGCTGGTCTCGTGGCCATCGAGCACCGCTACGGCTAGGCCATGAAGATCCGGCAGGGCTTTGTTCCGTTTCAAGCGATCATAAACGTGATGAATTCCCTGCCGCAGGGTAGCGGCATCGATGCGGGCGACGATGCGCCCCAAACTGTCCGCACTGCAGAGTGAACCCTCCAGCCAGCTCTTCCACAACTTCGCCGACCGCGTCATCTCCAGAGCGTTCAGACTCCCGAGTCGGGTCCAGTAGATGGCGAGAACTGCTTTTACGACCAAGGAAGCGGAGATCCGTGGAAGAGAACGGTGATCGGTCACCCGATTGAGGACTCGGGTGGAAAGCTGAAAGACCTTTTCCGTATAGCCGATCAGGCGTCGGAGAACGGTCTCACTCCTTTCGCTCCTGCAAGCGCTTCCATTCCAAATCAGAAAGTTCTTCGATTAGCCGTTCCATCTCTTGCTGGTTGCGAACGGCTTCCCGGATCCGTTCTTCCCACTGCCGGGGCACAAACAACTGGTGCAGTTTTCCACCTTTGCGGCGAACCAGGTAGAGACAAACATGGGGCTCCCCATGGGCGCAGCGACAATCGGCCTTTCCACAACGGACCGATCGCACCGACAGGGTGCCGCGGAGGAAGCGAGCGGCGTGAACGATCTGCGCCAAACGGGAGCGGCGCCGCCGCTCGCGATCGGAGAGCTCTATACGCTGCACGTGGTCTCCTTCCCTTATATACTACAGTATATAAGAACTCACCTTTGTCAAGGACCAAATCGCGAATGCGAATTTGCTGCCAAGGATCTTGAGGAGAGTAATTCTATGCGTTGGTGGAACCTAGCCTATAGGAAAATCTCGGATGCGGAATCGCTGTGATAAGAAGAAGAGTCATAAGGAAGATGCAGAGCTAACATTCGGCAAGCCAACAATAGGTAGAGCCGGTTTCCAAGGGTCGAGTTTCGCTCATGTTAGCGATTTGAACGTTAGGGAGTTTCGTAGCCTCCCGTTATCATTGTGGCTTGGAACATGCAACGAACAGCAACCAAAAAATGGCGGCTAACCCTGCTGGGCCGCCAATCCAGCCCAGTTTCGTCCGCCCAACGCTCACAAGACTGGAGCAAAAAGAGTCGGTCCTGGAGATTAATGCCCGGTAAACGTGTGATCAAAAGGACGGTCATTCACATCTGTGGCGTCGTTGACAACCGCGGCACACGGCGTATGATTTCCCCTGTAGAGAATCTGCTCTCAGCCGGAGTTCGTGCGGCCTTTCCCCTCAAGGCCCTTGCTTGCTGCTTAGTTCGCTTTCACCGCTCTCGACTTTTCAGGAGTATCCATGCACGCCACAGCTATTCAAACCGAATTTCGAGGAGTCTCCTGCAGGCGCTGCGGCAAGCCGATACGGCTGTCAGCATGGTTGCTCAAAAGAGAGGCAGCGTTAAGGAGTGCCGAATCGGGTCAGGAATTGAGTTCAAGAGTCTTCCTCGCTAGATGCCGACGCTGCCATGCTGAAGCTATTTTTGCGCTGGGCCAGATTGCTGATTTTTCGGAACGAGACTCGCGCAGAATATGAGTTTGAACATTGAACTTCTATGGTCGAACCGAGAACGAGCTCTTAGGGGCTGCCCAGAGGCGTCCGCAACGTTTACTTTCACTATTTCCGATGGTCCGTTCAAAGCTCGCGCCGAAGTAATGCTCACGAATGGCGACGTTGAAATAATTGAGCGGGCGGGCAAAAAAGCCAATGCCGCGGCAAGACTCGCCTTAGAGCGGCTTCTACAGGCCGAATTGTTCTCCGAGTACGGCAACCTCGACCAGGTTTCCGCGTTTCCTAAAATCCCATAGAACTCAGCTAAAAAAAGAGCCGAGGGTCGCACGGCCCTGGTTTTCGGATTCAAAAGTCCGTGCCGGTGTCAGTTCACCCCCTTCACATGTCGGCCAGTTTCGCGACGTCCCGTATCTCCATCTTAAAGGGGCCAAAATACGGGCACGAAGTGTGGTAGATCTGTTCCGACGCTTCCAGCTACGTGACCGGCCATTTCATGATTGTGGACGGGGGCTGGACGGCGCGGGCGCAATGAGGACTGAGAGTGATTTTCGCTTGAAACGATCATAAACGTTCACAGCGAGTCAGGGAGTAATCCGCAGAAGCTTACGAAGCGTGTACCTCGCCAAAACGTGTTGGTTCAGCCTGAAATGGAGAGGTGGCGTTTTCCGTTAGCGAGTATTCCGCCCTTCGGGCGGGGATTTTCAAGGCATCGATACGACCACCAGGTTATCCTTCAGCATGGTTGCGTCCCCGCCGAGCCTGCTTCCGTTTCACCCGGCAAGATCATTGTAGCTGCACCACGTCCATCCGTCTCAACTTCCGGTTAGCCCGTGACACGACAGGAATCGGAAACCGCCGAAGGAAAGGCGAGAACTATCCAACGCCAAGTTCTCGCCTAATTTAAATACGCAAATGGCTCCGATAGAACCGTCTCTAAGCTCGGCCGGCCATAACACCTCCATCCACTGGCAAAACCACCCCAGTGATCCATGCAGCGTCGTCGGAGGCAAGAAATAGCATTGAAGGGACAAGATCGGCGGGTTGCCCAATCCTACCAAGCGGATGAAAGGAATTGAAGCTTGCCAGCGCTGCGTCGACCTGATCGGGCGGCAAGAACGTGCTATACACCGGCGTCTTCACGACAGCAGGGGCCACAGCGTTGACGCGAATTTTCGCAGGCGCCAGTTCGATGGCAAGGTTTTTGACCATTTGATGTACGCCAGCATTCGCCGCCGAATAGGCGGAAGATGGTGTTGCGCCGACTGCTTGAAGAGCCCACATTGAGCCGGTCTGCACGATCACTCCGCCACCACGAGCTTTCATTGCCTTCGCGGCGGCCTGCGCCATGAAAAACTTCCCCTTCAGGATAGTTCCTAGGAAACGGTCGTAGTCTTCCTCGGTATGGTCCAAGAACGGTTTCGGAGCAAAGATACCGGCATTGTTAAAAAGCAGGTCCACCCCGCCAAATTGCTGGGTTGCGGCCTCGACGACGGCACCCGCAATGGGGGGCTGCGAGATGTCTCCGGATACATACGTTACCAGGTCGCCTGTTGGATCAATTGAAGTCGCCGCCGCCCGCAAAACATCCCCTCTGCGTCCGTTGAGAACGACCCTAGCTCCCTCGCTAACAAGCGCTTCTGCGACGGCCTTCCCGATACCTGTCCCGCCGCCAGTCACGATGGCTATTTTTCCCTTGAATCTCAAAGTTCCTCCATAGTCCGGCAAATTGCCGTTTCGTTTTCTACACTACCTACTAGTAGGTAGTTTACCTATTGACTGGTAGATTGTCAAGCGATATGCTGACTGGCGTGAAAATGAACAGCACCAAGAAGGAACTCTTAGACGCGGCGAGCTTGCTCGTCCAAACCCGTGGGTACAATGGGTTTAGCTTTCACGATCTTGGGGCTGCTGTGGGCATTACGACCGCAAGTATCCATTATCATTTTCCGACGAAAGCAAACCTCGGACAACAACTTGTCAAGCGCTACACCGCGGAGTTCATCGCGGCGCTTGGCGATCCGCAAGCCTCGTCACCCTCACAAGGTTTGCTCCACTATGTCGGCTTGTTTCGGGCCGCACTCTCAGACGGGCGCATGTGTCTTTGTGGAATGATCGGTGCCGAGGTTGATGGTGTGCCAGCCGAGGTTTCTGCAGAAGTTCGTGAATTCTTTCGAGCGAATGAGCTTTGGCTAATGCGGGTTTTTGAGAGAGCCGGAGCCCATACTGCCGCTGCAAGGGGAAAGGCAAGGCTATTCGTCTCAGCTCTTGAAGGCGCGATGTTGATTGCACGCGCGAGTGGAGATACAGGTTGTTTCGACGACGTTACGAAAACGGCGCTCGCTATTTGCGGTATAAGCAGACGGAGATGAGGCGCTGTAGTCTCTAGTAGCGCTTGGCACGGTAAAAGTGGTACATCGTTCAAGGGGCCCCGGTTGCTTCGATCAGGGCTACACGTTTTGATCGCATCACCAACTGTTAGCAACTCGGAAGGTAACGAAGCACTCTGGTGAATTGACGAAAATCTCTATTGCACTCAAAACTCTAATCGGGCTTACCAGTTGGCGAGTGGTCGGCCATTCGGACACGATCGGTCACGCGGCTCAGTGACTCAATTGGGCTGCATTCCGCAGGATCGTTGCGGCGTCCTGAACCACCTCCCGGACAATATCAGCAGCTGGTAGCGGAGACTCTCGGCATTAGCCAAGGGCCCTGGCTAGAAAATCTTTCAAGGCGAGAACGGATCCGACCCTTTAGGATTCGGAGATCTTTACGAAACCCTCCTGAACAAGCTGTGTCGTCCTCGCCATGGCATCGGTGTTGCTGTTTATTCCGGGAATGAAATCTGCATTTCCCCAGCCTTGGGCCTTTGCCGTAGCTCCGCAGAGCTCGACCTGCACGCCCCGCTCCATCAGGTTTGTAAGAAGCGTCTTGTATGGATTGCCAGTGGCAATATTGCGGTCGGGGTTGTACGCCTGGTCATGTAACGTCACGTGGCCTGCGTTTGTGTGAAAGACTGCCACAACCTGGGGCTTGGCCTTCCAATTAGAGATATCGTTCACGATAAGCCAAGGTGAAAGAGAGACGCCGGCAGATCGCCTTCGAACGATAACGATGCGATGCTGAACACAACCTTAACCTCTGGAAGCGTGACTGGGATGTCGATATGAAGCGCTTTTTCTTGAATAGTCATATGAATTCCTTTCGCCAATATGGAGTTGGCGAGCCACAATCACGTCAAACGCCCTGGAAAACGTCTCCGATGAAGTCTTTAGGACTTCTGAAGCCGTTGCCCCACTTTGCGTCTGTGTCAGCGGTAGGCTTGGCGGCGAGAATCTCGTGGAGCGATTTGCCTTGTTTCTTGAGAGCCGCCACTTTCTCACGAGTGCCAACCAGAAGGTCGCGATAAAATACGAGCTGGGACTTGTCACCAACCGCGCCGTGGCCCGGGATGACAATCATCGTGTCCGTGACTTTCGCCACGTTGGCTTGGGTAGCGCGGATCATGCCGTCGATGCTGCCGCCCGTCGAATAATCGATGAACGGATAGTAGCCGTTCCAGAACGTGTCACCGACGTGGAAAATATCGGCATCTGTAAAGTGAACCGAGATATCACCGTCGGTGTGAGCGGGGCCGTAGTATTTCAGGGCAATCGTCGTTCCGTTAAGCTTCACGGTTTGCTCGTCATCAAAGACTTCTGCAGGAATTGCTCCGGCTGGCGAGGGCGGAAAGGTGAAGTTCCAGCCCTCCACTCGCGTGGTGTTAGAGAGGCGTTTTCGTGTGTTTGTGTGAGCGATAATGGCTGCACCGGCAGAGTGCAGCCATTCGTTGCCATCAGTGTGATCAAAGTGCCAATGCGTGTTGATGAGGTGCTTGATGGGATCGGAACTAATCGAGCCCAGCGCGTCATTAATCTTTGGACGCGCACCGGCAAAGCCAGCATCGATCAGCAGCTTGCCATCCCGACCGGTGAGAACCGCTATGTTTCCACCCGCCCCCATCAAAACGCTTATGTTGCCGCGGAGTTTCTGGACCGTGATGGTGCTTGCTGCGGCCGTACGCCGTGCTGTCTGTACAAGTCCCTCATCTTGAGCGAACAGCTTGCGCGGAGCGAGTAAAGCCACGGTCGTGGCCGCGCTGGCGGATGTAAGAAACCAACGACGAGAGATACGAACATCCAATTTCGTGGTCATACAACATCCTTTCTGCGCTAGCGACGTGGTTTTCGGCGCCTTGTCAGTTGACCTTGCTGACTACAGCAACGCCGCTGCTGCACTGGCTGCGCCTTTGAAGAACGTCAGTAAATCCGCGTTAATCTGATCGGGATTCGTGGTGCACATGCCATGCGGCAGTCCGGGATAGACTTTAAGCGTTGCGCGCTTGAGAATCTTGGCGGACTTGAGCGCCGCGTTAGCGACCGGCACAATCTGGTCGTCATCGCCGTGCATGACCAGCGTAGGAATGTCCATCTTCTTCAAGTCTTCCGTGAAATCCGTTTCGGAGAAGGCCTTGATGTAGTCGAAGTGTGCTTTGGTGCCGCCCATCATGCCTTGCAGCCACCAGTGTTGCCGGATACCTTCCGAAACCTTCGCGCCGGGCCGGTTGTACCCGTAAAACGGCAGGCTAAGGTCCAAAATGGAACTGCGAGCGATTCTGCGTGTATGCCGCACGAATGTCATCAAACACGGAAATCGGCACCCCATCGGGGTTCTTATCGCTTTTCACCATGATCGGAGGCACGGCTCCAATCAATACCGCTTTGGCCACCCGTTTCGTTCCATGCCGGCCAATGTAGCGCGCCACTTCCCCGCCGCCGGTCGAGTGCCCAACGTGAATTGCGTCTCTTAGGTCCAGCTTCTCCGTCAGTTCGGCCAGATCGTCGGCGCAATGGTCCTTGTCGTTGCCTTCCCAGGTTTGATCCGAGCGTCCGTGCCCGCGCCGGTCAAGCGCGATGACGCGATAGCCGTGCTGCAAGAAGAACAGCATTTGCGCATCCCAGTCGTCTGAACTCAGCGGCCATCCGTGCGAGAAGACAATCGGCTGCCCGGATCCCCAATCTTTGTAGTAAATCGTGGTGCCATCTTTGACTGTAATCGTGCTCATGTGATTTTCTCCTGTGCGCCGGTTAAACCGGCGAGGTTGTAGTGAATGAAAAAGTCACACGAAAGTGGAGTAGCGTCCCACATCGGCCCCGAGTCAAGCGGAGCCGCT
>Ga0207761_1000173_pt1 | contig 20890 bp, 18 predicted proteins | sample LuqExpMetageno34_FD_187792 | JGI IMG/M metagenome (GOLD analysis project Ga0207761, IMG submission 187792) | Tropical forest soil microbial communities from Luquillo Experimental Forest, Puerto Rico - Sample 34 (SPAdes) | ecosystem: Environmental > Terrestrial > Soil > Tropical forest ... | reverse complement strand
CGGCGAGCGCGACATTTCATTCTACTTCGAGTCGCTCGACTTCGCCGCGGTAGAGCGAAAGTTGAATGCGTATTACGCCGAATTCCAGCCATTGGCGCCGGGGAAGGTGCGCGCGCATCATCACGCCGGTGTCGAGTTTTTGTCCGTCCTCCGAGGCAAATTGGAAATGCGCATCGGGACTGAGGAACACGTCCTGGATGCCGGGGACTCGATCTATTTTGATTCGTCGGCTCCGCACTCTTATCGAAGAGCCAGCGATAAGCCTTGCAGCGCCATTGTGGTCACGACCGCCGGATGAAGAGGGTCAGCGTTAGCCACCGCCCCTTTCGCTAATTCGCAAAACGCCTGCACATCACTCCTTGACATGGTCCCTTGTCAGGACTATACCTAGTCTCGACAGGGAACCAAAACATGGCTTACAGCGAAACGTCGCAGCTTCTGCCCGGCACACTCTTCCTGCTGATTCTGAAATCGCTCGTCCGCGGCCCGCTACACGGCTATGCCATCGCGAAACAGATCAAGAATGCGTCGGCCAATGGCCTGGAGATTCAGGAAGGATCGCTTTATCCCGCCTTGAACCGCATGCTGGTGAAAGGTTGGGTGCGCGCCGAGTGGGGCATCTCCGAGAACAACCGCAAAGCGAGGTTCTACCGCCTCACTGCCGAGGGCCGGAAACAGCTTCACTCCGAATCCAGGGAATTCGAGAAGCTGGTGAAGAGTATTCAACTGGTGATGCGCACCGTTTGAGGAGCAGGTGAATGCCGACGTTTCGAGAATGGGTCAGCCGGTTCCGCTTCTTTCGCGATCGCCGAAGTTTCAGCGGCGAAATGCGCGAGGAGCTGCAATTCCATATCGAGAGCCTGGCGGCCGAGCTGGAGGACCGGGGGGTATCAAAGGACGAAGCGCTGCGGCGAGCCCATCTGGAATTTGGTTCCTCTCAGCTTGTGCAGGAAGATTCGCGAGAAGTGTGGCAGTTCCGTTGGCTCGAACACCTCGCGATGGACTTACGTGTCGGTTTTCGCATGTTGTGGCGCAATCCCGGCTTCTCCGTGCTCGCTACGCTCTGCCTCACATTGGGCATCGGCGCCAACGCAGCGGTGTTCAGTTGGCTGGAGGGCATTCTCTTTCGCCCCTATCCGGCTGTAGCGCATCAAGAGCGATTGATGGCGCTGGCTGGAACTGCACGCGGTGAACCCGGCGCATCGGCACTTTCCTGGCCGGACTATCTCGATTTGCAGAAGAACTGCCCGCTCTTCGACGCATTCTTCGTCAGCAAAATCACCGGCACTTCTTTGAGTATCGGCGAGCGTGCCGAGCGCGCTCCAGGCAGTATCGTCTCGGCTAACTATTTTGAGGCCATCGGGGTGCATCCCATGCTGGGCCGAGGATTTCTGCCTGGCGAAGATGTGGGCAGCGCCGCACATCCCGTCGTTGTCATCAGTTACCAGCTATGGCAGAGACGGTTCAAAGGCGATCCGCACATCATTGGGAAAACCCAGCGGCTCAATGGCGTATTTCATACGATTGTCGGAGTTGCGCCCGAAGGTTTTTACGGAACCTTCGTCGGCTGGGCCATGCAATTCTGGGTGCCCGCCTCGATGGAAGAACTCTTTGAGGCCGGTGGTTACAAGCTGGAAGACCGCAGCGCCCGCTGGATCGAGGCTTATGCGCGGCTGAAGACGGGAGTGACCGCACAACAGGCGCAGCAGGAGATAGCCGCGGTAGCGGGCCGCCTGGAGAGTGATTTTCCGCTGTCGAATCGCGGGCGGGGCGTGCAGCTTTGGCCGCTTTGGGCCACTCCGTTTAACGGTGCCGGGACTCTTCTTCCCATGTTATCGATCGTGCTGGTCGTCGTTTTGTGCGTATTGCTGACTGCGTGCGCCAACGTCGGCAATCTATTGCTGGTGCGATCGTTTTCGCGACGCCAGGAGATGGCGGTTCGCGCGGCGATCGGAGCCGGTCGCGGCCGTCTGTTGAAACAATTGCTGACCGAAGGATTGATCCTCTCGTTCGCCGGTACGCTTGGAGGACTGGCCGTGGCGCACTGGTGCCGTCACGCACTGATTCTGTTATTCCCCGCGCGAGGTGGCGTCTCGACGTATCTCCCAGGTGACCTGGACTGGCGGGTGCTCTCGGTGACGGCGGGTGTTTGCGTCGTCGCTACATTGGTGCTCGGGCTTTTCCCTGCGTTGCAAGCCAGCAAAGTGGATCTGGCTCCGGCGCTGAAGTCGGAGATGTCAGGGGTCGTGGGCGGCCACAAAAAATCGCGGGTGCGCTCAGGGTTGGTGGTGCTGCAGGTTTCGCTGAGCTTCGTTCTGTTGGTGGGAATGGGCTTGCTCATCCAGAGCCTGCGGAAGATAAGAACGACGGATCCCGGCTTCTCGACACATCGTGTTCTCAATACCGCTGTGGATTTGACTTCCGCGGGATACGACATTCCGAAAGCCAAGGCATTTCAAGACGAGTTGCTGGACCGTGTCGCGGGTCTTCCCGGAGTCGAATCGGCGGCGTTCGCCCGGGCCACACCTCTCGGCTACGGTTCCTACTCCTCCAGTAGAATCGCCGTTGACGGGTACAATGTGCCGCCGGAAGAAGAACCCACCGTGCAGTACAACGAAGTCGGGCCCGCCTATTTTGCGACGACGGGCATTCCGCTGGTTTCCGGCCGCGAGTTTTTGCGCTCCGATGACGAAGCGGGCGCTCCCGTGGCCATCGTGAATGAGACTATGGCCGCGCAATTCTGGAAGGGGAAAGATCCGATCGGTGAGCGCGTGCAGGTGAAGGGCCGGTGGATGAGTATCGTGGGAGTGGCGAAAGACGCGAAATACGAAAGCATGCGCGAAGTGCCGATTCCCTTTTTCTACGTTGCTCGGCGGCAAAATTTCACCATTGATGGCGGTTTGAATATTCGCACTCCGTTGAGCCCGCAGGTGATGGCCAAGGCGCTCGCGCAGGAAATCCAGTCTTTGGACAGCAACCTCGCGCTATATGAAGTGATCACACTGCAGGAGCAGGTCGACCGGTCGACCTCTTCGCAAAAGGTGGCGGTCACTTTGCTCACGGCATTGGGCACCTTGGCTCTGCTACTTGCGGCCGTAGGACTCTACGGAGTGATGTCCTACGCGGTCTCGCAAAGCACGCGTGAACTGGGACTGCGCATGGCGCTTGGCGCGCGGGCAGCGGATCTTTTGCGGCTTGTCCTGTTGCGTGGCATGGTGCTGACGGCCAGCGGCCTTCTCGGGGGTGTGGTCGCGGCGCTGCTGTTGACCCGCCTGCTCGGCACTTACCTTTACCACGTGAGTCCGCGTGATCCGTTGGCCTTCGCCACGGCGCTTGGTGTGATGCTTGCCACAGCGTTGATCGCGTGCCTGCTTCCGGCTTGGCGTGCCATGCGCACCGATCCCATGCAGGCCTTGCGCGACGAATAAGCGGGCCACCTGGCTGCGGACCTTTCAGAGAATCAGCTACAATCTCTGCGCGTCGAACATCCATGCGATGAGTGTGCGATTGGAGGCCCGCCGTGAGTACTGCTGTTGAAGCGCGGAAGATTGGATTCATCGGGCTGGGGTTGATGGGCCGGCCCATGGGAATGAACCTGCTAAAAGCCGGGCACTCGCTGACGGTGTGGAACCGTACTCCAGAGCGGGCGCAGGAACTGGTGGCGGCCGGCGCGAGGCTGGCGAAAACACCGCGCGAAGTGGCAGAAGCGAGCGAAGTGCTGTTCACGATGGTGAGCGATCCTCCGGCGCTGGAATCGGTGCTTTGGGGGCAGGAAGGCAAGAACGAAGGAGCGCTGACAGGTCTTAAGGCCGGCAGCTTCTATATTGACTCGAGCACCGTGTCGCCGGCCCTGGTGAAGAAGATTGCCGAAACGTGCAAAGAGAAAGGGGTCAAGTTCCTGGATGCGCCGGTCACCGGCGGAGACTGGGGAGCGCGCGAGGGAAACCTGGTGTTCATGATTGGCGGTGACGCCGTCACCTTGAAGGAGATGGAGCCAATCCTGGGAGTGATGGGGAAAAGGTGGTTCCACCTCGGGCCGAATGGAGCGGGGCAGACGATCAAGCTGGCGATGAACGCGATACTGGCGCTGCAAGTGGGTGCGATGGCGGAAGCGCTGGCGCTGGTGCAGCGCGCCGGATTGAACGGCGAGCAATTGGTGGAAGTAATGCAGGCGAGCATGGCACGATCGGGAGTGCTGGATGTGAAGTCGCCGTTGATGCTGAAGGGCGAGTACAAGCCAAGCTTTCCGCTGCGGCTGATGCACAAAGATTTGGGGTTGGCGCTGGATTTGGCGAATCAGCTGGGAGTCGCGTTGCCGGCTACAGCCGCGGCGCGCGAAGTGTATAACTTCGTGAAGGGTGAAGCGAAAGAAGATTTGGATTATTCGGCGGTGATGCGGTTCTGGAAGAAGTAAGAACAGATGAGCATCAGTCCTTGGTCTTACGGCAGAATCGTGCAGACATAGGCATTGGCGGACGGCCTCAGAAGAGCGTCCCTACCAGGGAGATGTCACGCCGCAGCTATTTCAGGGGTCTGGCTGAAAAAAAGCCAATCGGCAAATCGCGCGAAGTGCGCAGGCCCGAGGGTGCTTCGAGAATCACCGGAATGGAATTGACGGCAACCGAAGCCGTGGCGATATCGCCGTGTGAGCCGCCCGGTATAACCAGGCTGATGTTCGGGTGGCCTTTCAGCTCGACCTTGTCGGCAGGGTCCTTCGCGCCGACGTACATTTGCAATTCCATGTAGATGAGTTCTTTCCCTTCGGCGAGTCCGCGAGCGATCTGGTGGACACCGGCGGCCTGTCCCGGCTCGACGGTGAGGAACTCCGTCTGCACGCGTTCGGTAGCGACCTTGGGTTCGATGGTTTCGGTGATCTCGTCGACATGCAAGCCTAGGCTATCGGCGACCATGGCTACGGATTCCGGCAACCCGACGTGCTTGATGGTGCCTTCCTTGACCTTGGCCTTGAACTCATCGACGGACATGCCGGCACCGATCTTTTTTTGGAGCGGCAGGCGGCGCTTGGAAGCATCGACGATGCGGATAGCGGAAGCGTGATCAATGCGCTGAGCGACGGCGGCGAGGGTAACAACGAGCTTGTCCATGACAAAACCGGGATTGATACCTGTTCCAACGAGAGCGACGCCGGATTCTTTCGCGGCGTCGTCGAGCTTGGCGGCTAACTCCGGATGCGTACGGTAGGGATAGGAAAGTTCCTCACAGGTGGAAACGACGCAAGAGCCGACGTCGAGGCAGGCGAGGAGTTGGTCCATGACCTTGGGAAGAGAGGAAGAGGTGGTGTGCATGACCACGTCGGCGGACTGCTCCAGGACCCCCTTGGCGTCACCTGAAACCTTGACTCCCCAGGGAGCATCGGACGCACCGACGACTTCGCCGAGGTCCCGGCCAATTTTTGAGGGGTCGGTATCGATGGCGCCGACGAGTTCAATGGACTCCTTTTCACGAAGCAATTTCACGATGGAAGCGCCGATCGGCCCGATGCCGTACTGAATCGCACGAATTTTCTTTTTCACGTTATTCTCCGATACAAGTTCGTCAGGAACATGCACAGCGCGGCAAATTCGCTGGGAGCGAACCATCCAGCGTACTGGATTTCCGGAGAGCAGGCAATGACGGAGCAGGCATGTATTGCCGCGGCGGTCTGATTTTCGCATAATGAGGCCGCTCTCGAACACGCCGGGAGGACGCACAAAATGCGAGCCGAAAAGCTAAGTGACACGGATATTCAGAAACGACTCCAGACCATAGCGGGCTGGGACGTGGTTAACGGGAAATTGCACAAACAGTTCGAGTGCAAGGATTTTGTGACGGCCTTCGGGAAGATGACGCAGGTGGCGCTGGTGGCCGAGTGGATGAACCATCATCCGGAATGGTTCAACGTATGGAACAAGGTAGTGATCGACCTGAACACCCACAGCGTGCAGGGAATCAGCAATCTGGACTTTCAATTAGCCGAGAAGATCAACGAAATCTTTGCGGGCTAAGGGGGCGTTTCAAAACGGTACGCCCCTGAGTATTTTCTTCGCGTTGAGATCTGACTTGGCGATCTTTTGTGCGGCGCGGTCCGAAGTCCGCTGAAGCGCCAATTTGCGCCAGAAAATCGGTTTGTTGTGTGAAAGGCCCTTGACAAGCGCGATGCTTGGGCCGAATATGGAGTCCCTTCCTTCAGGGTTTACCAACTCTGTATATACCTCAGGCTGTATTCCTCTTCGTGGCAAGCTCCTGTCGCTCCAGGAAGGTAAGAAAACATGGAAGTGCCCCGGCTGCGCGTGATTCTCGCCGACGACGGGTCGACAGAGACCGGACTCACACTGCGGTCATTGTGTGCGGAGAGGGTAAGCTCGTGTGCGGCGAACTGGACGCCATCCAGGCTGATCCGACGCAGATGGAGCAGGTGTTGATGAACCTGTGCCTGAACGCCTGCGATGCCATGCCGGATGGCGGCTGCCTGACGATCGCAACGGAGATGGTGGAGCTGGACGAGGCGTATTGCCGGTTCAATCCTGGTGCCTCGCCCGGGCGTATGCGGTACTGGCGGTGTCGGACACGGGATTTGGGATGAGCGCGGAGACGCGGGACCGCATTTTCGAGCCGTTCTTCACCACCAAGGAGCGGGGCAAGGGCAGCGGGATGGGGCTGGCCGTGGCGTATGGGATTGTGAAGCAACACTGCGGATTCATCCATGTTTACAGCGAGGTGGGCGAGGGAACGCTGTTCCGTGTGTACCTGCCAGCCATGAACGGAACGCGTGCGAGCAGCGTGCCACGAGCGCGCGAAGTGTCGCCGGGACAAAACCTGCAGGGCAGCGAAACGATCCTAATAGCAGAGGATCATCATTCCATTCGAGAGATGGTGCGGCAGTCGATGACCAGCCTCGGCTACACAGTGCTGACGGCGACGAACGGCGAAGAGGCCATTGAGGCATGCGAAAAAGAGCCTCCCGCGTTGGCGATCCTGGATGTGGTAATGCCGAAGGTCGGCGAATCGCGGCGGCGGCGAAACTCAAGGAACGCTTCGCAGATTTGCCGGTGCTTTTCACAAGCGGCTATTCGGAAAATACGGGCGCAGGCCGTTCGCAAGTTGCAAATTCCGAATACCTACAGAAGCCGTATAGCCCGATGGCGTTGGCGCGAGCGATTCGGCGTATGCTCGATCCCGCGAGCAAACCTCAGCAATAGGCGGCCAGCAGAACCGGACTTCCGCCGCGACCTACAGGATTCAAAGCTGAGTCGTTCCTTTCCTTCCCACTAGCGCAAGTTTTTTCGGTCTCCCCGTTCTAACCCTAGCGCCTGTGATCGACCGGGCGTCGAAACGAAGTCCGGGAGACCAACGATGGAGAGCTACCTCTGGAACCAGATTTCCGCACGTGTGTGTTTCTACGCTTTGGCCGCCGCGTTTACAGGCGGCTTAACGTTCCTGGCGTTGCCGTTCTTACGAGCAGGCAGCAGCCCGCGAGGTGCGGCGACCTATTCTCGAGGGGTGTTACAGGTCACTATTCCCTACCACGCGAAGCATAGTGGCCCGGGAACGTTGAGGTTCGAGGTGTTGGATCCAGAGAACCACGCGATTGCGTCCTTCGAAAAGCACATATCGGTGACGGCGGAAGATGCGCAGTGGAAGGAACAGCTGAAGCTGGACAAGTCGCTTCCTCTTGACGAACTGGTGTGGCACCGGCTGCGGTACCGCTTTGTTTATGACGATGAGCGGCTCCCGAGTTTGGAGGACACACAATCCATCTCGCAGATCCTGCGCATGCCGATGCTGCGCATACTGGGGCAACAGTCGTATCTATCGGGAAGCAAGGCGGCTGTGCGTGTCATCGTGACGGACACGCAAAATGAGCCGATCGCCGGGCGAGGAGTGTTGCGAATTGAGCTGGAGGTGCCTGGGCAGGGGCGGCGAACGTTGTTCACCGGCCAGCTGAATCACCGGAGCACCACCGAGGCACAGTTCCAGTTTCCAGAGGGCGTTATGGGGAATTGCGAGCTGCGCTACGTGGTGGACACGGCGCTGGGGTCAACCGAATACAAGCAAGCGGTGCGGCTGCAGGACAAAGTCGGAATATTGCTCACCACCGAGAAGCCGATTTATCAACCGGGACAGACGATTCATGTTCGGGCACTGGCCCTGAACCGGGCGAATCACGAGGCAGTCGGCAAACGGGAACTGACGTTCGAAGTCGAGGATTCACGCGGGAACAAGGTCTTCAAGAAGAAGACGCAAACGGATGAGTTTGGAATTACCTCCGCGGAGTTTGCACTGGCAAACGAAGTAAACCTGGGAACGTATCACCTGCGAGCGGCGTTGGGCGGAAACGAGAGCGGCGAGGGCCAAAGTGCCGAGATTGCGTTGAACGTGGAGAAGTATGTGTTGCCCAAGTTCAAAGTGGATTTGAACTTCAACGGGAAAGACGAAAAGAAGAAGCACGGCTACCGGCCCGGCGACCACGTTACGGGAACTGTTCAGGCGAACTACTTTTTCGGGAAGCCGCTGGATTCGGCGGAGGTGTCGATCAAAGCGATTGGGATGGATGTGACCCAGTTTGAGGCGGCATCGGTGGAAGGGAAGACCGATCCGGAGGGCACGTATCACTTCGACTTGAAGATCCCCGCATATTTGGCCGGGAAGCCACTGAGCCAGGGCTCAGCCCGGCTCTTGATTGAGGCATCGGTGAAAGACACTGCGAATCACACCGAAACGCGCGGCGAGCCTATCACGGTGAGCGAATCGGCGTTCCTGATTACCGCGGTGCCGGAGGGTGGAACGCTTGCGCCGAACCTGGAGAATCAGGTGTTTTTGCTGGCGTCGTATCCGGATGGTTCGCCAGTGCAAGCGGAGTTGGTGGTGCGTGGCGGCACGGAAAACGAGCAACGGATTAGCACTGACGACGGCGGCGTAGCGGTGATGCAGTTGAAGCCCACATCAGCGACACAAAATCTGCGGGTCGAAGCGAAGGATAAGGATGGCGAGGAGGTGTCGGCGACGGTGCCGTTACAATTGCGCGCCGGCGCCGACCAGGTTCTGTTGCGGGCGGAGCATGGCGTGTACCGCATGGGAGACGCGATCCGGCTGAAAGTGTTTGCGACCAAGCCCCGAGGTACCGCCTATATTGACGTCGTCAAGGAAGGACAGACCATCCTGACGCGCGACGTCGACATTTCCGATGGTGCCGCGGAATTGACGCTGACAGCTACACCGGAACTGGCCGGCACTGTGGATGTAAGCGCGTATGTTTTCGGGCAGAACGCCCAGCCGGTGGCAGATCACCGGTTGCTCTTTGTGCAGCCTGCGGATGAATTGAAGATCGAGACCGACACAGACCTGCCGGTGTACAAGCCAGGCGACGATGCGCGCATCCGGTTTCGAATCACGGACGGCCACGGGCAAGGAGTGCACGCCGCGCTGGGACTGCAGATTGTGGACGAGGCGGTCTTCGCGCTGGCGGAGAAACAGCCCGGATTTGCGAAGGTGTTTTTCTATCTCGAGCAGGAAGTGATGAAGCCGAGATACGAAATCCACTCGATTGGGCTTCCGGAAGTCGTCGAGTCAGGAGAGGGCGGCTCGGAGATGAAGAGAGATCGCGCCGCGCGCGTATTGTTTTCCGCGACGGAGCTGGTGATGCAGAACCGGTTTGATGCCGAGGTCGGGCGGGAGATTCCGCAAAACAAGTATGGAGAATATCGGAACCGGTATCAGGCGCAGTTTCAACTGGATTCAACGAAAATCGCCGAGCAATTGCGAAAGACGTTTGTGGATGATCCAGCGGAAACCGATGTGGTTGAGGCCTTTGACAAGCTGGCGCGCTCTGGCCGGAAGGAGTTTCGCGATGCGTGGGGAACGCCTCTGCGGCTGGAGAAGGCAGGATGGGGAGCGTATCAATCGCAATTCATGATTCGCAGCGCCGGTCCAGACAAGAAACTGAACACCCAGGATGATCTCTTCACTTTCCTGTATTACCAGCGGCGCAAATTGGTGACGGAACCCGCGACAGTGAACGGCAGCGAGATCAACACCCAGATCGAGCATGAGCGCGGCGCACAGAACGGCAAGGCAGAGGTTCACGGTGTTGTTGCAGATCAAACGGGGGCCGCCATCCCCGGAGCGGTGATCGTGGCTGCGCGGAACTTCGAGCGACGGGCATGGACGGCAACGGCGAATGAAGCTGGGCAATTCCGGCTTGCCGCATTGCCGAAAGGCAGATACCAAATCACTGTATCGAGTCCTGGGTTCGGGCAGGCGTTTGGGACCGTGACACTGGAGGCGCGTGACCGCGCGAAGCTGGAGGTTCGGCTGCATGTGGGAATGGCGGCAGAAACGGTGGAAGTCACGGGTGGTGACGCGGTGCTGGTAACGACAGACGCAGCGATGGCCGGTCCCGTAAGTCGTGTGCAAGCCGCGGAAGGCTTCGGATTTGCGGACGGCGCAGCAATGGAGTTGCACGCCATGAGAGCCGCGGCGCCAGTGCCGGCCGCTCCGGTGGCACTCAATGGCCGGATAGCCAATCAACTGGTGGCATTGACGAAGGAAAAAGACAACAAGGTTGCCACGCTACGAATGGGCGCAGGGGCGAACGAGAGCAGCGAACCCGGCGTGCACGTCCGCTCATATTTTCCCGAAGCGCTGTACATCAACCCGGAAATCATCACGGACCGCGACGGAAATGCCAGTATCGAGATTCCATTAGCGGACAACATCACGACATGGCGAATGGCCATGCTCGCGTCGACCAAGCACGGGGCGCTGGGGACAGCGACGTCGAGCCTGAAGGTCTTTCAGGACTTTTTCGTGGATTTGGATCTGCCGGTGACGCTGACGCAAGGCGACCAAGTTTCTTTGCCGGTGGCAATTTACAACTACACGGGCAGCAAGGGCGAAGTGCGTCTGGAATTGAAGGACGATGACTGGTATTCGCTAGTTAAAGATGACGCGGAGAAGTCGGTGGATGTGGAAGCCGGCAAGGTCGGAGGGTCGCAATTTACGCTGGAAGCACGGCGGATCGGAAAGTTTAAACTCACGCTGTCAGCACAAATGAAGGGCAGCGAAAAGCGGGCCGACATTGTCGTGAGGGAAATCGAAGTGGTGCCGAACGGGTGGCAGCAGAACCTGATTTTCAACGGGCAACTGGAGTCGAGTGCGGCCCACGAAGTGGAATTCCCTGCCGCGTCGATTCCAGGAGCGAGTAAGATCTTCGTCCGGCTATATCCCGGACCGTTGAGCCAGATTGTGGAAGGCATGGACGCGATCTTGCGCATGCCGGGCGGTTGTTTCGAGCAGACCTCCTCCAGCACATATCCCAATATCCTGGCGCTGGACTACATGAAGCGCACGAAGAAGCTGACCCCGGAAGTGCATGCCAAGGCGGAAGGCTATATCGCGAACGGCTACCAACGGTTGCTGACCTTCGAGGTGAAGGGCGGCGGCTTCTCCTGGTTCGGCCAGGCGCCGGCAAACAAGATTCTGACCTCGTATGGCTTGATGGAATTTCACGACATGTCGAAAGTATACGAGGTGGACCCGCGATTGATTCAGCGAACGCAACAGTGGCTGGTGAGTCAACAACAAGCGGATGGAAGCTGGAAGCCCGACACGAACTTCATTAATGAAGGCGCGACGAACCGGTACAACTCGGACGCGTTACGGATCACGGCGTACATCGCGTGGTCGCTCGAGAACACCGGTTATCAGGGCGAGGCCGTCGACCGCGCGATGGCTTACGTGCAGAAGCATGTCTCAGCCAAGGCCGATCCCTACACTTTGGCGGTGCTGGCGAATTTTGCTGTGGATTACGGCAAAGACCGTGGGTTCACACGCGAGGCGATGCAGATGCTGCTGGATGCGCGCACGGATAAGGACGAGCAGGCGTGGTGGAGTTCGGAAGAGACCGGCGTGTACTCCACCGGAACGAGCGCGAGCGTGGAGACGACCGGCCTTGCGGTGCAAGCGCTGCTGAAGTGGGGGCAGGCTTCAAACGTCGCCAAGAAGGCGCTCACGTATATCACCGCAAAAAAGGACGCGTCCGGGACGTGGGGCAGTACGCAGGCGACGATCATGGCGCTTCGAGCATTGTTGCTGGCCACGGAGAAGGGTTCGGCTGACGTTCGCGGAAACATAGAAATCGCACTGAACGGGAAGACCGTAACGGAACTGAAACTGACGGCTGACAATAACGACCTCTTCCATCAATTTGTTTACAAGGATCTCGACGTGAAAGCGCCGAGCGCAGTAGAGATTCGGTTCGATGGCAAGGGTGGCCTGGGGTACCAGGTTGTCGGGCAATACTACTTGCCTTGGGGCGAAAGAACGGCGGAGGAACCTCTTTCGATCTCGGTGAAATATGACCGGACACGGTTGGCGCAAAACGACATCGCTACGGCCACAGCCACGGTCAGAAATAATCTGAAGAAAAGCGCGAACATGGTGATGGTCGACCTGGGAATTCCCCCAGGCTTCGACCTGCTGAGTGAAGACTTGCAGGAGTACCAGGAAAAAACGGCCGGCCAGAAGAGCGGGCGGCTGCAGAAATACAGCATGACCGCGACACAAGCGATCCTGTACTTCGATTCGTTTGCGCCGGGCGAGACCGTAACGCTTCACTATCGCTTGCGGGCAAAGTACCCGGTGCGAGCGAAGACATTTTCCTCCCGCGTCTACGAATACTACGATCCGGACGTGAAATCCGTCGCGCGGCCGGTGCAACTGGAAGTTGAGCAGCGCCAGGAAACTGTTAACGGACATTAACGGCCTTTTGAATTGACAGGTCGGGAACGCGGTGTTACAAACCCTGTAATTGCGAACCTTCGGGGTGCGTCTCTACGAAGGCATTGCCCAACAATCCTCCATAGAGGCGGGAGCCTGCCAGTCAGGGCGGATTTCCCTGAACCCGAAGAATTCGCCTGCAACACCCCACCCCGGGAGGCGGAAACCGCTGTTGGTTTTCGCCTCCTTTTTTGTCCTGGTTCGATTTTGGTGGTTCCAGCCCGCGAAGGTAAGCTCTCAAGCATGAAAAATCACCAGGCCCCCTTGCTGGAAATGAAGAACGTGTCGGTCATGCGAGGAGAAAATCTGGCGCTCGACCGGTTTTCGCTGCGAATCGAGGTTGGAGAGCATGTCTGCCTCTTGGGCCCGAACGGGTGCGGAAAATCGACGTTGATCCGAACATTGACCCGCGAAAGCTACCCGCTGGTTCAGGCAGACTCGTCGATGAGCATCCTTGGGAAAGACTTGTGGAACGTTTTCGAGTTGCGATCGCTGTTGGGAATCGTTTCGCCGGATCTGCTCATGGCCTGCACAAGCGACGCGACGGGGATGGACGTGGTGCTCTCGGGATTTTTCAGTAGCACGCGGATATTTCCCAATCACCATCCCAAGCCGGAACATCGCAAGCGTGCGGAAAAAACAATGGAACGGCTGAGGATTGCGCACTTAGCCAGGCGAGCTGTGGCAGAGATGTCATCGGGCGAAGCGAAACGGACGCTGATCGCCAGAGCGCTGGTGCACGAGCCGAGAACGTTGCTTTTCGACGAACCGGGCAATGCGTTGGATATATCGGGTCAGGTGGAGCTACGCGACACCATGCGGGAGCTGGCACGCAGCGGGCTAGGCATTCTGCTGGTGACCCACCACGTCTCCGAGATCATTCCAGAGATTGAGCGCGTAGTACTTCTGCAAAAAGGCAAAGTGCTTACAGATGGACCGAAGGCGCAAATGTTGACCGGAGCACGTTTGAGCGCCCTGTTTGGCTTGGAAATAAAATTGGCGCGCGAGGACGGCTACTACCACATCCACGCTTGACGCGCGCGTTTACTTGCCGGCGATGCTCTCGGCGATGCCCGATGCGATCGGCACTTTGAACATCTCGTGCTGGTAAGCCTTGACCATCAAGAGTATCCAGAGGACAAATCCCAGCAGTCCGATTAATCCGAACAGGCCCCACACAAAGAAACCCGTCAGGCCGCTCAAGAAACTGACGGCGATACGCAGCACGGTCAGGCCTCCGAACACGACAATGGATTGGGCCGCGTGGAATTTAACGAACGGCCGCTTGTCGATCAAAAGGAAAACGATTCCTGTCACCCAGCCGAGCAAATAGCATAGGAGGCCAGCAACATTTTCGGCCAATCCTTCGGTGGAAGGCGCCGATGCCACTGGAGCGGGGGCAACGGCAGAGGACTGGCTTGCGCCGCACTTAGGACAGAAGTTCGCGTTACCAATATCTTGACCACACGCCTTGCAAAACGCCATGGGGAGTCCCTCCCGAGGACTTCTCTAGCGACGGAGGTTAGCAAAGCAATGGTTGGCAGGCAACGACTTTCGGGCGCACCAGCGCGCCGTGCGGCGCGAGCAACGTGTCAGCAGCGATGGCGGATTAGCTTGCCGCGGAATGCTTTTCGGCAGCGGCGGCGGCCGTCGGGAAAACTTCCAATACTTTGTCCAAGCGCGTCAGCTTCAAGCTGGCTTCGATCATTCCCGCGCAGCCGGCAAGGCAGAGTTTTCCGCCAGAGTCCTTCATGCGCGTCAGGCAGCGAACGATGGAGCCGATCGCGGCGCTGTCGATGTGCGTAACCTGGGAAAGATCGAGGATCGCGAGGTTGGTCTTGGCGACGATGAGCTGTTCGACTTCCTGCTCCACGCGGCGGCAGTCCGGGCCGGAATGAATGCTGCCCTTGATCTGTACGACCGCGACACCTGGTTTAGGCGAAGTTTTGTCGAGTAAGAGGATCATGACTGCGGCTCTCCCTCGTAAGGAAATTGGCGGATGAGACGAACGCAATCACCGAGAGCATTAAATAACGTATTGCCCCAGCCGCAGGGAACAAAGGGAGCGGTTTTCTGATTCACGGATTTGTCGGCTTCGGCAAAGAAGCGGAGACGCTGGCCAGGGGGAGGGACGGCAAATTCCTTGATGGTGATCTGAAAAGGGATCTCGCCAGCCGGTTGTTTCTTGATGAAAGAAAAATGGTGGATTTGAGCGAGTTGCTCGGCAGGATTCTCCTGCACATACATCCAGTCAGACATGCGGAACTCCCGGCGAAACCTGTGGTCGCGCGTAACCTGTGGCGAGGACCACGGCATGTTAGGCCAGCGGTTCAGGCATGTCAAACCGGAGAGCCAAGTGGCTATTAGGAGTTCGGAGTAGTGGCGAAAGCCAGCGTGATTAAGGTCTTTTGCTCAAGTTCGTGGGCCTTGGCTGAGCCGGTGGCCGGGCTGGCGCTTGCGGAACGCTTCACCGTGCGGACTTTCAGGTTCTTTGCCTGCGCGATTCGTTCCAGACGCGGCAGGACGTAGAAGAGCGCGCCCATATTGGCCGGCTCTTCCTGGACCCAGACGATTTCGCGGGCGTTTGGATGAGCATCAATCGCGGCGGCGATTTCGGTCTTAGGCAGCGGGTAGAGCTGGTCGAGAAAGAAAACCGCCGTGTCGGTGTCGTTGCGGCGGCGGCGCTCCGCGCGAAGTTCGTGGGCGACTTTACCGCTGGCGATCAGGATGCTGTGTGCGCCGGTGACCTCGTTGTCGGGAACCAGCGTGAGGAAGCGCGGACGCTCGAAGTCTTCGATGGGCGAGCTGGCGTCAGGATGGCGCAGCATGCTTTTCGGCGTGAAGACGACTAGCGGTTTGCGCCAGAGGCGGCGCGCCTGGCGCCGGAGCAGGTGGAAATACTGCGCAGCGGTGGAGGGCTGGCAAATGTTCATGTTGCCTTCGGCAGCGAGTTGCATGAAGCGCTCGATGCGCGCGCTCGAGTGTTCAGGACCCTGGCCCTCGAAGCCGTGAGGCAGCAGGAGGACCACGCCGGTGGGGAGACCCCACTTGTCTTCGCTGGCGCTGATGAACTGGTCGATGATGACCTGCGCGCCATTTACGAAGTCTCCGAATTGTGCTTCCCACAGGACGAGGCCTTCGGGATAGTCACGCGAGAAGCCGTATTCGAAGCCGAGACAGGCAGCTTCGGAGAGCGAGGAATTGTAGATTTCGCAGAAAGCCTGCTTCGGGGAAAGGTGCGCCAGAGGGAGATACTCCTGCTCGGTTTGCGTGTCGACGAGAACGGCGTGGCGCTGGTTGAACGTGCCGCGCTGCGAGTCCTGACCGGTGAGGCGGACAGGATTGCCTTCGAGTACCAGGGAGCCGTACGCAAGCAGTTCGGCGAAGCCGTAGTCGAAGGGGCGCTTGCCCTGGCCCATTTCGGAGCGCTGCTCGAGCAACTTGACGATTTTCGGATGGACGTGGAAACCGCTAGGGGCCTTAACGAGGCCCGCCGTGATTTCGGCGATTTTCTCGCGCGTTAAGCCGGTGTCGACTTCGAACGCCGGATTGTACTTGCCGTAGTTGTAGGGCGACCAGTAGTCCGGCAACTTGCGCAGGTGGGGAATCTTGGTGAGTTTGCCGGCTTTGCGTTGCTCTTCCTCGTATTCCTTTTTCACGGCCTCGGCGATCGGCGCGGCGTCGATGCCAGTCTGCTCGGCATAAATCTTCCAGAGCTGCGCGTGATTCTTGATGCGGTCGTACAGACGCGGCTGCGTGATGGTGGGATCGTCGACTTCGCTGTGGCCGTGCCGGCGATAACCGATCAAGTCGATGACCACGTCGGAATTGAACTCGGCGCGGTACTCGGCGGCAATGCGGCCGACGCGAACGACCGCGTCCGCGTCCTCAGCGTTCACGTGGAAGATGGGCACACTCTGGCGGCGCGCGATGCTCGAGGCGTAGCGCGAGGAGTGCTCCTGCGCGGGGCGCGTAGTGAAGCCGATGAGATTGTTGACGATGACATGGATCGTGCCGCCAACGGTGTAGGCGGCGAGATCCGCAAGGTTGAGGGTTTCCGCCCAAATGCCCTGGCCGGCAAAGGCAGCGTCGCCGTGCATCACAACGGCCCAAACTTTGTTCAGCGTGGCCTTCGAACGATCGATGTAACCGCCGGATTGCACGCCATGGCGGGTTTGCTTGGCGCGCGCGCGACCCATCGCGACAGGGTCGACGGCCTCAAGATGGCTCGGGTTCGAAACGAGGTGGATGTTGAGCTTCTTGCCGGCGCTGGTGGTGTACACGCCTGTGGCTCCAACGTGGTACTTCACGTCGCCGGCGCCGAGCACGCTGCGGGGGTCTACATCTTCGAATCCGGCGACGACGTCATGCGCTGCTTTGCAGGCGATATGCGTCATGACGTTGAGGCGGCCCCGGTGGCTCATCGCCATCACGGAGTCGACGCCGCCGAGGTCGCCCGCCGCGTCGAGGATGGAATCGAGCAGGGGAATTAGCGAGGTGTTGCCTTCGAGCGAAAAGCGTTTGCTGCCGAGGTAGCGGCTCTGAAGAACCTGCTCGAAAAGCTCGGCGCGGACAAGGCGTTCGAGCACTTTTGCCTGGTTGACCTCGTACTCCGCGCCTTCCATGCGCTCGGCAATCCAGTTACGGCGCGCGAGTTCGGGGATGTGGAGAAACTCAACACCGATGGTGCCGCAATAGATGCGGCGGGCTTCTTCGGCGTATTCGCCGGTGAGGCCGTCGAGGTCGGCGCACTTCAGCGGCGTGAAATAGCCCAGGGGGTCGAGGGTGGCCTCGTAAAAGCCCCAGCGCCGGAAGAGGTAAAAGATGCGTTCGCGTTCGGCGTGCCCGGCGCCATTGCTGGCCGAGTCTCTTTTTGCGGCCTTCGCGGACTTTTCAGGAGCGAGCGTCACACGGTTTGCCATAGGTCGTATCTACAGACCTTCTATTTTGCCATAGAACGGAAAACGGCAAGTTAAACGTGCCTGCTTGACGCCAAAATGGGGCTTTTGCTGAGAGCGCGGCGGCGCAGAATGAGCGCGAGATGGCTTTAGTCACAGGAATCAGGGTGCATCGGGCGGCGGACTCACAGATCGAAGGGGCCTACGCAATTGTGCAGGAGTACTACGAGGCGGCGGCTGTGGTGGTACGCGAGGATTTGGACGAATTTGCACGGGAGTATTTTGTGGACGGCGGTGGGGTGTGGTTGGCGGAGGACGAGGGAGTTGCCGTGGGCTGCATTGCGTTGCGCGCTTTGCGCCGCAAGCCGGGATGCGGAGAGATCAAGCGGCTCTACGTTGGTCCAGAGTATAGGGGCCGAGGAGTCGCGGACAGGCTGCTAGAAGCACTTGAGAATTACGCGAAGGAATTCGGGTACAGGTGGCTCTACCTCGATACGGCGGCCGATATGAAGGCGGCAGCACGGTTTTACGAAAAGAAGGGATTCGAACCGTGCGAGCGATACAATGACAATCCGCAGGCCGCGATTTTCATGCGGAAAACTATTCATAGAGCTGATTGCCGGAGAGCTTGAGTGTTGGTGTCGCACCGATGGCGGACCGCCTCAGAAGGCGTTCCCTACAGGACCGAACCTCACGGGAATTGAGGTTACGGGGTGTGTGGGGAATCGGGTACACTAGATATTCCTAGAGTTGGGGATAGCGCATCTAAAATTAGAGCCAGAGAACGCTCAATAGGGGAAGCATGCCTGTACCTGTATCCCAAATGTGGACGGTAGCTAGTTACGTCCTGAAGCAAAAGATCAATGGCCGCAAGCAGTACCCGCTGGTGCTGATGCTGGAGCCGCTGTATCGCTGCAACCTGGCCTGCGCCGGGTGTGGAAAAATTCAATACCCCGCGCATGTCCTGAAGCAGGAACTATCACCGGAAGAGTGCTTTAAAGCGGTCGATGAATGCGGTGCGCCGATGGTTTCGATTCCGGGCGGCGAACCGCTGATGCACACGCAGATCGACAAGATCGTCGAAGGCTTGGTCGCGCGCAAGAAATACATCTATCTGTGTACCAACGCACTGCTATTGAAAGAGAAAATCGATTTATTCAAGCCGAGCAAGTATCTGACGTTTTCCGTGCACATGGACGGTCAGAAAGAGCACCACGACTTCTCAGTATGTCGCGAGGGCGGGTATGAGTTGGCGGCGGAGGGAATCAAGGAAGCGGTGAAGCGCGGCTTCCGGGTAACCACGAACACGACGCTGTTCGATGGCGCCGACCCGAAGAGTGTGCGGAAATTTTTCGATGAAATGATGGAGCTTGGCGTAGAAGGTATGATGCTCTCGCCCGGCTACTCTTACGACAAGGCGCCGGACCAGAAGCACTTCCTGGGACGCGCGCGCACCCGGCGGTTGTTCCGGGCGATCCTTTCGAATCGCAAGAAGAGCTGGCAGTTCAACCAGTCGATGCTGTTTCTGGAATTTCTGATGGGCAAGCGCAATTACCAGTGCACGCCGTGGGGAATGCCGACTTATTCGATTTTCGGCTGGCAAAAACCCTGTTATTTGCTGCAAGACGGCTACGCGGATACGTTTGCCGAGCTGATGGCCGAAACCGATTGGCCAAAATACGGGACGGAATCCAATCCCAAGTGCGCAAACTGCATGGTGCATAGCGGCTATGAAGCGAGCGCCGTGGATTCCACATTTGGCTCCCTGCGCGGTATTTGGGAAACGGCGAAGGCCACCCTATTCACGGCAAACGAGGACGACGAGGCGCTCCGCATGCTAAGTGAGCCCGTTGCTCCCGTTCATTCCTTCAATCCGCTCGTGCAAATCGACAGCACCTCCAAGAACTACGAGGAGACACGGGCGTGACAGGCCCTAGGCACGCCGATCGGCCCGAGCACACCACGGCGCAAGTGGATCAACTGGAGGTCGCACCAGGCACCGCCCACGAAACGCTGCAGGGCTGGGTTGCCGAGGTCGCCGACGAAGAGGAATTGCGCGAGGCGCTGGAAAAAGCGTTCGATTACCGGGGGGATGTAACCGTTACCCGAAAAGATGGGACAAAAGTCGAGGGTTACATCTTCGATCGAGTGTCCGGAGCTAGCTTAGCGACGTCATTTGCCCGGATTTTGCCCAAAGATTCGAATCAACGTGTGAAAATTTCCTACGCTGAGATTGCGGCGCTGGCCTTTACCGGGAGGGATACGGCTGCGGGGAAAAGCTGGGAGGCGTGGGTGCGCAAATATTGGGAAAAAAAGGAAAAAAGCGGAGAAAACCTGAGTTTACAGCCGGAATCGCTGGACGAGTAAGCGGGACGTAAGCCGGCATAGTTATAGAACTATTGAATCCATTTAAATAATACAAAAGAATAAGGTTAGGCGTTTACCCTTGCGCACAAACGCGCTCATCCGTCGGTGGACAATCGGGCTATATCTGTGATAACGTTAGGTATAGCGTTTGTTGCTCTTGTACTACCTTTTGACTCGTTCAGGGGGCTGCGAGAACAAACTCGCAGCCTTTTTTTTCGGGGCTAGAGGCAATCTCGAGGTCTAGGGAAACCCGGTCTTCGGGCCAAGAGAGGCAAAGCAATTTCAATTTCGAGGTTCAGCAGTGAAGGAACAAGGAACAGTGAAGTGGTTCAATGCTTCGAAGGGCTACGGATTCATCCAACGCCAGACCGGTGAAGATGTATTCGTACACTTCTCCGCCATTCAGATGGACGGCTACAAGTCCCTGAATGAGGGTCAAGCAGTTGAATTCGAGGTGAAGAAGGGTCCGAAAGGCCTTCAGGCAGAGAACGTCACAAGCCTCTAGCCTGTGCATTGGGGAGGTCCTCGAGGGGTCGGGGACCTTCCAATTTCGCGAGTGAGTAGACTGAAGAAACCGCCAAGCAGTTCAAGGAGGAAGTTGTGCAAGTAATGCAAGAAGGCCAAACCATTAAGCATGAGCTATTCGGCCTGGGCATCGTAACCGCGTCCGATCCCGAGCGCACCTCTGTCGATTTCGATGACCACGGCCCGAAATTGTTCGTCACGAGCATGTTTACTGCAGAACTGATCGGCGAAGCACCCGCGACCCCGCCCAAGACCAAGCGTCGCCGGAAAGCGTCTGCCGCTGCGAAAGCCGCGAAGAAGGCTTTGGCGGCCGCGAAGTAAGT
>Ga0207761_1000172_pt1 | contig 20977 bp, 15 predicted proteins | sample LuqExpMetageno34_FD_187792 | JGI IMG/M metagenome (GOLD analysis project Ga0207761, IMG submission 187792) | Tropical forest soil microbial communities from Luquillo Experimental Forest, Puerto Rico - Sample 34 (SPAdes) | ecosystem: Environmental > Terrestrial > Soil > Tropical forest ... | reverse complement strand
TGGCGCGGCCGCGCGCCACCTCGGCGCGCACAAATTCCGGCGTGATGAAGGGAGGGATGGCACCGCCGAACTGCTCGCCGTCGGCGAGCGCAGCCTGCGCGCGCTCGAGCTGCTCCTTGCGGCCGAGGTTTTCGCGCTCGGCGACGTAGATCATTTCCTTGGTGATAATGCCGGCCTTGGCAAATTCGTATTGCGTCACCGGCTGGCCGTCGAGCGCGCGATAGGGCTTCGGCGTGTTGGGGAAATTGCGCGCCAGGTGCCTGCCAGTGACATTGCCATTGTCGACCGGCTGGATCGGACGGCCTTCATATTCCTGGACGCCACCGCGCTCCTTCACCCACGCGATGCGCGTGCGGGGGAGCCCCTTCTCGACGTCGATGGTCGCGTTCGGATCGGTGTAGGGTCCGGTGGTGTCGTAGACCGGCAGCGGCGGCTCGCCAGAGGCTTCAGAGAGAGTGATCTCGCGCACCGGCACGCGCAGCTCGGGCGCGGCGGCAGGCGCGCAATAGATTTTGCACGAGGCGGGTAGCGGGCCCGTGGTAACCTTGGGGGTGACCAGATCGGCAGAGGTGACGGGTTTGTTCATTGTAGTGACTCCGATTGCTGAGCGGCGCTCACGCCAAATAGCCCTTGAAGGTGATGAAGCCGCCGAACGGCACGAAGACGATGCCGGCGGCCGCGAAAAATCGCTTATTCAGCAGGAACGATCCCGCGACAAAGACGACGAATTGGGGCGCCATGATGCGGAAGGTGCCGATGCAGGTCAGCAGCCAGCCGAGCGCCGTGATCGCGTTGCGCCAGTCGCGCGTCCAGGCATGGTGCGCGTTGAGGATGGCGAGGCCGGTGACCAGAGCGAGGATTCCGGAAAAGTAGATGAACGGGTAGCTGGCCAGGAACTGTCCGGCCATCTGATGGTAGACGACGCCGTTGATCAGCATGCCGATGCCGATCGCACACAATGCCGGTCCGGCCAGCCTGGCGATGGCGTGCGATTTGTCCATGGAAGCCGTCCTGTCCCTTCGCCGGCATGACCCGGATCAGGTTCTAAGGGTTTTTCTCAGCCCGCTCGGGGGCACCCCTCGGAACGGGACTTAATGTAGGACGGGCGACAGGGGTGTCAATGCGGGGCTACTTTTGGCGCATGGCGGCTGCCGGTTTTACGGCCTCATGCCACGCGAATGCCGGGCATCCAGTAAACACCGACGTTTGAGATCAAATCGCGAGGCCGGCTTACTGGATCGCCCGCTTTCTCGGGCGATGACAATTCAAGGCTACATCCGTGGCAATTCGTTCACCGCCACCTTAGCGCTGCCGTCGGCCTCGGCGATCACCCGCAGGGTCTTGGAATCGAACTCGATGCCGGTGAGGCGCAGGTCACGCACCGCTGCCTCGACCTTGACGCCCTTGCTGTCCTGCTGGAAGTCGGCGAGCGCCGCAGTGACCTTGGTCTTGGCGTCGGCGGCGAAAGGCTTCAGATCGAGCATCGCGCTGTCGGTCAGCGCCTGCTGCAGATAGGGCATGGCCGCGCGCGCGGCCGCGCCGAGCAGGCCGAAGGCGGCTTCCGATTCCACCGCTACGTTCAGATCGGTGAGGCGCAAGATCTGGTTCTTGGTGTCGAGCGCGGGCTTGCCCCAGATGTGCACGGTTGCCTCGGCGCCAAAGCCGAACCAGCTTTTGCGCTCGCGCGCCTTTATGCGCAGCGAGATCAGCAGCCGGTCGGCGGCGGCGGCGAGATTGGCTGTACGCACCTCGACCTCGACCGGCGCGCTCTTGTCATCCGGGAAGGTGCGGCCCTTGAGTTGCGCCTCTAACAGCTTGTTGAGCTCGCTGAACGGCACGTCGATAGGCACGCCGACCGCCAGCCGGCCATTGTCCATCGGCGGTACCAGTTCAAGTTGCGCCGGGAACGGGCAGACTGGCTTGGTCGCTGCTGGCACGATGCGGGTTTCCGCCCGTACGCCAACGGTGAGCGTGACGTTGCGGGTGTCGACCTGCGGCTGCGCGGCGGCGGCGCGCACCGGCCGCATCTCCAGCCACAGGCTGGGCAATCCGGTCTTCTCGCCGCCGAGTGGTATCGAGCGGCATATCTTGGCCCATTGCTCGCGCGCGGTACGCTCGATCAGCGGATCGTTGCGCAACTGGTTTTGCAGGTTGCCGATCTGCTCGTTGACGGCGCGGTCGATCAAGGGCTTCGCCTCGCTCACCATGTTGATCTTGAAGCCCGCGACGTTGACCACGCTGTCGCCGAGCGCGACGTCGCCAGCGAGGTTTGGCTCCAGCCGCCAATTGGCCGTGAGTGCTGGCCTCGCGTGTATGGTGACTTGGCCATGCACCTCGGCATGCTGGTCGAGCGCCTTGCTGGTGAACTCGTCGACGCTCTTGCCGATGCTGCTGTCGATGAGGCTGGTGATCGAGCCGGTGATGTTGCCGGCTTGGCTGGCGATCTGTCCGGTCATCTTCAGGTTGCCGATGATCGGGGTGAGGATGGTCAGTTCGTTCGGTTTGCCGGCCACGCCCATGGTGCCGCGACTGATGGTGATGCCGATGTCGGCCTTCGACAGCAGGCTCGAGACCGCGTTGTCGTTCCTGCCGACCAGTTCGCGCGGCGCGGCGTTATCCAAGCTTTGGCGGATGGCGGTGAGCGCGACTGCCACCGGCGCGATCACGTAGGAGGCGCGGCTTACCGGTTGCAGGGGTGGCAGCGGCATGATGCTGGCGAGCGCGTACTTGGCGTCGCTGTCGGCCGGGAACAAGCGGTCAAGCGCGCGCTGGGCTCCGGCAAAGCACAGCGCGATCAGCAGACCGGCGCCGAGCGTCAAGCGGAACGTCCGCGAGCGGCCGAACAGGCGGATCGGTGCGGTCGCGTAATAAATGAACAGATCGATCCATCTGTGCATGCGCCGCGCCTCGCCCGAATCGTCGAAGGCGGAATCTTAGTGGGGCACGTCGCCGCGCGCCACCGCCCGATTTGCGTTATTTCCGCCGGGCCCCGCGCCGGGAGCGGACTACTCGGCCGGTTCGACCACCGGGATCGCGTCGCTGAGTCCCTTCGGCTTCTTCAGCCGCACGTAGATCTGCATGGCGATCAGCAGCACACAGAGCCCTACGAACACCGCACTGATCGGATGCTTGATGAACACCAGCGCGTCGCCGCGCGAGATCAGCATGGCGCGCCGGAAGTTTTCTTCGAAGCGCGGACCGAGCACGAAGCCGAGCAGGATCGGTGCGGGGTGAAAATCGAGCAGCAGCAGGAAGTAGCCGACGATGCCGATGACGACAACCTCGCCGACCTGGAACATGTCGTTGTTGGTGCTGTAGACGCCGATGCAGACAAAGAACAGCGCGCTCGGATAGAGGTATTTGTAGGGGATGGTCAGCAGCTTCACCCACAGACCGATCATCGGCACGTTGAGGATGACCAACATGATGTTGCCGATCCAGAAGCTCGCCACCAGGCCCCAGAAGATATCCGGGTGCTCGCTGATCAGCTGCGGGCCGGGCACCACGCCCTGTATCATCAGCGCGCCGAGGATCAGCGCCATCACCGCGTCGCCCGGGATGCCCAGACTCATGGTCGGAATGAAGTCGCCCTGCACTGAAGAATGGGTGGAGGCTTCAGGGCAGGCCACGCCTTCGATCATGCCGGTGCCGAACTTGTCCGGCGTCTTCGAGATCTTCTTCTCAGTGGCGTAGGACACGAAAGACGCGATAGTCGGTCCAGTGCCGGGAATCAGCGCGCACAGGCTACCGATGATGGTACCGCGGAACATTGCCGGGATCGAACGGCGTAATTCCTCGCGCGTCGGCCGTAGGTCCTTAATCTTGACGTGGGTGTATTTGGTGTCGACGTCGGAGAGTTGATTGACGCTCTTCATGAACTCGGCGATGCCGAACAGGCCAAGCGCCAGCGCGACGATTTCAATGCCGTCGAACAGATTGGGGATACCGAAGGTGAAACGCGGTGTGCCGGTCTCGATGTCGCTGCCAATAATGCCGATCAACAGCCCGCACACGGTCATTGCGACGCCCTTGATCGGCGAGCCGCGCGCCAGCGTCGAGCCGGCCAAGAGGCCTAGCAGCATCAGCGAGCATATTTCCGCCGGACCGAACTGAAGCGCCACGCTTACCAGCAGCGGCGACAGGAAGATCATTTCGGTGATGCCCCAGGACGCACCGACGAAGGAGGAGATCACCGTGATGCCGAGCGCGGCGCCGCCGCGTCCCTGCTTGGTGAGCGGGAATCCGTCGAGACAAGTCACCGCGTGTGGTGGATGGCAGGGCAGGTTCAGCAGGATCGAGCAGATCGCGCCGCCGTATTGCGAACCATAGAACACGCCAGCCAGCATCAGGATGGCGCCGACCGGTTTGATGCCGAACGTGAGCGGCAACAGGATCGAGATGGTCGCGAGCGGGCCCATGCCGGGCAGCACGCCGACCATGTTGCCGACCAGCACGCCGACGAAGCACCACATGACGTTGTGCGGCTCGAGCGCGACGCCGAAGCCGTACCAAAGATCGGTCAGCGCAGTCGAAAGCATCAGTGCCCCCACCGGAACATCGGGAACGGAATCTGTAGCACGTAGGAGAACAGCAGCACGCCGAAGAAGGTGACGCCGGCCGCGAGCAGGAGCGAATTCTTCAGCGTCGCTTCGCGGTCGCCGAGCGCGGACACGAATACGCAGGCGAAGGTCGCCGGCACCATGCCGAGGAATTCGCCGAACACGATGAACAGGATCGGGCCAGCCAGGATGCAGCCCCAGCCGCGCCATTCCTTATTCTTCGGCAGAATATGTTCGTCTTCGCCGAGTGGGGTGGCGAGCGCGGTGCCGAAGATCATTAGGCCGAGGAAGGTCAGCACGATCCCGAGGATGAACGGAAACATCCCGGGGCCCATGTGCATGAGCGTACCGAGGTTGTAGGTGGTGGAATTGAACGTGACCCCGACGCCGAGCAGCGTCATCAGGACGCCGGCATAGAAATCACGCTTGCGCAGAAGCGTTTCGAACAAGGCATCGCCTCCCAAGGGTCTTTGCCAATTCCCTTAGCTTATGCGATGGGACCTCTTACGTTAAAATTCTGTAATGTAATGGTAATGGAATTTTTATGCGATCAATCGCCCGTAACGATTACGCTAAAACTTAATGATATCAACAACAACGATGTAGCAATTGCGACTTAAGTACTGTGTTGATTTCCGTCTTGAGCGGCATTCGCGGCAGCGGACGATCAGATTGGAGTCCGCCGATCCCGTTTTTCCTCCGGCGGCTTTATGTGGCGGAACGATAGCAGGAGCGCGAGGTCGTAGGCGATCTTGAGCGCGCCGCACAGAACCAGCGGAAGGCCTGAGAACGGCGTTGCGAGCAGCACGCCGGTCATGGCCGGGCTGAGCGACGAGGCGAGGCTGCGCGGAACCGCGGTCACGCTGGCGGCGGCGGTGCGCTCGGCCGGCGTGACCACCGCCATTACATAGGATGTGCGAGTCGGCACATCCATCTGCGACAGCGCCGAGCGCAGGAGCAGCAAGCCGAGCGTCAGGATCAGATTGGGCGAGAACGCCGCCACGATGAGAAAGATGCTCGACGGAATGTGGGTATAGACCATTGTGTTGATCAGGCCGATGCGCGTAGCGAACCGCGCCGCCACGGGATAGGAGAACGCGCTCGCCACGCTTGCCCAGAAGAAGAATACGCTGGCCGCCGACAGCGACAGATCGAAGCGCTCGAACAGCCAGAGCGCCAGCAGCGACTGCACCACGAAGCCGCCGGCGAAGGCATCCAGACTGAACAGCGCGGCGAGCTTGTAGACCACCCCGCGCGACGGCCCGAGTGGTGCGCTCGGGCGCACTTCGTCCATGCGCGCATGCGGCAGGCGGCGATAGAGCAGGAAGCAGCCGAAGCCGAGCACGGCATAGGCGGCGAACATGAATTTGAAAGCTTCCAGCCGGCTGATGCCGGTGAGCACCAGGAAATCCGGGCCCGCCGCCGCCAAGGAACCGGCCGCCATCGACAGCGCGCCGATCAGGCTGTAGCGCGCGAAGGTGCGCGTGCGCTCGTGGTCAGGCACCGCATGCGCCAGCATGGCGTGCTCGAGTGGTACCAGCACGCCGAGGTCGCCGGTCGACGGGTTAATGGTGCCGATGAAGGCGACGATAGCGATGACAGCGAGCGTATTGACGTTGGGAAACGCCAGCCCAGTGCAGGTCATCAGCGCTGCGCCGCCGAGCATCATGTTGCGCAAATCATGGCGCGGCGCGAGGAAGCCGACCGCGAGCGTCAGCAGCGCGGTGCCCAGCAGCGAGGCGCTGGCCACGACGCCGATCTGTCCCGGGCTGTAGCCGAATGCCGAAAGGTAAGCTGGAAGGATAATGATGGCGAAGCCGTCACCGAAGCCGCGCACGCCACGCGCGACATAGAGCAGCAGGACGTTAGGGGACTCTTTCATGCGCAATCTCCTCGACAGATCGAGCGTTGCGCAGAACTTGGACGGGACGCTCCGTCTCACGGGGGAGTCTGCTTGTCCCCGCGGCAATCATAGACAGCCACCGACCAACCGCAAGCCGTTCATTGGCGGCACCTGCGGCCAAGGCTATGGTGGCCCCAAAATGCGCCATAAGCGCGCAAGGTCAGGGAAGCGCCATGAACTATTCAACCGATTTCAAGTCGATCAAGGGCGAGGTCTCGCCCGAGGAATGGCAGGCGCGGCTCGAACTCGCCGCCTGCTATCGGTTGGTCGATAAATACGGCATGACCGACCTCATCTACAATCACATCACCGGACGCATTCCGGGCTCGCCCGACCATCTGCTGATCAACCTCTATGGCCTGCTCTACAAGGAGATCACCGCCTCCAGCCTGGTGAAGATCCATGTCGACGGCGACATCATCTGGAAGCCCTCCATCGACTACGACATCAACAAGTCGGGCTACGTGATCCATGGTGCGATCCACAAGGCGCGTCCCGATGTCGCCTGCGTGCTGCACACCCATACTCGCGCCGGCATGGCGGTGTCGGCGATGGCCTGCGGCCTGCTGCCGATGTCGCAGACCTCGATTCGCTTCGTCGGCCATATCGGATATCACGACTACGAGGGGCCGGCGATTGACCTCGACGAGCGCGAGCGCATCGTTGAGGATCTCGGGCCGCACGAGGCGCTGATCATGCGTAATCACGGCCTGCTCACCTGCGGGGCAACCATCCAGCAGGCGTTCAACACAATGTATCAGCTCGAGCTGTCCTGTCGCGCGCAGGTGGATGCCATGGCGGCGCGCACTGAGCTCACCATGCCGGGCGAGAACGTGCTGTCACACACTGCGCATCTCTATCGGCCGGGCACGCGACGGCCTTTTGGCGTGCTGGAATGGCCGGCTATGCTGCGGCTACTCGAAGCCGAGCAGAAGAACACGGATTATCCGCCGTATTGGAATTGACCAGCGTGGACTGAACAGATCAATAAGCGCAAGGGGAGGATGTCATGTCGATTGGATTTTCGCGAGTGCTCAAGGCCGCGGCAGTGCTGCTGGCGCTCACCGCCACGGCCACCGCCGAAGATTATCCGAGCCGGCCGGTGCGACTGATCGTTCCGTTCCCGCCCGGCGGCAGCAACGACGTGGTCGGTCGCCTGGTAGCCAAGCACCTAAGCGATAAGTTGGGACAGCAGGTCTATGTCGACAACCGCGGCGGAGCCGGCGGCACGATCGGGACCGAGGCCTGTGCCGTCGCGACGCCGGACGGTTATACGCTCTGCATTGTATCGATCGCGCATGCGGTCAATCCGTCGTTGCACAAGCTAAATTACGATTCGATCAAGTCGTTCACGCCGATCTGCATTTTGGCGACCGGACCGAACGTGCTGGTGATCCATCCGGGCCTGCCAGTCACTTCGGTTAGAGAATTGGTCGCGCTTGCCAAGCAGAGGCCGGGCGAACTCAATTACGCCTCGGCTGGTGTCGGCAGCTTCCAGAATCTTGGCGGCGAATTGTTCAAGCTGATGGCCGGGGTCAACATCGTGCATGTGCCGTACAAAGGTGGCGGTCCGGCGATGCAGGACGTGATCAGCGGGCACGTGAAGATCATGTTCTCCTCACTGATCCAGACCACTCCGTTCATCCAGTCCGGTCAGCTCAAGCCGCTCGCTACCGGCGGCGCCAAGCGCAGCCCGGTGCTGCCGGATGTGCCGACCATCGCGGAGGCCGGCGTGCCCGGTTACGTCGCGGACAACTGGTGGGGCATTGTTGGGCCGTCTGGTTTGCCGGCGCCGATTGTGGCCAGGGTCTATGAGGCGACGCAGGCCGCGCTGAAGGTGCCTGAACTGCAGGCACAGTTCGCGCGTGAAGGCGCCAGCACCGTCGAAATGAGCTCGGCTGAGTTCGGCAAGTACATCGAGACCGAAATCGACAAATGGGGCCGTGTTATCAAGGAAGGCCACATCACGGCGAATTAGATTATTCGTCGATTAGCTACCCTTACCCATTCGGTGCAATTTGAGCACGGTGTAGACCGTGTCGCTCGCCGGCGTCGCTATGGCGAGCTCACGGCCAAGCGTGCGCACCTTGCCGCTTAGCCAGTCAAGCTCGATGCGGTTACCGCGGTCGAGGTCGTGCGCCATCGAGGCTTTCATCCCGCGCTCGACCTTGTTGACCACGAAATCCATACGGTTGTCGATCACGACCGGATCGAGTGCCACGCCCTTGGCGCGGCCGACGGCGAAGGCCTCTTCCATTAACTGCCGGAAGAAAGCGCGCAACTCGGGGTCGGCGACAATCGGCCCAATCGGCGAGCGCAAGGCCGAAGTCGCGCCCGACATGGCAGTGAGGAAGATGAATTTCTGCCAGCGTTCGACTTCGATATCAGCGGCGAACGCGATGTCGAGCTTGGCAGCCTTGCCGGCATCGACGAAAGCCTGCAGCGCAGGATCGGCGCGCTTGTCGGCGTGACCGAAGCGGATGCTAGCGAACTGGCTAGTGTGCTTGATGACGCCGGGCGAGGCGATCACGCTGGCGATGGCGGCGACGCCGCCAACGGTCTGCGCTAGCCCGATGATTGGCGCGATGCGCTCGACGCTGTCGACGCCATTCTGCAAAGTGATGAAGCGCGTGCCCGGGCCGACCAGCGGGCGTGCCCCTTCGGCGGCTTTCTCGGAGTCCCACAGTTTGACCGCGAATAGCACGATATCGACCGGGCCGACCTGTGCCGGATCGTCGTTGACGTTGACTTTCGGCAGATGCAGGTTGCCGTGCACGCTCTCGATTCTGAGACCGTTCGCTTGGATCGCCGCAAGGTTGGCGCCGCGCGCGATGAAGTGTACGTCGTGGCCGGCAGCGTGCATACGCGCGCCGAAATAGCCGCCCACCGCGCCCGCCGCCATCACCGCAATTTTCATGTTTTGGATCCATTAGGCCCCTCATCCCTGCGAATGCGGGGACCCAGATTGGCTACCCGCTTGTACGGGAATGAGCGGGATACTGGTTTAGCCATTGCACCCACACAAGAGCGGCAAGAAATTTACCAGCACGAAGGCTGGCAAGTTTTGGGGAGGTTGACGGAAAACCAGTAGAGGCCGCAGGGACGGATCGTCGTCCAGGCGCGTTGCACGGCTGAGTGCGGCACGTTGATCTCGGCGGTATTGCTGGAGGAACTATCGGTCTTTGCGCTGGTGCCAGCCCACAATCGCCTCTGGCACGCTGTCGGTGGAAGCGAAATAGGGCTTGATGTCGAGGAGAGGGGTGTCGTCCAGGCAGTCGAGCCCGACCACGATAAGTTTGAGGTCCTCGACGCGCAGCAGCCGCACCACGCTCATGGCGATGGGATTGGGACGGGCGGGCGAGCGCAAAGCGAAAGTGCCATGCGGAGCGCCGTAATGGCCGGGCACTTGCAAGGCTAGGTGACGCGGGGCCTTGTCCATCCAATAGAGCAGCACCAGGTGGCTGCACGTTTCCACATCTTTGAGGCCGTCGCGCCAGCGCGGATCGAGCTCGACCGTGCAAGCCGCGTCAGATTCTCGGGCGTTTTTCGGGCAGTCCTTGCGCTCCTTCCAGGGCGTGCAGATGCGGCCGATGAAATAGATTGCGGCATCGGGCTGCTCCGGCAGCTTGACCGCAACCTCGCCCTCGCGCACCCCGAAATTATCGGCTGCCATGGTTAGCTAGTTCCGATCTGTTCCTTAGCGCAACTAATGAGCGATTTCAGGCAGGAACGATAGCCATACAAGGCAGGAACGGCGGCGGTATCGCAGGCCGCTTAACGCATTAGCTACCGTCTGCTTGCGCGGGTGCCGCAGTGGGCCTTGCGGCCAGTAGCTTAAATGTATAAAGATATGTTTATATAATGGGACGATGCCCAAAACGCACCAAAAGGCATAAGCCCGAAGCATGGGTAGCAGTTTTCGGAAAAAATCTTGCGGAAAATGCGAAAGTGCCCGTGACCAGTACCAACCAGCTTGGCTTCGATGCCCTCAATGCCGCCCTCAAAGCGGCCGGTGAGGAGACGCGCCTGCGCGTGCTGGCGCTGCTCTCGGAAGCCGAACTGACGGTCTCCGACCTCACTGACATCCTCCGCCAGTCGCAGCCGCGCATCTCGCGCCATCTCAAGCTCTTGGCCGAGGCCGGACTGATCGAACGCTTCCGCGAGGGTACCTGGGCCTTCTTCCGGCTGTCCGAGCAGGGGGGCGGAGCAGAGGTTGCCCGCGCCATGTTGGCACGGCTCAACCCGGCCGATCCGACCATTGCGCGCGACCGCGACCGGCTCGCCTCGGTGCGGCAGGCGCGCGCCGCCGCCGCCCAGGTTTATTTCCGGGCGCATGCCGCCGAGTGGGACCGCATCCGCAAGCTGCACGTCTCCGACGCGGCGGTGGAGGAGGCGATCCGCGCCGCGCTGGCCGGGCAGCCGTTCCGCTCGCTCTTGGATCTCGGCACCGGCACCGGCCGCATGCTCGAACTGTTCGGCCGCGAGATCGAGCGCGGGCTCGGCCTCGATCTTTCGCTCGACATGCTGCTGCTGGCCCGCGACCGGCTGGAGCGCGCTGGCCTCAAGCACTGCAGCGTACGGCAAGGCGACATCTACGATCTGCCGCTCGCCAACGACTCCTTCGATGTCGTGATCCTACACCAGGTGCTGCACTTCCTCGACGACGGCGCGCGCGCGATCCGTGAAGCCGCACGCGTGCTGCGTCCGGGCGGGCGATTGCTGGTAGTGGACTTCGCGCCGCACGGGCTGGAATTCCTGCGCGAGCAGCACGCGCATCGCCGTCTGGGTTTTTCACCGGAAACAGTAACGCAATGGATGACGACGTCGGGCTTGGAGCCCTTGATGCACAAGAGCCTGCCGCCGGAGCCGGGCAGCGAGGGCAAGATTGCGGTATCGCTCTGGCTGGCACGCAATGGCCGCGCGCTGATGGCATCGGCGCCGCGGCGGGAGGTGGCGTGATGAGTGAAAGCCCGCGGCTCAGCCGTTTCATGCCGGCCGGTCACCGTCGCATTGCGGTATCGTTCGAGTTCTTTCCGCCGACCACCGAGGAAATGGAAAAGACCCTGTGGGATTCGATCGAGCGGTTGAAGCCGCTTGACCCACAATTTGTCTCCGTCACCTATGGCGCTGGCGGCTCGACGCGCGAGCGCACGCACGCGACCGTCAAACGAATTCTGGCGGAAACGGCCCTGACACCGGCGACGCATCTGACCTGCGTCGCGGCGACGCGCGCGCAGGTCGACGCCATCGTGCGCAGCTACAGCGACGCCGGCGTGCGCCATATCGTGGCGCTGCGCGGCGATCCGCCGCAAGGTGCCGGCGCGCGTTACACGCCGCATCCGGGTGGCTATGAAAATGCCGCTGCTCTCACCGCCGGCATAAAGCGGCTGGGCGATTTCGAGATCTCGGTGTCGGCCTATCCGGAGAAGCATCCCGAGAGTCCGACGGTGGCCGCCGACATCGACATGCTGAAGGCGAAGGTCGACGCCGGCGCCAGCCGCGCCATCACACAGTTCTTCTTCGAGAACGATCTCTACTTCCGCTATCTCGAGCGTGTGCGCGCGCGCGGCATCGATATTCCGATCGTCCCGGGCATCCTGCCCGTACAGAATTTCAAGGCGGTGACCGGTTTCGCCAAGCGCTGCGGCGCCTCAGTGCCGGTGTGGCTCGCCGAACGCTTCCAGGGGCTCGACAACGATCCGACCACCCGCAAGCTGATCGCCGCGGCGGTCGCCGCCGAGCAGGTGATCGACCTGTTCGACCAGGGCGTCACCACGTTCCATTTCTACACTATGAACCGCGCCGATCTTGTGTACGCGATTTGTCACTTGCTGGGCTTAAGGCCGGCAGTCGAGCAGTCGGCCTGAATTCGGAGTGCATTGTCGTGACAACGTCCAAGACCCGCTCCGAATTTCTCGCGTTGATGCAGCAGCGCATCCTGGTGCTCGATGGCGCCATGGGCACCATGATCCAGGCGCTCAAGCTGGATGAGGAGGGTTATCGCGGCGCGCGCTTCGACGCCTGGAACCGCGAGGTGCGCGGCAACAATGACCTGCTCAATCTGAGCCGGCCGGAGGCGGTACGCGACATCCATCTCGCTTATTTCCGCGCCGGTGCTGACATTGTGTCGACCAACACTTTCTCCTCGACCACGATCGCGCAGGCCGATTACGGCATGGAGGGGATCGCCTACGAGCTCAACCAGGCTGGGGCAACGCTGGCGCGCGAAGCCGCCGCGATGGCGGCGAAAGAGGACGGCCGCCGCCGCTTCGTCGCCGGCGCTTTAGGCCCGACCAATCGCACCGCCTCTATCTCGCCGGACGTAGCCAACCCCGGCTTCCGCGCCATCAACTTCGATCAACTGCGTACTGCCTATGGCGAGCAGGCGCGTGGGCTGATCGACGGCGGCGCCGATCTGCTGTTGATCGAGACCATTTTCGACACGCTCAACGTCAAGGCGGCGATCTACGCAATCTCCAAACTGTGCGACGAGCGGGGGCTCGACATCCCGATCATGATCTCCGGCACGATCACCGACCGTTCCGGTCGGCTGCTGTCCGGGCAGACGCCGGCGGCATTCTGGAATTCAGTGCGCCACGCTGCGCCGGTCACCATCGGCTTGAACTGCGCGCTCGGCGCCAAGGAAATGCGCGCGCATATTGAGGAGATCGGGCGCGTGGCTGACACCTTCGTATGCGCCTACCCGAATGCTGGGCTGCCCAACGAATTCGGCTATTACGACGAGAGTCCGGCATACATGGCCGAGCTGTTGGGCGAATTCGCCGCAGCTGGACTGGTCAATGTGGTGGGTGGCTGCTGCGGCACCACGCCGGATCACATTGCGGCCATTGCCAAAGCGGTCGCCGGCAAACCGCCGCGCAGGATTCCCGAAGTGCTGCGGCAGTTGCGGCTGTCGGGGATGGAGGCGTTCACGCTCACGCCGGAAATCCCGTTCGTGAACGTCGGCGAGCGCACCAACGTCACCGGCTCGGCCAAGTTCCGTAAGCTGATCACCACCGGCGACTATGCCGGCGCGCTATCGATCGCGCGCGACCAGGTCGAGAACGGCGCGCAGGTGATTGACGTCAACATGGATGAGGGCCTGCTCGATTCCGAGCAGGCCATGATCACCTTTCTCAATCTGATCGCCGCCGAGCCCGACATCGCGCGCGTGCCGGTGATGGTCGACTCATCGAAATTTTCGGTGATTGAGGCCGGGCTCAAATGTCTGCAAGGCAAGGCGGTGGTGAATTCGATCTCGATGAAGGAGGGTGAGGTTGCCTTCATCGAGCACGCCAAGATCGTGCGCCGCCACGGCGCTGCGGTGGTAGTGATGGCCTTCGACGAGCTGGGCCAGGCCGATACGTTCGAGCGCAAATGCACCATCGCCAAGCGTGCTTACGACATCCTGACAACCCAAGTCGGCTTTCCGCCGGAGGATATCATCTTCGATCCCAACATCTTCGCCATCGCTACCGGCATGGAGGAGCACAATAACTACGGCGTCGCTTTCATTAAGGCGGTGCGCTGGATCCGCGCCAACCTGCCGTACGTGCATGTTTCCGGCGGCGTGTCGAACCTGTCGTTCTCGTTCCGCGGCAACGAGCGGGTGCGCGAGGCGATGCATTCGGTGTTCCTGTTCCACGCCATCAAGGCCGGCATGGATATGGGCATCGTCAATGCTGGGCAGATGGCGGTCTATGACGATCTCGATCCCGAGTTGCGTGAGGCTTGCGAGGACGTGGTACTCAACCGCCGGTCGGACGCCGCCGAGCGGCTGCTCAAGCTGGCCGAGAAATTCCGCGGCAAGGGCCAGGAGGCCAAGGAGGTCGATCTGGCTTGGCGCGAGCGGCCAGTCGACAAGCGGTTGGCGCATGCGCTGGTGCATGGTTTCACCGATTTCATCGCGGCCGACGTGGAGGAGGCGCGCAAGGCCGCCAAGCGCCCACTCGACGTGATCGAAGGTCCGTTGATGGACGGCATGAACATCGTCGGCGACCTGTTTGGTTCCGGCAAGATGTTCTTGCCGCAGGTGGTGAAATCGGCGCGCGTGATGAAGCAGGCGGTCGCTTATCTGATGCCGTTCATGGAGCACGAGAAGAAGGAGCGCGGCCTCACTGCCAACAATTTCAACGGCAAGATCGTGATGGCGACCGTGAAGGGCGATGTGCACGATATCGGCAAGAACATCGTCGGCGTCGTGCTCCAGTGCAACAACTATCAAGTAATTGATCTCGGCGTTATGGTGCCGGCCACCAAGATCCTGGAGACCGCTAAGGCCGAGAACGCCGACATGGTCGGCCTGTCCGGACTGATCACGCCCTCGCTCGACGAGATGTGCCACGTGGCCGCCGAGATGGAGCGGCAGGGCCTCGACGTGCCGCTGCTGATCGGCGGCGCCACCACCAGCCGCGTGCACACCGCGGTGAAGATCCATCCGAACTATCGGCGGGGGCAAGCGGTCTACGTCAACGATGCCAGCCGCGCGGTCGGTGTGGCGCGGGCGTTAATGTCGCGTGAGACGCGGGCGTCCTATGTCGGTGAACTGCGTAGCGAGTACGGGAGGATCGCCGCCGCACATGCGCGCGCGCAAGAGAACAAGGCGCGGCTGTCGCTCGCGGCGGCGCGCGCTAACGCGCTTAAGCTCGATTGGTCGGGCTGCTATGTTCCGCCCAAGCCCAGCTTCGTCGGCAGCAAAGTGTTAGGCGATTATCCGGTTGCTGAGCTGATCGACTATATCGATTGGACGCCGTTCTTCGCGACCTGGGAGCTGGCCGGCAAATTCCCTGCCATTCTCGATGACGAGAAAGTTGGGCCGGCCGCGCGCGCTCTCTACGATGATGCGCGCGCCATGCTCGCCAAGATTGTGGCTGAGCGCTGGCTCAAGGCCAATGCGGTGGTCGGCTTCTGGCCGGCCAATGCGCAGGGCGATGATATCCTTGTATTTGGTGACGAGGCGCGCGGACAGCCGATCGCCGTGCTGCATGCGCTGCGCCAGCAACTGTCCAAACGTGAGGGCCGCGCCAATATTGCACTATCGGATCTAATTGCACCGTGCGACAGCGGGCTGGCCGATTACATCGGCGCTTTCGCGGTCACTGCCGGCATCGGCGAGGATGAAGTTCTGGACCGCTTCACGGGTGCCAACGACGACTATTCCGCCATCATGGTCAAGGCGCTGGCCGACCGGCTAGCGGAGGCTTTCGCCGAACGCCTGCATCAGCGCGTGCGCAAGGAGTTCTGGGGCTTCGCCGCCGACGAGAGCCTTGGCCACGAGGCGCTGATCGCCGAGCAGTATCGCGGCATTCGGCCTGCGCCCGGCTATCCGGCGCAGCCGGATCACAGCGAAAAGGCCACGCTGTTCAAGTTGCTGCAGGCCGAGCGCATCGGCGTCAAGCTGACCGAAAGTTTCGCAATGTGGCCCGGCGCTGCGGTGTGTGGGCTCTATTTTAGCCATCCGCAAAGCGCCTATTTCGGTGTTGGCAAGATCGAGCGCGATCAGGTCGAGGATTACGCCAAGCGCAAGGGTTGGAGCATCGCCGAATGCGAACGCTGGCTCGCGCCGATCCTCAATTACGATCCACACGCGGCGAAGGAAACCGTGGCGGCGTAAAAAACAAAACACCGGAGAGTGCACTCTCCGGTGTCGTAACAATTGGTGGCGTTTGTCGTCGGCCTCTCGAAATCAGAATGCTCCTAGCAAGATCGCGCCGACGAAAACGAACACGGCGCACACAGCGAGTACATTCAGTCGCAAGGAAAGGTCCACGGCGAGTGCCTCCCTTTTTGTGGTAGGCGCAAGCTAGCACACGGCGCGCCGCGCATCGAAGACAATTGCGGGCCGGAACCGTAAAATTTGCATGCAATGTCATGCGTTGCCGACATGGCGAGCACAACTGCTTGATCGACCGATGCAAAACACCGCGCGCGTCAGAAAAATGCGGCACTGCAATATTTGCACATGCAAATTTTGGAGGGAATTATGCACAAATTGGCGACAACCGGCGCCGTTTGTTACGAGGCATCCATCGCAGCAGGCGAATATTTGCAATCGTTCAGTGCAATCTCGTGCGCGTGGGCGCGGTAGCTGTTGACTCGAATTATTCGCAAATTCGATAGTGCGCGATAAAAGAGACTCTCGCTTGGGAGGATTCATGATCAACCTTCGCGCATTACCGCTCGCCGCCGTTGGAGTCTTCATCGCACTCGCGCTGCCGGTGGTCCCAACTTTCGCGCAGGCACCGGCATGGCCGCAGCGGCCGGTCAAGTTTGTCATCCCGCTCGGGCCCGGCGCCGGCGTCGATATCACCGCGCGGCTGTTCGCGGATAAATTGTCGGCGAAATGGGGTCAGCCGGTGGTGGTCGAGAACCGCCCTGGCGGCGATGCCATCGTGGCCATCACCACGGTGATTGGCGCGCACGACGACCATGTGCTGCTGTTCGCGCCCACCTCGACTTTCACCGCGCATCCTTATCTGCACGACAAGCTGCCCTACAACATCAACGATCTGGTGCCGATCGCGCGCGTCACCAATACGCTGATCGGCGTCGGCGTGCCGACTGCGATCGGCGCCAAAACGGTGAAGGAGTTGGCGCAGAAGGTGCAGGCCGATCCCGGCAAGTTGAATTACGCCTCAGTTACCGGCGCCAACGATTTGCTGTTCGCCAGCTTCCTGAAGACCGAAGGGCTCAATATGGCGAAGGTGCCCTATCGCGATACTGTGCAGGCGATCAACGATCTTGCCGAAGCACGCATCCACTCCTTCGTCGCCGCCTATGCGATCCTGCGGCCGCAGGTGCAAGCCGGCAAAGTTACGGTGGTGGCGATCACCAATCGCAAGCACGCCGCAGCGCTACCGGATATTCCGACCGCGCAGGAGGCCGGCTTCAAGTCGCTGTCGATGGACGGCTTGGTCGGCGTGCTCGGCCCGAAAGATATGCCGCTGGCGTTGCGCGAGCGCATAGCCGCCGATATCCGCGAGATCGCCGCTGATCCGACCATCGTGCAGCGGCTGGCGCAGACCGGGCAGGTCATCAGCCCGGGCTCGCCGGCCGAATTCGCCGCCGAGATTGACGATCAGCGCGCGCTCGTCGCCGGGATCGGCAGGAACCTGGGGATCAAGGCGGCGACGCCGTAATGAGCGTTACCTGTCTGATCAACTGAGTCCTCCGGAACACGGTCGGACGGCGTCTATCGCATGCGCTGAAAAAGCAACGAATCCTTATCCTTAACGACCTACTTAGCCGTCAGCGTTGATGACCCGTTAAAGAAACCGCTCGCATTTTGCGGGCATGAAGGGTGGCGTCCGTCTTTTTCTTGTCGGCATCGTGCTGCTGCTGGCACTTGCCGGTTGTGGGCGCGGCTTTTGGCAATACGGCGAGCGCGCACCCTGGCGGCACCAGGCCGAGGTCGCGTGCCTGAAATCGGGTGAGGTGAAGCTCGGCAGCGGTGTCGTGCAAATACAGCCGATCGAAGGCCCCGGAATATGCGGGGCTGATTTCCCGCTCAAGGTAGGCCTGCTCGGCGACAACTCGGCAATGAGCTACGCCGACGATCTGCGCCCGCCTGGCGCAATCCCCGTTGCTTCCTCGCCGCAGATGCCAAATTGGCCGCTAGGCGAGCCGTATTACGCGCGGCCCACGTCGGTGCAGACGCAGCCGGCGCGCGGTGAAACGCTGCGCTGGGCGCCGGGCCCGCCCGCCATCGAGCAGCCGCGTCAGCCGCCGACGACCGACCAATCCCATTACGCGCCCACAACCGATGAACCGCGCTACGCGCCGCCGATGGAGCAACCGCGCTACCTCCCGGCGACTGCGCCCGCCCCGCCGCGCGCGCCGGTAGGGGCGCCGATGTCGATCTATCCGCCGGGCACACCGCAGCCTGATGACATCCCCGACGACGCCATCCTGCCGCGGGGCCGCGCGCAGACAAGTTATTCGCGCGACACCTATAAGGCGCCTGCGTATGAGCCGCCGCGCAAACTGCAGCGCGCGCTGCCGTCGCTCGGACCGATGCGCGGGCCGCAGGCGGCCGCCGCGATGACATCGGCGGCGTTGACGCCGCCGGCGACACTGGCCTGTCCGATCGTGTCAGCACTCGACCGCTGGGTGAGCGAGGGCGTGCAGCCGGCCGCGCTACGCTGGTTCGGCTCGCCGGTCACCGAGATCAAGCAAATTTCGGCCTATTCCTGCCGCAGCATGGTCGGCGCTGGCACCTCGCATATTTCCGAGCATGCATTCGGTAATGCACTCGACGTGGCAGGTTTCGTGCTGGCCGACGGGCGCAAGATCACGGTCAAGGACGGCTGGCACGGCCTGCCGGAAGAGCAGGGCTTCCTGCACGACGTCCAGCTCGCCGCCTGCGACACGTTCAGCACCGTGCTGGCGCCCGGCTACAATGCCGCGCACTACGATCACATTCACGTCGACCTAATGCGGCGCGCAAGCGGGCGGCATCCCTGCCGGCCGGACGCGATCCCCGGCGAAGTCGTTGCCGCCCAAGCGCGCGCGGTCTATGCAAGCAAGCAGCGCGGACGGTCGTATACCGGCTCGGTGGCGGTCCGGGAAGCAAAGCGCATCCTGGGTATCCCGGGCGAGGACGGCGAATTCGACGACGACGACGATGTCACCGGCTCAATCGGCGCGTCGCGAAACGTGGCATCGCGGACTGAGACGGCGCACCGCCCTGACACGCGTATCAGCCCGTCGCCGGCGCGATAGTGGCGCCGGCATATAGGCACAACGCGCCGGTGCGTTCAGCCCGCGATGACGCGATCCGCTTACAGGAACGGCGCGACGCTGCGCATTAGCGGTCGCACTTCATACAGGCGTTGCGCTTGTCGTACACGCGGCTTACAGCCCCTCGGATTTGCTCGGACAGATTAAGCGCAGTCGCCGCTGAGAGCGAGACCGTCGAGGGACCCTCCGCAGCGTCTGGTATGCCGGCGTCTTCGCATGGACGGTCTTTCGTTTCGCTGGCGCCCGTCAACAAAAAAGTAACAGCATTATTGCGCGACCGTGTCAGCAGGGTGCGTTTGTTGTGACGCTGCGTGTAGTGCTCAGAGGGCTGCGTCAATCAGCATGGCGCCGAACAGGATCAGTCCGGCGTCGCGGTTCGATTTAAATAGCATCAGGCAGTATGCCGAATCGTTGATATCGAGCCGCAGCACCTGCCAGGCGAGATGCGCGGCGAAGCCGGTGAGTCCGATGAGGAAGAACATGCCGCCGCCGGCCATTAGCCCGGCGGCGCCGATCAGCACCACCGCGCCGGCATAGAAGCTCGCCAGCATCGGCTGCGTATTCTCGCCGAACAAGAGCGCGGTTGACTTGATGCCGATCATCAGGTCGTCCTCGCGATCCTGATGCGCGTAGATGGTATCGTAACCGATAACCCAGGAAATTGAGCCCGCGTAGAGCACCAGCGCCGGCCAGTCGAGCCGGCCGAAGGTTGCCGGCCAGCCGATGAGCGCTCCCCAGGCGAAGGCGAGGCCGAGCACGATCTGCGGCCAGTAGGTGATGCGTTTCATGAATGGATAGATCGCCACGACCAGCAGCGAGACGAAGCCGCACAGCACCGTGAAATAATTGAACTGTAGCAGCACCAGCAATCCGACTAACGCCTGCGCCAGCATGAACAGGATGGCCTGCGCCACGGTTACCTGCTTGGATGGGATCGGTCGCGAGCGCGTACGTTCGACCTTGGTATCGAGATCGCGGTCAACCAGGTCGTTCCAAGTGCAGCCGGCGCCGCGCATGGCAAAGGCGCCAATGAAGAACAGGGTAACATGCCGCCAACTCGGCAAATGTCCGGCGTGCATGCCGGCAAGCCCGCTCGACCACCAGCACGGCATCAGTAGTAGCCAGGAGCCGATCGGGCGGTCGAGGCGCGCTAGCCTCAGATACGGGCGAGTGAGCGTGGGCGCGAGTCCGTCGACCCAGTTGCCGGTGGCATCAGCGACGCGCCCGCTGCTCTCGCTCATTGCCGGCCGAGCGGCGTGCCGCCCAGGGTATCGAAGGTGCCGCCGCTTCTGATGTTCTTGCTATCAGGCACCGGGCCAGTGAGCGCATCACTCAAGCTCGGCGCTGCCGGCTGCGCCGGTCGGGAAGCGGCCTGACACACCTTGGTGCGGATCTCTGTCGTCTTGACGTGCCCCTTCTTCATAGTGGCGATGATATTCTGCGGAATGCCGCAGCTGGTCGCGTTATCGGTGGCGTATTTGATCATCTTCACTTCCGCCGCGGAAAACGCGTTGAACAGCGCGCAGGCTTCCTGTGCGTTGACATGTCGCTCGCCGGCGACGCGGATCGCTTCCGCGCGTTTTTGCGCCTGATCGCGCAGGCTGATGAAGTTCTTGACGCAGGCCGGCGGCTCTTGCGACTGGGTCCAGGGGGAGGGTCCGGCTGGTGGCAGTTGCTGCTGTGGCGCCGACCACGGCGATTGCCCGGGTGGTTGTTGTTGCGGCGGCGCCGGCCACGGCGAAGTTGCGGCCTGTTGCGGCTGTTGCTGCGGCCATGG